>Ga0194035_1001487_pt1 | contig 12341 bp, 6 predicted proteins | sample JunL2320m_MetaG_FD_148680 | JGI IMG/M metagenome (GOLD analysis project Ga0194035, IMG submission 148680) | Anoxic zone freshwater microbial communities from boreal shield lake in IISD Experimental Lakes Area, Ontario, Canada - Jun2016-L239-20m | ecosystem: Environmental > Aquatic > Freshwater >...
ATATAAGGCCGAACAAACTGATAACTTTACTGGCTACTCTTTGGGTCTAGGTTATCGTCAAATTATTATGGGTAATTGGTATGGCTTTGGTGAGGTTAACTACACCAGCTACGGCAATCAAAACTTAGCGAATAATGCGACCGGTACCGTTAGCATCAATGCAATGAATGCCCTAGTTGGGGTTGGTTATAAATTCTAATTCAATAATTTTTATCAAAATCGGCACTATTACCGCTTTTAATCATTTATTGCTTGAGTAAGACGTAATCAGTCTCTTAAACTTAAAAAGTATCCATTAATTGAGATCATCTAAATGAACACGCCAATCAAACGTCTTTTTATCTGCGCTACCTCAGTCATGGCTTTAGCCGCTTGTGGCGGTGGCAATGATGTCGCCTCTGGTGGTGCTGGAGTGACTGCAGTTAGTGCAGTTAGTGCAGGTGCACCTAGTGGTGCTGCATCGAATAGCGCTACATCGACTTCGGTAACATCAACTAAAGCGGCGATGGATAGGGTGGGGAATATTCCCTCTAATTGCCCACAGTCGCCAATTCCTTTCTGCCAAAATCTCAGCTGCTTACCAAACCCAGCTGCTATTATCCCAACAAGCACTGCTAGTGGAACGATTTATTCCAAGACCAACCCTTTACCGTATGCTGCTGGTACCGCTTCATATGACGTATTAAATTGGTCTCCAAATTACACCGATCTATTAATTTCAAACTATGTGGCTGGCGCCTTATTGGGGCGCTTAATTAATGAGACATATCCAAATGTCGTGTTTAATAAAGATTATATTTATGGTAGTTTATTTGCTCAGTTATTAAATGAAAACGTAGGCACCTTTACCCCTGGATATAATTATGACAATTCTACCAATTGGATTAATCCATCTATTACACGCCCAACGGTAATGGGTACCTACTCCCTCACAGCAGGCGCATGTGCGCCGGGAACGGGGGGGCCATATCAAATTAATAACTATGGTTTACGGGAATCATATTATGATCCGGGTCCGCCGATAGCAGGGCTTGGTTTAGTTAATTACATTGGACTTCAGCAAGGAATGGGTTACACAGTAAAACTTCAAGATGCTAATGCTCCAATCAATCCTAACCCCTTTTACTCTTACCTAACACCAGATTCGCTAGATTCAAAATACTTTGGTCCATTAGCCGCAGCTTATTTTTCATTCAATGATATTTATGCCGCAAAACAAGGTACACAACCCAATGGCCTATTTAATACTTGTTTGAATAATTTGAACCAGGCCAATATTACTGCTCAAAGTGCTAATAATATTTTAGATGTGGTTTTGAGCACATTCTATAACTCGGGCTTTTGCGCTACCTGCGGGCCAGGCATGCCTTTAACAACCCTACAAATTTGCGCAGCCATCTCACCTTCACCAAGTTCGACACAGCTGACGGCATTGCAAGCTTTGGTGAACTATAACTTAAATCCGACTCAATTTTCAGCAGCAACTGGGGTTTCAGCAACGACTATGGTCCAGTATATGGACTATGCACGCGACGTTCGTTTTTCTCTAGATCAACTCTATAATAATTCAGCAAATCTACCTCAGAGTCTCGCCCCCAGTGCCCCTGGTCAGCCTCGCCCCGGTAGTAATAGCGTTAACTTGAGCATACAAGATATTGCTACTGTTTTTGCAAATGTTTTTGGTACCTTATCGTATGTAAATAGCGCTGGCAAATATGGCTACATAGCGAACGCAGATGGCGCCAAAGCTTTTGCAGCAGCCCTAGCAACTAGTGGCTTGAGCTCGACTCTAAGTTTAAATATCTCAAACGCGACTGATAGGGCTACATTCTTTACTTTACTAGATACCGCGATTAAAAATTTAGAAACTAGTTTGATAAACAATAATTTCACTGGTTTTAATGCCATTACCCAAGCTGATTTACAGGGTGTAACGGTCTCATCCCCGCAGATTAACCCCGCAATAGCTAAATGATCTTATAACTAGACTCCTGCTAATCTAAATCTGTTAACTAAGGAATAAATCATGCGCTCTTACTTAAATAATTTGGCATTGGTGTTAGGTTTATTGAGTTTGGTGTCTTGCGGCGGCGGTAATGATGTCGCCTCTGGTGGCGCAGGTACTGGAGTGACTTCAGCAAGTGCGGTTGCTGCTGGTGCACCTAATGGCGCTGCATCGACTTTGATAACATCAACTAAAGCGGCGATGGATAGTGTGGGCTTTGCTACTGTTCCTGCGGCCTCAATTTTGAAGGTTGCTTATGTTGATGCTACTGCAACCGGCTCATTTTCAGCTATTGAACCCGCAGGACTTGCCGCACCTGATATTGTGATCTATGGTTTTGTAATAACGGGCTTAACCGCACCTACTTTAGATACCTTACTGACAAATGCAGTAACTAGTGGGGTGAAAAAGCAGGGCGCTGGATCGAAAACTTTTGTTAGTATTGGCGGTCAAACTGCAGATTCCTCAATGATTAATGCCAGCACTGCTGGGGCAATTATTACTAATGTAACTGCAGGAATTAAGACCCTGAATGCAACCCTACCCCCAACCAATCAAATTGTTGGGGTTGATTTAGACTTAGAAGGTGGTGGACAGCCGATTGATGCACCAACTATTTCAGCTTTAGCACTAGGCTTTAAGCAGGCTGGGTTCTTAGTTTCAATTGCACCTCAAGCGGTATCTATAGATTCAACCCCCATGTGTCCTGTAACCCCATCACATAGCATGAAGTCATCTAACCCAACCTTATTAGGAATGGCATCGGGCGGTTGTAATAATCAATATGGGCCTGTTATCGCCAGCGGTAATGTTGACTATATTTTTGTTCAGGCTTACAACACAGGGGGTTGGAGCATGGACGGCTGTGACGAAACTCAAACCTGCCTTGTTGGGGCATTGGCAAACGCGTTTAATACCATAACAAAACCAAGTTGTGCGGGATCTAATGGCACTCCTCTATGCATTCCGAGTACTACTCGATATGCCATTGGCCTGCCTTCAAGCCGAGGTGCAGCGGGTGCGGCCACTATTTGGCAACCCGCAGTAAGTCCTGTGGGGTCAAGTACGCCCTCTTATGATTATCCAACTATATTGAATGCATTGGCTACAGAAATCACGTCTGATATCCCTATCCTAAGTAAAACGGGCAAGAATGGAATTATGGTGTGGTCTTTAAATGTTGATTATTCTCCAACTGTCTATAGTGATAAATATGCTTGCAAGGGCGGGTTTAGTTCAGTTATTTTTGGATCAACTCTGCCCATGGTGTGTCCAGTTCCACCTGGGCCAACCTCTCCATTTACTTTAGTTATCAAAAATACGAGCGCCAAGAATTATGTTGGGGTAAATATCTTTTCCGGCTCACCAATGTCTTCCAATACAATACGGGATGGTGTGAACGCAATCGCTCCTGGCGCCTCATTGACTATTGGTACTACAGCCACCAATAAAATCAATCCGGCTATTCCTGTTAATGCCTACTTAGATGGCTACTTTCAAAGCTTGGCTCAATCGGTACCAATTGCCTTAATTAACATTTTGGCTTTCACAAGTGCTACTGGAGCAACCTCAATTAATAACTCAAGCGGAACTCCAGCGGTTATTTGGTGGCCTGTAGGCGGGGGCTGCATGAGCAACATTAATTTTCAGGCTAACACAACGTATACATTAACGGTTAATGCTGATGCGCCTGGCCCAGGTTATCAATACACTTGTTCTGGAGTAAGTAATTAGTATCCGGGAAAAACTTAAGTGTAACATAAAAAAGCAAGTAAGGGTACTGGGATAAATCTATCTAGGCGTCAAGTTTTAAAGGCTGCAGCAGCTGTTACTGCTAGCGCGACATTACCTGGCTGTGGTGGAGATACATCTTCAACCACCCAAACTACTGCTAATCCATTAGCTGCTGCAATTGACACAGTTGGCAATAAACTTCAACCCAATATACTATTTATATTGGTCGATGAAATGCGATTTCCTAAAGTTTTTCCTGCAGGCATATCGACGGCAGAACAATTTTTACAGAAATTTATGCCTAATACTTATCAGCTTTGGGCAAAAGGCGTTAAATTTTCAAACCATATTACTGCTACTACTGCATGCACTCCGTCCCGAGGAGTTTTGCTAACTGGTTTGTATAGCCACCAAACTTGGCTAGTGCAAACATTTTTGCCTTTGCACAATTTCAGCGTCTCGCCTGTGCTGCGCTCAGATTATCCAACCTATGGCAAATTATTAAGTGAAGCTGGCTTCGATACCCCCTATATTGGCAAGTGGCATGTATCAATGCTTCCAGATCAGCCAGACTCTGATTGTCTCAAACCATATGGATTTAGCGAATGGCTACAGTCGATAAATGTTGACCCAATTGGCTACAATTTGCAAGGAACATTTGGTCAAGATATTTATTCACCTAAGCCCACTCCAGAAGAAATCAAAGCTAATAAGTATGTACAGGATGGTCCATTCTATGGCGATAAGTACATTGCAGGAGTAGCTGTCGATTGGATAAAGAATAAAAAGTCCGCTGATAAACCCTGGTGTCTAACGGTTGGCTTTATCAACCCGCATGATCAAGAAGCTTTCCCTGCCGGCACTGATTATCAAAAATTCACGGCAACATTCACGCCGCCATTTAACACTTCGAATTTAGATCAATATGTAGACTGGACTAAAGCTCAATGTGTCGGCACTTCTTATCCCTCCTCACCTAATATTTGCAACAATCCTACAAATTTCGGGTACCCAACAGTACCCCCTAATTGGGAGTCTCTTGCGACCCTAATAAAGAATAAACCAAAATGGCAGACTGTATTTAAACAAGCGTCTTCTATGCTGTATGGTGGTATTAATGACAGTAGCGCTAGCGCAGGATTTATAGCGCCCGTAATTTATCCAAATACCTCTACTTATGAAGGATACAAGGGCCCCACTTCAAAAACGCTATTTAACCCTGGTGGCAACTCCTATGGCATTGGAATCGCACCTTATACTTATTGGCAAAAGGCCTTTGATGTATATACCGAGCTTCATTCTCGAGTTGATTTACACATTGGTGAGGTTGTTAACTCCTTACCGCCCGATGTAGCAGCTAATACCATCATTGTATTTACTTCAGATCATGGCGATTATGTGGGGGCGCATGGTTTAATCTCTGGGAAAACCGGTAGCTTCTATGATGAGGCAGTCAGAGTACCTTTAATTGTTTACGACCCGACCGGCCAATTTACTGGCGACATTACAACCATTCGCTCTCAATTAACCTCTTCTGTCGATATCATGCCAATGCTGGCCAGCTTTGCCTATGGTGGTACACGCTCGTGGATGGAAAAAGGTTATAAAAGCGAGGAATATAAAATGCTATATCAGATCCGCCACGATATGTTCCCCCTATTAAAATCTGCAAGTGCTGCTGGACGCAGCTATGCCTTATTTGCATCGGATGAAAGCGAACCCGGAGGCGTGGATTTTTTAACCCCAGCAGATGCAAAACTTAATAAAACGCCATATCATATTCTTGGTTTGGTAACACCAAAAGCAAAACTTGCTATTTATTCTAACTGGCCCATTCCCGGCCTAACACCAACACCGCAAAATCAAACTTATGAATATTATGATTACTCCACGCCCAATGGACAACTCGAGTTAGATAATACTTATGCCAATAACAATGCAAATGCAGTTAAAATGAAAGATAACTTATTGAACCAATATTTGCCCTATGAGATTGAGGCACAAATACCTTGGTACCTTAGAGGGGGTCAGGAACTTACAAAGATCGAAATGGCAGCCTTTCTTGCACTAATAGCTATAGCGTAATAAATTTCATTTTAAATATTTTTTATGCTCAAGGCTACTGTAATGGGGTAGGATTTGCATGGTAATTGGTTAATTTATTGGCCAAGTAACCATAATCATTTAGGCTTGGAAGACTATTATTTATCACAGTCGTGCTATTTCCTCCGCCCCACAAAATAGCAAATACTTTATTTTGGGCAGCCAAATTTAAACGTCCATTATCCTGATACCACTTATAACTACCTTGCGTGGGCTGGAAAGTAGGATCACTATTCACATTAAGCCATTGTTGGTAAGTTTTAACTCCGGCAGGACAAATATAAGATGCGACCGTGGTGCCACAAGGAACTAAATAATTGCCCACCATAATATTTGGATTAGTAGGAGCATTGGTCCCTAAAACCATATTACTTAAATCAGGTTTTAAATTACTATCCCCAAAAAAGTAATCTGGAGCGACTCCAAATTTATAACTACCGCTAGTTTGCTCCGGATTTTTTTCGCCTACATAAGGAATATGAGCTCCAGGTATCTGAAACATCATCAATGGAATATTACCAAGACCACTACTAACAGCACCAATACCGTTGAGGTAATTATCCCAAGAACGAGCGTTATAAAGAGCGCCCTCACCAATTGCATAGCCATCAGAATCATCGCGCTCAAACCGATCAAATACTAAAAAATCAGGCTTATTGGTATTGGGCCCCGCTGAAACAGCGCTAGGTGCATTTGCGGTCAACCAAGAAACTACCGGAGTTGAGAAAGCGCTTTTGATGGCATCAAGGCTAGCGTAAGCTGTATCCACCCAATAACCAGTGCTAGGCGCCGCCCATGGATTTTCAAGCCAACCAAAGGTTACTGAAGGTTGACCATTGATGGGGGGCGCAAATGTACGAATTATCCAGTTATGTGCCTGTACCCAACCATCATGCGTGTCTGGAAAAACAGGGATACTATATTTCGTTTTGTCATATGTTGGAGTAATGCAAGCGCTAAACCACCTCCCGATTTGAGAGCTGCTATCAGGTGGCAATGACGTTCCGGTAGGCAATGGCCAATAAGGGTCAGTAGGATTATCAAGGGCCCACTTTGGATAGCCAGCATTAATCATCTGCGCCAATATACCTGGGGGCGTATCAGGACCGAATGTTTTTAAATAGGGTGCCGTGGGGCTGCCATTAGGGTCATAAGTATTGGTATATTGTCGCTGGCCCGTCATTAAGCAAACTGCCTGAGCTACTGCTGTATTTATAGATCCAGAATTTTGTTTCAATAAGGTATTAATTGATCCAATCCAACCTTGCTGCTGTACAGTGCCCAACCAATCTGGATTCAAAACAATTGACCCATAATAATTTTGTCCGTTAAGCGCAATAGGATTAGCATACATAGTCATAGTGTCGCCAATTAGGCTTGAAAAATGACGCCCCATTAAATAGGACATCGTTGGCCAGCAAGAAACTCCACCAGTTGGAAGATTAGTTAAGTCCATTAAATTACCGGGTGGAACTGGTGAACAACCCGTTAATGCCGAACTAACCTGGCCGGTATATTCCACATAGACCATTCTAACCACTTGGTTATTGATAGTCGTTAAGGCTTGAGCATCCGCAAGTAACCTTGTCAACTCCCAGGGCGATGTAATGCGCCCCGGATTACCATCGCCAGCATTGTTATATTTAAAGATTGCATCAACCGGAATATGCTGAAAATCATCGCCCTCACCCTTAGTACAGCCCGAAGCATTACACGAAGGAGGTACATAGCCACTGGCATTATTGAAATTTGGGGAAGCCAAACCTCCCATTGCAATATAAGAAGGCCATCCTGGAACGCCTGGGTTTAAGCTATTGCCAATCTTATCGATCGCTACTGCAACTGGTGTCGCTGATGCGCTAGTGGCGCCAGGCGAATTACTCGATAAACCACCATCACCACCGCCACAAGATGCTAAGGTCAAAACGCTTAAGCATGCACCTGCAGATATACACAGTGTCGATTTCAAGGTGGGAGCCTTTCTTTTTATAGAGTTCAACTAAATTTCATTTTAAATATTTTTATTTTCAAGGCTACTGTAATGGGGTAGGATTTTTGAGGTAGGTATTAATTTTCCCTGCTAACCAACCATTATCATTATTATTTGAAAAGTTTTGAATTACGCTGGTAGTTTCACCGCCGCCCCACAAAATAGCAAAGACATTATTTTGCGCAGCTAATTTCAACTTACCATTGTCCTTACTCCAGTCGTAATTATTGGGCTTACCTTGATACTGCATCAAAAATTGTTGATACGTAGCCGGCTGTGTAGCTATACAATTGTATCCAGCGGTTTGGCCAGTTTTGAGCGGAGGAAGGTTAGCTCCGCATGCCATTGGATAGTTACCCACCATTGTTTCAGTTGGAGTAATGCTTGTGGGGCCCATCATAACATTACTTAAATCCGACTTTAAATTACTATCGCCAAAGAAATAAACTGGCGCACTACTAAAGACATATTGTTGCGGCTGTGGTGGAGGGTAAAGATTACAATTACCAGTTGGAGGCGGGGCGGGATTACAAGGATTAATTACTGGATTACCACCACCGGCAACAGTTAACTTCTCAGGTGCAGATTCTGTGGTGTTCGTAATGTGCGAGCCAGGAATTTGGAAAAGCATAATGGGTATGTTGCTGCAATTTGCATTAATCTGATTGCAACCCTTGCTCACCTGACCTACTGCTGTAAGGACATTATCCCAAGCGCGCGCATTATAAAGAGTAGCGTGGTCGTAAGCCGATGGCCAACTACTATCATCATATTCATACCGATCGAAGGCAAAAAAATCAACCCCATTAGCACTCATATCCATCGTACTGGGCGCATTATTTTGCAGGAATGTTATTACTTTTGAAGAGTAGACACTAGAGACTGTGTCGCCATTGGGAGTTGGAAAATCGTTATGTACCCAATAACCTGTATTCACTGCCCACATATTATCTTGCCATCCAACCGTTACTGTGCCTTTAGGAGCAAAAGTACGAATCATATAGTGGTTTGCTTGTACCCAGCCATCTAGAGTAGGAGGAAAGTTAGTAGTAGGCTTCGCTGAGAGACATGTGTTAAATAAATTCTGAATTTGCGTATTAGCTCCGTTGTAGGGCCCTCCGGGCGTTGCAGGTGGTTGTTGGTTTCCAATAACACTATTCCAGAAAGGATCATTTAAGCCTGAAAAGTTTGAAGCTGGATAACCATCATTTAACATGGCAATTAAAATCTGCACTGGGGTACCGCTATATGTTTTGCCGCCCCCTGTGCATTGAGTGCCAGGTGCTCCTGTATATGGTGGTAAGGGTGTCCCGTAACACCCTGGAGGTGTTGGCGTGGGCGTTAAATAGGGGACATTGTTTGGTGGACCTAGCCACAGCGAATTTGGATTAAACGTGTTCGTATAAGTAACTTTGGTATTCAAAACACACATTGCCTGAGCTGCAGCAGTATTCACGTCATAGGTAGCCAAAACACCATTAACGTTACTGACTAAATTATTTTGTTGAATCGCACCTAGCATATCCGGATTCATAATTAAAGTGCCATAATAATTTTTAGCCCCATAAACAACAGGCTTAGCAATCATCATCTGCGCATCGGCCCCTAAGCTAATAAAGTGCTTCGCCATAATGTAAGCAGCAGTTATGTCGCTGCTACTTTGGCCTGGGGGCCCATTAGAAAAGTCGGAAAGATTTGTGCCGCCGCTCATCTGCGAGGTATATTCAACCATCGCAATTCGCGTTGGGAAACTATTAATATTAACAAGGCCTTGAGATGCAGGAATCAAGCAATTTTTCCCAGCAGAATCACATGCGCCAGCTAACGAACCATTCCAGTCTTGAGCCATCTTCCAGTAATTGATTGGTGCAAGAATATCCCCAGGATTACCACGTCCATCATCGCCAGCGTACTCAAATACGACATTAACTAGCTTGCCCCCAAAATCATCCTGTCCGCCAGTGCTACCTGCAGTTGGAGGTGTTATATTTGGTCCTCCAACAGCCCCCATTGCGATATAACCAAGTCCCCATGGTCCTGATGCTGGGCTGCCAATATTATCAATCGCAGCAGTAATTGGTGTAGCCGATGCGCTAGTCGCACCTGGTGAGCTACTCGATAACCCACCATCACCGCCTCCACAAGATGCTAAGGTAAAAATACCTAAGCATGTAACTGAAGATATATAAAGTTTAGATTTCATGCTGGTTTCCTATCTTTTTCTTTGGTAATTTCTCAGGTAGTCATTTTTTATTGCAAACGCCATGTTGCAATACCATATGGCATGGATTCAGTTTTTACAGTGGGCGAACTCAAGGGAGACAGTTGGCCATTACTGCCAATTGCATACATCGACACTGTATTGTCAGAGTCATTGACGACATAGACAAAGGAACTACTAGATCCTAAAGCTGGTAACGTAAAAGTAGTAATTCCAAGCGGAATACCCCCTGAAGCTATCGTGGGAGACAACAAGGCGTTTAGTACACCACTACTGTCGATAGAATACATTGATACCGTATTAGTCCCAGCATTAGTTGTGTAAGCGTAAGTGCCGGCCGGATTGATGGCAATCGTATATGGCGTCCAAGTCCATACCCGAGTAGGATTTTTTAGGGGTGTAAGCTTGCCAGTGCGGCTACTAATTGAATACATCCAAATATTGTGGCCTCCCAAATTAGCTACATAGGCATACTTGCCATTTGGATTAATACTCATCCCCACAGGGAAAAAACCAGTATCCTGAGTCGAACACAATACATAGCTAAGGCTGCCATCCCCATTAATCTTGAATTGGGTGATGCTATCACTCCCATGATTAGTTACATATGCATAGGAGCCTGCTGGATCAATCGTAATAATATTAGGCAATGTTCCTGAGGTGCGTTTTGTGCCAATGGAGGTAAGCGTACCTTGAGAATTAATGGTGTACATCGACACAGTCCCATTTAAGTTGCAATTGATTTGGGTTGTATCGCACCCAATTGCCGAATCATTTGATGGATTACCCGTATTTGTTACATAAAGAAAATTGCCATTTGGTGAAATAGCAATTCCAACTGGAATGCTTCCGGTGCCTACTGTAGATAATCCGCTCACAGTTAAGGGGCTCAATATCCCAGTTGTGCGATCAATTTTATACATCGATACGCTATCTTGGCTTCGGTTAACCACATAAGCAAAAGTGCCAGCCGAGTTAACAACAATTCCTGCTGGGTATAGGCCCGTCGCAACCGTTGGTTTACTTAGGGGGGTCAATGCCCCATTGCTGAGAAAACAACCATTTATCAAATCTCCGTTGGCCGGGCAATTATTTCCAATCGAATACATCGACACCGTATTACTAACAGTGTTGGTCACGTAAGCATACCCGCTAGCTTGAGCTACCGGTGTTCCTGGGATCCCCGAACATGTAACCCTTGCCGTAACATTAGCACTTCCTACTGTGCCACTGCCACCCGATATTGCGCAGACTCTATTTGCTGGCGGAGTTGCAATGGTGATCAGATATGTAGCCCCCGATGCTTGTTCCGTTTTAAAAGTGGAAGTGCCATCTGCTTCGAATGGTAGAGATTCTCCAGTTACATCATTTTTTAATACAATCGGCAAACGCTCTGCTCCAGTACCTAATCCAGAAACCGATGCGCCAATCGTATAGGACGGCACATTACTGCACTGCACAGGCACGGTGACATTAGCGCTAATCTTGCCCTTACCATTACTGACTTCACAGTTTGATCCGCTAGACTGCTCGGCAATGGTTACATCATAAACAGCGTTCTTAGACAGTCGGGTGGTAAAAGTGGCTGTTTTATTAGAAGTAAAAATTAATTGATCACTAACATTCTCATCATTTTCTAAAACGACTGTCTTATTGGCGCCTAAACCAGTAACCGTTGCACTTAGGGTATAAAATTCATTACTACATTCAACGGCCACTGAAACATTAGCGCTTTCAATGACGCCAACCCCGTTAATTACTGAGCAGGCAAAATTACCATTACTTACTGGTACTATTGCTACCGAATATCGGCTGCCATTAGCTACTTTAGTATTAAAGGCGGCTGTGCCATCAGCCTGAAATCTTAATTGATCTGCCCCATTCTTATTGTTCTCTAAAATCACTGCCTGATTAACATCCAAACCCTTAACCCTAACACTGACGCTATAGGATTCTGAGCCAGGAGTTACTGGAGAGCTAGGGGTCCCAGGAGTACCAGACGGTGCAGGAGTAATCGGTTTCACCGGATTATCGGGCAAAGGATTACCAGTAATAGTTGTTGGTATAAGCCGCGCTGGCGCATTTGATGCTGGCGGGGTTTCAATCGTATCTAGATAAGAGCCGCCACAAGCGCCGAGGGTCATCACCATGAAGACTCCCATGAACCATGAGCCAATAGAGCGCAAAAGCAAAGAAACTCTGAAAGCTGTTGATTTATTTTTTAACATGCTCCCTTAGTCGTTTTTCTAGACATTTTAATAATTATAGTTATATCTGCTATATTACTT
>Ga0194035_1001490_pt1 | contig 12328 bp, 9 predicted proteins | sample JunL2320m_MetaG_FD_148680 | JGI IMG/M metagenome (GOLD analysis project Ga0194035, IMG submission 148680) | Anoxic zone freshwater microbial communities from boreal shield lake in IISD Experimental Lakes Area, Ontario, Canada - Jun2016-L239-20m | ecosystem: Environmental > Aquatic > Freshwater >...
ACGTTGATCGACGCGGGCGACCTCGACGGGCAGATCGAGGCGGTGAAGCAGCTTAAGGCTGCTGGCTTCCAGCCCGTTCCCCATGTCCCTGCCCGCTTCGTGAAGGATGAGGCAGACCTCCGCTCCCGCATCAAGGCGCTGGCGGACGCCGGGTCTGACACCATGCTGGTGCTGGGCGGGGGGGCGCCCCAGCCCATCGGCCAGTATGACGCGGCGATCCAGCTGATGCAGACCGGCGTGTTCCAGGCGAACGGCGTCAAGTCGCTCGGAATTGCCGGCCACCCCGAGGGCAACCCGGACATCACCAAGATCCACGGCGAAGCGGTGCTGCTGAAGGCGCTGAAGGAGAAGCAGGATTACATCAAGGCCAATGGCCTCGATGGCTTCATCGCCACGCAGTTCCTTTTCGAGGCCGGCCCGGTGACGGAATGGGCGAGGGGCCTGCGCGCCGCAGGCATCGACCTGCCGATCTTCGTGGGCATTCCGGGCCCGGCAACGATCAAGACGCTGGTGAAGTATGCCGCGATGTGCGGCGTGGGCAACTCCGCCCGCTTCATCCGCAAGCAGGCGCTGAACATCACCAAGCTGCTCTCCGTCAACACACCGGATGAATTTGTCGCCGGACTCGCACAGGTGCATTACGGCCAGCCGGAACTGGGCATTGCGGGCCCGCATCTTTATCCGTTCGGCGGCTTCGACAAGCTGTTCGACTGGATCGCGAAGGTGAAGTAGTCCTCCTTCCGCGTCTGAAATGTTCATCATGCCCGGGCTTGAACCGGGCATCTTTTTTTACGGGCCCAAAAAGGATGGCCTGGTCAAGCCCGGCCATGATGAGTGTTGGGGAGTGCCAAAGAAAAATGGCCGGGTCAAGCCCGGCCATGACGAGGAAGAGGGGAAGCACCAAAAGAGGATGGCCGGGTCGAGCCCGGCCATAATGTGTGTTGCGCGTGTTTGTCGGTCCTAAGCCGGAACCTCTTGCGCGCCAAACAGCTTCAGCTTCGCAGGCGCCTTGGCCGTGGCGCAGAGGAAGTTCCAGGTGTAGTGCGCGTAGGAGCGGAACACGTAGATATCGAAGACATTGTCTTCCACCACATCGAGCAGTGCCGCGATTTCGGCGTAGCGCATGCGGCGGCAGCAGCCCTGCACGTATTCCTTGTCGAGCAGGTCGAGCGAGGTGCCCTTCATGATCACTTCGCGGCAGCCATCGCCCTCAAGGCGGATGATGGCGCGCATGTCGGAGACGTCGACCACCAGCGAGTGGATGCCATTGAGCGCATCACGCAAACTCGTCAGTAGTTCATGCGCACGTGCGCGTGAACTGAGGATCAGCCACTGATCGGTGGAGAGCCACAGCACCCTGACGTCACCCCAGGAGGCCGACGTGCGGGGCCTGGTGGGAACATCCACGCCGAGCGCACCCTTGGCGGCGGCCATGAAGGCCGGATCGCTGGTGAGGCCGCGCAGGTCGATCATGCCGCGGTCAGGGATCTCGCGGATCGAGATCGAGAGGCCCTGCGGCTCGGCAACGCCGGCGAGCGGCGAGTCAATGTAGAGCTCAGACATTCAGCTTGGCCCCTTCCTTGTCGTAGAAGACGGTGTCGGTGATCTTGGCGCGCACCACCTTGCCGCCCGGAAGCGGGAAGGAAATGGTCTCGCCCATGCGGGCGCGGCCGTTCTCGATCAGCGCCATGGCGATGGAGCGGCCGAGCGTGGGCGAGCGGTAGGAGGAGGTGACCTGGCCGATCATCTCCATCGGCGGCTTGTCCTTGACCTGTCGCACGGCATAGGCGCCGTCGGGCAGGACGTCGTTCGGGTCCTCGGTGAGGAGGCCCACGAGCTGCTTGCGATTGGGAGCCTTGAGATATTCCTGCTCCAGCGAGCGCTTGCCGAGGAAGTCCGCCTTCTTCTTGGAGACGAGGCCGTCGAGGCCCACGTCGATGGGCGTCGTGGTGCCGTCGGTTTCGTCACCGACCACGATATAGCCCTTCTCGGCGCGCAGCACGTGGAGTGCTTCCGTGCCATAGGGTTCAAGGCCGAACTCGGCACCCGCCGCCACGATGTCCTTCCAAAGCCCGAGGCCAAGGTTGGACGGTGTCGCCACTTCGTAGGAAAGCTCGCCCGAGAAGGAGATGCGGTAGACGCGCACCGGCCAGGGGCCGAGCTTGCCCTCGACGAAGGACATGTGCGGCAGCGCTTCATGCGAGATGTCGAAGTTCGGATCGAGCTTCTGCACAACCTCGCGCGCCTTGGGGCCTGCGATGGCGAACTGCGACCAGTTCTCGGTGACGTTGGTGACGAACACCTTGTAGTGAGTCCACTCTGTCTGCAGCCACTCTTCCAGCCACGCCGAGATGCGATCCGCGCCGCCCGAGGTGGTGTGCATGAGGAAGTGGTCATCGGAGAGGCGCACGGTGACGCCGTCATCCGTGAGGAAGCCCAGCTCGTTCATCATCAGGCCGTAGCGGCACTTGCCGAGCTTCAGCGTCGAGAACATGTTGGTGTACATGCGGTCAAGGAACTCGGCCGCATCGGGGCCCTTGATCTCGATCTTGCCGAGCGTCGAGGCATCGAGGAGGCCCACCTTGTTGCGCACGGCGAGGATCTCGCGGTCGATGGACTGGTGATTGGTCTCGCCGTTCCGCGGGTAAGTATAGGCGCGGCGCCACTGGCCCACGGGCTCGAACACTGCACCATGGTCCACATGCCACTGGTAGATGGCAGTGCGGCGGATGGGCAGGAACAGGTCCTTGGTCAGCACGCCGGCGATGGAGCCGAAGGTGAACGGCGTGTAGGGCGGGCGGAAGGTGGTGATGCCAACTTCCGGGATCGTCTTGCCGCTGGCTTCGGCGATGACGCCGAGGCCGTTGATGTTCGACGTCTTGCCCTGGTCGGTGGCCATGCCGAAGGTGGTGTAGCGCTTGGTGTGCTCCACCGACTCGTAGCCCTCGCGCTGGGCGAGTTCGAGGTCGGCCGCCGTCACGTCATTCTGGTAGTCGATGAAGTGCTTGTTGCCTTCATTGTACTTGGCCGTCGCGGGCGCGAACCAGATCGGCTCAAGCGGGCGCTCGTCGGCCTGCACGGCATGAGGGACCGGATGCACGTTGCCGGAGCCAGCAAGCTTCGAGCCCGCGTGAACGGCTTCGGCCAAAATCTGCGACAGGCCGAAGGTGCCGTTGGCCGCACCGATTGCCACGATCTTGTCGTAGTGCTCCTTGGGGCGGAAGGCCTGCAGCTTGTCGTCGAAGTGGATCTTGCCGCCGTTGTGGCACCAGAGGTGAAGCGCCGGGTTCCAGCCGCCGGACATGGCGACGAAATCGGCCTCGGCCTTCGCTTCCTTGATCACCCGGCCCTGGCCCTTGCGGTAGGAGGCGATCTTGACATCGGTGATGTTGAGGCCGCCCCAGCTGGTGTTGACAGCCGAGATGACGGAACCGGTGTCTACGGACACGCCCATCTCACGCGCCTTGTTGGGCAGCGCCCCTTCGGCACGGCCGCGGCTGTCGACGACGCGAACGCCGACGCCTGCACCTTTAAGCACGATGGCCGTCTGGTAGGCGTCGTCATTGTTGGTGAAGACCACGCCGTTGGAGCCCGGTGCCACGCCATAGCGCTCCACCATGCCACGCGCTGCGGATGCGAGCATCACGCCCGGACGATCATTGTTGGCGAATGCGATGGGACGTTCGATGGAGCCCGTGGCGAGGATCACCTGTGTGCTGCGCACCTTCCACAGGCGATGGCGCGGCACGCCTTGGCTGAGGAGGGCCGGATCATGATCCGCCACGCGCTCGAACAGCATGACGAAGTTGTGGTGCCAGTGGCCGACCACGGTGGTGCGGTTCAGCACATGCACGTTCTCGGCGGCATAAAGCTTGGCGCCGGTGGCAGCCGACCAGTCGGTGAGCGACTGGCCGTCGATGGCGCCACCGGAAATGTCGGCAAGGCCGCCCAGCTGCGGGTTCTCGTCGGCTATGATGACCTTGGCGCCGTTGGCCGCTGCGGCCTCAGCCGCGGCGAGGCCGGCAACGCCGCCGCCGATCACCAGCACGTCGCAATGGACGTGGACTTGTTCGTAAGTGTCCGGGTCGCGGCCTTCCGGCGCTTTCCCCAAGCCCGCGGCACGGCGGATGAAGGGCTCGTAGACGTGCTTCCAGAACGACTGCGGCCACATGAAGGTCTTGTAGTAGAAGCCGCCGGGCAGGACGCGCGAGAACTCGTTGTTGATCGCACCGATATCCCAGTTCAGCGACGGCCAGCGGTTCTGAGATACCGCAGCCATGCCGCTGAAGATCTCGATCTGGGTCGCGCGCAGGTTCGGCTCATGGCGCGCACCCTGGCCCACGCCGATGAGCGCGTTCATTTCTTCCGAGCCGAGGCCCACCACGCCGCGTGGTCGATGATACTTGAAGCTGCGGCCGAACACGCGCTGGCCAGACGCCAGCACGGCGGAGGCGACGGTGTCGCCCTGGAAACCGGTGACGCTCTTGCCGTCGAAGGTGAAGGAGACTTTCTTCGAACGGTCGACGAAGCGCCCGCCGGTCGAAAGACGATATGGCTTGCTCATGCCTTGTGCTCCGACTTCAGGCGATTGGCGAAGTACTCGGCCCACTGGCCCTTGGCCTGGGCGATCACGTCGGCGGGCGGCAGCTCGCTGATGCCGTAGAAGGCCTTGAACTCCATGGTCACCGTGTCACGCGCAGCGTGGAACCACTTGCCGCAGCCGCGGTCGCAGCGCCAGCGCTCGAAATGCAGGCCCTTGGGGTTGATGCGGATGAACAGGTAGTTGCGCTGCTCCTCGTCCGTCACGTGTGCCGGATCATGGGTTGCGGGGCGACGGATATGGGCCTGGCCACCGGCGTGGAAATCCGTCTCGTCACCTTCGGCGCCGCAGACGGGACAATTGACGACTAGCATCTCTGATCCTCCTAGTGGGCGACCGCGGCTGCGACGGATTCGTCGATCAGGCGGCCTTCCTGGAAGCGGTTGAGGCCGAAGGGCTCGGCGATGGGGTGGGGCCGGTCATTGGCGATGGTATCGGCGAAGACCCAGCCCGAACCCGGAATTGCCTTGAAGCCGCCCGTGCCCCAGCCGCAGTTGACGTAGAGCCCGTCGACCGGCGTCTTGGAGATGATCGGCGAACGGTCGCCCGTCATGTCGACGATGCCGCCCCACAGGCGCAGCATGCGCAGCCGCGAGATGATGGGGAAGGTTTCGACAAGCGCCGCCACCGTGTGCTCGAGGGCGGGGAAGGAGCCGCGCTGCGAATAGTTGTTGTAGGGGTCGGTGCCGCCGCCGATGACGAGCTCACCCTTGTCGGACTGGCTCATGTAGCCGTGCACCGTGTTGGCCATGACCACGCAGTCGATGACCGGCTTGATCGGCTCTGACACCAGCGCCTGAAGGCACTGGCTCTCGATCGGCATGCGCACGCCCGCCATGTCCATGACGGTGGAGACGTTGCCGGCGGTCACGACGCCAATCTTCTTGGTCTTGATCACGCCCTTGGTGGTCTCGAGGCCGACGACCTTGCCGCCCTCGCGCTGGATGCCGGTGACTTCGCAGTTCTGGATGATGTCGACGCCCATGGCGTCCGCCCCGCGGGCATAGCCCCAGGCCACCGCGTCATGGCGGCCCGTGCCGCCACGCGGCTGGTAATAGGCGCCGAGGATGGGGTAGCGGCAGTTCGGATCGTCGTTGATGATCGGCACGATCTCCTTCACCTCCGCCGGCGTCACCATGCGGCAGTCCAGCCCGGCGAGGCGGTTGGCATGTGCTGTCCGCTGGAAGGCGCGGAACTCGTGCTGCGTCTGGCACAACATGAGAACGCCGCGGGGGGAGAACATCACGTTGTAGTTCAGGTCCTGCGACAGGTCCTCGTAGAGCGAGCGGGCAAGCTCATAGATGGCGATTGAGGGGTCCTGGAGGTAGTTCGAGCGGATGATCGTCGTGTTGCGGCCGGTGTTGCCGCCGCCCAGCCAGCCCTTCTCGACGACCGCGATGTTGGTCATCTTGTGATTCTTGGCGAGGTAATAGGCGGTGGCCAGGCCGTGGCCGCCGGCGCCGACGATGACGGCGTCATATTCCTTCTTCGGGGCGGGCGAGCGCCATGCGCGCTCCCAGTCCTTGTGGTAATTCATCGCGTTGCGGGCGAGCGAAAAGATGGAATAGCGCGGCTTCATGGGTGAATTCCTTGCAACTGGGCCGTTTTCTAACGCAACCGCTGTGGCCGAACAAAGGCTTTTCCGACGCCCACGGGCCGCCGTGCGACAATGCGACCGGTAATTGCCGCAAGGGGATGAATTGCTTTAATAGGCCTTAAGGGAATATCTCATGGATCAACATGATCTGGATCGTTTTTGCGGCCATGACCGCCGCCGTGCTCGGCGCGCTTCTGTGGCCAGTCGTCAAATCCAAGCCCGCCGAGAGCGTGGCCGAGCGCAATGCCTATGACCGGGCGGTGTTCCGCGACCAGCTGGCCGAACTCGACCGTGACGTCGAGCGCGGCACCATTGGCCAGGCCGAAGCGGACGCGGCGCGCAACGAAATCTCGCGCCGCCTGATCGCCGCGGCCCAGGAGCCGGGGCGAAAGCCGGTTTCGAGCTTCGCCTGGATGGCGATTGCCGCCACGCTGATCGTGCCCGCCGTGGCACTGCCGCTCTACCGCAAGGCCGGCAATCCGCAGCTTCCCGACGTGCCGCATGCCTGGCGCATGGAGAATGCCGAGAAGAACGGCGACATGGACGCGCTGATGGCCAAGGTGGAGCAGCATCTCGAGGCCAACCCGGACGACCTGCAGGGCTGGCAGATCCTCGCCCCCGCCTATCGCCGGGATCAGCGCTGGCAGGACGCGGCGGAGGCCTATCGCAACATCGTGCGCCTGTCGCCGCCTGACGCCGCCAACATCTCGGATTATGCGGAAGCAATGGTTATGGGCAACCAGGGCATGGTGCCCGCCCCGGCGCACGTGCTGTTCCAGCAGGCCCTCAAGCTCGATCCCAAGTTCCCCAAGGCGCGCTTCTATGATGCCCTCGCCCTAAAGCAGGAAGGCAAGACGGACGAGGCCAAGGCCGCTTTCGACGCTTTCCTGAAGGACACGCCCGCCGATGCGCCGTGGCGGCCCATGCTGCTGGCGGAAATGCAGGACACCAAGGCCAAGCCTCCGGCGCTTGACCAGCAGACCATGGCCGACGCCTCCAACATGTCAGCCGGCGACCAGCAGGCGATGATCCGTTCCATGGTCGATGGCCTCGACCAGAAACTTGCCGCAAATCCGGATAATCTTGACGGCTGGCTGCGGCTGATCCGCGCCCGCACCGTGCTGGGTGATACGGACAAGGCCAGGGCCGCGTACAAGAAGGCGCTGGAAACCTTCAGCGGCAGCCAGGACGCGCTGGCGCAGATCGGGGCGCTGGGCAAGGAAATGAACCTCGAATGACACGCAAGCAGAAGCGCCTTTCCCTGATCCTCGGTGGCCTCGCCGTCATCGGCCTGGCCGCAGGGCTTGTGCTCTACGCGCTGTCCGACACCATCACCTTCTTCCACACGCCGAGCGACCTCGCCGACACCCATGTGCAGGTTGGCCAACGGATCCGGCTGGGCGGCATGGTGGAGAATGGCAGCCTGAAGAAGGGACCCGGAACGGTAACGAGCTTCGGCGTGACCGACACCATCAAGACCGTGACGGTGAGCTATGACGGCATCCTGCCCGACCTGTTCCGCGAGGGGCAGGGCGTGGTGACGGAGGGCAAGATGCAGCCCGACGGCACTTTCATCGCCGACACGGTGCTGGCCAAGCATGACGAGAACTACATGCCGCGCGAACTCGCCGAAAGCCTGAAGGCCAAGGGCGTGAAACTGGGCAAGGGTGCCGAAGAGGGAACACCGCAATGATCTCCGTCGCCGAGGTTGGACATTTCGCATTGATCCTCGCCGTTGGCGTGGCGCTCTACCAGTTCGTGGTGCCGCTGTGGGGCGCCCAGCGGGGCGACGTTGCGGCGATGCGCTCCGGCATCTCGGCGGCAATCCTGCAGCTGGTGCTGATCGCCATCGCCTTCGCGGCGCTGACGCACGCCTATGTGACCTCCGACTTCTCGGTGCTGAACGTCGTCGAGAACTCGCACTCCGCCAAGCCCATGCTCTACAAGATCAGCGGCGTGTGGGGAAACCATGAAGGCTCCATGCTGCTGTGGGTGTTGATCCTGGCGCTTTATGGCGCGGCGGTTGCGCTGTTCGGGCAGAACCTGCCGCTTGAACTCAGGGCCCGCGTGCTGGCCATCCAGGGCTCGATCGGCCTCGCCTTCCTGCTGTTCATCGTGATGACGTCGAATCCCTTTATCCGCGTCGACCCGCCGCCGATCGAAGGCAACGGCCTGAACCCGATCCTGCAGGACCCGGCCCTGGCCTTCCATCCGCCCTTCCTCTATGCGGGCTATGTCGGCCTCTCCATCGCCTTTGCCTTCGCGGTCGCCGCCCTCATCGAGGGCCGGGTGGATGCCGCCTGGGCGCGCTGGGTCCGGCCATGGACGCTGGTGGCCTGGATGTTCCTCACCGTCGGCATCGCCATGGGCTCGTGGTGGTCGTATTATGAACTCGGCTGGGGCGGCTACTGGTTCTGGGACCCGGTGGAAAACGCCAGCCTCATGCCGTGGCTGGTCGCCACCGCGCTCATCCATTCCGCCGTGGTGGTCGAAAAGCGCAATGCGCTGAAGATCTGGACGGTGCTGCTGTCGATCCTCGCCTTCTCGCTGTCGCTTGTCGGCACCTTCCTGGTTCGTTCGGGCGTCTTGACCTCGGTTCATGCCTTCGCGGTTGACCCGCAGCGCGGCGCCTTCATCCTGATGATCCTCTGCGTCTTCATCGGTGGCTCGCTGGCGCTCTTCGCCTGGCGGGCACCGCAGCTCAAAGCCGGTGGCCTGTTCGCGCCGGTGAGCCGGGAGGGGAGCCTCGTTCTCAACAACCTGCTGCTCTGCGTCGCCTGCCTCGCGGTGTTCGTCGGCACGCTCTATCCGCTGGCGCTCGAAACGCTGACGGGTGACAAGATCTCGGTCGGCCCGCCGTACTTCGACCTGACCTTCGGCCCCATCGTGCTGCCGCTCCTGCTGCTCGTGCCGCTCGGCGCCTTCCTCGCGTGGAAGCGCGGTGACGTGGGCCTCGCCATCAAGCGGCTGTGGGTGGCCCTTGTGTTGGCACTGCTCGTCGGCGTGATCGTCTTCGCGCTCAATGTGAAGGGCCCGTGGCTCGCCCCCGTCGGCATGGCGATTGCCGCCTGGCTCGTCTTCGGCGCCATTGCCGATGTCGCGGCCAAGGTGGCGCTGTTCAAGGTGCCGCTGGCCACCAGCTGGCATCGGCTGGCCGGCCTGCCGCGCTCCGCCATCGGCACGGCGGTGGCGCATGCGGGCGTGGGGATTCTCGTGGCCGGCGTCATCGCCATCTCGCTGTGGCGCATCGAGGTGATCGTGGCGCTGAAGCCGGGCGAGTCGACCCCTGTCGGCAAATACAACGTCACCTTCCAGGGCGAAGGGCCGCTGACCGGGGCCAACTACACCGGCAAGGTCGGAACCTTCCTGCTGAAGGAGGGCGACCGCGAGCTCGCCACGCTGCGCTCCGAAAAGCGCATCTTCAAGCCATCCGGCATGCCCACCACCGAAGTGGGCCTTTACCAGACCTGGCACGGCGACGTTTACGTGGTGATGGGCGACGAGACGACCGGCGGGGCGCGTGCCATGCGCATGTATTACAATCCCTTCGTCAACTTCATCTGGCTGGGCTCGGTGGTGATGTTCCTCGGCGGGCTGCTGTCGATCTCGGACAGGCGCTATCGCGTGGGTGCCCCGAAGCGTGCGGCCCAGCCCCGTGCGGTGGCGGCGGAATGAGGAAGCTCCTCGCCATACTGGCTTTCCTCGTTGCGGTGTCGCCGGCATTCGCGCTCACCCCCGACGAGCAGCTGAAGGACCCGGCCCTCGAAACCCGCGCCCGGGTGATTTCGGCCCAGCTGCGCTGCCTCGTCTGCCAGAACCAGTCGATCGATGATTCCGAAGCACCCCTCGCCAAGGACCTGCGCACGCTGGTGCGCGAGCAGATCTCGGCGGGCAAGACGAATGATCAGGTGCTGGACTATGTGGTCGAGCGTTACGGCCAGTACGTGCTGCTGAAGCCGCGCTTCGAGCCCGAGACGCTGATTCTCTGGGGCACGCCCTTCGCGGTGCTGCTGATCGCCGGAGCGGCGATGATCCTGCGCCGGAAGCGGGCCAGCGTGGTGCCCGAGACGCCGCTTTCCGAGGCCGAGAAGCGCGCTCTTGAACGGGCCATGCAATAGCCTTGGGTCTGCCGCAAGACTTACCGAAGTTTCATCCTCCGGACAGGTCACCGTAAGGAGCGAACACCTAGCTTGGGTTCATCGAAACAACAGAACTCGATGGAGACCAAGGAAATGTCCTCGCCCAAGAACAAGACGCTCGGTGCCTTCGCCGCCGGCCTGATGGCCGCCACGGCCCTCGTCGCCACCGTGTCCGTTCTCCCCTCCACCCCTGCCGTCGCGCAGAACCAGCTGCATGCGGCCGCCATTGACCCGTCCAAGGGCTTTGCCGACCTCGTCGACCAGGTCATGCCTGCCGTCGTCAGCGTGCAGGTGAAGTATGCCAATGTCGCCGCCTCGGAAGATGGCCAGGCCCAGGGCGGCAAGCAGATGCCGGGCGGCATGGAAGACTTCTTCAAGCAGTTCCCGCAGTTCAAGAACATGCCGGGCATGGGCCAGGGCCAGGGTCAGGGCGACCAGGGCGGCGAGGGTGAAGACTCTCACCCGAACGGCGGCATGGCGATGGGCTCCGGCTTCATCATCTCGGCTGACGGTTACGCGGTGACCAACAACCACGTCGTCAAGGACGCCGACCAGGTGTCGGTGACCATGAAGGACGGCACCGAATACAAGGCCGAAGTGATCGGCACCGATCCCAAGACCGACCTCGCGCTGATCAAGATCGACGGCAAGGACAAGAAGTTCGACTACGTCGCCTTCACCAAGGATGAGCCGCGCGTCGGCGACTGGGTGATGGCGGTGGGCAACCCCTTCGGCCTCGGCGGCACGGTCACCACCGGCATCGTCTCGGCACTTGGCCGCGACATCGGCTCTGGCCCCTATGACAACTTCATGCAGATCGACGCCGCCATCAACCGCGGCAACTCGGGCGGCCCCGCCTTCAACCTCGAAGGCGAAGTCGTCGGCATCAACACTGCGATCTTCTCTCCCTCGGGCGGCTCGGTTGGCATCGGCTTCGCCATCCCGGCGTCGACGGCGCAGAACGTCATCGAGAGCCTGAAGGAGAACGGCAAGGTCACCCGCGGCTGGCTTGGTGTTCAGATCCAGCCGGTGACGGAAGACATCGCCGAGAGCCTGGGCCTCAAGGACGCCAAGGGCGCCATCGTCGCCGACGTGACCGAGGACTCGCCCGCGCTTGCCGCTGGTGTGAAGCAGGGTGACACCATCCTGAAGATCGACGGCAAGGACGTCTCCGACTCGCGTGACCTGTCGCGCCGGGTTGCGGGCATCAAGCCGGGCGATGCGGTTCCGCTCACCATCGTCCGCGATGGCAAGACCATGGACATCGAGGTCAAGATCGGCACCATGCCGGACGATCCGAAGATGGCGTCGAAGGACGGCAAGGAAGACGGCGAGAAGTCCGTCTCGCTCGCCAACCTCGGCCTCAAGGTTTCTCCCGCCCAGGACGGCGCCGGCGTGACCGTGACGGAAGTGGCTCCGGGCAGTGCCGCGGCCGACCTCGGCCTCAAGGCCGGTGACACCATCCTCGAAGTGGCCGGCACCGAGGTGCACGCTCCGTCGGATGTGCGCGCCGCGCTGAAGGCCAACGACAAGAAGAAGGTCCTGATGCTCGTCAAGACCGACGAAGGCCAGCGCTTCATCGCGCTGCCGACCGCCAAGGGCTAACGCGCATTCCGGCCAGGCGGCAACGCCTGGCCGGCCAGACCCAGCGCAGACAGGCCCCACGGCAGAGGGCACGCGGACAACGCCCCAACCCCCCGCTCCGCGTCTCGCGTGCCTTTACCGCGGAGGAGGGTGGTCCCCCCCGGACCTCCTCCTCCGCGCCCCCCTTTTCACCGGAGATGGAACATGCAAGTTAGTGAGCACGATTCCCACGTCTGGACAGCAAGCCCCGCCCGCAAAGCCATGCGCATCCTAGTCATCGAAGACGACCGTGAAGCCGCCAGCTGGCTGGTGAAGGGCCTGGCCGAGGCCGGGCACATTGCCGACCACGCCGCCGACGGCGAGGAAGGCCTGGGCCTGGCGCTCGAAGCCGTGCATGACGTGCTGATC
>Ga0194035_1001493_pt1 | contig 12323 bp, 13 predicted proteins | sample JunL2320m_MetaG_FD_148680 | JGI IMG/M metagenome (GOLD analysis project Ga0194035, IMG submission 148680) | Anoxic zone freshwater microbial communities from boreal shield lake in IISD Experimental Lakes Area, Ontario, Canada - Jun2016-L239-20m | ecosystem: Environmental > Aquatic > Freshwater >...
ACCAATCCAAAGCCAAGTCTCTTGGCTCGAAGTCATGAATGTATCCATCTGCTCTTCCCCCTAGTTACGTAACGGACGTTGGTCTATGGACATGAAACGATACTCCTAAACACGGAAGTATGTCTAGCAACAAGCTGCATCCTGATTCGACGCATTGTGTCGTCTTCCTTGCTCTGGTCCTTAAGGAAAAGATCGAAAGCTCGGGCGTTGAGCTCGCGGCCAGCCGCAACTAGCGACGACGGTCCAACACGTCGTGCCCGCGCAAAGCCAGCGCGGCTAAGGCCGCAGCCAGGTCCTGCTGACGGACGAGCAGGATGTCGGTGTCAAAGGTTGAGAGCGCCAGCAGCGCGATGTCGGCTTCGGCGATCGCTCCCGCTAGGTCGGCGAGGATTCCTTTGGCGTCGAAGTTGAGCGGGCCGCGGACGGCCAGCACACGAAAGCCACGCTCCGATTTGACGCCATCGGGCACTTGTGGGCTTGGCGCAATGATCGAGAGCTCGTCGCTCGTCCTCGAAACCGACGAGAAGATCTCCGACCAAGCCCAGTCCGGGACCGGCGCGCCGCCAGGCAAGCGGGCGATCGTCCATTCGCCTTCGAGCGTCTCAATTGCCAGGGAGGCGACCACATCGCGACCCTACCAGCGGTTAGCTAGAGGCGGCCGGCCTCAAGCAGCCGGCTGAGGAACTTGCGGGTCTCGGGCTGCTGCGGATCGCCGAGCACTTGGGCGGGGTCGCCGCGCTCCGCGATCCTGCCTTCGCTGAGGAAGCAAACCTCGTCCGCTACCTCGCGGGCAAAGCTCATCTCATGCGTGGCAATGATCATTGTCATCCCTTCAGCCTTGAGCTCAACGACGAGCTCCAGTACCTCGCCAACGAGCTCGGGATCAAGTGAGCTTGTGATCTCGTCAAGCAGTAGCGCGCGAGGCTTACAGGCAAGCGCGCGGACGATTGCTACGCGTTGCTGCTGGCCGCCTGAGAGATTGTCGGGGTACTCATCAGCGCGCTTGTCGAGGCCGAATCGCTTCAGCAGCTCGTGGGCCTCTTCGTCTGCCTGCGCCCGCGGCCTGCCGTGAGCGTGGACCGGGCCAAGGACGACGTTCTCTCTGACCGTCAGGTGCGGAAAGAGGTTGAAGGCTTGGAAGACGAAGCCAAGCCGGCGGCGCGCATCAACGAGATTGCACGATGGGTCGGTGATCACCTCGCCGTCGAGTAGAACATCGCCGTCGTCGATCTCGACAAGAAGGTCGATACAGCGCAGCAGCGTTGACTTGCCCGACCCCGATGCACCGATCAAGGCAACGGCGTTGTGCTCGGTCAGGGTTAGGTCTACGCCCTTTAGAACCTCGTTGTCACCAAAGGCTTTCGTCACTCCGTCTACTTCGATCACTGGAACCTTGGTCATCGAACCGTCCCCGCTCCGCCGAACTGGCCGCTTCGGGCCTGCATCCGGTCAACGACCCGCGCCAGCGGAATCGTCACGCAGAGATACAAGACGGCCGCGGCGATAAGCGGCGTGTAGTTGAAATTAGAAGAGGCCGAAATCTGCGCTACGCGGAAGGCCTCGAGCGGCCCCAGGACCGACACCAGTGCCACATCTTTCTGCAGCGAGATGAAGTCGTTTAGCAGCGGCGGCACTACCCGCCTGACGGCCTGCGGCAGAATCACCAAGCGGAGCGACTGCGTGTTGGTTAGGCCGAGCGAGAGCGCCGAGGCCTTCTGGCTCGGGTGGACCGAATTGATCCCGGCCCGATAGACCTCGGCGACATAGGCCGAGTAGGAGAGCGCGAGTGCCAGCCCGCCAAGGATGACCGGGCTTGTAGGGACGCCGGAGAGCTCAAGTGCAGGTAGGCCGAAGCCGATCAGATAGATCACGAGAATCGTCGGCACGCCACGGAAGAGGTCCGTATAGACGATCGCCAGCAGCCTGATCGGGTAAAGAGCAGCGGCATTCGTGATCCGGCAGAGAGCGATCACCATCCCGAAAACGAGTACGACAATCTCTACACAAACAAAGAGTTTTACGTCGAGCCAGAAGCCGCGCAGGACCTCGGGGAAGGAATCGGTGAACGCCGACCATGAGAAGAACGTCTCCTGGACCGCAGGCCAGCCCTTGCTGGTCACCACCAAAGCGATCAGCCCGCCGATCACGATCACGCTCGAGAGCGCGGATACGCCTACCCCGCGGCGTGCCTTCCTGCGGCGAGCATCCTCGCGCGCGGCCCGGCGATCTGGTCGGTCGGTTGTCAACTGCATTTCCTCCGGTGGCGTGGCGTACGCGTTCTGCCGCGCTACCGGAGCAGGCTACTTCAGCTCAGGAGCCTTGGCGTAGGAGTTCATCCACTGGTCAGTGATCTTCTGCAGTTGCCCATCGCTCTTTAGCTGGGCAAGCGCCTCGTCAAGGCAGCTCGTAACAGGAGAGTCCTTCTCCGAGAGAAGCCCCCACTGGTCGCCGCCGGGCACATTGAACTGTCCTACAACGGTCGCGTTGTCGAGCTCTGCGTCGCGCAGGTAGATCGCGGTCGGAAGGTCGGTGACGATCGCCTCGACCCGCTTGATCTTCAGCGCATTGACGGTGTCATTCGAGTCGTTGAACACCTGTGGCTGCTGGGTTGGCTTAATCACGTTGGTGACCGCCTCCAGCGAGGTCGTGCCGACCTGAACGCCGAACGTCACGTCCTTCAGGCCCGCGATGTCGGTCGCGCTGGCAGCCTTGCTGCCGTCAAGCGTCAGCACCGCCTGCGGAGCCGTGTAGTAAGGGGTCGAGAAGTTAACGGCCTTCGCGCGCGCTGGCGTGATCGAGATCTGATTGATGTCGAAGTCGAAGGTCTTCGCGCCCGGCGCGTAGGAAGAGTTAAACGGAACGATCTCCCACTTCACGCTGGAGGCCGGATAACCAAGCTTGTCAGCGACCGCATACGCGACAGCGCTCTCAAAGCCCTTGCCGTTCGACGGCTTGTCATCAATGAAATACGGCGGGAAGGCTGGCTTGTCGGTACCGACCGTAAGGACGCCGTCGTTGGCCGTCTGCAGCTGGCCTTTCTTGCAGGAGCCGCTGGTAGCGGGAACCGAGGCAGTCGTCGTGTCGCTGGAAGACCCGCAGGCGCTTAGGCCCGCCGCGGCGATCGCGAGCACTGCCATCAGAGAAAGGGGACGAATCGGCATCAGTGAGCCTCCGGTTGGTTTTGTAAGTTGAGTCAAAATACGGCTAGTTATTGCTACTGGGCTGAAAGATAACTCTTCTGCGCTAACTGCGAGCGACCAGCGAGACGTATAGGTTTTCTTAGCCAAGGAAAGATAAGGAGTGGGGGAAATGAAGCCGACGAGATACGCGATCGCTGCGACCGCTGCAACGCTTGCATCCTTGGCCGTAGTTATTAGCGCCAGCGCTCACGGCACGCTCAACCTTTACGGCAAAAACGCGTTCGCTAATAAGACCGGGACGCTTACGCTCACGATCCCGCACGGCTGTTTGCCCGAAGGTGCTCCAACAACCAAAATCGTGATGCAGCTCAGCAGCACCTGGCAAGGTGCGAAGCCAGCCGCAGTTGCTGGCTGGAAATCAAGCGTGAAGCGCGCAGACAACGGGCAGTGGACGCTGACATGGACGGCAACCGGCGGCGGGCTGCCAAACGCTGAGACCGGTGATTTCCCGATCGCGGTTCGTTGGCCCAAAAAAGCCGGTGCGTACAACACGCCAACCGCCCAGTACTGCGGCACGCAGCTGATGGACTGGAAAGACCCCTTCAACGCCGCAGCCGATGGCGACCTTTCGTACCCGGCGAACTACCCGGTACCCCGCGTCCGAGTTCATGCTTCGGCAGCCCGCACGCCAAGCGCGGTAGCCGGTCGCCGGTAAATCAGCGTTTCCCATCTGCCGCGTTCCGCCAGCGTTTCGCTCACACGGGCGTCACGCGGCATGCCCGCAGTTATAGGGCTTAAACGAAAATTTCGTTACTTTTGGCCCTTTCGTCGGTTCTAACCACCAGCACACCGAAACCGACCCCCCTCAAGGAGCCTTAAACAATGTCCCTCAAGCACCTAACAGCAGCAATCGCCGCAGTAGGGCTTATCGCCTCACTGCCAGCAAGCGCGATCGCTGCCAAAGCTTCGAAGACCGACCCCGACCGCGACGGCCTCTCAAACAAGGTCGAGAAGCGGCTCGGCACAAACGCTCGCCGCGCCGACACCGACCGCGACAAGCTCAAGGATGGCGTCGAAGTTCGCCTCGGCACCAACCCGCTGGTCAAAGACAGCGACGCCGATGGCGTCAACGATGGCCGCGAAGTGGCCGCCGGCACCGACCCTTGCCCCGCGCATGCCAATCAGGTTCGCGGAGCGGTCGCGTCGGTTGGCACCGACTCGGTGACGATCACCAAGCCTGACGCCACAACCATCAAGCTGACCGTCAACGCTGACACGAAGCTGCGCATTCCAGACACCGACGGCAGCGGCACCGTTACGCTCGCCGACCTGAAGGCCGGCGACAAGGTTGGCGCCCGCACCTCGACTACCGATCCGACGCTCGCTCTCAGCATCGCGGTCAAGGGTGAGTACGCGAAGGGCGAAGAGGTCGAAGGCGCAGTAAGTGCAGTCGGCGCCAGCTCACTCACGGTGACGAAGGAAGACGGAACAAGCGCAACACTGACCGTGAGCGCTGACACCAAGCTGCGTGCACCGGATCGTGACGGCAACGGCAAGATCACGCTGGCCGACATTCTCGTTGGTGACAAGGTTGAGGCCTACCTTTCAGCAACCGACCCAACGCTCGTGCTGAGTGTCAAGGTCGAAGTTGAAGCAACGAAGGTCGCCGGGACGGTCGCCTCCGTAGGCGCCGACTCGGTAACGATCATGCTGGCCGACGCCACGCAGACGAAGGTCACCGTCAACTCGGCGACCAAGCTGCGGATCCCCGCCGCGGATGGCAAGCCGACCGGCACGCTCGCCGACCTGAAGGTTGGCGACGCAGTCAAGGCCAAGACGATTCCAGGCGCCGACGGGACGACGCTGGCGCTCGGCCTCAGCTCAGGCGTATTCGCCGGCGGAGAAGGCCGCGGCCACGGCCACGGCCACGACGATGAGGACGAGCCAAGCGAGGGCACATCCCCAAGCGACGAATACGTCCCGGGGCCGCCGATGAACGTAAGCCTCCCCAACGGCCAGCGCGGCCCGCGTGGCCAGCGCGGCGAGAACGGCGCTAACGGCGAGGACAACGAAAATGCTCAGCGCGGAGAGCGCGCTGGCGGTCGCGGTCGCTAGAGGAAGCCGACCGCGCGAGCGGCAGATCACAGGCATTACGAGCGGCGTCCAACTGGGCGCCGCTCTCTTCGCTGCCGTCGAATCAGCCAGCGGTGCGCTGGCGCAGCCCGAGCAGCTTCGAGACCGGTACGACCTGAAGGTGGCGCCGCTTCAGATTCCGCAGGATTGGCCCTAGCGCTTTCAGCGTTCCTTGATGAGAACCCTCGCCGTCGTGCATCAGGATGATTGAGCCGGGCCGAGCGCCATTCACGACGCGGCTGTAAACAGTCGACTCGCTGACGTTGTCGTAGAGGCTGTCCCACGAATCGACATCCCAGCCGATCGTGAGCATGTGCTGATGCCGAACTCGGCTGAATAGCGCGTCATCAACCGATCCGTACGGGGCGCGGAAGAGACAGGGCCTGTAACCGGTCGCGTCGCGGATCAGCTTCGTAGTGCGACTGATGTCGTAGCTGCCAGGGAAGTGAGGATGGCTGTAGGAGTGGTTGGCGAGTTCGTGCCCTTCAGCGAGCTCCTTGCGCAGCAGTGCTCTGTGGCCATGAATGAACTGCCCGCGGATGAAGAAAGTGACGTGGACCTTTGCTTTGCGAAGCTGCGCCAGCACCTTTGAGGTGTACTGCGACGTCGGGCCGCCATCAAAAGTCAGCGCGACCCAGCGCCGCCCGCGCCAGCCGCTATCGCGGAAGCGCGCTCCCTTAGGAACGCAGCCGGTTAGCTGCGGCTGCGGGGCCGCAGAGCGATCTGCCCCAACGGCGCGCGCCGACTGCGCCGACTGAATCGCAAACGCGCCGGCCGCGATCAGCATCGCCGCCAGCAGTACTAGCCAAGGAGACTGCCGCCGGGAGCCAATCATCGGCGCCGATGCTACCTGCGCCGGCCGACTTCACGCGCCGCATCAGCTAACTGCGCCGCGAAGTTGAAACTGGCAAGATCGTCGCCAGCAGTCCCACGCAGGCCGCCGATACCCCGAAAGGACATTCAGATGTCAGACACATCAAAGCCGCGCTACGGCACGCCAAACTGGGAGATGATCGGTAGCTGGCTAGAGACGCCCGCGGAGAAGGACGGGCCGTTTTGGGCGGTCAACCTGATGGATTACCGCGAAATCGCCGACTACGCCGACGGCCGCGAGACGACGCTGAGCGGCCGCGAGGCCGACGACCTATACGCCCCGCTTGGCCCGCTGGCTGAAATCGGAGCGATGCCGGCCTTCTCCGCCAACGTGATCCAGCAGCCGCTCGGCACGCCGGCTTACGACCGGGTTGCAATCGTCCGCTACCCGAGCCGCGCAAAGTTCTTTGAGATGCAGCGCCGCGAAGACTTCCTTGAGCTCCACGAGCACAAGGACGCAGGAATGGCATCAACGATCGTCTTTGCCGGGCATCCAGTCCACGCCAGCGAGCTGCCTGACGGCGGCGCGCACGTGCTGCGGGTGCGGCGCTTCGCCGAGGGGCAGCAGCCCGCCGCCGACCCCACTGGAGTCACCCCGGTCGCCCACTTCGAGGTTGAAGGCGTGATCGTAGGTGACGAGCGCCGCTGGGACGACGCCCGCTTCGACCGCGTTGACGAGGCAGCGCTCGAGCTACTGAAAGAGACCGATGGCGTTGAGGAGCAGATCATCATCGTGATGGGGCCAAGCGAGTTCGACCAGCTCGCCGAGTCGGTCGCAAGCGCAGCTTCACCGAGTTAACGCACTCGCCATCTGCGAGACTGCGCGACGTGTCGCTGCCGATCTCCTCACAGCCGTCGCGCTCGGAGCTCTTCTACGACCTCGTCCTGATCGGCGCCTTCCTCAGCTTCGGCGTCGACTTTGGCAAGTCGCCCGATTGGGAGGCGGGAATCGTGCTGGCGCTGAAGCTGACCCTGATCATGTGGGCCTGGGAGCAGACGGCGCTCTTCTTCAACCGCTTTGGCGATCCGTTCGCCGCTCGCCTTAGCGGCACGCTGCTGCCAACCGCGCTGCGTTTCGCCTTCCTGCTCCAGCTCGTCGCCGTGGTCGCGGTATCGCTGCTCGAAACATCACAGACGAAGCTCAGCGCGCTAAACGGACCACTCGGTTATGGAGCCGCAGCACTGGTGCTCTCGGTCGGGGTGATCTACGAACTTGGCGCACGGTGGCAACCGGAGCTGGGGGCAATTGCGCACGAGCGCCGCAACGCCAGCATCGTTGGCGCGATTCTCTTCGTCGCTTCAGGACTCAGCCCGCAGCCTTGGGGCGCAGCGCTCTGGATCCTCGCGATCGTTGCGATCTTCGTGATGAACTTTGGTCCTTCGATGCCAGCCATCTTGGAGCGCTTCCCGCTCCAGCGTGAGCACCTCTCTGAACGGCTCGGCCTCTTCGTCCTGATCTTGATCGGCGACGTCTTCGTCAAGACAGTCGTCACCGTCCACGAGGACAGCGTTGAGGAAGCTCATCTGCTGCAGCTGGCCTTCGTCGCAGCGATCAGTTGGACTCTCTGGACGATCTACGATCGCGAAGTGATGTCACGGCCGACCCCCGCAAGCGCTCCGCTGCTGCGCGCCTGGATGCTCTGGCACTACCTATTCGCAATCGTGCTGCTGATCTGCAGCGTTGGGCTGGTCTGGTACATCGCGCCGAACGCGAAGTACCAGCTTGGCGACTGGATCGCGATGGTCGCCTCGGGCGGCGTCGGTGTGGCGGTTGCGCTGATCGCGATGATGCGCCTCACTGCCGGAGCGCCCGGCGCGCGTGCGGCGGCGGCGCGGCTTGGCTTGATCGCCGCGGTAGCGATCGTGATCGGCCTGCTCGCCTGGCTTGCAACACCAAGCGACTGGCGCGTCGGCGTCGGCACGCTCGCCGTCGCGATCGTCGCGCTCAACCACTGGGCATTCCGCAACGACCCGCGCCCGGCGTCAGTCGATTAGTTCGTTCAACTCTGCCGCTAGCAGCTGATCGTCGCCAGCCTTCGACGCCGTTCCCGGACGACGGTTGAGCGGTCGCTCGGCGCGGTCCTGCCAGAAGCCGCCGCTGCTCTGAGCGGGTTCGGTGGCGGCCGCGAGCCAGGTGATTGTGTCGGCCCCTTCGGCGGGAGTGCGAAGCGCCTTACCGACGATCTTGTGGAAGGTTGGCAGCGAACTTTCGACGCCCGGCGTGTCGGCCCAGCCGGGGTGCATTGCGTGGACGACGATTCCCTCGTCGGCGAGCTGCTCGGCCCAGCACTCGGTCAGCATTACCTGCATCCGTTTCGTGCGCGCGTAGACGGCGCTGCCGGACCACTTCTCGCGCGCCGACTGAAGATCGTCGAGCTTGACGGCTTCCGAGTACATGCCGCCGGAGGAGACGTTGATGATCCGTGCCGGCCGGTGCTCGCTCGCGGCCGCAGCTAGCGCTGGAATCAGCAGCTCGGTCAGTAAAAAGGGCCCGAGCACGTTGGTTGCCAGCGTCAGTTCGATGCCATCAGCTGAGACTTGTCGCGAGTCGAGCAGCACGCCCGCGTTATTGACGAGCACGTCGATCTGCGGGCGCGTTGCCAGCAGCCGCGCCGCGCCGGCGCGGACCGACTCCAGCGAGGAGAGGTCGATCACTTCAGTCGTGATCGAAGCACCGGCGCGCGCAGATTCCTCAACCGAGGCCCGAGCTGGCTCAAGCCGCTCAGGGTTGCGCCCAACCAACACAACGTCGGCGCCTAGCTCGGCGAGCTGGCGCGAAGCCTCAAGCCCGAGGCCGCTGTTGGCGCCGGTCACGACGCAGGTTCTTCCGCTCAGATCAGCCTTGATCGGCCCGAGCATCCCCAGCGCCTTGCGCGCGCCCCAGCCAATCCGTGAGAAGCCCGGCGCGATCGTCAGGTCAAGCAGGCTGTCGGCGGCGCCACGAAGCATCGCCTTGACGGTAGCCACTGCGGATGCGATTAGCGCGCCCAGTCCGCCCTGCCTAGTTGTCGAAACTGCCCTTCGGCGAGCTGCCAATCTCCAGCGACTCACAGAAAGTGATCTGCGGCGGCTCAGCGAGCATCGTGCCGGCGAGCTCGACCAGCTTCAGCATGTGGGGCTGCTGCATGTGGCCGTTTAGCGCATCCTGAGACGCCCAGCGCTCAACAAAAACGAGCGTATTCGGGTCGTTGACGTCACGGTGAAGAACGTAAGAGAGGCAGCCCTCTTCCTCGTGCGTGGCTTCAACGACAGGAGTCAGCTCGGCGACCGCTTCGTCAACTTTGCCCTCTTGGATCTTCAACGTGGCAACTACGAGGATTTGGCTCATGAGCGTCAGCCTAACGTTAATGGGGGTAGGAATTACTCGCGCCGCGTGGTAGTAACGGTTTATGAAAATTCATAGAAGCAATCAAACCAACCCAGCTTCCAAGGCAAGCCGCTCGCGCACTGCGCTGATGCTTGCCGCCATCGCATCGCTCGCCGTCGGCTTCGCGCTGCTCGTCAGCGGATGCGGCGACACAACCGCGACGGTTCCTAACACCGTCAACCAGACGCTCGCCGTTGGTCAGGGGATGCTAGGTGACAAGGGATTCAAGTCAACCGTTAAGCGCGTCACCGACAAGCAAGGCAAGGACGAAATCCTTAGCCAAGATCCTGTCGGCGGCACCGAGCAGAGCACCAGCGATGCAGTTGCGCTGACTGTCTCCAATGGCCCCGGCGACGGAATCATTCCCGACGTAGCTGGCGACCCAGCCGACCGCGCCGAGCAGCAGATCCGCGATGCTGGCTTCAAGCCAGTGGTTGTCGAGGTTTACAGCTCCGCCCATCAGGCCGGATTTGCCGTTGGCACTACCCCTACTTCCGGCAGCGACGTTGAGAAGGACACCAACGTCACGCTCAACATCTCGAAGGGGCCACAGCAGGTAACGGTTCCCAACGTGGTTGGTCTTTCCGAAAGCGGCGCCGACACAGCGCTGACAAACGCCGGTTTCCGTGTTGATCACAGCTACCAGATATCGAGCAAGAACCCCGGCCACGTAATTGGTCAATATCCGACCAGCGGCAAGAGCGCAGGTCTTGGATCAAGCGTTCAGGTCACGATCGATCAGGCCCCGAAGAAGGTCAAGGTCCCTAACGCTGTCGGGCAGACCCAGTCCCAAGGCGACAGGACACTGCAGAACGCAGGCCTTGATGCCGTCTACGCGACGCGGATTGTCACCAACCGCTCGCAGAACGGGATTGTCTTGGCGATGTCGCCGGGCGCTGGCAGCAGCGTCGACCAGGGCACCGATGTGGCTCTGACTATCGGCAAGTACAACCAACCAACCCCGCCGGTTCCGCCGGTTCCGCCACCAGGGCCAAGCTCGATCGTCAAGCAGTACAACCTGCAGGCCGATCAGACCAAGACCTACACGGTCACGTGGGGCGCGGGCACTTGCTCAGGAGGCAAGGGCAACGCAGTCCTACAAGGCAATGGCGGCGGCAGCGCTATGAGCGGAGCACAGATCACCGCTCAAGGGCAGCCGACCGACAACGCGTACTACGCGACAACAACAACATCCGACCTCACCAGCCCAGTAACGCTGGTGATCACGATCACCTGCCTGGTTCAGTAGCCGGCAGTTAGGAGCCTTCGGGCGTCGCGCGTTCGGCCAGCGGCAATCAGCCTGCTGGTCGGCGCGCGACGACTCGCTGCTCAGCCGCCGTTGCTGGCCGGCAGGTAATTGCGCGTCGGCTCGCCACGCAGCGCGGTCGGCCCTGGCAGCGGCGTTCCCTTGGCGGTCGAACCGGCAACGGCAGAGAGCACCAACTTCGAAGCCTGAGCGCCACCGAGCGAGATCGTGTTCAGCGTCGCGCCGGCGTCAACCGTCGCGAACTTCCAGATCGGCCGGTCGCCGCCGACAGCCTGAACGGTCACGCGGATCTTCGAGCCAGCACGGAAGGCGTGCGCGACAGGGAAGATCGGCACGCGCACGAGCGAAAACGCACCGCTCGGAAGCCACGCGGCGTCCTGCTTCAGGTGCGTCGGGAAGGGATCAACCGCGGTTGAACGCTTGGCGTCGAGCTTGCGATGCGATGCGCGCAGCCAACCGTTCTGGATGTACGTCTCCTGGCCATCAGGGCGCACTTCGCTGATCGTGACTTGGAGGTCGGTGTCCTTGGCGCTGCTCTTGAGATAAAGATCGAGACTCGACGAACCAGCGAGGATCATGTCCTTGCCCAGCGCAGCGGTCGTAAAGCCAACGCCCTTGTCGGCAGCGAGCGGCGCCCAGTCGTAGCGTGGCTGGGCCTTCCAGTCGTCGCCAGCGCCCTTTCCGTAAAGCGTCTGCTGCGGGCGAGCTGCAGGGTCGGCGGTGTAGCTGGCGCTGCTCGATGCGCTCGGCTTCGTCGGAGTTAGCGCGCCGCCGGCACCGAGGTAGTAGGTAGCTGGCTTAACTTCGCGGATCGGCCAAGCGTTGTAGCCAAGCTCCCAAGTCGCGCCGATCGAACCGAGCCCTTGAGGCCCAGCGCCGTTGTCCATCAGCAGGCGGACGCGCGGATCCTTCTTAAAGCGAGCTTTGGCAGCCGCGACGTTGGTCATCGAAGCGAAGCGCGACTGCAATACCGGCGCCGCAGGTGCGTTAGCGAGCAGCGTGTAGAGCTGATCGCTTAGCCCCAGAACGGCCGGCGAGATCTTCGGGATCCTATCCGCGACGAAGAGGTTGAGGAATTCAACCCAGCGCGTGAAGGTTGTTGGCCCAAGCGAGTCGGCGTGGACGCCGTTCTGCAGCGTCAGCCAGACGTTCGGGTTCTTCGCCAGCAAGCCGAGGCTCTCAGCGAAGTGGCCGCCGGTCTGTTCGTCTTGGAACTGACCGATCAGGAAGGTCGGCACCTTGATCTTGCTCATCCATGCCGCCGCCGAGCGCTGATCGAACTCGCCCGGCGTGCGGAACGGGTTTGCGTCGATCACCTTGACGGCGTCGCGCGTCTGAAGGCGCAGCTTCTGGTTGGCGATGCAGTTCTGGTCGCCGGCGGCGACAAGCGCCTTGGCCCACGGCTGGCCGCCTTCGGGGGCTGGCACAGCGTCGGACATCCGCTCCTTGACCCACGAGAGCGCGAAGCCGGAGTTGTTGATGCCGCCCGGGAAACCGGTTGCTGTGTACGTGTCGTCGGTTACAGACATCGGCGCGATCGCTG
>Ga0194035_1001494_pt1 | contig 12323 bp, 9 predicted proteins | sample JunL2320m_MetaG_FD_148680 | JGI IMG/M metagenome (GOLD analysis project Ga0194035, IMG submission 148680) | Anoxic zone freshwater microbial communities from boreal shield lake in IISD Experimental Lakes Area, Ontario, Canada - Jun2016-L239-20m | ecosystem: Environmental > Aquatic > Freshwater >...
TACCAAGCCTCCTCTAGCGAGATGTTCGGCAAGGTGCTCGAAGTACCACAGACCGAAACGACACCGTTTTATCCTCGCTCGCCCTACGGCGTGGCGAAGGCCTACGGTCACTTCATTACCGTCAACTATCGCGAGTCATACGATCTCTTCGCAGCCAGCGGAATCCTCTTTAACCATGAGTCACCACGCCGTGGTCTTGAATTCGTAACGCGCAAGATCACCTGGCACGCAGCTGCGATCAAGCTCGGTTTAGCTTCGGAGCTACGCCTCGGCAACCTCGACGCCGAGCGTGACTGGGGCTACGCCAAGGACTATGTTGAGGCGATGTGGCTGATGCTCCAGCACGACGAACCAGACGACTTCGTGATCGCAACCGGCAAGGTCAACTCGGTGCGCCAATGTGTCGAGATCGCCTTTGATCATGCAGGGGTCGCCGTCGGTGATCACGTCGTAACCGACGACGCCTTCATGCGGCCCGCCGAGGTCGACCACCTGATCGGCGACCACACCAAGGCGACCGAGAAGCTCGGCTGGAATCCGACTACGAGCTTCGAGGAGCTGATCCGGCTGATGGTCGACGCCGACCTCGAACTGCTGCGGCGCTAGGGGCACGCGTGCGCCGCTGCGTCGCGCTCCTCTCGTTGGGGACGACGCCGGGCCTACGTGTCGCCGATGCCCAGCTCGCCCAGCTGATCGAAGCAGCTGGAGTCTCGTGCCGTGTTGTCTCGGTGCCGATTGGCGCAGTCGGACGGCTGCGCCGCCATCCAGCGGCGACCGATCTGATTGAGGCGTTGGCAGCGCGGCGCGCGGCCAGTAGCCGAGCAGTAAGAGATGCCGACGCGATCATCTTCTCGGCCACGACCGCAGGCTACTTTTCCCGCCCATCGGTGCCTTACGCAATCCGCTTTGACTCTCCCGCAGCCCTAAACCGTCCGGGGCCAGCCGGAGCGTGGCAGCGGATCGCCGAGCGGCGCTCGCTGTCGTCGGCTTCGCTGCTACTGCCGTGGGGCGCCGCAGGTGAAAGAGCCGTCACGCCTATCGCAGCGGGAGTTTCATGCATCGTCGTGCCGTTCGCCGTTGAACCGCTTGCGCGCTCGCCACTTGGGGCAAGCACTGAAAGCCCCGAGGAATCTCTCAGCGTGGCCTACGCTGGCTACCCCGATAAGCGTGGATTAGATCTGTTGTGCACCGCCTGGGCGCGGGTCCGTCGGCCCGGAGCCAAGCTCGTCGTGGCCGGGATCTCGCGCGAGCGGGCGCTGGAGTTTTTGGCAAGCCGACAGATCGCGGAGCCAGAAGGGGTGCAATGGGTCGGGATGCTGGCGCGAGAGCAGTGGCTAGACCTCCTCGGCCGCGCCACCTTGATGATCAACGCCTCGCGTCGCGAGGATTATGGCTTAGCCCCACTGGAGGCGCTAGCTGCCGGAGCTGCCCTCGTCACGCTGCCAGCGGTCGCCGCCTACGAGGCGCTGGGTCTTGCGCGCGAGCTCGCCCCAGCCCTCGTCGGAGCCTCGATCGACTCCGAGAGCCTGACTACGGCCTGGCGTGCCGGCCTAGGCTTAGACGCCTCGGCACGGCTGCGCTACGCGAAGGATGCTGCGCAGCTGCTGGCCCCATACGCCCGGGCCGCGGTCGCCGCAGTGGTCGCCGAGGAAGTGCTCCCCGCGCTGCTTAATCAAGGCGGCGCCAGATCACCGACGGCGACGAAACCCACCCTATAGGTGCACAACGTCGCCCAACCCGCCGATCAAGTAGCCGCTCAGGCCATCGCGCGGTCATAGGCCTCGCGCAACGACCCGGCCACGACATCCGGTGAACACCGTTCGCGGACCAAAGCGATCGCCCGGGAGCCGGCAGCGCCATCCTTAAACCGCACGCGAGCTGCAGCGGCCAACGCCTCGACGTCGCTAGGCGCGACGAGATCGCCGTCGGGCACAAGGTCGGGGAGCGCCCCCATCCGCGACGCCACGACGGGTAACCCAGCGGCCATCGACTCTGCCACCGCTAGGCCAAAGGTCTCTGCGGCCAAGGTCGGTGCCAGTGCCAAGCCAGCGCCAGCGCGCAGCTGCGCAAGCTCTTGTTCATCAACGCGACCGACGAAGCGCACGTTATGGCCAGCGGCTCGCGCACGCAGATCGGCCATCAACGGACCATCGCCAGCGACGACGAGTGCCATCCCGCTCGAGATGCAAGCGTCGATTGCAACCTCGACTCCTTTCTCGGCCGCGAGGCGCCCGACGACGAGGGCGTAGGTTCCCTCGTCGGCCTGCGATCGCTCGGCGTAGTTGCGCACGACGTTGGGAACAACCGCCACCCTCTCACCGAGATCGACGCCCATAGCGCCGAGGCGGTCGCGCGCGAAGACGCTGGGAACCACGACAACATCAGCTTGTTCGAGTAGGCGACGCTGCCAGAGCGCAATGCTCGCGCCATAAGCCACGGCCTCGGCGTGGGAGCCTCGGCACGACAGCCGAACACCGGGACGAGTGTCGCGGCCATGACAACGGCTGCAGTCAGCTCCATCGGTGAAACAGGTGCCTACTGCACAGATCAGCCGGTAGTTGTGTAGATGCAAGACGGTACGGGCCCCTTGCTCGCGAGCCGCAGCCAGCGCTCGCCAGCCAAAGGTTGGCGTGAGATTGTGAGCGTGGACGATCTGAGCACCCGTGCGCCGCACCGCTTCGGCGACCTCGCTGGGATTAACACCACCGCGCAGGAGTGCGCCTGCGCCACGGGCGCGACTAAGCGTTGCGGAGTCTCGTTCGAGCAGCTCGACATCGTGGCCAAGTTGCTCACGAGCGACGGTCACGAGCTCGGCCAGAGCTCGCTCTTCGCCTCCGTGGATGCGGTATCTGTTGTGTAGTACAAGAATCATCGGCGTGGCGTGCTGGTCAGTATCGCCCTAACCTAGCGGGGTGGCTCCCATTATCTGCGTCATCATCCCCACGCGCGACCGTCCCGACTACCTCCAAGTGGCTCTGCGCTCGATGACCGCGCAGGTCGCCCGAGTCGGCGGCGAGATCATTGTGGTCGATGACGGACCCAATCAGGCCACGCGAATCGTGGCCGAAGAGTTGGGCGCACGCTACGTCGCCCACGAACTCCCATGCGGCCCAAACGCGGCTCGCAACACCGGGATCGCTGCCACGCAAGCTCCCCTACTGGCCTTCGTCGATGACGACGTCGCCGCTCCTGATGGCTGGGTAGAGGCGATCTTGGCCGGCGCGGCCGCTCACCCCGAGGCCGGCGTCCTAGCTGGCCCGATCCATGCACGGCTGGAGGGATCACGGATGAGAATGTGCGGCCGCGAAGGCCCTCCGATCACCACTTTAGATCTCGGCGACATCGACGGACCCGCGGAGTTCGCCTGGGGAGCAAATATGACGATTCGCCGCTCGGCGATTGAGGCTTGTGGCCACTTTGACACGGCGATGGACGCCTACAGCTTGAATAATGCGGCCGTCCCTGGCGATGAACAAGAGTGGCAACGTCGCTTTAAGGCCAACGGGGGAAAGATTCACTACATCGCCGCTGCTGGGCTTGACCACCGACGCAGCGGCGCCGATGCGCGTCTTAGGTCGCTTACCCGAGCGGCATTTGAACGCGGACGCAACTGTCGCCGCTACGACGTCAGTCGCTCTGAGGTAGCGCCGCTCGCCCTAGAGCTGCGCGTAGCTATCGGCTGTGTCTGGCACACGGTCCGTCGTCTCTGCGCCAACGGCATCGTGATGACAGCCCACAGCCTCGGGCGTATTCACGAGACGCTCGACCCCACGCCAACAGCCGGCGGAGCAGACTTTCTATCCGGCGAGAGTGGTGAAGCTAGCGGTCGGCGCGCCACCGTCTTACTCGGCGCAACCGACGCTCTGCTTGACCTACGCGCGACCGCTAGCGGCCGTAATCGGCTCCTTGGCCGTGCAGCTCACAGCCGCCCCGACCGCCAACAAGTACTTGTGATCGGCATCCAGCGCGCCAAGCACGCCGCCACGATGGCTGCGATCGAAGCCGAACTGCGCTGCAGCCGCCACGTAGTCACGATCGCGCTGGCTAACGGCACCGGTGGACGTGGAAAATTTGCCAACCTCAACGCCTTGCTAGCCGAGAACTCACTGTCGGGCAAGGATTGGCTACTGGTCGTCGACGACGACGTGGTCTTGCCATCTGAATTCTTAGACCGCTTTCTCTTCCTCACCCAACGCTTTGACCTAAAGCTTGCTCAACCAGCCCACCGGCGCCTCTCCCACGCTGCTTGGCGCGTAACCCGCCGCCAAGGCGGATCCGTAGTGCGTGAGACATCGTTTGTCGAGATCGGACCCGTTACCGCGTTTCACCGAGATACCTTCTCCACATTTCTGCCCTTTCCTGACCTCTGGATGGGCTGGGGCTTAGATCTACACTGGGCAGCAGTGGCACGCCAGCACGGCTGGCCGATCGGTGTCGTAGACGCAACCCCAATCGGCCATATCGCCGCGCCGGCCGGCGACGCCTACTCCCGCGAGGCGGCCGTTGAGGAAGCCCGCTCCTTTCTCGCCAACCGCTCCTACGTGACGCGCGAAGAAGCCCAACGAACTGTGGTCACTCATCGCAAGTGGTGAGCGATCGCAATCGCTGCCGTCCAACAACATACGCCCGCCCAACCAGCGATGATGACTAAGCCATGAAGGTCGCCATCATCAGTGAGTTCTATCCGAGAGCCGCCGACCCGGTCTTGGGTATCTGGGCACATCGCCAAGCGGTGGCGGCCCGCGATGCTGGCGCCGATGTACGCGTGATCGTCTTACACCGTCCGATCCCTCCCCGCGCGGCGCTGAAAGCCCGTGACCGTGCAACGATTGGCGCCCCTTTGCGCCAGCCACGCCAGCAGCGCATCGATGGCATTGACGTGCGCTATGTGCCATTCGTCGCGCCGCCACGGTGGCGCTCTTACTCCCACTGGGGATCGTGGGCTGCGCCTACCGTAGCGCTAGCCCTGCGGCACCTACGACAGAGGTTTGCCTTCGACTTGATCCACGCCCACTACGCCGTTCCGGCAGGTGAGGCAGTCCGCCTCGCGCGCCTTGACGTCCCGGTGATTATCTCCGAGCACGGCGGCGATGTTTACGAGGTCGCGCCCGGCAGTGAGCACGGCCGCACGGCGGTAGGACGCGCATTTGCCAGCGCATCGCTGGTCCTAGCTAATAGCGAGGCGATCGCCCAGCGTTGCCGCAATCTGGGCGCCAACCCAGTCCGCGTAGTCCATCTCGGCACCGACCTGCCGGCCGCGCGCACGCGGCTGCCCGAACACCCGACGATCACCACGGTTGCCCACCTAGTTGAACGCAAGCGCCACAGCGACGTAATACGTGCCATGTGGCTGCTGCGCGACCGTCAGCCCGAGCTGCGCTATGTGATCATCGGCGACGGGCCACAGCGGCCTGCGCTGGAACTCTTGGCGGCCGAGTTAGGGCTGGCCAGACGGATCGAGTTCCGTGGACAACTTAGCCCGGTGGCTGCCGTTGAAGCCGGGCGCAAAGCAACTCTCTTTGCGATGCCCAGCGTCGACGAGGCGTTCGGCGTTGCATATATAGAAGCGATGGCTGCGGGCGTTGCTGCGATTGGCTGTCGAGGTGAGGATGGCCCGCAGGAAATTGCCGCCAGCGGCGGCGGGATTCGACTGGTATCTCCTGGCGATATTGAAGCGTTGGCAGATGAAATTGATGGGCTCGTCTCTGACCCGGAGTGGCGTCGTGAGATGGCCGACCAAGCGCGTGCCAATGTCCGTGAATCCTTCACGTGGGACCGCTGCGGTGCGGCGACTTTAGACGCCTACAAGTCAGTTCTAGCGTGACCACTGACTCACGCCCAGCGCTGTTCGTCACTGGCCATGCACCGAGCGACCGGATCGGCGCCTTTAAGTTGTTGGCGGAGCGTGAGAATGTGCGGTTCGCTCTCTTTGGCGGACGCATTCACCACGGCGCCAGCGAGCCTGCGGTCCTCGACTTTGACCATCTGCGCCTATCCCAAACAGAGGTCGCACGAGCATCCAGCAGCGGTGAATATCGAGCCGTGATCTGTGGGACTAGCGGCCGAGTAGCGCTGCCGGGCGCTTACTTCGGCGCGCGGCGTGCGGGGGTCCCATTCATACTTTGGGCCTCGCTTTGGGCCCAGCCCAAAGGACCCGCAGGAATCGCTGGCGCTCTGCCGTTACGCTGGATCTACCGCCACTGCGATGCAGTTGTTAGCTACGGCAAGCACGTCAGCTCCTACGTCAGATCATGCGGAGCAGAGATCGTGTTCGAGGCGCCACAGGCGGTCGATAACGCATTCTGGGCAACACCAGCCGACCCGGTTTTGGAGCGCCGGGCACCGTTTCAGGCTGTCTTCGTGGGACGCCTAGTCAGAGAGAAGGGCATTGATGTTCTGGTCGCTGCGTGGGGCCGTTCACAAGAAGATTCGGCCCACAGTGCCTTAATTGTTGTCGGCGAAGGACCGCAGGGCGACAGAGTTAGTGACACCCCTGGTATCGCTGCAGTTGGGCAGCTAACAGCCGAGAAAGTAAGGGGCCTCTTCGCTAGCTCTGACGTTTTGGTCTTACCATCGATTGCGACCCTGACCTTCAAAGAGCCATGGGGATTGGTCGTCAACGAAGCGATGAACCAAGCGCTGCCAGTCATAGTTACCGACGCTGTCGGTGCTGCTGCGGGCGGCCTTGTTCGCGATGGCGTCAACGGCCTGATCGTGCCGGCTGGCGACAGCCACGCTCTCGCGGCCGCCATTAACCGGCTCCGCGACGACCGCGCGCTGGCCAATAAGCTGGGCGCACAAGGGCGCCTCGATGTAGCCTCATACACCTACGGGGCCTGGGCCGATGGCTTTACAGCGGCCCTAGTGGCAGCGCGGACGTCACGGGTGGGTTGATAGCTTTTACTAACAGCACGTTCTAGTCGCGTTGGTAAGCGACCACCTCTACCATGCGCGCCCTCTTAACTACAACCCTCGTGATCTGCCTGCTAGCTCCAGCTATGGCGGTGGCGAGCGGCGATGCCGTCGTTATCGACTGTACTGACAACGGCACAATTGACCACAAGTACACCCAGAATGACTATCGAGACGCACTCAAGAACCTCCCAGCCGATGCCGCGGAGTACACAGACTGCGCCGAGCTAATCCAAACCGCCCAAAGAGCAGGCTCCCAAGACAATGGCACCGCGGCCTCCGGCTCAGGCGGCGGATCGGGCTCAAACGACTCCGGCGGCACCCCAACCAAAGCCACTCCTGTCAGCCCAGCACCTGCTTTGGAAGTTGCCGACGGCTCCCCTGCCCAGAACGCACTCTTGGCCAAGGCTGCTTCGGGTGGCAGCGCAACAGTCGATGTCGCAGGCGCCGCTATCACCCCCGGGGCGACCACACTCTCGGCCGAAGACGTCAGCCGTTCACTGCCGACACCGCTGCTGATCCTGATTATCTTGCTCGGAATCGGTGGACTTGCAGCCGCGGGACTTAGCCTAAGGGGCCGTTGGCCCGCCATCATGGACAGGCCTAAATCGCTGATCGACCGTGTCAGCAGCCGCGACGACGACTAGCTCTTACGGCCCAGGAGGAGCGCCAACGCGCTCCCCGGACCGTTCTGATCTAGCCATTGGTGGCCTGATAGGAGTGGGGCTGGCGGCGATCGCATTCATCGCTCAAGGTGGCCTACTGCTGGGACGCGCAACGGCCGTTGAGATCGCAGTTACGATCATTGGCGCCACGCTAACCGCGGCGGCGATCCTCAAAGCGCCGCGACAGAGTCACCGCTGGGGGAGCATCACGATCGCGGCACTAGCCGCCCTCACGGCGCTCACCGTCCTCTCGGTGATCTGGTCAGTTGCCCCCGAAGACAGCTGGCTCGACGCCAACAGGGCCATCTCCTATCTTTTCGTTTTTAGCGGTGCGGCTAGCCTCGCGCGCCTTGCTCCCAGTCGCTGGCCGTCGATCCTCTTTGCGGTAGCCGCCGCAAGCCTGATCGTCTGTACCTGGGCCCTAATTAGCAAGGTCTTCCCCTCCCTTGCCGAGACGACCATCTATGCGCGCCTACGTGAACCATTCGGCTACTGGAATGCGATCGGCCTAATGGCTGCCTTGGGAGTGGCGCCACTACTGTGGCTCGGATCGCGACGTGAGGGGTCTGATCTCCTGCGCGCTGCCGCTTGGCCTGCCGCGGGGCTGCTTCTACTTGTTGTCGCCTTGGCCTACTCGCGCGGGTCGGCTTTGGCGCTAATCATCGGCGGTGGCCTGTGGTTCGCGGTCGTTCCGCTGCGTCTGCGTGCACTTGCGCTGCTGCTCCCGGCGGCGCTGGTAGCTGGACTCCTCTCGGCCTATGCGTTCTCTCAAGACGGCCTCAGCGCCGACAAAATCGCCCTAGACCAACGCGCCACCAGTGGACACCTCTTTGGGCTTTTCATCGTGATTGGCCTCGGCGCGCTATACGCGGGCGGCCTCTGGGTCTGTCGTGCCCAGCGCCGCAGCCAGATGTCCGAGCAGACGCGACGGGGCATCGCTGTCGCCGCGCTCTGCGTTGTCTGCCTCGTACCCGTAGTCGCCGTTGTCGGTATCGCGACCTCTTCGGGAGGCATCAGCGGCACATGGCGTGATCTAACCGACCCCAACGCCAAGCTGCCCTCCAACGATCCCGGTCGGCTCACTACTCTTGGCAGTGTCAGGTCGCGCTACTGGCGAGACGCCGGACTTGTGTTCTCCAGCCACGAGATCCTAGGAGCCGGCGCCGAGGGTTACGCGACCGTCCGCAAACGCGTTCGTGATGACACAATCAACGTTCGCCACGCACATGGGTTTTTTCCCCAGACCTTGGCCGATCTTGGCCTCGTTGGTATCGCTGTCGCCTTAGCACTCTTAGCGGCGTGGCTAGCCAGTGCGGCCAGAGCGACCGGGCTGCGGCGCTGTGACCGAGGGCTGGAATTCAGCGATGAACGAGTGGGGCTGCTAACGATCGCAGTCGTCGTCGTCGTCTTTGGTATTCACTCACTTATTGACTGGACTTGGGCGATCCCTGGTCTCGCTATTACAGCGCTCGTATGCGCCGGCTTCCTCTCCGGCCGGGGACCGCTCGGCGAGGGCCGCGCCTCCACCGCAAAAACTATCTCGCCAAAACGGTTGGTAGCCACGACATCGATCGTCGTGATCGCGGCAGCCAGCTGCTGGGCGATCTGGCAGCCACTGCGCAGTGTCGATGCAAATAACGACGCCTTAGCTGCTCTGGCCGCTGGCTCCACCGCTCAAGCGGCCCAGGATGCTAAGAGTGCCCATGCGCTAAACCCTCTCTCGATTGCACCTCTATTCACTTCAGCCATCATTGCCGACAGCATGGGACAGCCACAGCAAGCGCTCGCCTACTACGAAGAGGCCGTCAGGCTAGCGCCGGCAAACCCCCTGACGTGGCGCGAGCTAGGGCAGTACCTCTTAGTCAGCCGCAATGATCCGCGCAGCGCCTATCCGTCACTGCGCGCGGCGCTTTATTTAGATCCACGAGGAGCGACAACAGCGTCGCTGTTCTTGACTGCTGAGCGCGCACTTAACGCTAGTAAGCGCTGACGTCACCGCGCCGCTCTGGCAAGCAACATGCGCCTAAATAGCGGAGGGCCTCCCGAGGACCGGACATCAATCTCGCCGAAAGCAAAATCTTCGAGCAGTAGTCGCAGCGAGCTTGCCGTGTAGTAGCGCAGGTGCTGACCGACGGGATCTAAGAGTTGCTGTGACCCACGTAGGGCTGTGGTGGCGAGAGAGATACGTCCGTGAAATGGAGTCGTGATTAGCAGCCGTCCACCCGGCGCCAGAATCCGCCTCACCTCCGAGAGCCAACGGGCTGTGTCGGCCACGTGTTCGAGTACCTCCGAGGCCCAGACGACAGTAAACGAGCCGTCGTCAAACTCAAAAGGGCCATGAGGAGCGACGATCCGCAAGTCAAGGTCGGGGTGTCGCTGGCGCGCCCGCTCTAGCGCGCCAGTAGCGATATCGGCGGCGACCACAAGGTCGCAGACATCTGCTGCTACTGCTGCGAAGTCCCCTTCACCGCAGCCGAGATCTAACATCCGGTCGCTGGTCGTCAGCCCAGCGAGCAAGAACTCCCGGCGGCGCGCAAACTCATAAGGCTTCAGCCCCGTTGGTAGTTGATCCCAGAGGTCCTCGTAAAGCGATTCCATTTGCGTGACCCCCAACGATATGGTCTCAAGAGAATGCCAGGGCGCCCGACACTCTCCAAGGTTCGCACGCGGGGCCTCCCAGAGCCCTCCGAACAGGAATTTACAGTTGCAGTTGACAGCCGCCTTTGCACTCAACCGACAGGCATCGGTCGCTACGTGCGATCACTACTGCCGGAACTCATCGCAGACGGCAGTGGAGCCATCGTCGAGACCCATCGGCCGCGGCGCGTCGACGTCTTTCATGCGCCCTCTCTCCAAAGTGCCCTCCTGCGCTCGCCAGTTCCAATGGTGGTCACTCTTCACGACCTCACCCCGCTCAAACGGCGCGGCGAGTTTCTGCGCACCGGCCTGAGTCTGCGACTTCACTACTTAGCCGCCCAACGCGCAGTCCGAATCATTGTCCCGACCGAAGCAGTCGCAGCTGACGCAGTCGAGCATCTACGGTTTGAACGCAGCCGCATCAGCGTGATTGGAGAGGCCGCAGCAGCGGTATTCACGCCACGTAGCGCCGATCAAGTCGCGCGCGTGCGTGAGCGACATGGGCTACCCGAGCGCTATCTGCTCTGGGTTGGCAGCCTCGAACGTCCAGAGCCTCGCAAGCGGGTTGTCGGACTGGCTGACGCGCCGCGACGGCTACCACTAGTGCTGGTCGGCCGTGCTGGTCGGTGGGCGCGTCAACTACCGGATGTGCAGCTGACCGGCGAAGTCAGCGATGACGATCTCGCCGCGATCTACAGCGGCGCCCATTCGCTTGTTTTCCCCAGCGAAGATGAGGGCTTTGGCCTACCGCTCGTGGAGGCGCTTGCCTGCGGCACCCCGGTAGTCGCCTGCGACCTGCCCGTCCTGCGAGAGGTCCACGGCGACCGCGTCAGCTTCGTTGATCCTGGTGACCTTGCTGGGTTAATCGCCGCCGGCGAGGCTGCCACCCGCCCAGCACCCATCTTGATGCCGTGGAGTTGGACCGACGTAGCGCGCGCCACCTGGCAGGTCTACCGCGAGGCAGCAACCGCCAGCGGCGGCGCGACTACGCCGAGCTAGCGACGAAGGCGAAGCGAGACCGAGGCGCAAGTGACGTAGCCGCTCTGTGGCTATAACAGCTAAAACGCGCCGCGACGCAGCAGCAGAGCAGGAACCGTCTTGATCAAGATCGTCAGATCAAGGAAGATCGACCACCGTTCGAGATAGAGAAAGTCCAGACGCACGAGATCATCGAAGTCCAAATCAGCGCGACCAGACACCTGCCACAGGCCAGTTATTCCCGGTAACACGAGGTAACGCTTCTTGTGCCACTCCTCGAGGCGATCAAAATCTCGCTGCGGCAGCGGACGCGGCCCGACCAACGACATGTCGCCACGCAGGACGTTGATCAGCTGAGGTAGTTCGTCAAGTGAAAAACGCCTTAGGGTCCGGCCAATAGCAGTGACGCGTGGATCATCTCTGATCTTAAAGAGGGCGCCGCCAGCCTCATTGAATTCCTCTAACTCCCCTTGGCGATCTTGGGAACCGATCGCCATCGTGCGGAACTTCAGGCAGGCGAATGGCACCCCACCGATCCCTGGGCGCATCGAATGGAACAGGGCGGGGCCGCGTGAGGTGAGTCGAACCGATAGAGCAATGACAGCAAACAGTGGCGCCAGCACAACCATCAATAAGCCAGCGCCAATGAGATCAAAGACCCTCTTAAGCGCGAAATCAATTCCTTCGAAAACTGGTGGTCTCAGCTCAAAGAGGGGGACCGGCTGGCCTGGGACAAATTCGCCCCGGTGAGCGAGGATCTCCATCGTCGAGGGTACGACTCGCACCTTGACGCCCCTCTCATGGCATGTCTGGACCAGATCGACGGCTCGGTCCTGGGGGAAGTCGGGATCAACGATGATCACCTCATCGACGGCGCACCGATCGAGCACGTCAGAGAGGTCATCTAGCAGACCCAGCGACCGTATCCCGTTGTCGGCTCGTGGCACCAGCGAGAGGTACCCGACCAGCTCAATGTTGGCCTTCCCTCCATCGGTGAGGGCGTGAGCGGCCTGTTCGATGTGCGCACCGGTCCCGACCAGTACTGCGCGCCGGTGATACCCAGCCGCCCGTAGAAGAGTGCCCGAGAGATGATCAAAAGCCAGACGACCGACGCCAATGTAGAGCACAGCA
>Ga0194035_1001495_pt1 | contig 12323 bp, 9 predicted proteins | sample JunL2320m_MetaG_FD_148680 | JGI IMG/M metagenome (GOLD analysis project Ga0194035, IMG submission 148680) | Anoxic zone freshwater microbial communities from boreal shield lake in IISD Experimental Lakes Area, Ontario, Canada - Jun2016-L239-20m | ecosystem: Environmental > Aquatic > Freshwater >...
GACTAGCGCCGGCAATCATCGAAGAGATCGCAGAGGTACTTCGGTTTCTATCGAGCGAGGGTCTTTCAATCGTCCTCGCCGAGCAACACCGATCAGTGGTCGAGGCGGTCTGCGACACGTTTGTTGTGCTGCGGAGCGGCGAGATCGTGGGGGCGGGTCCTGCGGATCCGCAGGAAATTGATCAGCACTACTTGGCTCTATGAGAACACCAAATCACGAGTTGAAAGGGAGAGTGCACGATGGATCATGATAATGCGACACGGAAAGACTTTCTAAAAGCAGCAGGTGCGGTCAGCCTTGGCGGCGCGCTTCTCGCGGCATGCGGATCGAGTTCGAGTGGGAGCAGCAGTGCAGCACCGGCGACGTCGGCAGCTGCTGCGGGCACCACTGCGGCGGCTTCGACCGAAACGATTAAGGTCGGTCTACTGAACGCGCTGTCGGGTGTGTTGTCCATCACCGAGAAGTCGATTTATGACGGCTCGATGCTGGCAATTGAGCAGGTCAACGCAGCTGGTGGAGTGAATGGGCGGATGCTTGAGCCGATCACCGAGGACTACGCGTCCGACTTCACAATTGCAGTGCAGAAGGCACAGAAGCTCCTGACGGAGGACAAGGTTGCCATCGTCATTGGCGGCTATACCTCAGCTAGTCGCGTCGCAATGATTCCGACCTTCCAGAAGAACAATGCGTTGTTCTTCTACGGCACGTATTACGAAGGCCTGGAATGCGATCCGAATACGTTCTACGGAGGAGCAACGCCAAACCAGTTCCTCGTTGATTACGTCCCGTGGATCCTGAAAAACCTTGGCAAGAGCATCTATATCGTCGGCTCGGACTACCTCTACCCGCGAACCGTTTCGGCCATCGTCCAGAAGCTCGCTAAGGACAACGGCGGAAGCATCGTGGGTGACCAGTACTTCCCGCTCGGCACGACCGACTTTGGTTCCGTGATCGCCGACATTGGGGCCAAGAAGCCCGACGTCGTGTTCTCGAACCTCGTTGGCGACTCGACGCCAGCGTTCTACAAGCAGTTCCGTGCAGCTGGCTATACCCCCGACAAGCTGCCGATCGCCGCAACCGTCACCACCGAGGTTGAGGTTCAGGCCATGGGAGCAGACAACGCTGCTGGCAATTACATGACATCGACGTACTTCCAGTCGCTCGACAACCCTGCCAATACGGCATATGTCGCGGCGATGAAGGCGAAGTACGGCGAGGATACCGTCACGCACATGCCGCAGGTCGGCACGTACGACGCGGTGTGGCTGTTTGCCAATGCTGCAGCAAAGATCGATGGAGACATTACGACCGAAGCGCTTAGCGCTGCGCTGATTGGGGCCACGTACGACGAGAACCCCGAAGGGCAGCCGATCACGGTGCTCGCCAATCACCACTGCAACCACCCCTCGTATGTCGGTAAGGCAAACGCGGATGGCCAGTACGACGTGGTGGCGACGTTTGCGCCAACCGATGCGGATCCGTTCCCGTCGGTGATTGTGCCCGAGAACAAGCGTCCTACCTGTCCGACCCCGTTTAAGCCCCAATAAGGCCTGTCGGGTACGTCCCTCCTCCCACCCCGTCCTCGTGGCGGGGTGGGTCAAACCTTCGTCCGAACTGATTCATGCAGACACTCATCAACATCATCGCCCAGGGTTTATCGCTCGGAGGCGTATATCTGATCGGAGCCCTGGGGCTCACGATCATTTACGGCGTGATGGGAGTGGTGAACCTCGCTCATGGCGAACTCATCATGCTCGGCTCGTACGTGATGGCACTGACTGTCTCGACCGTGTCGTTTCCAGTTGCCGTCGTTTTGTCGTTTGTTCTGGTTGCAGGTTTCGGCGTGGTGCTCGACACGGTTTTGATTCGATTTCTTTATCACAAGCCGGTTGCTTCAATGCTGGGCACCTGGGGGTTGGCGATTGTGTTGCGACAAACGGTGATCCTGCTGCTCGGGCCACAATTGCGCTACGTAGCACTGCCTATCGCGGGCTCATTTGCTCTTGGCTATGGCGCATTGGTGAGCTGGTGGAGCATGCTCCTATTCGTCGTCGCAATGCTGATTGCCGTTGCGATCGGTCTGATTCTGGTGCGGACCCGGTTTGGATTGAAGATGCGGGCCGTCACAGCAAATTCTGACGCGGCGGAAAGCATTGGTATCGCCACGCGCAATATCAACCGCTGGACGTTCGCGTTGGGCTGTGGGCTTGCGGGTGTCGCGGGTGCACTTGTTGCGCCGCTGCGAACGGTGTTTCCTGGCATGGGCCTACCCTATCTCGTTGGAGCTTTCCTTGTGGTGATCTTGGCTGGTCTTGGCAACGTTCGATCGACCGTCATCTGGTCCCTGCTGATCGGGTTGACCTTCTCGGCCGTAGCCATCACACGCGATGACATCACCGCCACGATTGTTGTTTGGTGCGCAGCGCTGATCGTGATCGCATTTCGGCGAACCTCTGTCGTGGTCTCGAGGGTATGAGCTGATGCTGCACTTCATTCGTCGAGCCCGCACTGCTGACATGCGCGTTCAGATCGCGATTGGCGTTGTGCTGGTCGCGATCGCTATCGTCGTGCCGCTGGTGACATCGTCCTTCGTCGTAGGTTTCTTTGCTCTAACGTTTCCGCTTGCAATCCTCGCTCTCAGCGCGGACATGATGTGGGGAGAAGGTCGCCTCGTCAGCTTTGGACAAGGGCTCTTCTTCGCGGCCGGTGGGTACATCGGCGGCTTGGTGCTGATCGGCAAGCAATACGACGTTTCCGGATCGGCACTGTCCTTCCTCAGCGAAGACACGCAGCAGCCACTGATGGATCGTGTCCTGCAGCAGCTTCACGACCTGGCCATCGGTGGTGTTCCGATTCCGGCATTGATCTTGCCGGCAATGATCTGTGGTGTTGTCGGGCTAATCATCGGAATGATCGTCTTCCGCGTTGCCTCGCCTGAGGTGTATTTCCCCCTCGTCACACTTGGTCTGGGTGTTGTCGGAGGCCTGTGGTTCAACGACCTCAGCAATGTTGGCGCGTCGAACGGGCTCGGAGGTATTCCGTCGTTTACTGCTGAGATGGGACCGCAGCAGGATCCGATCTACAACTACATGTTCAACTTGGCGTTTGTGATTGTGGCGTTCGTCGGGTGGGCGTACTTCCGACGATCTCGCCGGGGACAGATTTGGCGAGGAACTGGTGATGACGCGATTCGACTCGAGGCGCTCGGCTACTCCGTGCGACGGCAGCGGGTTCTCGCGTTCGGCGCATCCGCTGCTCTGGCAGCAGTTGCTGGTGCCCTCTACGCCGGGACTTCTGGCTACATGGGCCCATCGATTGCTGGGGTGGCATTCAGTGCAGAGGTACTGATTTGGGTCGCGGTTGGTGGCTCCGGCCGTGTCCTTGGACCGTTGGTTGGAGTGCTGGTCGTTCGTTGGGGACAGCAGTTTTTGTCATCGAACCTCGGGCTCCAGCAAAGCTGGCAGCTCTTCATGGGGCTTGCGCTGATCTTGGTTGTCGTCGTCGCACCAGGCGGGCTGCTTGGTATTCGCATTGAACCGCTACGGAAACGGCTATTCGAGCGCGGGGAGACCAAAGCATGATCGCCGGTCTATACGAAGACCTCTGCCAACGAGCAGCAGCGGGCCGACCAATACGCGTAGTGCTCATCGGTGCCGGCACCTTCGGGGGCATGGCGATTCGTCAGTGCCTGCGGGTTCCCGGTATCGAACTCGTGGCCGTCGCCGACCTCGACATTATTCGGGCTGCGACTGCATTGCGCGATGCCGGCGTTATTCAGGATCGACTGGCATTTAGCGCGCCCAGGCGGGATGACAGCATTGTCGTTACGGCCGACGCTGAGGCCGCTATCGGCTTGGAGCATGTTGACGTTGTGATTGAGGCGACGGGATCGCCACTGTCGGCGATTCGGCACATCCGGCACGCGTTTGCGGCCGGAAAGGCCGTGGTCAATGTCACGGTCGAAGCCGATGCGTTGGTTGGCCCAGCGCTGGCGGCAGAGGCCAATAGTCTAGGACTGACGTATTCGCTGGCCTATGGTGACCAGCCAGCACTGATTTGTGAGCTGGTTGATTGGGCGCGCGTCAACGGATTCGATGTGGTTTCGGCCGGCAAGGGGACTCTGCATAAGCCGGGATTTGAATGGACATCCCCCGATACGGTCTGGACGAGGTACGGGATGGACGCGGCCCAAGCCGACGCTGCGGGCTATGACCGGCGAATGTTCACATCGTTCGTCGACGGAACAAAGTCGGCAATCGAGATGGCAGTTGTAGCATCAGCGACTGGGCTCGCCGTGCCAAAAACTGGTCTTGGATTCCTGCCCGTTGGGATTGGCGATCTGCCGAGCGTGCTCCGGGCTCGCCATGATGGAGGCCAGTTGGAGCGGTCGGGCGTTGTCGAGGTTGTGTCGGCAATAGAGGCCGATGGAGAGCCCGTGGCTAACGATCTTCGTTGGGGTGTCTTCGTGGTTGTCGGGACGGATGACAGTAATGTTGCTCGCAGTTTTCGTGACTACGGACTGACGACCGACACCACCGGCAAGTTTGCCGCACTCTGGCGGAACAACCACCTCGTTGGCATGGAACTGATGACGAGCGTTGCCACTGTCGGTCTGCTCGGCCGACCGACAGGGGTCCCGAAGAGTCACTGCGCTGAAGTAGTGGCCGTAGCAAAACGCGATCTTCCAGAACAGATGGAGATCGATGGGGAAGGCGGCTACACAGTGTTTGGCAAATTGATGCCGGCAGAAAGCGCGCGTTTAGAAGGCGCAGTTCCGATCGGTTTAGCACGAGGGTTACGAACAGTTCGGCACGTCTCGCAAGGCGATCTTCTGACCTGGGAAGACGTCGATGAGTCTGGGCCTGACGACATTCGCAGCCTGCGTGAATCCATGTTCAAAAACGTAGCCGTGAGCGCATGACCAGCCGGCATGCATCCACGGTGCACTCGCTCGTGTTCCTGAAGGAGGATCAATGAGTACCAAAGAAACCGACACCGGAGTTCGTGTTGCCGTGGACGTCGGTGGCACATTCACCGACGTCTTCGTGCTGGATGCCGATGGGCATACACATGTCGCGAAGACGCCATCGACGCCTGACCCAATGGACGGCGTCCTCAAGGGTGTTGCAGCCGCTGGGGTTGACTGGAAAGACGTGACGCTGTTCTCGCACGGCACGACGATCGCAACAAACGCATTGATCACCCGCAAGTTTCCCCGCGCGGCAATGGTCACCACGGAAGGGTTTCGTGATGTCATCGAGATCCGTCGTGGCAACCGCGATGACTTGTGGGATACGTACAAGGAGATCGCGCCACCGTACATCGGTCGCCGCGATCGCCTCGTGGTCAAGGAGCGCATCAACTACGCCGGTGATGTCTTGACGCCGGTTGACGAGGTCCAGGCGCGTGCCGTCGCCAACGTGATTCGCAAGCGTGGAATCAAGACCGTGGCCGTCTGCTTTGCGAATTCCTATGCCAACCCCGACAACGAGAATCGCATGCGGGACATTTTGCTGGAAGAGCTGCCTGATGTGCAGGTGACGACGTCGAGCGAAGTGCATCCTGAGATCTTTGAGCACGAGCGCTTCTCGACGACGGTTGCAAATGCAGTGTTGTCGCCGATCATCGCTCCTTACACGGAAGGGCTCGCTCGCGAACTCGCCGATCGTGGGTATGCCGGCGACGTGCTGCTCCTGCACTCGGGTGGCGGTGTCATGACCGCCAAGATGGCCGAGAAGTTTGCCGCTCGTTTGGCAGCCTCGGGCATCGCGGCCGGCGCAATCGCGAGTCGAGAGATTGCAAGCCGGTGTGGCTTTGAAAACTCGATTGGCTTCGATATGGGTGGTACATCCACCGACGTTTCGCTTGCTGATCGTGGTGAACTTCGCATCACGACGGAGTGGCATGTGGAGTACGGATATCCAATCTGCTTCCCCTCGATTGAGGTTCTCACGATTGGGGCTGGTGGCGGTTCGATCGCATGGATCGACGATGCGGGTTCGCTGCGCAACGGGCCTCAGTCTGCTGGTGCTAATCCCGGACCCGCGTGTTATGGGTCCGGTAGCGGGCTTGCCACAAACTGTGATGCAAACCTTGTGCTTGGTCGCATCGGTACGCAGCTTGTGGGCGGTGCGATGACGCTCGATTTGGCTGCAGCTGAAGCAGCTGTCGCATCGATCGGAGCTCCGCTGGGATTGAATGCGGAAGATGCAGCGCTGGCGATCATTCAAGTTGCCAACGCGAATATGGCTGATGCCGTGCGCCTGATCTCCATTCGTCGTGGCTATGACCCACGCGACTTTGCGTTGGTGTCGTTCGGCGGTGCTGGCCCACTGCATGGTGTCGCACTGGCCAAGGAACTTGCGATTCCAACAGTGATTATTCCGCCGCATCCTGGTGTCACATCTGCACTTGGGTGCCTACTCGTCGACGTGCAGCACGACATCACCAAGATGTATCTGAAGAGCGCAAACGAGGCTGAGCCGGCTGTTGTGGAAGAGGCCTTTCAAGAGCTCGAGGCATCGGGACGAGAACGCCTGGAACACGAGGGTGTCACGCCGGAACAGATGTCGTTCCAGCGGTTCATCGACATGCGCTACCAAGGACAGTGGCGTGCGATGTCTGTTCGCGTTGGCTCGTCGATTGACTCGATGGATGAAGCAATCAAGGAGTTCCATGCAGAGCATGGTCGAGAGCACAACTACAGCCGCGAGGATGCTCCGGTTGAGATCTATCGCCTCTCGCTCCGTGCGATTGGCACAACGCCAAAGCCGGAAATGGGACGCCGTGCGGTCATCGAAGGCTCGACAGCCGAACCGTTTGAGCATCGCAATGCTCGGTATGACGAGCTACCCGACCGGGTGTCTACGCCGGTTTTCAATCGTGATGATCTTCCGCCCGGTTTTGAGATTGACGGGCCAGTCATCATCGATCAGCTCGATTCCACGACAGTCGTACCGCCTGGTTGCCGGGCACGGGTTGACGAGTGGATGAATATTCAAATCACCATTGAGGAGGTCTGACATGGCGAATCAGGAAACTAAAGCCGCGTATACGCTCGACCCTGTGACGTTCGAGGTACTCAAGAACGCATTCGTCAATATCGTCGATCAGATGGCGGAGCAGATTCTGCGAACGTGTTACTCGTTCGTCATCTACTCGCGTGACTTCTCATCGGCGCTCTGCGATCCAAATGGCGACACGGTCATGCAGGGCTCTGGCGATATCGCCGCTCACGTGGGTACATTGCATTTCACTGCCAAGGCCGTGATTGATGCGTTCGGCGATGACATCAATGCTGGCGACGTCTTCGTTGTCAACGATCCGTTTGCTGGTGGCACGCACTTCAATGACACGCGTGTGGTTCGCCCGATCTTCTATCACGGCGAGCTGCTCGGATTCTCCCAGGCCAACGGGCACTGGGCAGATGTTGGCGGTGCGGTACCGGGGTCGTTCAACATCAAGGCCCTGGACCACATGGGCGAGGGGCTTCGTATTACGCCCGTTCGAGTGTGGGACAAGGACCGTTACCTTGCCGACGTTGCTCATCTGATTGCGAGCAACACGCGGGCACCGAAGGACATCATTGGCGACCTGCAGGCGCAGGCCGAGGCCACGCGCTTGGCAGAGCGTGAGATTCAGCGGCTCTGCGACAAGTACGGGGTCGACATCATTAGAACGGCCTTTTCAGAGGTCCAGGACTACGTTGAGCAGCTCACGCGTGCGCGTGTGAAGAACCTGCCTGACGGAGAATGGGAGACCGAGGATTACATCGATCAGGATCCAGTCCTCGGTGAGGGCCTGATTCCGATCAAGATTCGCCTCAAGATCGAAGGCGACTCAATTCACTACGACCTGTCAGGGTCGCATCCGACGATCTCGACCTTCCTCAACGCGGCGTTCGGAGGTTCGTTCGCAGCGATTGTGGCGGGTACCAAGATTCAATTCCCTGACCTACCGCTCAACTCAGGGTTCTATCGGGTTGTGACGCTCGATTGGGGTCCGGAAGGAACGGTCGTCAACTCAGTCTGGCCTACGCCCTGTGCAGGATTCTGTTCTGGGCCATTCGAAAAGATCATGAACTCGGTGTTCGAACTCTGGGCGAGCATCCTGCCGGAACGCGCCATGGCCTGCACCTTCAACCTTGAATATCTCTTGGTGGGTGGGCGCGACAAGCGCATCGAGGGTCTGCCCTATTTCATGTGGTACGACTGGATGGTCGGTGGCTGGGGTGGTCGCAACGGCAAGGACGGGTACGGCGCCACAGGCCCGGTCTTCGGTGTCCAGCTCGGCACGCAACCGTTTGAAGGACAAGAGCGGCTCGCGCCAGTTCTGACCACGGGCCATGAGTTGATTCAGGACTCTGCTGGTCCAGGCAAGTGGAGAGGTGGCCTTGGAGCCGAAAAGGGTGGCACGTTGTATTCGGCCGAGCGCGCTGTTGTCTCGTACTGCTGTGACCGAGAGCGATCTGTTACGTGGGGACTTTGGGGCGGCTTGCCGTCGATCCCTCACGGTGTCTGGGTCAATCGCGGACTCGAAAACGAGCGCTATCTCGGGTCGATTTTCTCGGGAGAACCGATCTTCGAAGGTGATGTCTTTACGCGCCCATCTGCTGGAGGTGGTGGTATCGGCGATCCGCTCCTTCGCTCGGTTGATGATGTGCTCGAAGACGTCATCGATGAGTACGTTTCGATTGCTCGAGCCAAGACGGATTATGGCGTCGTGGTGCGAGAAATTGATGCCGACCTTTGTGAGTACGAAATTGATCACGAAGCAACGCAGGCCACGCGCACATCGATCGCTCAGGATCGAGAGGGGTGGCTCGATGTTGACGCCGAATCGATCGCTCAGAAGTATCGCGATCGAGAGTTGAACGAGATGGATCTCGTTCGGCAGTATGGCGTGATTCTAGATTGGGGTTCTGGCGAACTCCTACCGAAAACGACAGAGCAGTTTCGCACTATGCTGCGGCGCCGATCGTTCGATTTCTGGCGCAACGGCATGCCGACTGGAGCACGCGCCTAACGGCTGGCCCCAGGTTGCTCTGATACCGAATCCCGGCTACGAAGACAGACTTCTCGCTGTCTTCGTAGCCGGGTGCTCAATCACTTTGAACTTCTCGTGATGACAGGTCAAACACATGTCTCGATCGGAAAAAACCGATGGTGCTAGCAACCCTTGGGAACGGGGGACTACTGTCCGTGTCGGTCTTCTGTACTCGACAACGGGCTATGCCGCTGCTGAGGAGACCTCGATTCGGCAAGGCGCAATTCTTGCAGCCGAGCAAATCAACGAGCAGAGCGGCTCGTTAGGGTTCCAACTGGAGTTGGTGCTCAGTGACTATCAGTCCGACTCGACGCAGGCAGGTCGCAACGCCGTCGACTTGCTTTCGCGCGACCGTGTCGACGTCTTGGTCGGCGGATATACATCCGCAAGTCGTGTGGCAATCGTCGCCGCAACCGAGCATCTGGATTGCGCATATATCTATCCCACGTATTTTGAGGGACTCGAGATACAGCCCAACGTCATGTATTCGGGGGCAGTTCCCAATCAATACTTCGAGACGTACTTGCAGTGGATCTTTGAGACTCTCGGCAAGAAGGTCTATGTGATCGGGTCAGATTACGTCTACCCGCGCACGTTAAGTGTGATGATTCAAACCTTAGCTAGGGATGCTGGTGCTCAGATCGTGGCTGATCGTTACGTGCCCCTAGGGTCACCCGACCTAAGACACATTGTCCGCGAGATCAGCGAGTTGCAGCCCGATGTTGTGATCTCCAACCTTGTCGGAGTCGACTCGCTGCGATCGCTCTATCGCGAATTTCATCGAACTGGACTCGACGCCCAGAAACTCCCGATCGCTGCCACGGTCACCACAGAGTTTGAAGTCAGCGAAATCGGGCCGGAGTATGTACAAGGCCACTACATGGTGTCCACCTATTTTGGTTCGCTTAAAAATGCTGCCAACGAGGCGTACGTGGCGGCATTGAAGCACCGGTTCGGCGACACGACGGTTCCGCATGTTGCCCAGGTCGGTGCGTACAACGCGATGTGGGTGCTGGCAGAAGCGCTTCGACAGTCCGCTGTTCCCACACCGGCAGCAATCAGGGCAGCGCTGACGAGCACCTCATTTGAGGGGAATCCTGAGGGGTGGCCACTTGTCATGCGTGACAACCATCATTCGACGCATGGCTCATACATCGGCGTGGCTGAGACAGATGGCTCGTACACCGTTGTGATGACAATCCCTCCGTGCGATCCGGACCCTTACCCACCGTCGATTGTTCCAGCAGAAAAACGCCCTCTAACGACGTAACGGGGCACTTTGGGCGCAAGGGGTGACAAACGTATCGCCGTTCTCTACCCTATTTGTAACGACAGGCACATAATTCTTGAAGTGAACGAGTAATTCGTTGATCAGGCTCGAGGAACTCCTCAAAGTCAACGCCCTCGATATGGGTTTGATTGCCTGCGCCAATTCTGAGGACACGTGGATCCGCTGGGTTCATACCGTTGAGGACTTGCGCGACGTCGAGCGCCTCAAAGGTGGAGAACTTGTGGTCTCTTCTGGTCGTTGGTGTAACGATCGATCGGCTGCCGATAGCTTTGTTTGTGGGCTCACCCAACGCGGCGTTGCCGCTCTCGGGATTGGGGTCAGTGAGCAAATCGCGTTGGAGGGTGTTGTCGAAGCGTGCGAGCGCTGGCGATTGCCGCTCGTAGAGATTCGACATCCGACAACGTGCGAGCGTGTTTCGGAGACGGCCGCCTCACTGATTGTTGATCGTCGAACGGCAATCCTGTCGGAATCAGTACAACGCGAACGCGTCTTTGCAGCCGTTGCTGGCTCTGGTGTCCGAGAGACATTGGACCTCCTACAGCGCGATCTACACCACTCGGTATGTTTAGTTACGCGTGGTGCAGTGCATACGTCTTCGCGAGATCCTCTTCTCAGTTCAGACGATCTCCGATTGCTTGGAATGTCCTGTGGACGATCGACCCCCGTGTTGGAAGTGCCGTTGGCGACTTCGGGCGCGGTCACGACGTTTGCTGTTGAGCGGTCATTTTCCAAGGACCGCCGCAATGTTGCGAGATTGGTGTGCGGCTGTCCGCGTGACGCGTTGGATTCGCACACGATCGCGCTCTTCGAACAGGCGGCATTGTTCCTTGGCCTTCAGTTGCAGCACGGTGACGAAGTTCGCGCATTGCGACGGCGAGGCGAATCAGAGCTGATTCGCCGGATCCTGGCCGATGAGGCCTCTCCAGAAGAGACAGCAGCTTGGGTTGAAGCACTCCACATTGAGTCGCTGGGCGCGGTCACCTGCGTAGTGATCAAAGCCGATGAACTCGATGAGTTTCAACTTGCCGATTTTGCAGATGCACTCGACGACCTTGCGGATGCGACATCGTCCTCCCGCGTCTTTAGTCAGGGAGAGTCAGAGGTTGGTATCGCATTGATGCGATCGCCAGACGAGATCGCTGGACCGCTGGAGCACTGCCGCACCTTGATTGAGGATCAGCTCAACCGCTCGAATGCCTACTTGGGCTCAAGTTCGGCAGTTGCCACCTCGATCGGGGATGTCGCACGTCTGTTCTCCCAAGCTCGTCAGGTACTCCGCCTCGAATCTCTGCGGCACTCAACAGCTAGGGGATCCGCCGTCGGAGCGGATATTCCACTTGCAGCACTCATGTTGCAGACCGACATGGACGCTCGCCGGAGGCTGACATCAATTCTGCTCGACCCGTTGATCGAGTACGACGCGAGTCATGACTCAGATTTAATGAATACCCTTGATGAGTACTTGAGTGCAAACGGGCATTGGAATGTCGCGGCCGCGAGTCTGGGCCTCCACGTCAACACGTTGCGCTACCGCGTCGCGCGGATTGAAGAGGTGACAAAGAGAGACCTGAGCACGATGCGCGATCGTGCCGATTTCTTTATCGCGCTGCGGTGCCGGATCGAACTTTAAGTCCGCACCTAGTCAGTACTGACCTACGACGCGACGGGTTCGGGGCGCCAGACCGTTGCCGACGCCTCGATCACGAGCTCGTCGAAGCCCTCGCCGCCCGCGTCGATCATGTCGAAGAACTGGCGACGTTGGCGAGGAGCCCAAAACTTGTTGAGGTGCTCGGCGATGCCGGCCACACCCTCGTCGTGAGGCTTGGAGTGGAAGAACGTGGCGATCTGGTTCGCCTCGCGGAGCATCTTGGCCTCAGTCGCCATGAATCAGCTCACCGTCATGCTCGATGCGACGCGACTGCTCGGCCTGCTGGTTGTACTCCTCTTGCCAGTTCGAGCGACCCGACGTCAAGGCAACCTGTACGGC
>Ga0194035_1001497_pt1 | contig 12318 bp, 12 predicted proteins | sample JunL2320m_MetaG_FD_148680 | JGI IMG/M metagenome (GOLD analysis project Ga0194035, IMG submission 148680) | Anoxic zone freshwater microbial communities from boreal shield lake in IISD Experimental Lakes Area, Ontario, Canada - Jun2016-L239-20m | ecosystem: Environmental > Aquatic > Freshwater >...
CGCGGTGACAGCCGGGTTCTTCTGTCGTAGCGATCCGGCCGCGCTGTTGCGAGGATTGGCGAACGGCGGCTTGCCGTCCTCAACCAGGCTGGCATTCAGGCTCGCAAAATCGGCGACCATGAAGAACACCTCGCCGCGAACCTCCAGGACCGTCGGGATGGGGAATTTCTTTGTCCCGGTCAGCTTCTCGGGAATGTCACCGATGGTGCGCGCATTGAGGGTGACGTCCTCGCCCACCCGGCCGTCACCACGGGTCGCGGCCCGCTCCAGACGACCGTCCCGGTAGACCAACGCAATGGCCACCCCGTCGACCTTCAGCTCACACAGGTAGTGCGGATCGGGGCCGAGCTCGGTTTCCACCCGGACCGACCACGCCGCGAGTTCCTCGGTGTCGAAGACATCGTCGAGGCTGAGCATGCGTTCGAGGTGTTCGGCCGGAGTGAACTCGGTGGCGAAGCCGGCCCCGCCGACGAGTTGCGTGGGCGAGTCCGCCACCCGCAGTTCCGGGTAGCGCTCCTCGAGCGCGACGAGTTCATGGAACAGCGTGTCGAATTCCGCGTCCGAGACGATCGGCGCGTCTTTGATGTAATACCGGAACTGGTGCTCGCGCACCTCGTCAGACAATTCCTGCCAGCGCCGACGCACGGTCGCGTCGATCGGGTCGGTTTCCGGGCCGTCAGGCACCTTGGAAGGCTAGCTCACAGCGCTGACCTTTTGCGCCTACGTCCAGCCCAACACCTACCCTTCGTCGATCTGCTTCTTCATATGATCCGTCAGCTTCTCGAGCAGACGGGCCAGTTCGACCGCTTCCTTGGGATCCAGGACGCCAAGGAGGGATTCGAACTTCGCGGCAATATCGGGGAACGAACCCTTGAGAAAGCGGCGGCCCTTGTTCGTCAGCGCAACATTGGTGACTCGCCGGTCGTTCTGATCCACCATCCGCACGACGTAATCGTCCGCCTCAAGTCCGTCGATGATGCGGGTAACCGCACGCGGCGTCAGGTCAATCGCCTGGGCAAGACCGCCCATGGTGACCGACTCCTCATTCTCCAACAACCACATCACAATCAGTCGGGACGACGTGATGCCGTGCTTTTTCTCAATCTTCAGCATCATCCAATGCGGATAGAGGTTGCCAAGACGGCCAACGCTCGCCGCAAGATACGGGGCTGCCCGGTTGCGGGACATCTGCCCCAATTGAGCCGTCGAAGGCTTCGAGACTGTCCACGCCCGCTTGACCGGCCTGTCCATGAACCGAGCGTAATCCAGGCGACACGCCAATGTCCCGCCTAAACGGCAAGCTCCAGATGTTCCATTATTGTTACCTAGGTAAATAGTGGCTTGCGCCAGCCGTCGAGTGACAAGGTAGGAGCATCATGAGACGAACCACTGAAGCCGCAGACTCCGACGACCGGACCCGCATGCGCCGTGCAAACCGACGACTGAACACTATCTTCGGCATCATCAGCGCCGCCGCACTGCTGTCAGTCCCCGGGCTTTCTACCGCAGCACCGATCGACACCACCGCGGCCATCAAAGCCACCCCGTGGAATCCGGCCATCAAGTTCACGTACTCAAAGGGTGGGGTTTTTCTCGAGACGAACGACATACCCAACCACCCGCGTGACCCGTACTATGCGGTCCCGAACGCCGGCGTGATCGTGCCTAACGCGTCCACGGCAACCGTGGTGAATGATCCGACCAAGGCGCAGTCGTGGCGCTTCAAGATTCCCACCACCCCGCAGTATTCAGCCAAAGTCACTGCTGCGCCCCTGGGTTCCATCGGCGTGATGATTTCCGGTTCAGTGTTATTCAACCCCTATGAAGGCGACGGGAAAACCGTTGCCATGGCAAGTAACTTCACCATCACCAATGCGGCCGGAATCACCGCATCGTTTGTCGACCAGTGCGCCGGCCACCCCACTCCGATGATCGGCGCCTACCACTACCACGGGTTGCCCAATTGCGTGGCATCGCAGACCGCCCCATCGCGCATCATCGGGTTCGCCCTGGACGGCTTCCCGATCTACGGGCCACGAGACATTAACGGCAACCCCATCGTGGTGGCGGCACTTGATCAGTGCGATGGCATCAACAGCCCCACACCGGAGTTCCCCAGTGGTATCTACCACTACGTACTGCCGGGCACATTCGACGCCACATCGTCGATCAAGTGCTTCCACGGAATCGTCAATGTCTCGCAGATCATGCCTATGCCGGCCATGGGCTGGCCAGCGGGCGACGCCGGACAACGACGCCCACCCAAGCCCTGACTCTCCCGATCACCTAATCCCAAGGAGCCACGATGCATATCTCCCTGCGTTCATACCTACTCACGGGTGCCGTCACGGTCGTCGGGGCGGGTTCTCTGGTCATCGCACCGGCGGCTCACACTTATCCGACAATGATTGCGACGCAACCGTCAAACGCGATTACGCTCGCCGCACTTGACAGTCCTCTCACGGAGTTGCTCGCGACCGTATCGTTGGTGAACAACGATCTCTTCAACGGCGCCGACCTTTATGGCGACTACGAGTGGCAGCCCTATCAAGGGCTGATTCCCCAGTTCGTTTACGACGCGCTGCCGATCCTCAGCCAGCTGGTATTCAACGGCTCGGCCTATATCGGTGGATCAGTTGACGCACTGACCACATCGGTCACCATCATCAGTGAGGCCGTATGGAACCTTCCGAGTGCGGTGGTCACCGCTGCCGGTCAGGCTGTCAGTGGAGACGTCGCCGGCGCGCTCACGACGCTGACAAATGCCACGGTGGTGCCGTTACAGGAGGCGGTTGGCACCGTAACGGCCTCCGCGAGCGCCACTCTCACCAGTGTCGTCTACAGCATCATCAACCTGGCCACAGCGATTCCCGGCATCGTGCAGGGTCTGGTCACCACTACGGTGGGCTCGCTGTCGGCGGCGGTCAGCGCCGCGGTGAACATCGGAAGCCAGACCCTGACCGCACTGTCCACCCTGAACGTCCAGACCGCATGGAACGTCGTCGTCGACGGACTCCTCGGCCCGGTCGGGGCGGACGGAACCATGGCATCGAGCCTGCCCGGCACCATCGAGGCCGTCACGATCGGACCGGGCCTGGTTCCGTTGGGCAACCCCAACGGCTATGCAGTGCCAAGTGTGCGGATGTGGGCAGAGCAGTCCAAACTGCAGATCGCCAACGCTATCGGTGGTTCTTATCCAGTTCCGGCCGCGGCGGCTAGGACAGCTGCCCGCTCGGCGGCTGCCGTTGCCGTGCCGCAGACCGCGAAGGCGGTCAAACACCGGGTTTCTCGTAAGGCGACCGGCACCGGCTAGACCCGATACCAGAGTCGTCGCGTTGACGGAGCAGCCTGCATCGGGGGCCCCGGGGCAGTAGGGTGGCGCGCGGTTCAGATGTGACGTCAGCCAGTTTCCACAGACCCCCGGAAAGGCCAGACACTATGGGGAAGGGTCGCCTTGAGGCCTTCAGTGACGGAGTTCTCGGAGTCGCGATCACGCTATTGGCGTTCAACCTCCACGCCGGAGTTCGCTCAAAGGTCCCGCTGGCAACCCAGATACGCGAACAGTGGCCGTCCTTCGCCGCGTATGTGCTGAGCTTTTTCATCATTGGGGTGATCTGGCTCAACCACCACTACCTGCTCACGCTCACCAACACCGTTGACCGGCGACTCATGCTCTACAACCTGCTTCTGCTGTTATTCGTCGCCGCCATCCCGTACGCGACCGCCACCTACGCCGACTACGTTTTGCTCAGTGGTGCCGATGCACATACCGCGGTGCTCGTCTATACGTTCATCATGGAGGGCATGGCAATCAGCCGATTTCTGATCTGCTACCACATTTTTTCCGCCGGCCTGAATCGCTCGCCGGTACCGCAGCAGGGAGTGCGGAGGCTTTTCCTGCGCTACGGCCTCGCAACCGTCGTATTTCCGGTAATCGCTATTGTCGCCATCACGATCGACGTACGTCTCGTCCTGGTGCTCAACGCCCTGCTTCTCATGTACTACCTCGGGCCCGGCCTGCGGCCAATCGAGACCGACCTGAAGACGTGACGACGCCCCGATAGGCGCTAACCGGTCGCCCGGTCGAGCCACCACACCACCACCATGTGCGGCACTGTCAGAGCAAGCAGCAGCCGCAGGATCTCCGCAACGACCACCGCCGGGTCTGACGCCGTCACGGTGAACCAGCCAAGGACCAGAACCGTTGCCAGTGCCGCAGCCGATGGCAACGCGGCGAGTCGGATCAACCGAAGCACCGCCGAACGATCCCGGCCCGTGCTCACCAATGACGCGCAACCCGGCTCGACGGTCAGCATGCGCGCGCAGTGCCGTATCGCATGCCAGCCACCGAACCACACGGCGAATGCAACCAGCGGTGGCGCAATCAAGCCCAACGCGCCGACGATCGCGATGTCAAGTGCGACCCACCGCTGAGCCGCCCTAATCGACGCGATGATCGCGACCACTGCCGCAACCAACCAAATCCCGGCCAGAGACATCTCGAAGAATCGTCCGCTGATCAACAGCGCGAGGCCCGGAGACACATCCGCTGCTACCTCTCTGAGTTGATCGCCGGAACGAGCCAGCGGTAGAACCAGCGCTCCACAGCCGGCGACCGCAACCGCTACCGCCACCAGCCGCCTCGGCCGCCACCCGGTCAGCTGGTGGCAGACCTCGAGTTCACCAAGTCCGAAGTGCACCACACTGAGTGCCACGACCATGACCAGTGCAATCGGCCCAGCCCACTCCATCAATGCCCACGCCGCAGTGGCGATGCCGGCGTAAACCACACCGATCGCCAGCATGGATCTACCGCCTGACAAGCGCGCGGCCATGACATGGTCGGCGGCACCGTGTGGCACACCAGCCAAGAATCCCAGCCCGGCGACAACCAGTGCGATCGGCCCCGCGAGCGCGGGCAGTCCAACGAAGTGCCCACCCGCCACCACCACCGCGCCGAATATCAGCCAGCGAGACCAGTGCGCGGCGGCCGCAAGCGGTCCGCCATCAGCACCGCGCTGGGGCCATATCGCAATCGGTCCCATGGCCGGGATCGGGGCGGCTGGCCAGCCGAAACCGTAATCTGCGCTCCTCGGCATGGCCGCATCGTAACGCCACACCGGCTAACCAAAGCCCGACTCAGTCCAGAAATCGAATAAATCTAAATCGACTCCGGCTCACTGGCCATCACCTCGGCAACGCGTTGCGCGAACCCGATCGCTGAACGTGCCCATGCTTCGGTGGACCCGGCGAGCCCGCAGGCCGGGCTGATTCCAATCCGGTCAATCAGTACCGCGCGGGGAAAGCCGAGTCGATCGGTGACGGTGACCGCCGCCGCAGCCAGTTCCTCGACGGAAGGTACTCGGGCCGGCGCGACGGCGGGAACCAGACCAAGCACGACCGTGCGCCCGGAGTCGACGAACTCGCCAAGCCCGTCCAGATCGGCGGGGCTCAGGGTGTCGATGTCCAGAGATACCGCACTGATCGCACTGCGCCGCAACGCTTTCCACGGTAGACCAGCAGCGCAGCTGTGCAGCATAGCCTCGCCACCGACAGCGGCCACACACTCATCGAGCAGGCTGATGAAACGGGTCTCGTCCACAGGATGCACCGTGCTCAACGCCGTCACACCGGTGAGTCGGCCGGCTAGCGCGACCGTCAGCAGTGGTTCGTCGAACTGCACCACCACTGTGGTCGACAGTCGCCGGGCCACCTCGGCGCGGTGACGGGAAGCGCCCTCGGCAAGCGATGCGGTCAGATCACGCACCGCCCCGGCATCGGTGATTGCCCGGTGACCATTAGCCAGTTCCAACTGCGCGGCCAGCGTGATGGGGCCTGGCACCTGCACCTTGACCACCGAGGCGGGATCGCCGGCTTTTTCCCAGGCCTCTTCGAGTGCGTCGACATCCTCGTCGAGCAGGCTGCGTGCCCGCCGCATCACTGCGCCGGGGCGCGCGGCGATCCGGTAGCCGCGGGTGACGGTGTCGATCGCGATGTCCACCAGCAGCGCTCCGGCGCGGCCGATCAGGTCGGCGCCGACACCCCGTTCGGGAAGCTCCACCAGGTGAGGGAGTTGGTGTAGTTCGCCGATGACGATCTCGGCGGCCTCCCGCGGCGTCGAACCGGGCCACGAGCCCACTCCGGTCGCTGCCGCGAAAACACTCACTGCGGGGTCGTTACGAGGGTGGCGCTTCCGATGACTTCGTCACCTGAGGGGTCCGGTCGATACAGCACCATGGTCTGGCCGGGCGCCACCCCGCGCAGCGGTTCACGCAGCGCCACCTGCAACCCGCCGTCGGCGAGTCCCGCCATCGCGCCCACCACGCCACCGTGAGCACGCACCTGAACCTCGCAGTCGATCAGTCCGACGGGTTCGACACCCGAGGTGAACACCGGCCGCACACCGGTCAGCGACCGGACGTCGAGATCGCTGGCCCCGCCGACGCGGACGGTGCCTGAATCGGCGTCGATGGCGGTGACGTAGCGCGGCTGACCATCGGGCCCGGGCCCGGGGATACCCAGACCCTTGCGCTGACCCACGGTGAAGCCGTGCACACCGTCGTGGTGTGCCAGCACAGTGCCTTCGGCGTCGACGACGGCACCGGACCGCACGCCGATGCGCGCACCCAGGAAGGCCTGGGTATCCCCGGAGGGAATGAAGCAGATGTCGTGGCTGTCGGGCTTATCGGCCACCGCAAGCCCGCGCCGGGCAGCCTCCGCCCGAATCTCCGGCTTGGGGGTATCGCCGACCGGAAATACGGCGTGGCGCAACTGTTCTGCAGTCAGCACGGCCAGCACATAGGACTGGTCCTTATCCACGTCGACGGCCCGGCGCAACCGGCCTTCGGAGAGTCGGGCGTAATGGCCGGTGGCGACCGCGTCGAAGCCTAGCGCCCGTGCCTTGGCCGACAGCGCAGAAAACTTGATCCGCTCATTGCAGCGCACGCACGGGTTCGGGGTCTCGCCGCGGGCATAAGAGTCGACGAAGTCGTCGATCACATCATGTTCGAAACGGTCGGCGAAATCCCAGACGTAGAAGGGGATTGCGAGGACATCGGCGACGCGACGCGCATCGGCAGCGTCTTCTTTGGAGCAGCAGCCGCGCGACCCGGTGCGCAGCGTCCCGGGTGCCTGCGACAGCGCCAGGTGCACACCCACGACCTCATGGCCGGCATCGACCATGCGGGCGGCAGCCACCGACGAGTCGACGCCGCCACTCATCGCGGCCAATACCTTCATCGTGACACGCCGACCGACGCACTGGCCAGGGCGGCCTGACGCGCCCGTTGCACTGCCGCAGGTAATACTCGAAGCACCGCATCGACGTCGGCATCGGTGCTGGTGTGGCCCAAGGACAGTCGCAGCGATCCGCGCGCCCGGGCTGCGTCGGCGCCCATCGCGAGCAGAACATGCGACGGCTGAGCCACACCGGCCGTGCAGGCCGAACCGGTCGAGCATTCGATTCCGTTGGCGTCAAGGAGCATCAGTAGCGAATCGCCCTCGCAGCCATCAAAGGTGAAGTGCGTGTTGCCGGGCAGCCTGTGCTCGCCAACAGCACCATTGAGTTGAGCATCATCGACAGCACTCAGAACTCCGTCGATGAGCCGATCCCGTAGGGCGCGCAGCCGGTCTGCGCTGGCGTCCAGGGAGCCGACGGCGATGTCTGCGGCCACCGCCATCGCGACAGCACCCGCCACATCGATGGTGCCGGAGCGGACATCGCGCTCCTGGCCACCGCCGTGCAGGAGTGGCACGCATTCCACGTCGCGGCGCAGCAGCAGGGCCCCGACTCCGGTAGGCCCACCGAACTTGTGCGCGGTAATGCTCATCGCCGACAACCCGGCGGCGGTGAAACCGACCGGTAGCTGGCCGACGGTCTGGATGGCATCACTGTGCATGGGAACATCGAACTCGGCCGCGACGGCCGCCAGTTCAGTGATCGGCATGATGGTGCCGACCTCATTGTTGGCCCACATGATCGAGACCAGTGCGACCTGCGGGCCGTACTGACCCAGCGCCTCACGCAATGCCCCCGGTGTTACCGAGCCATCTGTGCCGGTGGGCAGGTAGGTCACCTCGGCGCCTTCGTGTTCGACCAGCCACTCAACGGCGTCGAGCACGGCATGGTGTTCGACGGCGGTGGTGACGATGCGCCGACGCGCCGGGTCGGCATCGCGGCGGGCCCAATAAATCCCTTTGACGGCCAGGTTGTCGCTGTCGGTGCCGCCGGCGGTGAAGATCACCTCCGACGGGCGGGCACCCAGGCGGGCGGCGATCGTCTCGCGGGACTCCTCCACTCGCCGCCGTGCGGCCCGGCCCGCGGTGTGCAATGAGGACGCATTGCCGACCATCTCCAGCGCCGCTGTCATCGCCTCGATGGCTCTCGCGTGCATCGGGGTGCTGGCGGCGTGGTCGAGATAGACCGACCGGGTATCGCTCATGGCCCTCCAAGGATACCGGCCGGGCCGGGGCGCTCCGGCTGAACAGCGGATGCGCCCGCTAGGCGCCGATGGCCAGCTCCGGGAGGTGATCATCGCGACGGCGGCCGCTGACCTCCACCTCGCAGCGCGTCGCGAGTTCACGACGGCCGGACCCGGGCAGCTGCAGGGAACGCACCTCGACGTTGACCACCGTCCGGCGCGCACGGGCAATCCGCTTCAGCGACGACCACAGCGAGTCCTCGCCGAGGAACGCGGTCGCGGTCGACGGGCTACCGTCGCGATGGCGATAGCTCAGCCGCAGCGGCTGAACCGGCCGGCCGGTATCGACAGCGGCCTGAAACATGGCCGGGTGGAACGGCCCGAAGTCCGGACCGCACCACGTGGTGCCTTCGGGGAAGGCCACGACGGTGCGGCCGGCACTCAACCGCTGTGCCACCACACCCACCACGGCGGGTAGTCGCCGCAGGCTGGCACGGTCGATCGGGATCACATTCATCAGCCGCACGGCAAGTCCCAATCCCGGCCAGTCCACCAGATCGGCTCGGGCGACAAAAGCACCGGGTAACACGGCGCCGATCGCGAACACATCCACCCAGGACACGTGGTTACTCACCACGAGAACGCCTGTCAGGTTACGAATCGGACCGCCGGACAGCGTGATTCGAACACCAAGGCAGCGCAGCATCATCCGGCAATAAATGCGTTGGAAGCGCCGTCGACCCGGCATCGGTATTGCCAGCACCGCGAGCGTCGGAAACACCAGCAGCGCCGCTACCAGGCGGCGCACTGTCCGAATACCCTCCAGGACAGGGTGTCCCGGTTCGCCCAGGCCGACACTCACGCAGGACTCACCGCACAGGGTTTTCGGCAACCATGAGTGCGCGACGGAGACCATCAGTTGTTGACCTCGCCGACGGCCGCCGAAGCCGACCGGAGCCGGTTGAGGTACCGGATATCGGCATGCCGCTTGTCCAATAGGGCCGGAAAGTCGCCGACACCGAAGTCGGGATCATGGGCGGGTTCACCGCAGATCTGCGCGCCCAGTCGCAGATATCCGCGCATCAGTGGCGGCAGGGCCGGCCGGGCCGGGGGTTCGATCTGGTCCAGATCCAAGCCGTCGAGCACGACCGGACGGTAGGGCACGACGGTGTACTCGGTCGGGGCGCCGTGACGGCTGCGGACAAAGTCACGCACCCCGCGCAATTCGCTGCCGGGCTCACCCGCTCCGTGCGTCGGCACCGAGACGCATCCGATGACGCGGTCATAGCCGCACCGATCCAGGTAGGCGAGGATGCCCGACCACATCATCAGCACGACCGCGCCATTGCGGTGGTCGCTGCGCACCACCGCGCGGCCCATCTCCACCATCGAGGGCCGAAGCGCGTCGAGAGCACTGACCTCGAACTCGGTGGCGGTATAAAGCCCGCCGGCCGCGATTGCGCCGGGCGGTGGCAGCATCCGGTAGCAGCCGACGATTGCGCCGGCGTCGTCGTCGCGCACCAGGATGTGGTCGCAGAATTCGTCGAACCGGTCGGCATCCATCCCGGTGTCGTTGGTGAGGGCAAAACCTGGTTCGGTGGAGAAAACCTCGTAGCGCAAGCGTTGGGCGGCTTCGATGAGAGCGGGGTCGTTGCTCAGAAGCAACGTGTAGCGCGGGCCGGCGGTGCGGCGGGTCTCAGCGTGGTCGGGGGCTATGAGTACAGATGCAGTGCTCATAAGCGAAACGGTCGCGATGCCGTCTGACCTAACGCCTACGGCCGGGTGTTGTGTCGGTGTACAACACGTGACGTTTTAACGCAAAAGCTCCCGAAGCGCTGCGCACTCAGGGGCCTTTGGGTCGAAATGCAGCCGGGATTAACCCTTGCGGGCTTTGACCGCCTCGGCCAACTGCGGTGCGACGCTGAACAGATCGCCGACGATACCGAAATCGGAGATCTCGAAAATCGGAGCTTCCTCGTCCTTGTTCACCGCAACAATTGTCTTGGAGGTCTGCATGCCGGCGCGGTGCTGGATCGCACCGGAGATACCGAGGGCGACATACAACTGCGGTGACACTGTCTTGCCGGTCTGGCCCACCTGGAACTGGCCCGGGTAGTAGCCGGAGTCGACGGCCGCACGGGATGCACCGACTGCGCCACCCATCGAGTCCGCCAATTCTTCGATCACGCTGAACTTTTCAGCGCTGCCGACACCACGCCCCCCGGCGACCACAATGGAAGCCTCGGTGAGTTCGGGGCGGTCACCGGCGACCGCGGGCTGACGGGAGATGATCCGGGTGGCGTTAGCCGCCGGTGCCGGCACGGCCACGGTGATCTGCTCGCCGGCTGCCGCGGCCGGTGCGGCCTCGATCGCGCCGGGACGCACGGTGATCACCGGCACCTCAGCGTTGACTTTCGCCGCGACGGTGAACGCACCGCCGAAGATCGAGTGGATCGCGGTGCCGTCGCTGTTGATCTCGACGACATCGGAGAGCATCCCGGAGCCGATCCGCGCGGCCAATCGGCCGGCGACCTCTTTGCCGTCAGCGGTGGCGGGAATCAGTACCGCCGCCGGGCTTGCCGATCCGATCAGCGATTCCAGCACGTCGACGAACGGGGTGATGAGGTAGTTGATCGCGTCGTCGGATTCGGCAATGTAGATCTTGACGGCTCCGGCAGCTTTGAGATCCTCCACCAGCGGTGCCGCGGTGCCGGGGCCACCGATAACCACAGCGGACGGCTCGCCCAATGCACGGGCGGCGGTGATGAGTTCGGCGGTAACCTTCTTCACCGCTCCTTCGGAGTGCTCGACGAGCACGAGTACTTCAGCCATCGTGGTTCTCTATCTCCTGTCAGGGTCTTTAGATGTCGGGTCTTAGATGATCTTCTGCGCGACGAGGTACTCGGCGATCTTCGTGCCGCCGTCGCCCTCATCGCTGACCTTCTCACCGGCGGTCTTCGGCGGCTTGGGAGTCGAGGACAGCACGGTCGATCCGGCGTTGTCGCGGCCAACCTCGTCGGCCTCAACGCCGATATCGGCGAGGGTGAGGGTGGTGACTTCCTTCTTCTTGGCGGCCATGATGCCCTTGAAGGACGGGAAGCGCGGTTCGTTGATCTTCTCGGTGACGCTGACGATCGCGGGCAGTGACGCCTCGACGGTGAACAGGCCCTCGTCGGTCTCGCGCTCACCGCTGATCTTGCCGCCCTCGACGACGAGCTTGCGCATGTGGGTCAGCTGCGGCAGCCCGAGGTATTCGGCGATGATCGCCGGGACCGCGCCGCCGGTGCCGTCGGTGGCCTCGTTACCGGCGATCACCAGATCGGTACCGTCGATGGAGCCGAGCGCGCGAGCCAGGGCCCAACCGGTCTGCACCATGTCCGAGCCGTGCAGTTGCGGATCGAGCAGGTGCACACCCTTGTCGGCGCCCATCGACAACGCCTTGCGGATCGCCTCGGTGGCCCGCTCCGGGCCGGCGGTCAGCACGGTGACGGTGCCCTCGCCGCCCTCCTTCTCCTTGATCAACAGCGCCTCTTCGACGGCGCGCTCATTGATCTCGTCCAGCACGGCGTCGGCGGCCTCACGGTCGAGGGTGAAGTCACCGGTGGTGAGCTTGCGCTCGGACCACGTGTCTGGGACCTGTTTGATCAGAACCACGATGTTGGTCATGGCTATGTAGTCCTCCTGGCAGGCGTCGAACGGCCGGTGGGCCGCACGTTGTGGGGTCACTTCCGCTGACCACGCCACGTTACTGACGAGTAACTTAGGGTAGGTCGCACCACCACCATAGCTGTTCACAGTTGGTGTTCCCGCAGGCCCGTCATGACCGCGAGGTTCGCGATCCGGGCCCGTCGGGTTAGCCTGCCTTGCGATGAATGCGCACCTGAGGGACGCAGCCGAC
>Ga0194035_1001499_pt1 | contig 12306 bp, 9 predicted proteins | sample JunL2320m_MetaG_FD_148680 | JGI IMG/M metagenome (GOLD analysis project Ga0194035, IMG submission 148680) | Anoxic zone freshwater microbial communities from boreal shield lake in IISD Experimental Lakes Area, Ontario, Canada - Jun2016-L239-20m | ecosystem: Environmental > Aquatic > Freshwater >...
GGCCAAGAAGTGAACCACCACGGAGAGTTCTTTGACCTTGAGGTGCAGCCGCCGCGGGTACCAACCGTGTCTGGTCGCTGTCCTGATTTGTATTTTGGCGGCCATTCCGAGCCGGCGCGCCGAGTGGCCGCTGAACACGCTGATGTGTTTCTGACTTGGCCCGATACCGAGGCTGCAGTGGCTGAACTCGTAGCCGATATGAGTGCCCGCGCTGCTGCCTTCAACAGGACTCTGCGCTTCGGGTTTCGAACCCACGTCATTGTCAGAGACACCGAGGCAGAAGCAAAGGCTGCTGCTCGCTACTTGCTCGCTGGACTAGATGAGCCAACGGGCGCAGATATTCGTCAGCGTTCCCTGGACAGCAACTCGGCCGGAGTGCGTCGGCAGGCGGAGCTTCGTGAGGGCTCCGATGATGAGGGTTATATCGAGCCTGGTCTGTGGACAGGAATTGGCCGCGCCCGATCAGGGGCCGGGGCCGCGCTGGTTGGCGACCCCGACCAAATTATTGCCAAACTTCGGAGCTATCAGAACCTGGGTGTGGACTGCTTTATTCTCTCTGGTTATCCGCATATTGAGGAGTGCAAACTCTTTGGCGAATATGTGCTGCCAGCCTTCCGGGCTAGCTGAATTACTGGGCTAGCTGAGTTACTGGGCAAACCTTTTAAGTCCAGCGCGGTTTCCATCAAGGTCTGGGACTTCTTGCATAGGGTCCTCGACATTGTCGTACTCCAGGTGCAGCGCCTTGGAGATGATTGCGTACATATCGTAGGTCGCTGTGATGTAGGTGAGTTCTAGGATTTCAACCTCGGAGAGTTCGGCCTTGAGCGCCGCAATGACACCATCGGGAACTCGTCCGCCTTGCAGAACTAAGCAGTCGATATAGGCAAGCACGGCGCGCTGGATCGGGCTGAAACAGTCGGCAACTTGCCAGTGCGGAACTGCGTCCACCTGCTCGTTGGTGAGGCCTACATCGCGAGCGGCTTTGCAGTGTTGGGAGTAAACGAAAAGTGAGGAGCGTGCCCAGCCAACCCGCAGCTGCCCCAACTCTCGCAAGACCGGTGAAATCTGACGATCCGGTGACCGGTAGTACTGAATACCGCCAGCGATGTGATCGAAAGCATCGGGAGAGAGCGCCGTGACGCTCCACCAGTCTCCGGGTGTGCCCGAGGCTGTTCCGGGCTCCACCGTTGGGTCTCGATCACCAAACAAAAGGCCGTACATCACCTCGCCAAATGGGTGAACTTCTGAACGCGGAACCTCGCGTAAACGTGGCACAACTGACCTCCTGTTGATGCAGCGCTGTTGATGCAGTGCTGTCGATGTAGTGCTGTCGATGTAGTGCTGTCGATGTAGTTAGGCATCACCGTAGCGAGGTCAGTTCAGCCCGCGCCGGAATCTTGGCGGTTTTGCAGCACCTGGATCTGGGGGCTACTAGAACGCGTTCCTGTTTTGCATTACCTTGGGTGAATGCGTACAGAACTTTGTGATCGACTCGGTATTGAATTCCCTATCTTCGCCTTCACGCATTGTCGTGATGTTGTTGCCGCAGTGAGTAACGCTGGCGGCATGGGAATGTTGGGCGCGGTGGGTTACACCGTTGAACAACTCGAGACTGAACTTGCTTGGATCGATGAGCACACTGACAAGCCGTACGGGGTAGACGTGGTGATCCCCGGTAAGTACGAGGGCATGGGCGAGATGGATCCCATCAAGTTGGAGCAGGACTTGCTCACGATGGTGCCCGAGGAGCACCGCAGATTCGTCAAGAAGATTCTGGCTGATCACAACGTGCCAGAACTTCCCGAGGATGAACTCCCTCCGGCCTTGATTGGTTGGACCGAGGCAACTGCTTCGCCACTCATTGACGCAGCGCTTCGTCACCCCAAGGTCCGCCTGATTGCGAATGCCCTCGGAACCCCTCCAGACGAGGTGATTCAGCGAGTTCATGAATCAGGTCGGTTGATTGCTGCATTGTGCGGTTCGCCCAAACAAGCACTGCACCATAAGGATGCGAATGTCGACATCATCATTGCTCAGGGCACCGAGGGCGGCGGCCACACAGGTGATGTCGGGTCGGTAGTTCTGTGGCCACAGGTGATCGACGCCGTGTATCCAATTCCTGTGCTTGCCGCTGGCGGTATCGGCACGGGTCGCCAGGTTGCTGCCGCTTTGGCAATGGGCGCCGAGGGCGTGTGGACGGGGTCCATCTGGCTAACTGTTGAAGAGGCCGATCAGGCTCCTGCTCAGGTTGAGTCACTGTTGGCTGCAACGAGTCGTGACACGGTGCGTTCACGCAGTTGGACGGGTAAGCCTTGTCGCATGCTTCGCAACGAGTGGACTGACGCTTGGGAAGATCCAGCAAATCCAGATCCACTTGGCATGCCGCTGCAGTTTATGGTGACAGGTGAGGCGGTGGCTCGTGGCCATCACTACTCACAGCAGGCCAAAGACGTAAACTTCAACCCGGTTGGTCAGATCGTGGGCACCATGAACAAGGTGCGCAAAACAAAAGACCTGATCGCAGACATGGTTGATGAGTATCTGGAATGCTCAAACCGTCTTGACATGCTCAACGAGCGTGCAGCGGGTGCCGAAGTCAGCTGAGCTTTGCCATTTGGGTGACCTGAGCCACGGGCGGCCAGCCTGCGTTATTTGACGATGATGTCGCGGCAGCCAAGCGAGATACCTTGGCCACTTGGTTCATCAAACACCGTGACGCAGACACTGCGGGTGCCTTTGCTTCCGTCCCAACTGACAGAGAACCTGCCATCGGTGGAGCGGTAATCACGAACTGCTTGGACCGTTCCCATGGTCGAGACCACGCGCACCAATGGTGAGCCGTTCGGGTCAGATGATTGACCGCTGACGGTGATCCGTCGGCCTGCTGCTGCAGCCTCGGTAATAGAACCGCTAGCAAGTGAGTTGGACGGAGTGGGTGCTGGCGTTGGTGGCGCTGCAGCGGACCCGTTCACGGTGAACCTCGTGGACATCAGTTGCCGATTTGAAGCAACGTTCGAATTCACCACTGAGCGGAATGCTGTACCGGTCAGGTCTCGACTCGTGCCGCTAGGCCCGCCAGTACCAATGACACGAATCGTTGCTTTGTCTACTCGTCCAGACACTCCGAGCGGTCCAAGAACCTGAACCGAGGTAACGGTTCCTAAGCCGAACCAAGAGCCAAGTTCAGTACCGCTAAAAGCTCTGCTCCATGCAGCGTGTGGGTTCCCGCCAGTGCCATCAAATGGGTCCGGAACGCCTCTTAAGTAGGGGACTGCTGAGACCCAGACATACTCGCTGTTTTCTGTGTAACCGCCCGATGAGGCGGAGTAGACCGCATCAATGAGCTGTCCGTTATAGGTGATGACTTGATTGGCCGTTGCGTTGACCGCATTCTGCCAATTGGCCACCTCGTTTTTTGTTCCCGTGTAGGACTGATGCAGCACCGATCCGTACAGGTCAAAGTCGGCAGCGCCTCGAACAGCAATGCGCTTTTGGGCAAAAGTGCGGCCGGCTGTGGCCTGGGCCTTGAGTGCTTCGATCGGCCAAGAGCCAGACATTTCTCCGAGGCCGTACAAGTACTGCTGCATGGGTAGTCCCCAGACAACTGCTCGAAGACCACCCGCTGCGTCTAACGAGATGCGCAGCATGCCGTAGCGGTAGCTGTACCCCGGGTTGCTGAGCTTGAGCGGGCCGCCAGCGCTCCACAGCTGAATGTCTACGGTGCCGCCAGTAACAGCAGTGAGCCCGCCCGACCAAGCGATGTTGTTGCCAAATCTTGTGGCAGTAACGGTTGCGCCGCCGGGAGCCCAGCCGATTCCCTCAAATGCTGTTGAGCCACCAGTAGTGAGCGTAAAGGAACTCTGTTTCTCGGCGAGTAGTACTCGCAAGTCGTTGTTGATTGTGGCGGCCGGCGTTACTGCTACACCACGGTAATACCAGCCAAGAATATCGTTGAAGGAACTGCCGTTTGCGGCCATTCCCCTTGCTCCCCACTGGCTCATTCCAACCGCATGGCCCCAACCAGAGCCGTTGAAACTAAACGTTGCATCTTGTGCTGATGCCGAAGGGGCTCCGGCGCTCATGCCGTAAAAGGCGAGCGAGATAACCATGAGCAACCAAGGCAGCACGAACTTCATTGGACGCAGGCGCGAGGAGCCACCGCTATGTTGCGGCGATGAATTCAACTGCAGGCGCGAGACGATCACGGCTAACAGAATCGACTCCCACCTTCGCTGACTTGAGAATTTCCCCGAAGAAAACTCACCGCTGAAATGCGCTCTAACCTTGTAATTACTTACTCCTGCAGGTTTTCTGCCGATCAATGAAGTCAGCGGGCAGCGAGTCTGCAAGTGATATAGCTAGGTAGTAGGGGTCCACTTCGCATGAATAGCAGTCAAAGCAGTCGAACTGAACCGAGCTTTGGTGCCCCGCGTCGGCCGTTATTTGGATCGTCTCAGGCTGATACCGAGGAGGGAGCGGCGGGTCCCTCTGCTGCTGGTACCGAAGCAGGTTCGCTCGCTGGTCGTTTAGCAGTGATCACGGGTGGAGCGGGACTACTCGGCGCCGCCATGGCCTCTGAGCTTGGTGCTCGTGGAGCAGATATCTGCCTGATGGGTCATGACCAGAGCGAACTTCGACGCACGCTTTCGATGCTTGATCCCGACGTGCGCTCAGCGATGTTGCGGTGTGATCTTGCCTCTGAATCCGAGGTCATCTCGGCTGCGGATTTCATCCACCGCATTGGACGCCCCGTGGATCTGCTCGTCCATGCTGCAGGGCTGCAGGCCCCAGCCTCTGTGGCCACGGGCACCTTAGAAAGTTTGGACGAGCACTACCTGTGGAACCTTCGTGGGCCGTATCTGCTCACTCAGCAGCTACTCCCCGTGATTACTACTGCACAGGGGCAGGTCGTGTTTTTTGTTGCCACTGAGACCAGTCCAATCGATGGGCTAGGTGGGGACGTGCATCACAGCATTTCTCAGGCTGCAGTGCAGGCCTTTGCTCAGGAACTGCGAACCGAGACTTCGCGTCTTGGTGTTCGGGTTCTGGTCGTGGACGCAGTTGCTCAAACTTGGTCGGATGTGTCGACCGAACCTGCTCGACCAAGCGGACGAACGGTGGTGGAGTCGCTTGCGTCTTCGGTAGTCGACACGATCAGTAGCGCCGAGATGGATGTGACTGAATTGCGGGTTCAACGACCTTCTGGCCCACAGCGCAGAGAGCGAAGATAGATTGCAGTGATGGCCCGGCTTTGCATGCGCACAGGATGTGATCAGATTGCGGAAGCTCAGCTCTCTTTCGACCCCGTTCATTGCCACGCCTGGCTAGACCTGCTTTCGACTGAGCCGGGTGCTGGCCAAGAACTCTGCGGGCTTCACGCAGCGAACCTGAGGGTGCCCCAAGGGTGGGATTCGCAGGATCGCAGGGCTGCTGGCACTGTTGCGAGTGAAGCACCTGCTGAAACGCCCGCTCCGACACTCAGTGAAGGGTCAAGCGAGCTCGATGTTGAGCAGCCAGTCGAACTCGTGCACGAATCAGACCCGCTCCCTTCGTTCACAGAGCAACTTGAGGCCGAGCCTGAACCTGCCGCTTCGACGGTTGCCAAAAAACCCCGCCGCGAACATGCAAAGAAGCGACCGAAACCCTCGCTACTTTCTCGAGCGCTACGCTCCACGGGCCCTCAGCGCTCTGCGCTTAGTGAAGAACTGGGTGCTCCCAGTTCTACCGAGACCAGTTCAACCGACCCGAAAGAATAAACCTTGTGAGCTTGAACCCATATTTGAGTGGAAACTTTGGGCCAGTTACTGAAGAGGTCACGGCTTTTGACCTTCCGGTCACGGGTCAGATACCTGCTGAACTCAACGGACGGTATCTGCGAAATGGGCCGAATCCAATTGCTGCTGACCCGGAAACCTATAACTGGTTCTTGGGTGAAGGAATGGTCCATGGGGTTCGTCTACAAGGTGGTCAGGCTGAGTGGTATCGAAATCGATGGGTGACAAGCCCGGGCGCTCCTAACACAAATGTGATTGGCCTGAATGGTCGGACTCTTGCGCTCGTCGAGGCTGGGGAGCCGCCCGTTGAACTGGGATTCGAACTTGACACAATCGGAGCCAGTGACTTTGGTGGCACCCTCTCTCACGGTTACACCGCTCATCCAAAGGTTGACCCTGTCAGCGGTGAACTTCATGCGGCTAGCTATATCTGGTCACTGCCAAACGTCATTGAGTACACCGTCACTGGGTCTACTGGAACCGTCATTCGCCGTGAAGAGATTCCGGTGCCGGGCAGCCCGATGGTTCATGACATCTCAATCACCGAAAGTTACGCCGTATTTTATGATCTGCCCGTTGTGTTCAATCTAAAAGACGCGGCGGCGGGTGCAGGCTTTCCTTATGCCTGGAGCAATGATTACGGCGCTCGAGTTGGTGTGCTGCCGCGAGGCGGAGCAGGTACTGAAGAGTTGCGCTGGTTCGAGGTAAACCCCTGTTATGTGTTCCACGCAGTGAACGCGCACGACGCAGTCGGACTGAACGGGCAGCCACTGATTGTGCTCGATGTAATTCGCTTCGACCGGGTGTTCGACCAGAGTCGATTAGGCCCAGATGAGAGTATTCCGTACCTCTGGAGATGGACGCTTGACCTGCAGTCCGGCAGGGTTACTGAGGAACAACTGAGTGACCAGCCCATTGAGTTTCCGCGAGTAGATGAGCGGCTAGTCGGCAAGAAACAACGCTATGGATGGGCTACGAGTGTGTACAGCGGCACCGAGGACGCCGGCGCTTCTGGGATTTTCGATGGGGCAAGCATCGCTTGTTATGACTTCCAAACCGGTTCGCTGACTCGCCACGAGATGGGGCCCGGCAGATTTGCAGGAGAAGCAGTTTTTGTCCCCGCCTCAGAGACTGCGAGCGAGCGGGATGGCTATCTGATGAGCATGGTTTACGACACAGGTACGGATTGTTCAGACTTCGTGATTCTGGATGCACAGGATCTTCTTGCCGAGCCCTTGGCGACTATTCATCTGCCTCAGCGGGTGCCGTTCGGTTTTCACGGGAACTATGTAGCTGGGTAGCTGAGTAGCCGAGTGGCCGAGTAGGGCGAGTAGCAGCGGGCTAAATAGATGTAAGCAGTCTGCTCGCGTAGCGTGTGGGGATGATTGAGTTCGAGTTTCAACCAATGTTTCCCCAGCCAAAGCCAGCCACCGAGTTTCTTAAGCTGACCGGGGATTATGTTTCCGTTGGCGAGTACCGAGGGAGTCCGATCCTTGAGGTTGATCGTCAAGCCTTGACCTTGCTCACCGCCGAGGCGGTGCATCTCATCTCGCATCTGTTTCGCCCTGGCCACCTTGCACAACTCTCCAAGATTCTTGATGATCCAGAGGCAACAGAGAACGACCGATTTGTAGCGCGCACCATGCTGCAAAACGCATGTGTCTCTGCAGGCATGATTCTGCCGAGTTGCCAAGACACCGGCACTGCAATCATCATGGGAAAGAAAGGTCAGCAGGTCTGGACTCACGGTGGAATTGATGCACCAGGGGGAGATGAAGCAGCGATAGCAGAGGGCGTGTATCAGACCTACACCAAGACCAATCTTCGCTACTCCCAGCTCGCTCCGATCACCACGTTCGAAGAGCGCAATACCGGAACGAATCTGCCTGCACAGGTTGATCTGAGTGCAGTAGACGGCGATGAGTACAACTTCTTGGTCATGACGAAGGGTGGGGGAAGCGCAAACAAAACGTTCCTGTACCAAGAAACCAAAGCGCTGCTCAATCCAGAGTCGCTGCTCAAGTTTGTTGACGAAAAAATTCGCACCCTCGGTACCTCTGCCTGTCCTCCCTATCACCTTGCCATCGTGATCGGCGGCACTTCAGCCGAGATGAATCTGAAGACCGTTAAGTACGCCAGCGCTCGCTACTTGGACGGACTTCCCACGGTAGGAAATGAACTCGGTCATGCCATTCGTGACGTTGAGTTGGAGCAGAAGATTTTCCAGTTGGCCTCTGCTACGGGGATTGGAGCGCAGTTCGGCGGGAAGTACTTCTGCCATGACGTGCGAGTGATTCGCCTTCCTCGCCACGGTGCAAGCTGCCCCGTGGGTATTGGCGTGAGTTGTTCTGCAGATCGTCAAGCACTCGGCAAAATTACTGCAGAAGGAGTCTTTGTTGAACAGCTTGAGACCGACCCCGCGCAGTACTTGCCCGAGATTACCGAGGCAGATTTGCGGGCTGAGGTAGTACACGTGGATCTCAATAAGCCCATGGATGAAATCCGCAACCAACTCAGTCAGTATCCGATTCGTACTCGCTTATCGCTCACCGGCCCGGTAGTAGTGGCGCGAGATATTGCCCACGCCAAACTCAAAGAGGGCATTGATTCTGGTCGGGGCCTACCGCAATACATGAAAGACCATCCGGTGTACTACGCGGGGCCAGCAAAGACCCCAGATGGTATGGCCTCGGGCAGTTTCGGGCCGACAACTGCGGGCCGCATGGATAGCTATGTGGACCTCTTCATGCAGCACGGCGGCAGTTTCATCACCCTGGCAAAAGGCAATCGCTCCGCTCAGGTCCGCAATGCTTGCAAGGACCACGGCGGTTTCTATTTGGGGTCGATTGGCGGTCCCGCTGCAATTTTGGCTCAGGACTCCATCAGAAAAGTTGAGGTGCTCGAGTACCCCGAACTTGGAATGGAAGCGATCTGGAAAATCGAAGTTGAGAACTTCCCCGCCTTCATCATCACCGATGACAAAGGCAACGACTTCTTCTCAGGGCTGCTCTAAGGCCAGGACGGTCTGCGGGGAGCCGCGCTGACTCAACTCGCGAGGCGTGTCGCAGCTCTCGTTGAGGCCTTCCATGCTGTAGAAAATGCACGGCCCTCGATGCTCTGTAGAACCTCAGTTGCGTGTTCACGAGACAAATCGGCAGTTTGACCGTGACTGCCGGAGCGCAGCAGGTTCAGGCCGTGCTCATGCGATTCAGTCAGTGTTGGCCGTATCGCAATCACCGAGACTCCAGCGCGCTCTGCGGCTCGAAGTTCGCGATCAAGTTGTCGATTGAACAGTTCCTTACTTGCGCGAAGGTGCAGCGGAGGTTTGTGATCAGCATCGTACGATTGCGGAGCTGAAACCAGAATGAGCTCTGCGCCCGCTTCAACGGCCACATCAACATTGGTTGAGGACTTGGCTGCCCCGTCGATGAGCAGGCGTCGGCCTAGCCGAACTGGCGGGTAGAGCAGCGGCACGGCAGACGCTGCCCGCATCGCATCCGGCAGAGGCAGTCGGGGTCCCTCTGGGTCTCCAAGAACCACTCGTTGCCCGGTCACGATGTCGAAACTGCACAGTGCGAGTTGCTTGTCTGGCCAGTCTTCTCCAGCCCAGTTTGCAAACTCCATGCGCTGCTCCGTGACGGATCCAATTCCGGCGCGATAGAAGTGCTGAAGCGACAGCGGCGGTCGTACTGCTGGCCAGCGCACCACGGTGCGGTGCAGAACGTAGGCAGAACCTGCGACCCTTCTTGCGAGACCGACTGGCGTGCGCCATCCCTGGCTAAAGACCACCTCGGGCCGCACAAAAGGCTGATTCTCAGCAAAGGGGTTCTGGTCCTCATGGGCCATTGCCCAGACCAGATCAAGGTCGTTACCAGATCTCATGATCGAGCCAACGATTGCTCCAGCCGAAGTGCCCACCACAAGGTCGGCCGCCGCGGGATCAAGGCCCGCCTCGGCCATGGCTTTGAGCACCCCAGCATGAAAGGCAATTCCCACCGTTCCGCCAGCCCCAAGAACGATTGCGGTGCGCTTGCGCTGCTTCGGTACTGCTGCAGGACTTCGTCTTGACGCAGGTTTTGTCCCGAGCACATCAAGCACCGATGAGCAACTCTGTGGTTGTTCTGTACTCATGCCCATCGTGTACCTACTGCTGTTGTGGTCTCGGAGGCCTGAGCCACCGAATAGGGGTTCAGTGTGCGGCCGATTTGAAATTGTTTTCAATGAGTGGATGCCCCAGCGGGCTGTTCGGCAAGACTCAAGGGGTGGATCCTATGTTGATCACTAACCTTCTCGGTGCGATAGGCCTTGGAGCCTCATCAGGACTCAACGCCTGGATCCCCCTGTTGGGTCTGGGATTAGCACAGCGCTTTGGAGTGGTCGAACTCTCGGGGCGCTATGAGCAACTTGGTTCAACTTGGGCACTTGCCATTCTGGGTGTGCTGTTTGTTATTGACCTGATCGGCGACAAAATTGTCGTGATCGATCATGTGTTGCACGTATTTGGTCTAGTCATTGCGCCCGTGTCTGGAGCAATCGTATTTTCCGCGCAGGCAGATTTATTGTCTCACTCCCACCCGGTGCTTGCAGCGGGTGCCGGAATCGTTCTGGGAGGAACGATGCATATGGGCAGAAGTGCTTTGAGGCCGTTAGTCACCGCTGGCACGGGCGGTTTGGGAAATCCTGTGGTCTCGTTGATCGAGGATGTGATGGCTGGGGTGATGGTATTTCTGGCCATCCTCGTGCCAGTGATTTCCTTCATCCTCCTGATTGCGCTCATTTTCTTCTCCGTCCGGTGGATTCGAAAGCGTCGCCAACGCAAGGCCCTGCGCTCACAAGCGGAGGCTCAGTTGCCGAGCCATTTGCCGAGCCAGTTGCCGGGTCAGTTTCAGAGCCAGTTACCGGGTCAGTTGCCGAGCCAGTTGCCGGCAACGGAGCCCGGGGCTTCGCAAGCCACCCAGAATCCATCGCAAAGTTCAAGTCAGCCCGACGCGATAACTTGGGAATAGATGTGGTCAAGTTTTTCAACCTTCGCTGAGTTGGCTCAGTTGGCTCATCGCCGAGCTCATTGCTTGCGTCCCCGGGCCCTGGCCGCATTGGCGATCTTGTGCGGAGTTTTGATCTTTGGCACAGCCCCTGCGGGTGCACATGCCATTGTCATCAGCGTCACGCCTGAACCGGATGCAGTCCTGCAGCAGTCTCCCGAAGAGATCAAGCTGAGCTTTAGCGAAACAATCTCGATTCCTGCTCAGGGGATTCGCTTGTTTGATCCGAGCGGCCGAGAGGTTTCTGGGTTAACAGCAGTTGCCCGAGGACACACCATGAGCGCGAAGGTGCCGATGCTCAAAGCTGATGGTTCGTACACCGTGGCATGGAAAGCAGTATCGGATGACGGTCATGCGGTGAGCGGCGCGTACCTATTCCACCTGAGAGTGGCAACGCTGACTCAACCCGTGGACGGAGCAGGGTCACCGACTTCGCTGTGGCCGAGCTTGTTGCGGATCCTGGGGTCTGTGTTGTCTTTAGGGGCGCTCGCCCTGATTCTTGGGCGACCCCGGCGACCTCGAAAATCCAAGTGTGAACTGTGGGGGCTTGCTTGCCTGGGTGGCATGGTCTCGCTGTTCGGCTCCGTCTCGGCTGCAGGCTCGATTCAGTCCACTGGCTGGTCGGTGAGTTTGTCCACCTCAACGGGGCGACTGGCCTTGTTGGCAGCACTGATTCTGGTCGCCGGTTTGATTGTTTGTTGGGCAGCAACTGGGCGAACGCTGGAACCCACTCGGCGGGGTCTGTGGTTTGAGCGAGTGCTCGTTGTGCTTGCGGTGGCAGTCGTTGCCGCGGGCGGCCACGCCGTTGCGATCAACCCCATCGCACTCTCGGCGACCATGACGTTGGGTCACGTTATGGCCGCTTTGTGTTGGGGTGCGGGGCTCGTATGGCTGGAATCTCAAACCCGGTCAGCCTCGGCAGAACAGTTGCAAGCCGATGTTGTGCGGCGGTCCCCGTGGGCGGTCGGAGCGGTACTCGTGTTGGGAATCAGCGGGCTGGTTCTGGTGTTGGACCGAGTACCAGTAGGCGAATTGCTGAGCTCTTGGTACGGCCGGTTGGCGCTGATCAAACTTGTGTTGCTCGCAGTTGCAGTAGCTCTTGCGCTGCACAGTCGTTACCGGCTCGCTCCGGAGTTAGCAGGGACTGAGTTAGCGGCGGAGTCAGTTAAGCCTCGTGAGCCTGCTGAGCCAGCTGAGTCCGCAAAAATAGCTGAGTCCGTAGAGCGTGCTTCGGCGGTCGTGAGGCTGCGGAAGTCGGTGCGTCTAGAGATACTCGTGCTCGCGGCAGCGCTCCTGCTTGGCGCAACGCTGGCACAGATCGCCCCACCCGATGCCGGGGTCGGGGGAACTGCGGGAGGTGCATTTGCCGAGCGGGCCCCCCTCGGCACCGGACAAGTTGAGCTTCGTGTTGATCCTGGGCTGCGAGGGATGAATGAGGTGCACGTGACTGCACTGGGTTCGGACGGGCGCCTCATGGCAGGAGTGCAGGA
>Ga0194035_1001501_pt1 | contig 12278 bp, 12 predicted proteins | sample JunL2320m_MetaG_FD_148680 | JGI IMG/M metagenome (GOLD analysis project Ga0194035, IMG submission 148680) | Anoxic zone freshwater microbial communities from boreal shield lake in IISD Experimental Lakes Area, Ontario, Canada - Jun2016-L239-20m | ecosystem: Environmental > Aquatic > Freshwater >...
ATCGGGCACAGCGGCGAGGTGGCGTGGGCGTGCGCGGTATGCAGACCAAAGAAGACGACTGGATCGAACATCTCATCACAGCGTCGACCCACGATTACGTGCTGTTCTTCACGTCGTTCGGCAAGGTCTACCGCGCCAAGGCGTACACGCTGCCGATTGGCACCCGCGACTCCAAGGGCCGAGCCCTCGTCAACGTGTTGCCCCTCCGCGAGGGCGAGCGCGTGATGGCCGCCTTCACGACACGCGACTACACCGAGGGCAAGTACCTCGTCTTCGGTACCCGCAAGGGCACCGTCAAGAAGACCGAGTTTCTCGCGTACAACACGATTCTGAAGGCCGACGGCATCATCGCGATCAACCTACGCGAAGGTGACGAGCTGGTCGATGTGCGCCTCACCAACGGCGAGGATCGCATCTTGATGGTCTCGAAGTCTGGCCAGGCTGCACTCTTCTCCGAGGAGAAGGTGCGCTCGATGGGTCGCTCCGCCTCGGGCCTGATCGGCATGCGTCTGACCGGTAACGATGAGGTCATCGCACTGCGCGTTCCCCAAGAGGGCGACGACGTGCTCGTCATCACCGAGGGCGGCTACGGCAAGCGCTCGCCGATCTCCGAGTATCGCGAGACCGGTCGCGGCGCCAAGGGCGTCCGGACGATTGCTGCCAAGGCCGAGGCCGATCGCGGCCCGCTCGTCGCGGCGCATTGTGTGACCGGCGAGGAAGACTTGATCGTCACGACGGCCAGCGGCATCGTCACGCGCATGGCTGTCGGCGAAGTTCGTTCGATGGGTCGCTCGACCTCGGGCGTCCGGGTCCAGCGCATCCGCGGCGAAGAAGATCGCGTCTCGTCCTGCGCCATTGTGCCGGCAGACGATGGGGTTGACGAGCTCGACGACGTGGATGGAGCCGACGCTCCCGATGGCACGGCCGCTGCGACGGAGACCGTCGTCTTGGCGGACGCCGTCAACGTTGCCGACCCAGAAGACCAGGCAGACGACGACACCGTTGAGCCCGTCGAAGAAGACGACGTCGAGAGCGCTGACGACGACGACTCGGACGACGAGTAACCATCGCACTCTTGGCCGGTGCGAAGGCACCGGAGGTAGAGTGAGAACATCATGAATACGCGTCTACGCCTCCTCGTTACTGGTGCCCTCGTACTCGTTGCCGCGGGTCTCCTCGTCGCCTGTGGTGGCAGCTCGTCGGGGACGACGGTCACTACGACCGTCACAGAGACGGCCACGGCGACCGAAACCGTCACCACCACGGCAGAGGCGACAACGGCTGCTACCACCACGGCGGATGGCACCACGATCTACACCGAAGACAACACCACGATCGATGTCGCAACAGGCGATTCGGTCACGATCCAGCTGCCCGTCAATCCGAGTACCGGCTACACGTGGGTGGCCTCGTACCCGATGGGGTACGTCCAGATCTCGGACGATATTCTCAAGACCCAGAGCGAGGGTGCGGTCGGTGTTGGCACCCACGAGCAGTGGGTCTTCTCGGCGGACACGGCTGGTACGGCGACGGTAACCTTCGACCTCTTCCCGCCGGGCAGCAATGCGAAGTCCGAGCAGACCGTCACCTTCACCGTCAACGCGTCGTAACACGCGACATTCTGGGCCCGGGCCCAAAATGTCGCCTGTCGCCGAGCCGGTTCAGTGCAAACCCAATAAGCTGAAAATCAGTTTGCAGTCCAGGTGTCGGGCGGGAAGTGGCCAACCTCCCAGATGTGGCCGTCGGGGTCGCAGAGAAAGAGGATACGTGGGCCCGAAGGCTTGTCCTCTGCCGGCGCGAGGACACGAACGCCAGCCGCTTCTGCGCGGACCTGACAGGCATCGACGTCACCAGCGGAAGGCATGGCGATCGCGATTGTGATCGGTCCCGGCATGGCAGGAAATGACACCACGCCCGTCTCGCTTTCGAGGACTTCGGCTTGGATCAAATCGAGCTTGAGATTGTCAAGCACAAAACGAGCAAGGATCTCGTTCTGGCTTTGCTTCACAAAGCCAAAGACGTCCTCATAGAACGCCATAGACACAGGGAAATCGCGGACGGCGAGCGTGATTGAGTCGACCCGAGCGGGGACAATCTTCATCTCTGCGACCTCCGATCGTGCTGGCGCGACTCTAGCAGCGTGGCGAGGCGACATTTTAGGCCCGGGCCCAAAATGTCGCCTCTGAGGCATTGCTAGTCGAGGACGCGCTCGACTTCGCCGGCTGCGAAGCTCTGCGTCGACCCATCGGTGAGCGTCAAAACGAGGCAGCCGGTGTGGTCGATACCCGCTGCAGTGCCCGCGAGCTCGCCGTCGGGTAGGCGCAGGGTTAACGCGTGGCCGACAAGGCCGTCGAGCGCGGCGTAGCGGGCCAGAAACGCCGGCAGGCCCTTGCTGTCGAACAGAGCGAGCGCGGCATCGAGGCGGTCGGCAAGCGACTCGAGCAGCACGATCCGGTCAATCTCCACGCCGCCTTCGACCAGCAGCGAGGTCGCCGGCAGGCGATCGGTCGGCGGCAACTCGTCGCGCGTCAGGTTCGCGTTGATGCCGATGCCGATGATTGCGAAGGGCGGTCCAGCGGCGGGCGTCACGAGCTCGACGAGGATGCCAGCGACCTTGCCACCGGCCACGACCAGGTCGTTCGGCCAACGCAGCTGGGTTGGGACAGGCAGCGATTCGGCGACGGCGATGCCAACGACAAGCGACAGGCTGCTCAATTCGGCGAGGGCTCGCGTCGGACGGGCCAGATACGAAAACATCAAGGCCTTGCCGGGCGGATCGCTCCAGGTTCGGCCGCGTCGGCCGCGACCGGCGGTCTGATGATCCGTCACGCAGATCGTTCCGGCGGGTGCCCCAGCGATGGCCTCATCGCGCACGATGTCTTGTGTCGACGGGCAACTCGCGCGGGTAATCACGTTGCGGGGCGTCGCTCGTTGCGAGGCGGAGGAGTCCACGCGGCTACGATACCCCTGTGACCGCTGGTACGCGCACACCGAACTCTGGAGGCGGAGATGACCGCGCTTGACCGAGACGCCATTCAGGCGATCATTCCGCATCGCGACCCGTTTCTCTTTGTCGACGAGATCGTCGAGCTCGAGCCAGGCGTTCGTGCTCATGGACGCTGGACGATCACCGGCGATGAGTGGTTTCTCCAAGGCCACTTTCCCGGTAATCCGATCGTCCCTGGTGTCGTGATGGTTGAGGCCTCCGCTCAGGTGGCGGCGATCTGTGCGCTGACGCACCCCGACCACCAGGGCAAGTTTGGCGTCTTTGCAGGCATCGATGACGTCCGCTTTCGCCGCATCGTGCGCCCGGGCGACGTGCTCGACATGGTGATCGACGTCGATCGGCTGCGTGGTCGGATTGGTCGCGTCCGCGCGACCGTCACCGTGGGCGATGAGCCGGCTGTCGAAGGCGTCCTGACCTTCGGACTCTTGTCGGAGCCGCCAGCGTGATCGCAGCGGTCGAATCGGATTTGGCGATCATCGCTGTCGGGGCCGCGATACCCGACCGCGTGGTGACGAACGACGAGATCTCGCTGCGCGTCGAGACCGACGACGCCTGGATCCAAGAACGAACCGGCATCCGCGAACGCCGCATCGCCGCCGAAGGACAGACAGTCACCTCGTTGGCGATCATCGCCGCGCGGCAGGCCCTGGAGCGCGCCGATATCGCCCCAGCGGAGATTGATTTGATCTTGACGGCAACGGCCTCGCCCGAGCGCTCATTTCCCTCGATTTCTGCGCTCGTGGCCGACGACATCGGGGCACACAGCGCGGGTGCCGTGGACATGCTCGCGGCCTGTGCTGGCTTCGCCTACGCCTTGGGGCACGCCATTGCCCAGATCCACGCCGGTTTAGCGACCACGGTGATGGTGATCGGCAGCGAGGTGCTCTCGGGCATTACCGATTGGGACGACCGCGGCACGTGCATCTTGTTTGGCGATGGTGCGGGCGCGATCATTGTTCGCGCGGGTGCGGCACCCACCAAAGAGAACGTGGTGGTCGAGCTCGGCGTCGACGGCTCGAAGGGCGGCGATCTGGTCGGCGATCTCACCTCGCGCAACGGCGAGCCTGTTGACCGCAACATCCGCATGAATGGCAACGTCGTCTATCGCTTCGCGACGCAGGCGATTGTCGACTCGACGCAGCGAGTGCTCGAGGCGGGTGGCTGGACGCAGGACGACATCGACCTGTTCGTGCCACATCAGGCCAACCTGCGCATCATCGAGAGTGGAGTTGCTCGCCTCAAGTTTCCGAGCGAGCGCGTCGTGATTACCCTCGATCGCTATGGCAATACGTCGTCCGCATCGATTCCGCTCTGCCTCGACTATGCGTGGCGCACGGGCCGCTTGCAGCCGGGCCAGCGCCTGTTGATGATGGGACTCGGCGGTGGCCTCGCCTGGGGCACGTGTCTACTTCGTTGGATGGGAGAACCCGCATGAAAACCGCTTTTTGCTTTCCAGGACAGGGCTCGCAGGCCGTTGGCATGGGCGTCGCGTTCGCCGATGCGTCGCCGGCCGCCGCCGCGGTGTTTGTTGAGGCCTCTGCGGCTTACGGCTCGGACCTGCTCGAGCTCTGTCGCAGCGGGCCGAAGGAGTTGCTCGACCAGACCGAGATTACGCAACCCGCACTGACGACGGCCTCGCTGGCGTGCCTGGCGGCTGTTCGAGAGGCCGGAATTTCCGCGGACGTCTCGATCGGGCACTCGGCAGGGGAGTATGCGGCTCTGGTCGCCTCGGGGATTCTGAGCATCGCCGACGCGATTCGCTTGACGCAGGCACGCGGCGTGGCCACGGCCGCTGCTGCAGTGCGCACACCAGGCGCAATGGCTGCCGTGATCGGCCTCGAGGATGCCCAGGTCGAAGCGCTTTGCGATGGCATTGACGGGGTCTGGGTCGCGAACTACAACTGTCCGGGACAGGTCGTGGTGTCGGGCGAACACGAGGCAGTCGACGCCTTCATCGATGCTGCGACGGAGGCTGGCGCACGACGAGCGCTCAAGCTAGCCGTGTCGGGCGCGTTCCACTCGCCGCTGACAGCCGCAGCGGCAGATGATCTGCGACCCGCGCTCGAGGCGACGACGTTCCAGGCACCGACGAGCAGGTTCTTTTCGACGGTCACCTGCCAGGGCGAGGACGAATCGGCAATTGTCGATATCCTCACGGCGCAACTCGGAGCCCCGGTACGCTTTACGCAGGCGGTGCAGTCGCTTGCCAGCCAGGGTGTCACCGAGTTCATCGAGGTGGGCCCGGGCGGAGTGCTCGCCGGTCTGATTCGACGCATTGACCGCAGTTGTACGACAGTGACGATCGGCGATCCCGAAGGGCTCGCTAAGGCACAGGAGGTGCTCCCCCATGGCTGAACGACCGCTTGAAGGACGCGTAACGCTCGTCACGGGTGGCTCTCGTGGCATCGGCGCGGCGATCTCGCAGCAGCTGGCTGCCGCTGGCGCCAAGGTTGGAGTCAACTACACCGCTAATCGCGAGGCTGCCGACGCTGTCGTCGCTGCGATTACGGCGGCGGGAGGCGAGGCGGTTGCCATCCATGGCGACGTCAGCGACCCCGAGGCCGCTGGCGCGATGGTCGACGCCACGGAAGAGGCTTTCGGAGACGACCTCTGGAACCTCGTTGCGAACGCGGGCATCACCCGCGACAACCTCATCTCACGCATTACACCCGAGGATTGGGACCGCGTGATCGACGTCAACCTCGGCGGCACCTTCCATGTCGCTCGTGCTGCCTCGCGCAAGATGCTGCGCAAGAAGCGCGGCAGCATCGTCACGATGTCGAGCGTTGTCGGCCTGCATGGCAACCTGGGGCAGACGAACTATGCGGCCTCGAAGGGTGGCGTGATTGCGCTGACGAAGGCGCTGGCCAAAGAGGTTGGCTCGCGTGGCATTCGTGTCAACTGCGTCGCACCGGGCTATATTTCGACCGAATTGACCGACGTGCTCAACGACGAGATCCGCGGTATTTTGCTCTCGCAGACACCGCTTGGCCGTCTGGGCGAGCCCGAAGACATCGCCAACACCGTGCGCTTCTTGTTGTCCGACGACGCGGCCTTCGTGACGGGCGCGATCCTGTCGGTCGACGGCGGGCTGGGGATGTAACTCGATGCGACGCGTGGTCATCACCGGCATGGGGACAGTCAACCCGATTGGCAACAGCATCGCCGAGTTCGATGCTGCGCTTCGTGTGGGCAAGCCAGGTGGTGGGCCGATTACGTCCTTCGATGTCTCGGACAGTCCGGTCAAGATCGGCTGCGAGGTGAAGGGCTTCGATCCCGAGACCGTGATGGAACGCAAGGCCGCACGACGCACGAGCCGTTTTATCCACCTCGCTGTGGGTGCCGCTCGTGAGGCAGTGGAGTCGTCGGGCCTCGACATTCCCGCGGAAGGCGATCGCGTTGGCGCGTCGATCGGCAGTGGTATTGGCGGCATGGACATGCAGGAGGCCGCACACGGGCACTACTTCGATCGAGGTATTGAGCGCTTCTCGCCCTTCTGGACGCCGGGCATCATTCCGAATATGGCGGCCGGGTACGTCTCGATGGAGTTTGGTACGCGCGGACCCCTGGCCGCCTCGAGCACTGCCTGCGCAGCGTCTTCGATGGCGATTGGCGACGCGATGATGTACATCCGCGCGGGCATGGCGGACGCGATGTTGGCCGGTGGCTCTGAATGTGGTGTCACGCCGGTTGGGGTCGGTGGTTTCCACGGCATTCGTGCGTGTTCAACGCGCAACGACGACCCCGAGGGCGCGAGTCGCCCGTTCGACGCAACACGCGATGGCATCGTGCTCGGCGAGGGTTCGACGGTCTTGGTGCTGGAGGAGCTCGAGCATGCCTTGAGCCGAGGCGCCACGATCTTGGCCGAAGTGACGGGCTACGGCCTGTCGTCCGATGCCCACAACGTCACCGAGCCAGATCCGACGGGCGAGAACCCAGCCCGCGCTCTGCGCAACGCGATCGCCGATGCGGGACGCACGATCGATGACATTCAGTACATCAACGCCCACGGCACGTCGACACCGATTGGCGACGCCGCTGAGACGCGTGTGCTGAAGAAGGTCTTTGGGGAGCGCGCTTACGACATCCCTGTCTCGTCGACGAAGTCGATGACGGGCCATCTGCTCGGCGCGACGGGTGCGACCGAGGCCGCGATCTGCGTCTTAGCGATCCAGGGCGGCTACGTGCCACCGACGATCAATCTGCACCACGCCGACCCGAACTGCGATTTGGACTACGTGCCGAATGTGATGCGCGAGCAGACGACTGACATTGCACTGTCGAACGGCTTCGGGTTCGGCGGCCACAACGCCTCGCTCGTCATCGAGCGATTCAAGGAGCAGCGCGACCTGTGACGCCGATCGAGGTCAACGTTGAGCGGGCCTCCGGCGACGAGGGTGGCGGCCGCCGTCATCCGAATACCTGCCCGAGTTGCCGGTCTCATTTTCGCGACGACGAACTGCGCCACTCGCTGCGCGTCTGCGCCCAGTGTGGACACCATTTTGCCGTTGGCGCGATGGAGCGCATCGAGCAGATGCTCGATCCCGGCTCGTTTGTGGAGATCGGCAGCGAACTGCGCGCGGCCGATCCACTCGCCTTCGTCGACCTGAAGCCGTACACAGATCGTCTGCTGGATGCCGAGTTAGCGACGGGTCTTGGCGACTCGCTGGTGGCGGGTAGCGGCCAGATCGTTGGTCGCCCTGCTGCTGTTGCCGTGATGGACTTCGCCTTCATGGGTGGCTCGATGGGCAGCGTGATGGGCGAGCGCTTCTGCCTCGCCGCGGATCTCGCCGTGGCTCGCCGGATCCCGTTGATTAGCGTCACGGCCTCGGGTGGTGCGCGCATGCAGGAGAACATCCTCGCGTTGATGCAGATGGCCAAGACGGTCGGTGCGGTCGACAGCTTGCGAGAGATTGGCGTGCCGTACATCTCGGTGCTGGCCCACCCGACGACCGGCGGTGTGATTGCGTCGTTCGCGTCCCTTGGGGATGTGGTTGTTGCGGAGCCGGGTGCCCTGCTGTCGTTCGCCGGCCCGCGTGTGGTCGAGCAGACGACAGGCGAGAAGACGGCTCCCGATTTCGGCCGCTCCGAGTCGAACCTGCGCCTCGGCCAGCTGGATGCGGTCGTGCCTCGACGCGAGTTGCGTGGCGAGCTGGCCAAGCTCTTGATGCTGTTCTCGCCTGCCGAGGACGAACCGACGGGCGACAACGAGCCGCTCCCGCCGGCCGGCTCGGACGAGAACCCTGTCGATCGCGTGCTTGGCATGTTTGGACTGGGGCGAAAGCGTGGTTAGGGTCTCCGACGAAGTTCGCCGCCTGCGCAAGCGCTTTGAGGCGCGCGCCGAGGAGTCGCAGATTTGGGATGCGGTTCAGCTCGCCCGCCATCCTGACCGCCCGTACACGCTGGACTACGTCGAGCGACTGTTTACCGACGCCTTCGAGTTGCGCGGTGATCGCGCCTTCTCGGACGACGAGGCGCTGATCACCATGTTGGCGCGGTACCACGGCCAGACCGTGGTGGCGATCGGGCATCAAAAGGGCCGCGATCTGGCCGAGCGCACACGCCGCATGTTCGGCATGCCGCACCCGGAGGGGTATCGCAAGGCGATCCGTGCCGTCGAGCTGGCCGAGCGCTTTGGCTATCCGATCCTCACGTTCGTGGACACGCCGGGTGCCTACCCGGGCGTCAATGCCGAGGAGCGTGGGCAGGCTGGGATGATTGCCCGCTCCGTGCTCGCGTTCTGTCAGGCAAGCGTTCCGATCGTGTCAACGGTGATCGGCGAGGGTGGCTCGGGTGGTGCCCTGGCGATTGCGGTGGCCGATCGCGTGCAGATGCAGGAGAACGCGATCTACTCGGTAATTTCGCCCGAGGGCTGTGCGGCAATTCTCTGGAAAGATGCCGGCCAGGCCAAGAAGGCGGCCTTCGCCTTTCGTCCGACGGCTCGGGCCTGCCTCGATCTTGGCGTGATCGACACGATTGTGGACGAGCCGACTGGTGGCGCCCACGCCGATCTCGATGCCTCTGCACGCCTGCTCGATACGGCGTTGCGGCAATCGTTGGCCGAGGCCGAGGCGATCCCACCGGCCCAGCGCCGTGCCATGCGCCGCGCCAAGTTCCGCGCGATGGGCGTGTGGGGCGTGGCCGACGAGCCGACCAACCAAGACTTCTAGGCGAATGTCACAAAGGGGTCAGACCCTTATGTGACATCGATCAAATGTCCCCGGCGACTGGATCGGGAAGATGTCACATAAGGGTCTGACCCCTTTGTGACATCCGCCTAGAAATCAGGGTCGTAGTGGAAATGGCCGGCGTGCCAGCCCAAGCGCTGCTTGGGCCGTCACCCAGACGGGTGTGATTGAGAGGCCTCGTTGATAGGCGACCGCACCGTTTGAGCGTTGCAGCGAGGCGAGATACGCCTCGGCGGCTCGATCACGCTTGCCGGCGGCCGCGAGCCCTTGCAGGACCCAGGCCGTCGACTGTGCATCGGGGGGTGAGCCCGCATTCAGCGCGTAGCCACCCTGGCTACGAAACCGCTTGAGGGACGCGACGGCTCGCGTGATCACGGTGCTGTTCGGAGCCATGCCAGCAGCAACCGCAGCCATGATGCCCGACGCCGTTAAATTCGAATCGCCATCGCTGCCGGGGACAACGGGCCAACTACCATCGCGATTCTGGTCCGCCAGCAAGGTGCTCCTGGCGGCGACGGGAATTGCCGCGCCAGTGGCCTTGAGGGCGAGAATTCCAAATTGGTTTGAGGCCACGAGCGTGCCAAGCCGACCATTCTTCAGAGAGCCTTGAACAGCCAGGACGAGATTACGTCCGTTCGCATTACCCGGATTGCGACCGGCGGCAGCGAGCGCAAGGACGGCGAGCTCGATGTCGGTGGTCGAGGTGAGGGCCTTAGAGTGCCGCTCGATACAGGACGCGGCGGAGCCGGCCGAACGGCCACTCGCAACGAGCCCAAGCGTGGCCCATGAGGTGAGGTTGACGCTTGCGGCCGCGCCGGATTCGCGCGCACAACCGTTCGCATCGAGGCTGGAAGCAAGAAACGAGCCTGTCGAGGATAGGCTGGCGGCCTGTGCCGAAACCCCAAGGGCCAGCAGTGCAAGTAGGCCCAGCAGGAGCGAGCGCATCATCGTTTGGCCTCCTCTGGACTGAGCCAGCGCCCGCGCACGCGTTGGGCGCTGCGTTCCAAGAGGCCGATCAGGGGGAGACCGGCGACGCCGAGCAGGATCACGTTGGTGGTGGCGTGCACGATGTCAAACGGTACTGCTCGTGCGTGGACGGCGACGAACGCCGACAGTGTCAGTGCCGGGCCAAACGAGGCGAGCTGCCAGATGTCCATCCCCGCGCCAAAGGCGAGGCCCCAGATCGCCCCGAGCAGCATCAGTGCCCAACGGCTGCGGCGCAGCGCTGGTGCGAGCAAGCCGCCGCTGGCTCCGGCTAGACCCCAGAGCAGCATCTGCCAGGGCGTCCACGGGCCTTGGCCAAGAAACGTGTTCGACAGGAGCGCCGCGCCAGCGCCGACTGCGGCGCCTGCGCGGGGGCCAAGGGCAACGCCAGTGACGATCGCGATCGCCGTCACCGGTTGGGCACTGGGAATGGCCGCGAAAGCAATACGGCCGGCGGTAGCGGCGGCGATCAGGACCGCGACGAGGCCTAGTTCGCGGGCTCCACCACGACCGCGCTCGTAGAAGACCAGCCCGAGCAGCAGTACGAGCAGCCCGCCCAGGGAGACAATGGCACTGATGCTCATGGCGTCTCCCCGGCCGTCTCAAGCTGGCCATCCACGAGCAGCCAACGGCAATCTGCGCAGGCGCGAGCAAGATCGAGGTCGTGGGTGGCAACGATGGCACAGCCACCTCGTGCTGCGTGCTCGCGCAAAAGCCGCACCAGCGTGGCGCGATGGGCGAGGTCCATCCCGCGGGTCGGCTCGTCGAGCAGGATCAGTTCGGGCGAGAGGGCAAACGCGGCGGCGATGGCCACCCGTTCGCGTTCGCCAACGGAACAATCGCGCGGGTTGCGAGTGGCGAGGTGGTCGAGATCGAGTGCTGTGAGCATCTGTGCGGCAACCGCGAGATCACAGCCGAGGGTTCGAGGACCCAACAAGATCTCGTCGCGCACGGTGTCACACAGCAGCGTGCGGCCTGGGTCTTGGGGCACGAAGGCGACGAGGGGCACGCGCGACTCGGTGCCAGCATTCGTCAGGTCGCGGTCACCGACGAGAAAACGTCCGCTCTGTGTTGGCTCGAGCCCTGCGAGTGTGCGCAGGAGCGTGCTCTTGCCGCCACCGTTGGCGCCGAGTAGGCCGGCGATCTGGCCTGGCTGCAGCGACGCAGTCGCGTTCTGCACGACCGCACGCGCGCCACGGGTGGCGGTGAGGCTGTCGAGTGTCACCAGCGGAGGCCCAATCGGGGCGCTCGTTGGCGCCAGCGGCGTTAGCGGAACCGTCGCCTCCGGCGACACGAGAGAACCATGGCGAAGGCCGATCACGCGATCGGTCAGATGACCAACGCGGTCGTGGCGGTGCTCGGCGATCACGATCGCGAGGCCGAGGTCGGCCAGGCGGCGCAGCTCGCCGACGAGTTCGCAGGCCGTGTCGTCATCGAGCTGTGCCGTCGGCTCGTCGAGCAGCAGCACGGCCGGCTCTGGTGCGAGCACGGCGGCGAGGGCCACACGCTGACGCTCGCCTGCCGACAACTGGTCGATGCGGCGGCCGATCAGGTGGTCGGCGTTGATGCGCTCCAGCGCGGTTCGGGCGGAGGCGAGGATCGTCTCGGCCGGCGCCCCGTGGCATTGCAGACTAAAAGCCACATCGCGCAGTGGCTCGGCCATCACTACCTGTGTCTCGGGGTCTTGGAAGAGAAAGCCTGCGCGCTGTGCGATCTCGGCGGGCTGCGCGGTGCGGAGGTCGACGCCGGCGATCAGGCCCTCACCAGCAGCCTCACCGCCATGAAAAGCGGGCGCGAGGCCTGCCAGCACGCGTAGGAGCGTCGACTTGCCGCTGCCCGATTCGCCTTCGAGCAGCACGATCTCGCCCGCGTCAACCTTGAGGCTTGCACCGTCGACCGACCAGGGTGCGTCGGCCGCGTATCGAAAGCGCAGATCGTTGGTGACGATCGCCGTCACGGGCGGGTCCTCAGAGAGCCGGCGGCGACGATGCTGACGCCGAGTGTCAGCCCGGCCAAGACGAAGGCGCTGCTCGTCGCGATCGGGTCGGCGAGGGGATAGATCTCGTACGGCGCGACGCCCGCGAGCAGCACCACGGCAA
>Ga0194035_1001502_pt1 | contig 12267 bp, 12 predicted proteins | sample JunL2320m_MetaG_FD_148680 | JGI IMG/M metagenome (GOLD analysis project Ga0194035, IMG submission 148680) | Anoxic zone freshwater microbial communities from boreal shield lake in IISD Experimental Lakes Area, Ontario, Canada - Jun2016-L239-20m | ecosystem: Environmental > Aquatic > Freshwater >...
GATATTAACAACACATACAATTATAAATATTCATCAGGACTAGTTAATCCAATTGAAAGACAAACTCAAACAAAAAATTTATGTATAAACAGCAAATTTAGAATAAATTATTTTAAAACTGACTCAACTTCATTTGATTATATCCTTCCAATTCCAATTGAACATGTTATTAGCATGAAAGTTTCTTGTCTTGAAATTCCTATTTTTTGGTATAACATTTCAAGCAAACAAAAAAATAATGTGTTTACTATAAAATTATTCAACATGCAATTTAATAATTTACCTATTCAAGATAAGACACACACAATTATTATTGAAGATGGCAATTACAATAGTGTTGCAATAGTTAACTATTTAAACAATTATTTTTTTTATAATAAAGAAGGATTAAATTATTTATTAGTATCGATTGGTGAGATAGATGCCAAACTTATATTTCGTGCTAAACATCCTAGTGATAATGACGACGAAGTAATATACCCATTTGATAGTACAAATAATTATTATTCACCCGATTTTAGTTTCCAAATTATTTTTAACGATACTTCTTTTTGTGACATACCACATAATCAGATGTTACTTTATTTTAAAAGTTCCGCAAATATACTCGGATTTAAACTAAATCAGTATACTGTCACTCGTACTAATGTCCATTATAATTATTCAATTAATAATAAATATGAAGCTTATCTAGAAAGCGAGTTTCCATATGGAAACTATCAAAATGACTATTTATTTTTAGAGGTTAATGATTATCATAACAATTTTACAACAAATTCAGTAATTTCTCTTGTAAGTCATAATAATTATGTATCTGATAATATTATTGCAGTTATTCCAATTACTGGAGGTTCAAACGCAATAAATGATGGTATTAATAAATCGCGAGAATATTTTGGACCAATTAAATTAAGTAAATTAAGCATACGAATATTAAATCAATATGGAGAAGTATTGGATTTAAATGGGTATAATTATTTTACAATATTGGAAATAACACAATTATATAACAATTATAAGTAATCTGCGTTTATTTTTTTTGTAATTTTCTTAATATAGAATAATATACAAATGAGTGATAGTAGACTTGATGTTAGTAATTCTTCCGGTTCTGGTGGTGTAGTTGCAGCGCCTACGGGATTCTCATTCCAGGCCTTTCAGCAGGAGCTATTCAACTGTCATTGACTTCTTTGGATAAAATGGTACGAATTGATGAGCAAGGCTGCGTTTCCGTAGAACCTTACAACCCTGCTTTTGAAAAATGGAACGCAGTTGCTCAATGTGATGTTCCGTTGGAAACAATTCGTAGCATGTTTGTTTTCCAAACAGATCATTTTGACGTCAATGATGTTTGCGAAGACGATATTCGTTTTTATATTGATAAAGGTATAACATATTCAGCAATGGCATTATATGTGAATGAACGTTCCGCAACATTTTCAAATGAACAATTCTCATCCAAGTATATTAGTGTAAAATTTTTTGTAAAGAACTCATATAAATTTACTAAAAAATAAAAGCGCCTATTTTTTTGGTTATTTAACTTATAATGTAAAGATAAATAATAAGATAATAAAATGTCATTTATGTTTAAAAAGAATTTTTCTCTGGAAGAGAGAAGACAAGAATCTGCTCGGGTTATGGCAAAACATCCAGATAGAATTCCAGTCATTTGTGAAAAACACGAGAGGGCTTCTGTTCTTCTTCCACAAGTAGATAAATATAAATATCTTGTTCCCAATGATTTGACAATTGGCCAATTTATTTATGTGATTCGTAAAAGAATTCATCTTACACCTGAAAAGGCGATTTATCTTTTTATTGATGGCATTATTCCTCAAAGCAACGAGACGCTTTTTAATATTTATCACACACATAGAGATAGAGATGGCTTTTTGTATATTTCATACACGAATGAAAATACTTTTGGGTTTTGTGATGGGGTTTGCGATAGGGTTTGCGATAGGGTTTGCAATAGGGTTTGCGATAGGGTTTGCGATAGGGTTTGCGAAAAAAATGTGTGAAAAAAAGGCTTGCGATATTACGCACCAAGCGGAGTGCTTATAAATCTAATCTACATGATGTGCGTGGTGGTAGTCTGTGTGTTGCAAATCTTATGAATAACTACGGCGGAGTTGAAATCTCACTTTAGTCAATTCATGTTCTAATCTTTCAACATATCCATAATCTACTGATGTTGTGATTCCGTCTTGTTCTTCGTATTCGTCTCGTCCCAAGGTGTTTTCACAAAAGTCGCATTCTTCGTGAATTTGTTCCAAATAAGCGTCCCAGGCATCGTCTTCATCCATGGCTGTTGTAATCTCGTCCATGTCGCGTTGCTCCATCGTCATCCAGTAATAATACTGGTAAAACGCCTGCGTCATTTGTGATTGATAGTATTGTTCTTGGTATTCTTCTTCTTGGTATTCTTCTTCTTGGTATTCTTGTTGGTCTTCTTGTTGTTCTTCTTCTTGTTGGTCTTGTTCTTCTTGTTGTTCTTGTTCTTCATGTAGTTCTTGGTCTTCTTGTTGGTCTTCTTGTTGGTCTTCATGTAGTTCTTGTTGTAGTTCTGGAGTTACCCGTGTCAAGAGTTGGTCCGCTTCATCGCTGAATTTCTTCTCTTGTTCAATGAATCTTTTTTCTGCTGCTTCTTCTTGAAGTCTTTTTTTTGCACGAAGTTCATCTCCAAATTTATGCCATTCAGACACTTCCTTCTCCGTCATTGACACATTGTAATCATCAATGGTCATGGTTGTTCGCTTGACTGGAGCTGTCACTGTCACTGCTGGTTCTGTGCCCGGAGTCTTTAAATCAATGACAACCTTTCTCTCTTGTTTTGCTTTTGGCGCAGGAGAAGTGTTCTCCAAAATAATCCAATGCAAGTTTCCATCATAATTCAATTTGAAAGACTGCATTTTATTTTGAGTTTTTGTATACGGCTTGATTTGAGCTTGAATTTGTTTATTTTCAGTAGTAGGATACCAAGAATCAAAATACACATAAGCAGAATTGTAATTTCTATTATTCTTGTCGAGTTTTGCGACAAAATCAATTACCTTTATCTTACCAAATCTTGATAAATTTTCTCTCATTTGCTCTTTAGAAACATCGTCGCGAGCATGAGGAATATAGAGATTGAGGTTATCAATCATTCCTCGTTGTTGCTCCTCTTGACGAAGCTTCTCTTGCTGTTTCTTCTCTTGCTGTTCAACTTGTTTCATCATCTTTTGGATTGTTGTCATTTTGGAATGTGCGGTTGTTTTAAGTTGCTGATTGTGTCTTGGTGAAAAAAGCATTTCAATTTTTTTTTTGAAAAAATAAAGTCTTGCGCCCAATGACAAGTTGTTATTTTTGGACGGCTCTTATTATGGTGGGTTTTATAATCATGATGTTATATATAATGATTATAAAAAGAGAGAAAAATGTATATTATTTAGATAAAGACATTAGTGATGAAGAGATGAATTCACTTGGAAACACCTTTGTCAAACCATCGCAAATCCATTTGATTATTACTGATGATGCAGACGTATACAATGCAGACGGAAGCGTTTTATTACTTTGTTTTAGAAAAAATAAACTCTCAAAGGCAAAGACAAAGGTATTTTACGACAATGTTATTAAATTCGCACTTAGTAAAACAACCAATCGCGGTTCTACGAGTGGCAGCAAAAAAATAAATCTAATCAATAATCCGCCAGTCATGACAAACATTCTCGGCTATTTTGACAAGTTCGCACCTGCTCAAAAACAAATAATTACTCGTAGACGCATCAAGAATTTGTTGAATGTGAGAGAAACACGTTTTAACATGGATTATCCGGATAAATTCAAACAAATGCTGCCTCTTATAAAAGAAATTGACAATTGTTATAAATTATATACACCAGAATATTATGCGAAACAACGGAAAAAGGCCAATCAAACTCCTTTTAAAATTGCGGGCACGTCTTTTACCACTGTTACAACAAATGTGAATTTTCGCACTAGCATTCATAAAGACCGCGGTGATGATGAAGAGGGATTTGGCAATTTAGCAGTGATTGAACACGGCAACTATACTGGGGCTGAAACATGCTTGCCACAATATGGCGTCGGTGTAGATGTGAGAACAGGTGATATATTATTTATGAATGTCCATGAATGGCACGGGAATTTGCCGATGAAACCGGAAAATGCCGACGTAAAACGGTTGTCGATTGTTTGTTATTTGCGGCGAAATTTGTGGGAAAAAACAAAGCATAAAACGCGGAAATTTATGCTTGCGCACAACAAGCGCGTGAAAGGATTGCGTGGACTCGGGGAAGGAATGAAGGGCTTAGGTTCTGGGGTTCAAGCAGACCAATTTGGTGTCTTGGCAAATGAACGCGAAGTAGATGATGCACATCATGGAGAATAGACATATGGATTATGGATTATGGATTATGGATTCGGATAAAACCGCGGTTCTCTCGCCAATTTCACTTCAGTTATGCCATTTAGACGATGGAAAATAGTAATCAACTCTGGATATGTTTCTTTCAAATATTTGGCTCCCAATGCATTCATTTTCTCGCGTTCTTTTCCCAATCCACCTTCTGAATTGAATTTCGTTTTCACACAAATATAATTAATGCGTATTACACCGCCATCTAGTTTGTAATATTTAATGGTTCTATCATAATCTTCTTTTGCATCCATTTTCAAATCCAATTTTTTAGTATCACGATTAATATATCCAAACAAAACGCCAACTATAAATCGCAAATCTGTAGTAATGTTTTGATTCATATAAAAATAGTTTCTTGCCGGATAAATCCCCCAAAGATATAGGCCTTCTTTTTTTAATAAATAATAGGCGTCTTCAAATAATTTGGCAACGTGTTTGAATTTCGCCAACTTTCCTATTTTGTGATTCATGTATTGCAATTCTTCTACATCATCGTCCAAAGAAACAATGTATTGACCTTCTTTAAACCACTTATTAATGAATTTACGTTGATTAATAAGACCCAATTTTCCGACTACGATTTCATTGTAAAGGCGTGGGTCCACTATGGATTCATAGATGACTGCCTCGGTTTTATTTGCTACAAATAGATAAATACGGGATTTGGGGACACCGCCTTCTTTCAGTGTTTTCAGCGTTTTTTCACTGATTACATCTGCTCGTTTGTATGTCGGAATTGCCACAACATAATTCACCATACATTTAAGAGAGAAAAATAAGTGTTTGTTTGAGCAATTTTTAGTAACTCACGATTTCGCGGATTTCAAAGAAAAATGAAATGCTTTTCTCCAAGTGACATATTGACACCGATAAACCAAACCACTTAAAAGTTGTAAAATCAAAATGCAAAGTTCTCAACAAGTTGACAAAAAAATTCAAGAGGAACATCGTTCCGCAGGTAATGAAATCGTTTATTCATATTTTAATCCTCCTTCTATTTCAGGTGTTTCGGCTGACCGCAAACGATGGACTATTTTGTTCGCAGAGATGCAGTCAGGCAAAACGTTTACATTTCTATTTGTCTCCTTTGAAATGCTGCGTAAAAAAATGGTGGACAAAGTCATCATTTTCAGTGGCAATCGTGAGACTGGACTCCGAACACAAACCGAGGAAGCCCGCAACAAATTTGTCAAACATTTTCGAAACCATTTAAGAAAAGATGCTGACTTTCGACTTCTCTCTGAAGAAGAGAGAAACGACAAATTGGATGAACTTGATGAAATCGTGAAGAAGATTGAGATTGTTTGGGGATGTGAACTTAAAGACCAAGAACCAGAACCAATGTTTCAAATGATTCCTTCAAATACCTTGTTTGTGTTTGAAGAAAGCCATTTCGCACAAAATCGGGGCATGCAAGTGGACAAATATCTTACAAAAATGGGCATTTCTGCGACTGGCGAAGGATTGGAAGCATCCGGCAATTATGTATTGTCTGTTTCTGCTACTCCAATTTCGGAATTAAGCGATGTGGCACATGATGCACAGACAAAAGGACTTGTTTATTTGAAACCTGGACAGGGCTACTTTGGACTTTCTACCATGTGCAATAATGGCAATCTTTTCGGATACGATGTTTCAACATGGAAAAATACATTGGATTCAGCAATGGAGCGTGTCAATCGCAGTCATCCATTCTGTTTATTGGATTCAGCAATGGAGCGTGTCAATCGCAGTCATCCATTCTGTTTTGGAAAATATGCATTGCTACGATTGACCAAAAAAAAGTCGCCCAAGAAGAGTGGTGGTGCAGGCGGCGGCGGTAGACGCAGACGACAAGACTCCTCTGAAGATGAAGAAGATGAAGAAGACACTGCTGCAGTTGAAGAAGCAAAGGATATTGCACGAAAACACAATTGGAACATTCGTTTTCATGACAGCATTCCACACACGGAAGAGAGACAACAAATCAATATTCGGAATCCGGAAATTAAAGACAAAAAGAAAATGAAAAAGGCACTCAAAGATTTGAATGATGTGCCTGAAAGACACACTCTCGTGTTGTTGAAAGGCAAATGCCGCATGGGTCACGACGTTCCGAAACAGCATATTGAATTTGTCATGGAAACATCGCAGAATCCAAATACAGATGTGGTTTTGCAGTCGCTTCTTGGACGAATGTGTGGTTATAACGTGAATCGTAATGTGATGATTTACTTGTCAAACAAGATTATTCGCAGTTCTGAATTTGCAAAGTATCTTGCGATGGTGCGAGACATTTCTTCAAAAGAGAAAATCACTGTTCTTCCGAACAAAGCCAGAAACATCCGGCCTCTTAAAAGCCGCGCCACTGGTGGTGCTGGTTCTGATGAAGACGACAACGATGAAGACCACACTGAACTCAATAAAATTATTCCTTTGAGATTTCCTGGACTCGCATTGTCTCAAGATGGTCAATCAATCATAGATAAAATAGTGATTAAACAAAAAATCTGGGACCATTTTAATGACATCAATGTGCAGAATTGTGAAAATCTGAATTCTCCAGAACAATATCAAGACATTCAAACTACTATTGTTGAAGAAAACAACGGCCCTGTTGGTTTCAGAGTTTCTAGAGTCAATAATAATCATGCTTTAACATATAAACCTATTCCAGAAGTTTATCGCAAAGCATTTGACACTCGTTCTGTGCCGTCATTGCCTCCAGCATGTGCACCAAATCGGGAGGGTGTAATTCCGAGATTGTTTGTCTTTGGAGAGTTGGACGATTACCATGGATTCCAAAAAGGAGATGTCTTTCTTGACATCCGGATTTCTACAGGTCCAAGCACGGCTGCGGGCGGTGGTGGCGGCGACGCCGCATATTCTCCTGCGGAATTGAAGCGAATCCCAACGACGGACCGGCACGAAATATTCGGACATGCATTGGAGACTGGAAAAACGATTTTGACGAATGGAGCAATGCTACAAGGATTGAAACCCGAATCTCATTGCAACGCGGAACTCATGAAACAAGGATTGAGAGAATTGATTCAGCTTTCACTGCAACCACGACCGGACACATGTGGTGTCATTTATTCACGACGAATTAATTCAGTAACCAACCAAAACAGAGAAAGTGCTGGAATCTACATGACTCAAGAAGTATATGACACGGTCAAGCCTGGTGGAAGAGTCTTTTGTGAAATACAAGCAGAGTTTAATGTAGACTTGGTATTAAAAAAAGGAAAGGAGAAATTGAAATTGGCAGATAGATATATATTTAAGTTTGTAGAAATTTCGTGGTAAAATAGCATGCTCTATCGAAAGAACTCTTAGTATAAGCACTCCGCTTGGTGCGTAATATCGCAAGCCCTTTTTTTTACGCGACCAATGACACCGCGGTTCACACATAAATTAGTAGCCAGGTCGTCGCCGTTGTCGCCGGCGTGTATGTTTTGTTTTTCTTTTTTTAGAGAAGAAGGAAGAAGAACGTCGTTGTTTTTGTCTTCTTTTTGAGCCACCATGCTAGGTGCAGATGCAGGTCCAGGGTCATATGCAGGTTCAAATCCAGGTCCAAATCCAGGTGCAGATGCAGACGCAGGTGCAGGTGCAAGTCCAAGAATATTCTCAATAAACGTTTGAGGCATGATAAATATAAAATATTGACGACCTTGATGACGATCTAGTTGACGACTTGATTTAATAAACACATTATCAGGATGAACATTATCAGGATGAGGATTATTAACATTTGCTTGTGGATCATTACAAAACCGTGCTATTTCAATTTTCTTTTCATTTGAAATATCCGTTGTGTGGTTGTTTGTTAATAACCCCACATGATCATCTAATGTTGCTATATCAAAAGTAGTAACTTGCATTGGCGAAACACCATTTCCAACCCATGATGAGATGTTGTAACCAGTTTTTAAATCATCATTCATATAGAGACATATAAAATGAGATGGAGCAACCCCAGAAAAGTATCCTTCAATCTTAAACAATATTCCAAGTATATTTATACCTGGTTGAAGACCAGAATAAGGATACTTTCTAACAAGGTTGCCAATTACAATTTCATCCAGGCTATAGAGTCCATAAAAAAATTGACCAATCTCTTCAGGATTGAAGTTTTGTAAGACTGTCCCTATATACCTTGCTCTTTTTGTGTCATTATTTATTAAATCATCTACTGTTATAATTCCTCCCATTAATAATAATAATGATACGGCCATAATTTTTGAACTCGTTGCACATCCATATATATTCATGTTTTTTACGTCATTTTCAGTATATTTCAAGTATTTTTTAATGCAGTCACACATAAAATAATTTCCTCCTGGCTCACGTTTATAAGGTCCAGTCTCGGATCCGGGTGTAGTTTCATCTTCATCTTCATCTTGGCGTTCAATTTTACAAGGATTTATTGTTATATCATTAAAAAATGTTTTAAAAAATATATATAATAGTACAACTACCTTGCCTACCTACATCTATTTATTAATCTCTGTGTTTCAACTGTATTGACTTGATTTTCAGGGGCAGATGTTTGTCTTGGAGTTGTTTTGATGTTTGCAGTATATTCTTTTTCTCTTCTTTCTCCTCTTTTTATTTCTCTTTCTATTTTTTCTTTTATTTCGGCTCTTGCTATTGCTCTTTGGTCTCTCTTGATAGAATCGGGATTCTCAGAACGAAGAGAATAAGGGTTATACTTATAAAGGTTATTGTCTTTGTGTTTTGTACTTGGTTTTATCAACATCTAATAAAGTATACTGAGATTTTATATAAATTCATATTCTACAATAGATTTCACATCTCTTTTAAAGATTGTAAAAAGGAATGCCCGGATTTTATTCAATGTAACGTCTTTATTAAAATCAATATCCATAATTTTCATTGACAATTTATGATTTATGTTATAGTAAATCGGGTCGGTTTTAATAAGCAGGTCATTCACATCTTTCCATTCTTTTAGTTCGTGCATCACTTTTTTATGGACACGATTCATAAACTGTATTAGTTCACGACGATTCATTTCTCGCCATATTTCCTTCTCTTCAATCACATCATAAATATATATCTTTTCATTAAAACAAAACAGCGGCAATACATTGTCTTTTTCTCTCTTTAATGTGTCTGTTAAAAGCATCTCTATTATATCTATTATTTTGTTCTCTTGCAAACAATCCACGTGAAACGATGATGCACTTATATTGTTTGTAACAAATGTATCAAATAAATATATTGGAAAAACATGCTGCGGCAACCAATCTAATATGTTAATCCGGATTTTTGTTTTAAAGATGAATTTCTTTATTTCGGTGAGTTCTTCTTGCATTTTTTTATTTTGCATAATTACTTCTGACAAGATTAAATTCACCTGCTTTAAAGTGAACATGTTCTCTTCTGGCGGTTGAAGGAGAGATGGCTCTTTTATGGAAATGCGCTTGACACAGTCCACAAACAGAACCTTGCACGGTATTTTGTGCTTTTCCAATGCATATTGCTTTTTATATCCTCTTCCACAATAATCACAGATTTTATCCATGGTTTATCTTTATTTATGCATTTAAATAAAAATATAAATCATTTTTTTTTCAATTCTTTAATATATATGGACTTTGATTTTGAAAATGATGACCAATATATATGGGATTATGGCGACAATTGGTGGTGTGATGCATCCAGCAATAGCGATGTTGACAACGACGACGAGGACATTTGTTCCAGTTGCAATGGAAGTATTGATTGCAAAACGCCTGATTGTAGCAATTGTGTAAAATATGGGATTTGTAAAAAATGTGTCAATTGTCATGGCTGCTCATATCATCGATGTGACACGAATTTGACTTCTAATACTCCTGCTGTGAAGATGCAGTTGCAAAAAATCATACAAAATGTGGTTCGTGTGCCTGCTTCTTTGTATACCATGAATTTAGGTGCAATGACGGCATATCGCAATCCATATGTGAATTGGAATAGAATGAGCGACCGCGGGAAGGCGAGTGTGCAAAAGACTTATGTTCCTGGCGGTGGCGGGCTTCTCGGCGGCAATAGCACGCGCAGCGCGATTACTCGCTGTCGCCCTGGCGCATTGTCGCCTGGCGGAGTTGGATGTGATATTAAACACAATTCGTATGCGCGTCATTTGAATCGATTGAAAGGACGCGGGCCTTTAAGACGCGGGATTCCAGGTCTTGGACTTGGTGCCCAGCCAATGACTGGCGCAAAAGTGGTGAATTATGGGATTGTTGCTGGGTGTAATTGTCTGCCGCAGTAATTATTTTATTTTATTGACTAGTATTATATATGCCTATTCAAATCAAAATGAATACGAATTTAAGCAATCGGGTTCGCACGGCTTCGCAACCGATTCTTAATACAAAGTCTTTGTCTTTAGGCTCGTCTTCTTCAGTTGGACGATTCCAGAATTCAATGATTGGAGTAGTTCATTTGTCAAAATCAGGATGCAGTTCTTGTGGACATTGATATTATTTATTTGTTTGAATAATATAAATGAATTTCGCACAACAGCCGTCATATTCTACTTCTATTTTGAGTCGGTCGAATTATTACAAGAGCATGTTTAATACTAGTTCCTTGATTCATGCTGCACCGACGAATTTATGTTATACATATAGCAAAAATTATATATATAAACCGCACACTGCATACGGAATTGTGGGAACTACGGCTGCTGGTTATTTGGCATCCCGTAGGCGACTTTAGGAATATGATTTTGATTGGAGGTCGATTTGTGTGAACGGTTTAGAGGCGATTCTTTGATGAATTGTCCCCAGTTTGCTTGAAGAATCACGATAAACCCATACAAATACAATAATAGTTTTGTTTCGGTATCTATTAACGGTGTTTTTTTGCGAGGATTAAATAAAAGGATTAATATTAGCGACAAACATGCCTTGAAAATAAATTCGCTTCTCTCTTTCCAAAAGACGAGGGTTTGAGTGTTTGCATTCTTATTTTTATGTTCTAAATATTTTATTGAAATGGCGCTTCCAATAAATATGATTTTTATGAAAAAGGTGAAATAAATTAAACAATCAAACGCTTTCATATTATATTATAATATTATAATGAGCGAAGATTCCAGTAGTTCAATGCAGTTAGACTCCACAAAACGAGGGAGGTCAGATGAACAACTACCTCTAACTGCGCAAAAAATGAAACTTGCCACAAAAGGTGAAGATGAAAGACTAGAACGGGAAAGACTTGCACTGATAGAACGTAAAAGAGTTGAAGATGAAAGACTTGCAAGACTAGAATGGGAAAGACTTGCAAGACTAGAACGTAAAAGAGTTGAAGATGAAAGACTTGCAAGACTAGAACGGGAAAGACTTGCAAGACTAGAACGGGAAAGACTTGCACTGATAGAACGTAAAAGAGCTTTATATTTACATATAAAAACAATAAGAAACCTCTTAGATGAATTAAGTATAACAACTACAGCATTAGAATTAGAGGATTTACCTAAGGTGCCTGGTGTGCCTTCTATTATCTCACCTGAGTTTAATGATTATGTTAAAGGCTTAAATGAACAGGTAAACCAAGAGATAATCCTTATGAAAAAAAATATGACCCCAGAATTTCTGACAATCTTGAACAAAGCAGATGATATAGCAGATGATATAGAAGATCATACACAAGAAATGATGCGAAGGATGACTGAAAGAATACAACATGAGATCACACGAAGGAGGCGTGAAGGAATACAACATGAGATCACACGAAGGAGGCGTGAAGGAGAAGGAGAAGGAGAAGGAGAAGGAGAAGGAGAAGGAGAAGGAGAAGGAGAAGGAGAAGGAGAAGGAGAAGGAGAAGGAGAAGGAGAAGGAGAA
>Ga0194035_1001503_pt1 | contig 12267 bp, 13 predicted proteins | sample JunL2320m_MetaG_FD_148680 | JGI IMG/M metagenome (GOLD analysis project Ga0194035, IMG submission 148680) | Anoxic zone freshwater microbial communities from boreal shield lake in IISD Experimental Lakes Area, Ontario, Canada - Jun2016-L239-20m | ecosystem: Environmental > Aquatic > Freshwater >...
GGCGGTGTTGCGTTCGGCGTACGTAGGGCGTGTTGAATCGTCCGCGGAGACGGGATCCTTCAGATTGCGAGCTGGAGCTCGTCGAATGCGGTCGCCAGCCGAAACACGGGCACGGTCTCGACTCCCAGTTCGTAGTGGCCTCGTCGCAGGTTCTGGATGAACGCGTGCCCTCGGATCACGACGCTCGCGGTCCGGTCGGTCTTCAGCCCGCGCATTGGTCGCAGTCGTGCCTTGAGCCTTCCATGGTCGGCTTCGCATCGGTTGTTCTCGTACTGGCCGGTGTTGTGGAATGCCGCCGGGATCAACTCCTCGATCACGTTCGCCAGGGCGGCCGCCCTGTCCGTGATGACCTCGACCGGCCCGCGATGCGCGGCCAGGGCTGTGGTGAAGAACCGTCTGGCAGAGGCGATATCCCTGCGACGGGAGACGAGAACGTCAATGACCTGGCCGTGCTGGTCGACCGCCCGGTACACGTACCGCCACACCCCGGCAACCTTCACATACGTCTCGTCGACGAACCACCGGTCCCCCACGCCGTGCCGGGAAGGGCGGGCCGCGTTGATCAGTTCGGGCGTGAACCGCTGCACCCACCGGTACAGGGTGACGTGATCGACGTCGATGCCGCGCTCGGAGAGGAGCTCCTCCAGGTCCCGGTAGGACAGGCCATACCTGAGGTACCAGCGGACCGCGAGCAGGATCACATCAGGCGGGAACCGGAAGCCGGCGAACGCCGATGGAGCCTGAACGGGAGGCCTCGAACGTCGATTGCGCTTCATCACGCCACCCTCGCATCTCGCGGCGATACGTCAACGCAACGGTGCCCCAGAACGAGGTCCTGCGCCGCGCGACGTCAACTACGTGCATCAGATGCCCTCAGATGAACAGGGGGCGTTGTGGTCCGAGGACCCCCGGACAAACGGCTGGGCCATCCTCTGCGGCAACAGACGCATCGGTGTCCCTCGCCCTCCGGATGGAGGACGCCGACCAGGCCATCGCCCGGGCCGACCGGGCGATGTACGAGGCCAAGGACTCCGGCAGGGACAAGGTCTTGCGATCTGAACAGGGACGCGGAGTGGCGCCGGCTCTGGCTGCTAGAACGGCACGATCGTGGCAAGCAGTCCTGCGCCTGTGCTCCGTCCGGCCAGAGTCCGGCAGAACTCCACGGCATCGAGCGTGATCGGCTCGGCCGACCCACCGAGACCGGTGAAGGTGCGGCCGACCGGTCCGGTGAGCACCAGCGTGAACGGTCGTCCGTGCCGGCGCCCCCATTCCGCGACGACATCGGCGACGATGCGCCCATCGTGATCGGCCGTCAGGACGGGCGACGAGCCGGTGGTTCGCGAAACGTCGATGCGGTGCATCCAGGCGTCACGCAGGTAGATGACGTCGATCAGATAGCCCATGGACCACTTCTCGACGACGGGTCCGTCGACGCCGACCTTCGCCCGACGCACGAGGGACGGCAGCCTGGTGCGCTTGCGCACGGTCACCGGCGCGACGGACGACAGGCGTGCGATGAGCTGGCCCGGGGTGAGCTCGAGGCGGTCGGCGACCTGGATGGCGGAGAGCGCAGCCTCCTGCGGGCCGCCATGCCTCTTCTGGAAGGACCGGGCCTTCATCATCTGGTGGGCGAGCTCGCGCATCGAGGCGCCCGACTCGCAGGCCCCGAGCACGTGCAGGTACATCCGCCGTACGTCCCAGTCCGGGCACTCGGTCTGCTTCGTCCAGTCCTCGGCCGTCAGGCTCCGCATGACGTCGAGGTTCCGGTTCATCTCGGCTGAGAAGAGCGACATGCCCTGCTCGTGGGCTATCGGCTCGACGTCGGCGACGTCGACATGGCTCTGGTCGGTGGTCGTCATCGGGGACTCCTTGGTTTCGTTGTGGGCGTATGGACGTCGAGAAGTCGGGGAGCGATCTCACGGACGACCATGACGACGGCTCGATCGACGAGCCGCTGCCAACGGTCGCCACCCGGGTCGTTGGCGAGCTGCTGGCTCACCAGGCCGGCGAAGACCGCCGTTGCGAGGTCGGAGGCCTCCGGGTCGGACATGCCGGTCCGGGCCAGGTCGGCCTGCATAATTGCGAGCGCCTCAACGGCGAGCGTGTAGCTCGCGGGCGACGGCTCGAACCCAGGGATCGTGCGCTGGAACATGAGCTGGTAACGCACCGGATCCGACGTGCAGAATCCGAAGAACCTGTGCGCGAGCGCGCGAAGGCCATCGACCGGGTCGGCAGCACGCGAGCCCTCGGCCGACCCCATCCAGGCCAGGTACTGCTCGAAGCCCTGACGGAACATCGCGTCATAGATCGCGTCCTTCGAGGCGAAGTACCCGTACACGGACTGCGCGCGCATGCCGACGCGGTCGCCGAGGTCACGCATGGACAGCCCGGCCAGGCCCTGTGTGCGGACGAGGTCCCATGCTGCGGACACGATCTCGGCCTGCGTTGCGGCACGTCGGCTGGCCCGCCGGTCCTTGGGCACCGCTGCCCCCGGATCGGTCCCGCTCGAGGGGATCGGCGTGAGACTGACGACGTTCGATTTACCTGACACCATTAGGACAATAGTGCCAAGAGGCCGTGAAGGTCAAGCCGGCCGTGATCGGCCTCGCACTTGTTCTTCTCGTACTGCCCGGTGTTGTGGAATGCGGCCGAGAACAGTCTCTAGATCACGTTCGTCAGGGCCGGTGCGCGGACGGTGACGACCTCCGCGGGTGAGCGATGCGCGGCGAGGGCTGTGGTGAAGAAGCTGCGCGCCGAGGCGATATCCCCGCGCTTGGAGACGAATATCTCGATGACCTGGCCGTGCTGGTCCACGGCCCGATAGATGTACCGCCACACTCCGGTGACCTTGACGTAGGTCTCGTCGACGAACCACCGGTCACCCACATGGTGCCGGCTCGGGCGTGCCGCGTCGATCAGTTCGGGGGTGAAGTGCTGGACCCACCGGTACAACGTGACGTGGTCCACGTCGATGCCGCGCTCGGCGAGAAGCGGAACCCCGGGAACGCCGACGGCACATCAACGCACTGCCTCAATCCACGACTCGGCTTCATCCGGCCACGATCACCGTCGAGCCGCGATCCGTCAATGCAACACCGCCGGTGATGTTGGTGCTCGTGATGGTCGCAGTGGTGACGGCACTCGCAACCACCGCCGACGTCGCCATCAGCCCTGCAACGGTGAGACCGGCCATTCCAACTTTCAGTGAATGTCGCATGCACCGAACAGTAGGGACGCAAGATCATTCCCGCCACGCTGCTGGGCGAGGCTTGAGCAAGAGATGCGTCACGTCACATGGGGTGCGCGAATTTCAGTCTGCTTTTGTTCTCTGGTGTCCACAGAGGCCCCGACCGCATTGCCAACAAGTTAGTCGGCCGTTGTGCAGCCCCTCCTGGGCACACGCGCCCGACTGGGCGACGCAGACCTGTCCAACTCGAGCCTGGCGGGCCTAGATCTGACCAACGCAAACTTCTCCGGAACCACCATGACCGGTGCTTGTGCAGCAACGCGAGTGCCAGAGTCGGTCCCAATTTGGCTTTCAGTGCCAAAGTGCCCGAATCCGCGCTCAAAGTGCCAGAATCGGCACCCGTCATCATCAGATTTGCGCCATGTCCATGAAGCGCGAGTAATGGCCCTGAAACGCAACGGTCACAGTAGATGTCGGGCCATTGCGATGCTTAGCCACAATGAAGTCGGCTTCACCCGCACGAGGTGACTCCTTCTCGTATGCATCCTCACGGTGAAGCAGGATGACCATATCCGCATCTTGCTCGATCGAGTTGTGAACGGCGATCCCATTGGCAATGAAGTTGTGTCGGTTCAACACCGTCGCGTCAAACACCTGCTCTACCCCGGCTGGCTCGATGGCGACGACTTCGTCCCAGAAGATGTCATTGGTTGCCAGCATCTCAAGATCGGCACTGTCTAGGACAGACGCGATACGGCCCAATCGTTCACGACTTGGTGAGTGCTTCCACATCGTCGAGCCGCTAAAGGACGTGCCCATCGCGCTTGCGAACTCGCGATGCGTGATCCCCTGCTCGCCAAGCGCCTGCTTCACGTCATCCCACACCTGAATCGGCACTGTGTCGACATTGGTGTTGCGGGTCGTCTCGCGAACAATGTCCAACAACTGCGCGGCAGCAGCCCCGCGTGCCCCATGTACACCGATCTCACCCAGGAACCGGCGTTGATCGTCACCACCGGAGATATCAAGTGTGTAGCCAGGACGGTAGCCGGCTTTGCGAACCATCTTGATGCGCGATGAAATGCCGAACCGGAGCAGTAGCAGCGAAACGTCATCGATTAACTGACGGCTGGTCGACGAGTAGTAGACCCGACCACCACGTCCGTTCTTTGCCACCGTCACCGATCCATCGGTGGACCACAGGTGACGAAGGAAGAGTGCGATCTGCGCCTTGGGCAACGCGTTGACCTCTGGCGGAACGAACTTTTCATGTGAACGTGCGCCAAAAAGCCCAAAGCCATCAAGCCATTTCGCGATCGGGTTCCGACGACCGTGAGTCAAGTGATACGGGGAGCGCAAGCGCAGCGTTGACACGCGAGCCGCGGCGTAATCATCGCGTACGGCTTCGATTCCGAAGTGGCGAGCTGCCTGGGTTACCGCAGCTAGATTCGCCTCGTCGATGCTTGCATATCGGATTGGCTGGCGGCGAACGAATGACCCGTCACCGAGGAGGTGCGCAAGCATGACGACCTCGTCATTGCTCCACGTGTTCTGCTCACTGGGTGCACAAACGTGACGAGGCACAGCGAGTCGAACGCCTGGGGCGATATCTCCAAGTGCGCGCCATCCGTCATATGTGAGGAACGGATGATTGGCCGTCGCCCGAACCTGCTTACCGGAAGCAAGTCGAAGATTGAATACCTCCCGTAGACCTGTATCGAATACATGCGTCATGGTCGAGCGGACATAGCGCAGTGATTCGTCGAGCGCCCACACCGGAACATCGCGTTCACCAGATGCCAAGAGCTCGCCCATGGTGGTTTCGGCGCCCGTATCAGCCCGCAGGATTCTCGTGTCAGCCGTGAGGCAGCCCGATTCGCGTAGGTCGGAGAGCATCGGACGCTTATCGGTGCGCTGTTCAGGGCCACGATTCAGCTGTGAAATCGCGATCACTGGAACTTCAAGTTCCTTGGCGAGCAACTTCAACGAACGTGAGAACTCAGAGACCTCTTGCTGACGGCTTTCGACGCGCTTGCCTGACGACATGAGCTGCAAGTAATCGATGATCACGAGGCGCAAATCGTGGCGCTGCTTAAGCCGGCGACACTTCGCGCGGATCTCCATCATCGTCATGTTGGGGGAGTCGTCGATGAACATGGGAGCTTCAGAAACGGCACTCATCTTGCGAGCAAGCTTCTGCCAATCGGCATCGCTCATCTGACCACTGCGCAGATTCGACAATGAAATACTTGCCTCAGCGGAGAGCAGGCGCATCGCAATTTCGTTGCGGCTCATTTCAAGACTGAAGATGGCGCTCGTAAGCCCGTGCTTGATCGATGCCGAACGCGCAAGATCGAGGCCAACCGTCGACTTACCGATGGCGGGTCGGGCGGCAATGACAATCATCTGACCGGGGTGAAGACCGTGAGTGAGATTATCCAGATCCTGGAATCCCGTCGGCACGCCAGCCATGACGCCACCGCGGGACGAGATAGCGTCGATCTCTTCCAAGGTGCCGGGCATGATTGCCGACAGCGGCAGGTAATCATCTGAGGTACGACGATCAGTGATGTCGTACACCGCCGCCTGCGCGCGATCAACAATCTGATCTACATCGCCATCACCGGCGTAACCCATCTGAACAATGCGAGTACCAGCCTCGACGAGCCGACGCAGAACCGCCCGCTCCTTGACGATCAGCGCGTAGTAGGACGCATTGGCCGCAGTCGGAACCGAGGCGACAAGGGTGTGGAGATACGGCGCACCGCCAACCCGGCCCAGTTCGCCGATGCGGGTGAGCTCAGCGGACACTGTGACGGCATCGACTGGTTCACCCCGGCCGTACAAATCCAGAATGGATGAGTAGATCAGTTGATGAGCTGGGCGATAGAAGTCGCCGTCACGAAGAGTCTCGACACAATCAGCGATGGCATCTTTGCTCAGGAGCATCGCGCCAATGACTGACTGTTCAGCATTAACGTCCTGTGGTGGGGTGCGATCGGGATAGTCCTCACGAGGATTTAACTCAACGACACTCATGTGACCCTCCCCCTTTCGCGGCTCTCACCGACATGTGATTTCCGCCAAATCTCAACGTCCACTTCACGACCACCAGCGGCCGATGTCATCCCCACTAGGTTTACCGTGCGGGTCCGACATTGAGATGGTTTAACACGCCTGCGTGAGGCTATGCCCTAGCGGAATCGGGCACAACGACCCCTGTTGATGACATTGTGGATAACCAGTGGATGACGCGCCATAACCCGGGTGATAGACCTGTGGACAACCCGGGGATAACAGAAAACTTTCATCGTCAACAACGCTGTGACCTGCGCTAATGCGACTCTTTGCTTGGGGAGGAAAAATACTTCGTCAAAGTGTCCGCCTGATGAACATTTGGTCACGCGAGATAACGCAGAAGGATTATCCACAGGGCTGTCCCACGTTCGAATGACACCCGCGAGCACCCTCAAAAACGATGGGCGGGCCACCACCCCTCAGGAGTGGCGACCCGCCCATCGGCGAATCAGGTGTTACGCCTTGACGACACTTACGGTGAGGTTGGCAAGTGCCTCGGGATGAACCCGAACCTCTACCTCGTGTGAGCCCAGGGTCTTGATCGCGTTGACGATCGTGACCTTGCGCTTGTCGACGCTCGGACCGCCAGCAGCGCTGATGGCCTCAACAACGTCCGTCACCGTCACGGCACCGAAAAGACGGCCAGTCTCGCCTGCGCGAGCCGGAATCTTGACGGTCAAGCCTTCAAGGCTCGACTTGATCTGCTGTGCGGATTCAACATCGCGCACCTCGCGGACCTGACGGGCACGCTTGATCGATGCAACCTGCTTCTCGCCGCCCTTGGTCCACGCAGTGGCCAAGTTGTTCGGGAGCAGGTAGTTACGGCCGTAGCCGTCCTTGACGTCAACAACATCGCCAGGAGCGCCGAGGCCGTTCACGTCATGAGTAAGGATGAGCTTCATGGTAAATCGCCTCCGTTCTTAGCGAGCAGTTGAGGTGTAGGGGAGTAGCGCAACTTCGCGGGCGTTCTTAACGGCCATAGCGATATCGCGCTGGTGCTGGGTGCAGTTACCGCTGACACGACGGGCACGGATCTTCCCACGGTCAGAGATGTACTTACGAAGAGTCGCGGTGTCCTTGTAGTCAACCGTGGTGACTTCTTCCTTGCAGAAGGCACAAACCTTCTTCTTGATCTTGCGTACTGGTGGCTTAGCCATCGTGGTGCTCCTTAGTTTGGGAGCCCGGCGCAGGGCCGGGATGGGGTAGAACAGGAAACCGGACTAGCGCCCGGGTTGTTGCAAAGTCCGACTAGAACGGAGGCTCATCGAACGACGATCCACCACTCCATGCGCCACCATCGCTGGCTCCGCCGGCCGCAGGCGCACTTGCCCACGGATCGTCGTTACCGCCACCGAATCCGCCGCCGCCACCCTCACCGAATCCGCCGCCGCCAGCGCGGGCCACCTTGGTGACCTTCGCCGTTGCGGTGCGCAGTGCGGGGCCGACATCGTCAACCTCCATCTCAAGCACTGTTCGCTTCTCACCCTCACGGGTTTCGTACGAACGCTGCTTGAGCCGGCCGGTACAAATGACTCGCGTACCGCGGGTCAATGATTCGGCTACGTTCTCCGCGTACTGACGCCACACGCTGCAACGCATGTAGACGGGCTCGGAGTCCTTCCACTCATTAGAGGCCTTGTCCAGGTAGCGAGAGTTGGACGCAATCGTGAAACTCGCGACTGCCGCCCCACTCGGGGTGAAACGCAATTCGGGATCGTTGGTGAGATTCCCGACGACGGTGATCGTGATGTCGCCTGCTGCCATGGTGACCGCCTTGAAGTGTTTAGAGGTTTTCGGTTGATGAACCGGACCTTACGGGTGCGCACCGACTTTATAAAGAGGTCTGGCGCAGACTGTGGATGATCCGCCCTGCATCTACATAGTTGTGGATGCAGTGCCAGACCAATGACCAGATCTAGCGATCTAGTGCAGTTCCGGGCGCATGACCTTGGTACGCAACACCGCTTCGTTCAGGTTGAGCTGACGGTCCAGCTCCTGAACTGCACTCGGGTTACAGGTCATTTCGAGCACCGCGTAGATGCCCTCAGTCTTCTTCTTGATTTCGTATGCAAGTCGGCGACGGCCCCAGATATCTACCTTGTCGACCGTTCCGCCATCAACCTTCACAACGTTCAAAAACGTGTCAAGACTGGGGGCGACGGTGCGCTCTTCTAGATCTGGGTCAAGGATCACCATGACCTCGTAGTGACGCATGCGGATACCCACCTCCTTCGGACTAAGCGGCCACGGTCGATCCGTGGCAGGAGGGCTCAAGCGTCGGGTGCTGCGAAAATGACGTGTCATAGGGACAGCCACTTGCGAGCACCTTCACCCCGAAATATAGCCGTAAGAGGGCTTTCGGCTCAAATGACCATCGAGCAAGTTCCCGGTAGGAACCGGGTCGCTCCATAGATGCACGTCAGAAGATGTTGGTCATGTCGCCATGGAACGTCTTGAGATGAGTTTGGGACCACTTTGCCAATTCTTCGAGAACTGGACGTAAGAGGCGCCGCTGGCAGTGAGCTGGTAGGCGTTGTTCCGTGCCACAGCATCAGGGTTCGTTCGTTCGATGATGCCTAGGGATGCAAGAAGGCGAAGCCTGGCAGCCAGGATGTTCGTCGACACGTGTTCAGGTGACTCAAGAAACTCCGAATACGTACGAGTGCCATGAGCGATCAGGTCTCGGACGATGATCAACGACCACTTATCCCCAAGTACGTCCAGTCCGGAACTAATTGGGCAGACGGAACGCCAGTCAAGGATTTCTCGGTCGTCGTCGTTGCTCATCTCACCTCTGAGTACTCAGCGCGGCGGCCATCTCCGGGAGGGTCGTCTCCAACGGCGTCGCTTGCCATCCAAGAACATCGTACGTCGCGTGATTGTCGTATGCGATTCTCTTGCCGAGCTGGGGCACCATCCCCTTGGCTTCGGGATCAAACAGGCTCATCGCCTTAATGGCGAAGTTAGGAGCCTTACGCGACGGCACCTTGGAGTAGCCCGCGTTGCGAAGTACTTGCGCCACATGAGACATCGGGATCGGCTCTTGGCTCGCAGCAATGAATCGCTTTCCAGCCGCGTCGGGTGCGGTCAGCGCGGATACATGCAGGCGGGCAACGTCACGCACATCGATCATGCCCATCGCCACATCAGGGATGGCGGGCATCTTGCCGGCGATGAGTCCGGCAACCATGGCCACGCTCTGCCCATCCCCGGGAGCGCCCAGCGATGGGCCCAGGACGAAGCCGCAGTTAATGGAAACCAATTCCATGGATCCATCAGCAACGATCTCCCATGCCGCATGTTCGGCGAGCGTCTTGCTCTTCGCATAGGCCCCGATGTTGGCGCTGACATCCGACCAAGCATCGGTTCCATAGCGACCACTCGGCCTACCACTCGTCATGGCCACCACGGACGACGTGACAACCGAGCGCCGGACGCCAGCTCGCTTAGCCGCGCCCAGCACTCGCTTGGTTCCATCAACGGCAGGAGCGATGAGCTCCCGTTCGTCCTTCGGCTCGGCCAACACGAAGGGTGATGCCACATGCATGACGTACGTACATCCGGCCACTGCCTCGTCCCAACCGCGATCCGACAGAAGATCTGCCTCGACGAAGGTGAGCCCGGCAGTGGGGGCGGCCGCCTCGAGTGAGACCCGAGTTGGCCCGGTTTTCGCCGTGCTCCGAACCGTTCCGACGACCTCGAATCCATTGCGCAGCAGCTCCGCGGCCACATGCTGTCCGATGTAACCGCTGATACCCGTGACGAGAACGCGTCCGGTCATGTTGTCTATCTCCTTCGGTGAGAGGTCGGTACGAAACGTGACGAATTGGGTCAGCTGACCGGCGCGCTGACGGGGAAACCTTCAAGAAAGACGATACTGTTGGAATCGGTTAGCTCATTGATCCGCAGTTGCTTGTAGGGCTCGTAATCCGCGCCGTCATACCAAGCCATTGCCGCAGCCATGCTCGGGAAGCGCAGGATTGCGGCCCAGTTACCAGCAAAGTCACCCTCGCGAGTAGTAGGCGCGGGGGTCCCGGCAATCATCTCAACCCCAGCCGCGGCGAGGATCGGGAAAACGTACTGGGAGTAGCGCTCGTTGAAGTCCGCTGGATCCTTGATGGAGATTTGGACCATGGCGTAGGCAGGTGCTGATTCGTCCGTCATCTGAATGACTCCTCAATAGAGTGTTTGATTGTTAACTTGCGTTTCGCAATTTACCGATATCACTTGCAGTATGCAAGTCATGACGCTCCGTCCTTCACATGAGTCGCCGGACGGGCCGTCCGTGAACGCACGTACGGTCCGTCAATGGCAGGATCATCAGCGTGCGCATCGCAACCTGGAACATCAACTCCGTAACCACCCGAACCGACCGTCTACTGGCGTGGTTGGAATCAACGCAGACCGACGTCCTGTGCTTGCAGGAACTCAAGGTTCCCGCCGAGCAGTTCCCGTACGCCGAGGTCGAGGCGCTCGGATACGAGGTTGCGGCCCTTGGAGATGGACGCTGGAACGGCGTCGCGATCGTTTCACGAGTCGGCCTGACCGACGTTGTGGAGAACTTGCCCGGCCAGCCGGCGTGGGATGACGTGGTGGAGCCGCGCGCAATTGGCGCAACCTGCGGGGGAGTGCGGGTCTGGTCGCTTTACGTACCTAACGGCCGAGGTATCGACGATCCTCACTATGCCTACAAACTGCAGTGGCTCGCGGCCTTGCGTGACACGGCCGTGGCCGAGCTCCACGCCGCGACGCCGGTGGCCTTCCTAGGTGACTACAACATCGCCCCTACTGACGCGGACGTGTGGGATATCGCAAAGTTCGTCGACTCAACGCACGTGACCGCTGACGAACGTGCCTGCCTGACCGCGATTGAAGCCACCGGGCTGGTGGAAGTAATGCCGCGCGCGCTGAAGTACGACCTGCCCTACACCTTCTGGGATTACCGACAACTGGCATTTCCTAAAAACAACGGCATGCGCATCGACCTCGTCTACGGATCGTCGACGTTTGCTGCTGCCGTCACTGACGCGTACGTGGACCGCGACGCCCGTAAAGCCGGTAAGGCCGGCACGACTCCGCCCTCGGATCACGCGCCAGTTGTCGTCGACCTCGCCCTCTAGGCTGAGCACATGACCCCACATTCCGCGCTCACTCTCCGGGTGATCTCCGCCGACGAGCACGTGGAGTACGTGCGATCGCGCGGTGCATCCGGTGCGGTGTCATTCCTTCAAGTACCCAGTTGGGGTGGGGTAAAAGCTGAATGGCGCAGCGAGTCGCTGGGTTGGTTTGACGGTTCCGAACTCGTCGGGGCCGGGCTCGTCCTCCTGCGAAAAGTCCCACGGATCAACCGATTTCTCGCCTACCTCCCCGAGGGCCCAGATATCGACTGGACTGGCGAGCACAGCCGGTTCAGCCTCGCCGACTGGCTGACTCCATTGACCGATCACCTCAAAACATCCGGTGCATTCGCCGTGAAATTGGGCCCCATGGTGCCCGTGCGTCGATGGTCAGCAGACTCACTCAAAGACGCAATCGCAGCGGGCAATGCCAAGCGCCTTCGCGACGTCACACCCGATTACGACAATCCCGCCGGGCTCGATGTTGCAAACAAACTGATGGCCCTTGGTTGGACCCAGCGAGCAGACACCGGCGCCGGATTCGGAGATGTCCAACCACGTTACGTGTTTCAAGTTCCGCTCGAAGGCCGAACCGCAGACGACCTACTCGCCGGCTTCAACCAGTTGTGGCGGCGCAACATTAAGAAGGCCGAGAAGGCTGGTGTGGAGGTCACCCACGGCACGTACGACGATCTCCCGGCGTTCCACGAGGTCTACGTTGAAACCGCCCAGCGTGACGGGTTCACGCCGCGCGGATTGGCTTATTTCCAACGGATGTGGACGGCCATGACGGCCGAAGATCCAGAGCGTCTCACCCTCTACATCGCTCGCCACGAGGGACGAGTCTTAGCAGCAACCACCTTGGTGAAGGTGGGTGCACACGCT
>Ga0194035_1001504_pt1 | contig 12265 bp, 6 predicted proteins | sample JunL2320m_MetaG_FD_148680 | JGI IMG/M metagenome (GOLD analysis project Ga0194035, IMG submission 148680) | Anoxic zone freshwater microbial communities from boreal shield lake in IISD Experimental Lakes Area, Ontario, Canada - Jun2016-L239-20m | ecosystem: Environmental > Aquatic > Freshwater >...
CCGCCCGCGGCCGCACCACCACCGGTGCCACCATTGCCGCCCGTGCCATTGGCACCCGAGGCACCCGAGCCCAGGGCCACACCACCATTGCCGCCGGCCCCGCCACCACCGCCTGCCCCACCGGTGCCGCCATTACCGCCCGCACCACCCGAGGCGCCCGCACTGGCCGCGACCGTGCCCGACCCACCCGCACCACCAAACCCACCCAAGCCACCGTTACCACCCAAGCCACCGGCACCACCATTACCGGAAACCGAGCCACCCTTACCGCCGGACCCACCCGCGCCACCGGTGCCACCCGCGGTACCCGAGGTACCCGAGACACCGGTTCCACTGCCCCCGGTGGTACCCGCCGACCCAGCCGCGCCGCTACCGCCAGCCCCACCGGCGCCACCGTTGCCGTAATTGCCGCCATCACCACCAGCGCCACCAGCGCCACCGGTGGTGCCCGCCGCAGCATTCGCCGCGTCATAGCCCGCACCACCCGTGCCGCCGTTGCCGCCGACGAAGAAGCTGCCGCCTGCGCCGCTGGCGCCGGTCGCGCCGCCACTGCCACCGGTGCCTTTGGCGCCGCCATTGCCGCCGGAACCCGCGGTGCCCGCGTTGCCACCCGCACCACCCTTGCCACCGTTGGGGGTGGCGGCATCCCCGGCAGCACCGGCACCACCGTTGCCGCCGGTTCCACTGTTGCCGCCGGAGCCGCCGGTCCCGCCGGAGCCATTGATACCCGCGCTCCCGACACCGCGAGCGATACCGGCATTACCGCCAGCACCGCCATTACCTCCGGTGATCCCGCTCATGCCACTGGTGCCCGCACCACCGGAGGCACCCGCTACCGCACCGGCAATGCCATCGGTGCCCGCTGTCCCACTCGCCCCGGTGCCACCCGCACCACCGGTGCCGCCATTACCGCCATTACCGGAAACCGCACCGCCCAGACCGCCCGCACCACCAACACCGCCGTTACCGCTGGTGGCACCATTACCGCCGGTGGCACCATTACCGCCCGCGCCACCAGCACCACCATTGCCGTAACTGCCGCCATCCCCACCAGCACCACCGGCGCCGCCGATAGTTCCGGCGGCAGCGCTCGCGGCGTTATAACCCGCACCACCCTTGCCTCCATTACCGCCAGCGAAGAAGCTGCCGCCTGCGCCACTGGCGCCGGTCGTGCCGCCGCTGCCACCGGTGCCTGCAGCACCACCAATGCCGCCGGTGCCGGCGGTGCCGGCGTTGCCGCCCGTGCCGCCGGCACCACCGTTGGGGGTGGCGGCGTTGCCGGCAGCACCAGCACCACCGTTGCCACCGGTTCCACCGTTGCCGCCGGTTCCGCCGGCCCCGCCGGCCCCGTTGAGACCCGCACTGCCGGCGCCGCGGGCGGTACCGGCATTACCGCCGGCCCCGCCATTGCCGCCGGTGATCCCGCTCGTACCACTTGTGCCCGCACCACCAGAGCCACCCGCTACCGCGGCGTCAGCGCCGTCGGTGCCCGCTGTTCCGTTGGTGCCAGTGCCGCCTGCCCCTCCGTTGCCGCCATCACCACCGTTACCGGAGACCGTCCCGCCCAGACCGCCGGCGCCACCGAGTCCGCCGTTACCGCCAGTGGCACCGCTACCGCCGACACCACCGGCGCCACCCTTGCCGTAATTGCCGCCATCACCACCGGTACCGCCGGCGCCGCCCGCAGTGCCCACCGCAGCGCCAGCAGCGTCATAACCGGCCCCGCCATTTCCACCGTTGCCGCCAGCAACGAAAGTGCCACTGCCACCGGCAGTTCCATCGACGCCGCCGGTGCCACCGCTGCCCTTGACCCCGCCGCTACCACCGACGCCGGCGGTTCCGGAGTTGCCGCCGGTACCGCCCTTACCGCCGCTGGGGGTACCAGCGTCACCGGTGGCGCCCGCGCCGCCGTTACCGCCTACTCCGCCGTTACCGCCGAACCCGCCACTACCACCGGAGCCGTTGATACCCGCGCTGCCGACGCCGCGGGCGATACCGGCGTTACCGCCGCGCCCGCCATTGCCACCGTTGCCGCCACTGGTTCCGCTGGTGCCACTGGAGCCAGCGGAACCGGGGGCTATCCCGTCCGTGCCGTCGATGCCGGTGCTGCCTTGGGCGCCGTTGCCGCCGTTACCGCCGGCAGCACCGTTGCCGCCGTTACCGGAGATCGCACCTCCGGCGCCGCCTGCTCCACCGTTACCACCGGCACCGCTCGAATTACCGCTGCCGCCGGCGCCACCGTTGCCGCCGTTGCCGTAGTTGCCGCCATCGCCACCATCACCGCCAGCACTACCGGCGCTCCCAGCCCCGCCGTTGCCGCCATTGCCGCCGGTGGTGATCGCAGTCCCGCTGACACCGGTGGCACCGGAGGTTCCGCCGCGCCCACCGAGTCCCTGGACCCCGCCGCGTCCACCAACCCCCACGCTGCCGGCATTGCCGCCGTCACCACCGCGACCACCGCCGAACGCACCATTGCCGCCATTGCCGCCGGATCCGGGATTGCCGCCGCTGCCGCCGTTACCGCCGGAGCCGTTCACCCCGGCAAAACCGATCCCCAAGGCGGCGCCGGCGTTACCGCCACGACCGCCAACACCACCAGCACCGCCGGTGGAGCCATTGCCGCCGTTACCGCCACTGGCACCCGGAGCCGACCCGTCGACGCCGGCAGCACCCGTCACGCCGATACCGCCATTGCCGCCGCGACCGCCCGACCCGCCGGCCCCGCCGTTACCGGAGTTCGCACCACCTAGTCCGCCGACACCGCCGGCACCGCCGGCACCGCCGGCACCACCGTCACCGATCACCGCCGTGGACCCGCTACCACCGGCACCGCCGGCACCACCGCTGCCATCCGTGCCGGCATTACCGCCGTTGCCGCCATCACCACCCGCAGTACCCGGCGCCGCACCAGGATCAGACGCCGCGTCATAGCCCGCGCCGCCGGCACCACCGTCGGCGTGGAAAGTGACCGAACCACCGGTGGCCCCGTTGGCCCCATCGACGCCACCGCTACCGCCACTGCCAGCTACACCACCGGTACCGCCGGCACCGCCGGTGCCCGAGGCGCTACCGCCATTGCCGCCATTGCCGCCGGTGGTGAATGCTGCGCTGCCCTTACCGCCCCTGCCGCCGTCACCACCCTGGCCGCCGGCCCCGCCTGCGCCACCGGAGCCGCCGTCACCGTTGCGGCTGCCCGCGCTGGCACCACCACCGGCGCCACCGCGACCGCCTTGGCCGCCGGCGCCGGCGCCGGCGCCGCCATCGCCACCGTTACCGGCCGCCGTCGTTGCGGTGGCGTCGGCTCCGTCAGCACCGCTCGCACCGGCACCACCGATACCGCCCGCGCCACCCGCACCACCGGTGCCACCGCTACCCGAGATACCGCCGCCGCGGCCGCCCGCGCCGCCGTTTCCGCCGTCACCGCCTACGCCAGCAACCGGAACCTGCACTGCCACAACACGATTGATGCCGGCGCCGCCGGAACCGCCTGCGCCGATGATCAGGTCGGGCCGGTTACCACCGGCACCGCCAGCACCACCGCCGCCGCCGTTGCCGGTTTTTGCCCCGCCGTTGCCGCCGGCACCACCATTACCGCCGGCTACCGCAGCGCCGCCGTTTCCACCGGCGCCGCCTCCGCCACCGGAGCCATCGGTGACCGCGTTACCGCCAACCCCGCCGTTGCCGCCGACACCACCGAGTGCGCCACCTGCACCACCGGCGCCACCGGAACCGCCGTTACCGGACTCGGTGCCGCCGGCACCGCCGACACCACCATCACCACCGGCGGCGGTCACATCTCCGGCACCACCGCCACCACCGTTGCCGCCATTGCCCGCAGGGCCCGCGTCACCACCGCGCCCGCCGGTACCGCCCGAAGCCCCTGCTCCACCGTCACCGCCGACACCACCATCACCGCCGTTACCGGACTCGGTACCGCCGCGGCCACCGGCGCCGCCGATACCACCGGCCGCCCCGTCACCACCCTTGCCGCCGGCCGCTCCGGCACCGCCGTCACCGACCAGACCGCCAGCACCACCAGAAGCACCATTGCCGCCGGCAACGCCCGGGGTCGTCGAATCCACGCCTGCGCCGCCATTGCCGGCGACCCCGCCCGGTGTCACCTCGCCGTGGGCACCCGAAGACCCAACCGGGCTCGCCACACTGCTGGCACCCGCGGCCGCCCTGGCACCGCCGGTCCCGGAAGCACCACCCAGGCCACCGTTGCCACCAGTGCCGGCCCCACCGCTGTTGCCGCCGACACCACCATCGGGATGCTGGCCGTCGCCGTCGGCGCCATTACCGCCATCACCTGCCACACCGCTATTGCCGCCGGCACCGCCGACCCCGCCCGCACCGATGCTGCCGGCACGATCGATCACGAACAACACCCGGCCACCACCGGCCTGCCCGCCCGCACCACCGACGCCGCCAATGCCACCGTTACCGGCAGTACCGCCGACACCACCGGCCGCGCCGGCCACGACCGCATCCGCGCCGGTCGCCCCGCTACCACCGAGGCCGCCAACACCACCGGTGCCCCCGGCGCCACCGGTACCACCGGCACCGAACAACCGGGAACCCGCACCGCCAACACCACCGGTGCCGCCCGCGCCACCGTCACCGCCGGTGCCGCCCGCGACCAACGGATCCGACGACGCGGTGCCCGCCACCCCAGTCGCGCCCACGCCGCCCGCGCCACCAGCTCCGCCGGAACCGAACACCGACCACACCCCGGCGCTACCACCGTTACCGCCGGTACCGGCCGTCGCCGTCAACAAGATCGCCGCACCACCGCCACCCCCGGCACCGCCGTCACCGAGGGCCAACCCGCCACCACCACCGGAACCGCCATGGCCCGCGGTGCTGGCGCCGGCACCGCCGGCACCGCCCGCGCCGCCGGCGGAATTCAGCGCCAGCATCCCGGCATTGCCGCCGGTGCCACCGGCGCCGCCCGCGCCGGCGTCAGACCCACTGGTCCCGCCTGAACCGCCATTGCCACCGCGACCGAGCACCGATAACAGCCCGGTGTCACCGCCGGAACCGCCGGCACCACCGGAACCAGTGGCCGTGGCGGCCGCACCACCGGCACCACCATTGCCGCCACTGCCGGCGAACACCCCACCGGTACCGCCACGACCGCCGGCCCCGCCGGCGACACCCGCACCACCATCGCCGCCACGACCGAACCACCCCGCCGAGCCACCGTTACCGCCGTTGAAGCCGGCACCGCCATTGCCAATCAGACCACCATTGCCACCGGTGCACGCCACACCCTGATCGCAGGTGTCGGCAGTCCACGAGTAGCCGTTGCCGAACACCAGGCCGGCGTTGGGGTGATCGGCGGTGCCACTACCAATAAAGACCCGGATGAATTCCGCAACCGGGTTAGCTGCCACCGCCGCCACAGAGTTCGCCACCGGATTCGCCGACGCGGCGGTGGTCTTCGCTGCCGCACCCACCTCACGCCGCGACGCCGCCAGCGCCGTCCACGCCAACGGCGCCGCCACTGGAGCATCCCCATTGGAGCCGGTCTGTAACCACGACGACAGCGCGGTGCCCACAGCGGTGACCGATCCCGCCGCCGGCGCCGCAACCGCCCAGGGAGTCGACGTCAAGACAGGGGTTGTGTGAACAGTCGCCGCCGCCGGACGGGAAGTCTGAACAGCAGATCGGGCCGATGGTGAAGCAGCACGTGTCGAGGGGCGCCCCGGGCGCCGCGACGGAGCGGCGGCCTTAGCCGACGTCGAGGCTCGGGTATCGGCAGATCCAGACCCCACCGACCCCTCCGAACCAGTCGTATCAGCGAACGCCATCGGCACAGAGGCCACCGCCGAGCCAATTCCCAGGGCCACCGCCAGAGCACCCACCCGGCCCACATAACGAGAGAAACCCGCATCTATGTGCGCTGCCGACTTCACTGCACGGCGGCCGTACTCAATTGCACGCACCCGGCCCCGCGCCAGCCGAGTAAGACGACCCGACAGTGCGGCCAGTCCTTCGTCGAAGCCTGCGGAATCGGTGCGTGTAGACGACATTCAAAAGCCCCTCAAAATTGTTTTGTTGCGGGGTCATTTAGGAACACCGCGTCCGCAAGCTACAAGGCAGGTGGCACCTCTGGCATCCGCAAATTCGTCAATTACGTAATTCCGTATTTACGTAGATGCAGCGCATACTGGACCGATGCCTCGCAGCCCGGACCTAGTGGGACGGGAGGCCGATCTGGCGTTTCTCGACCAGGTCCTGACCGACGACACCCAGCGTGCAGTGGTGGTGTCAGGAGAACCCGGTATTGGCAAGACCGCGTTGATCGCGTGTTTCTGCGCACGTGCGGCCGCTGGCGGGTGGCAAGTGTTTCGGATCGCGGGGGTGGAGGCCGAGGAGCCTTACTCGCTGGCCGGATTGGGCCAACTGGTGTTCGCGCTGCAGAGGTTCCTGGATGAGTGCGACGACATCGACCGGGCCGTGTTGGCGCCGGTTTTGGGGGGCGATCCCGGTGTCGAGGTGGCGGTCATGCCTTTGGTGGCCGCGGTGTTGAATCTGTTCGCGGTCGCGACGCGGACGCAGCCGCTGGTGCTGGTCGTTGATGACGTGCACTGGCTGGACCGGGTCAGCGCGGAGGTCCTCGGTGCGGTGGGGCGTCGCCTGACCGATCCTCGGGTCGCGATCGTGGCGGGGCGGCGGTCTCGGCATGAGTCGGTGTTCTCCGGCGCCGGGTGGGGCGAAGTGCCACTGGCCGCACTGAGCGAGAAGGATTCGGCGCGGCTGTTGGAGCAGGCCGGCGTGCCGTTGACTGCGACGACCGCGATTCTGGCTGCGGCCGAAGGTAATCCGTTGGCGCTGGCCGAACTTCTACGCTTCGCCGGTCGCATCGAGTTTGACAGCGGCACGCTGCCGTTGACCGATCGTCTGGTGGCGGTGTTCGGCGGGCGGTTGGAACAGCTCAACGCCGATGTGCGCGCCGAGTTGTTGCGGGAAGCCTTGGACGGCATCACCATCAGCACCACATCAGGGAACCGTCCGCGGTACGAGATGCACAACATCGAGGCCGCCGTCGATGCCGGCCTCTTGGTAGCAGATCCGATGGGGCAGTTCGTTTTTCGTCATCCGCTGGTTCGTTCCGCCGTGGTCCATCAGGCTAGGCCATCGGCACGCCGGGCCGCCCACCGTGACCTTGCCGCGCTATACCCCGACATGTTGATGTGCCGGGCCCATCATCTGGAAGCGGCGACCACCGGGCCGGACCAGGAGGTGGCCGACCTGCTGGCTCGGGCCGCGCAACTGTCCGGCCGCCGGGGTGGGCTCCCCGTCGCCGTCCAGTGGCTGCGCCGGGCCGCTGAACTGAGCACCGACAACGAGCGTCGCTCCGCCTATCTGGCCGACGCGATCTTCATCGCCGCCCGCGCCGGCCGACTCGAAGAGACCCAGGACCTTGTGGACAGCACCCGCGGCGGCCTTGGCAAGTCGGCGGTCGCAGTCCTCGCCGACTGCTACCGGTCGTTTCACGCCGACGGCGAGGTGGAGTTGACCCACCGGCGGTTGCTGAGCGCGCTGGCCGGGGCCGACGCCCTCGATGACGAAATGGTGAACCGGCTGGTCAATCTGCTGTTGTCGGTCGTGGGCTTTTCCGGCGACGCCCGGTATCGAGACCAGACCAATGTCGCACTGCTGGCGGTGGAGAAGCGGGTGACCCCGGCGATATTGCTGTACCGGACCGGTGTCGAGGACATCGCCGGCACCGCGCGCGCGGCGCGCCCCGTGCTGGATCAGTCCGTGGCTTTCCTGCCGCAACTGCAGGCGAGGTGGGTGATGCTGCTGTCATTCCCGGCGTACTGCCTTGATGCGATGGCCGATTTTCGCGCCCCACTAGCCCGGGCGTTCGCCGAGGTCAGTGCCCAAGGTGCGTCCATCGATGCCATCGAGGGCGGACGTGTGGTCCTCATCGATCTGGTGGCCGCCGGAGATTGGTCCGGCGCTGAGCAGGTCGGGGCGAAATGTCTGGAGCTCGCGACGCAAAACCAAAATAGCGAGTTGGTCCGTCATCAACTCCTGGCGGATCTGGGGGTGTTGGCCGCCAACCGGGGCGATCTGGCGACCGCGCGCCGCAACGCCGACAAGGTGACGGCATGGGCCCAACCACGGGATCTACAACTGCACCTTGGGCTTACGCGCAGGATCGCGGTGCGGGTCGCCCTCGCCGAGGCTGATTACGAGGTGGCCTATCAGGCAGCGACCCGGGTCAACCCGGCGGGGCACTTCCCGACCCACATCATTGCGGTCGCCGAGGACATGCTCGACCTGGTCGAGGCCGCACTGCTGTCCGGACACCGCGAGCAGGCCCGCGCGCACGCCGACGAGGCGGCGCGCCTAAATCTGGCCGAGGTGTCCCCACGGGTGGCGGCCCTGACCCTGGCGATCTCGGCGATGACCGCACCCGATGCCGAGGCCGGCGAGCTTTACCAGGCCGCTGTCACTCATCCCGGCCTCGCCGAATTCCCCTTCGATCACGCCAGAATCGCTCTGACACAAGGCATGTGGCTACGTCGATCTCGTCGTCACACCGAAGCCCGGAACCCGTTGGAGCTCGCCGCCGAGATCTTCGAGCGCCTTGGCGCACGTCCGTGGGCTAATCGCGCACGAGCCGAACTACGCGCAGCAAAGGTGTCTACCAGTCAAGCCTCGACCGATACGCCTGCATTGACCGCGCAGGAGCGCCGGATCGCCGAACTCGCCGCCGACGGTCACACCTCTAAAAAGATCGCTGCCAAACTCAGTCTGTCATCGCGCACCGTCGATGTTCACCTGGGCCGGACGTTCCGCAAGCTGGGTATCACCAGTCGTGCCGGGCTCAGCGAGGCTCTGCGCAACTCTGCTCCCGCGGCGGAAGACTCCTCGACGGTCTGAGTCGCGTCAACGAGACCTCGAGTGAGGCAGCCAAACTCGCCGTCGTCACACTTTTCCGCCGGCCTGATCTCATTGGTCGGTGCGGTGATCGTCGGACTTCTGTGCCTGACTTCGCTTCGCGGCACCGGCCGGGCACTGCTTAGTTTGGGAGGCATATCGATCGTCGCAATGCTCGGTTTGTCGGCCGTCGTACTGGCGAAGGTGTCGGCTGCCATGCGAGGATGACCGCATCGATGTACGAGAAACGCCACTGCGGGGGAATTCCGCACGACGGCGATCTTCGGCGCTGCCGCTCCGGCTGAATTTCCGCTGCTAGATGGTGCGCCCGAAGGGATTCGAACCCCCAACCTTCTGATCCGTAGTCAGATGCTCTATCCGTTGAGCTACGGGCGCCTTATTCAGTTGTTCGTGGCTGACAGGTCAGCCGCGGCGGAGGCGAGAGGATTTGAACCTCCGGTCCCCTTTAAGGGGGACAACTCATTAGCAGTGAGTCCCATTCGGCCGCTCTGGCACGCCTCCTGAACCACATGAGCGTACCGGAGCTAAAACACGGCACCGGCACCGTCGGAGCATGAGAGTACACAGCACGAACAGCGGTTAGCAAAGCCAGCCGGGGCCACCCCTAGACTTGGTCGAGTGACCGCTCGCCTGCGCCCTGAACTGGCCGATCTGCCGGCCTACACGCCCGGTAAGACCGTGCTGGGTGCGATCAAGCTGGCCAGCAACGAAATCGTGCAGGGCCCGTTGCCCAGCGTCCGGGCCGCAATCTCAGCGGCCGTCGAGACCATCAACCGCTACCCCGACAACGGGCACGTTGAACTCAAAGAGCATCTGGCCAAGCACGTGGGCTTTGCGCCGGAGCACATCGCCGTCGGTTGCGGCTCGGTGAGCCTGTGCCAGCAACTGATCCAGATCACCGCTGCCGCGCGCGATGAGGTGGTGTTCGGCTGGCGCAGTTTCGAGGTGTATCCGCTGCAGGTGCGGGTGGCCGGGGCTACCCCGGTTCAGGTGCCGCTGCGTGATCAGACCTTCGATCTCGACGCGATGCTGGCCGCAGTGACCGATCGCACCCGGCTGATCTTCGTCTGCAACCCGAACAACCCGACCTCGACCGTGGTCGAACCGGCGGAGCTGGCCCGGTTTGTGGCAGCGGTGCCGAAGGACATTCTTGTCGTGATCGACGAGGCCTACGTCGAGTACATCCGCGATGGCCTAGCGCCGGACAGTTTGGGGCTGGCCCGCGCTCACCCCAATGTCGTTGTGCTGCGGACATTTTCGAAAGCCTATGGTCTGGCCGGTCTGCGGGTTGGCTACGCCGTCGGTGACCCGGAGGTGATCACCGCGCTGGGCAAGGTGTATGTGCCGTTCACCGCCAGCACCATCTCCCAGGTCGGCGCGATCGCCTCCCTGCTGGCCGCCGACGAGTTGTTGCTACGCACCGACGCGGTAGTTGCCGAACGCCAACGGGTCAGCACTGAACTCGAAGCGCTTGGGTACGTATTCCCGCCGTCGCAGGCGAACTTCGTCTGGTTGCCGCTGGCCGAGCGGACCGTCGAGTTCACTCAACAAGCCGCAGAAGCGCGGGTGCTGGTTCGGCCCTACGGTAGCGAAGGGGTGCGGGTGACGATCGGCGCACCGGCTGAGAACGACGCGTTCCTGGCGTTCGCCCGAGGCTGGATCGGCCGCTGATCGATAATCCGGCATCCCACGACCGGCCGTCGGTACAACCCCGGTAGCGTCGGATAACAACCACACGGATCCGACGAGGAAGGATCGGCTATGGGCAGGATCTACAGCGATGTCACCGAACTAATCGGTCATACCCCGCTGGTTCGTCTCAACCGGTTGACCGAGGGACTCGGCGCACAGGTGCTGGCCAAGCTTGAGTTCTACAACCCCGCCAACAGCGTCAAGGACCGGATCGGCGTCGCGATCATCGATGCCGCGGAGCGCTCCGGAGAGCTGAAGCCGGGCGGGACCATCGTCGAAGCGACCAGCGGCAACACCGGCATCGCGTTGGCGATGGTCGGCGCCGCCCGCGGCTACCACGTGATCCTCACGATGCCGGAGACGATGTCTACCGAGCGCCGGGTGATGTTGCGCGCCTATGGCGCCGAGATTGTTCTCACCCCCGGTTCTGAGGGTATGGCGGGCGCGGTGGCACGCGCGAAACAGATCATCGCCGAAACCGAGAACGCGGTCGCGGCCGACCAGTTCGCCAACCCCGCCAACCCGGCGATCCACGAGAAGACCACCGCCGAGGAGGTCTGGGCCGACACCGACGGCAAGGTCGATATCTTCGTCGCCGGAATCGGCACCGGAGGCACCGTCACCGGGGTCGGGCATGTCCTGAGGGCCCGCAAGCCGGATGTGCAAATAGTCGGTGTCGAGCCCATCGACTCCCCCCTGCTGACCGAGGGCCAAGCCGGCCCGCACAAGATCCAGGGCATCGGCGCCAACTTCATCCCCGAGATCCTCGATCGGGATAGCTACGACGAGATCATCGACGTCGGTCTCGACGATTCGATCAGGGTGGCCCGCGATCTCGGAACCAAGGAGGGCATCCTCGGCGGAATCTCCTCCGGCGCAATCATCTGGGCGGCGTTGGAGCTTGCCAAACGTCCCGAGAATGCAGGAAAGATGATCGTCGCGATCGTCTGCGACTACGGCGAGCGCTACATCTCCACCGTGCTTTTCGAGGACATCAGGGATTGATTGCGCCGTGACACTGCTGTCCACATTGCGCGAGGACCTGCAGAGCGCACGCTCACATGACCCGGCCGCCCGCGGCGATCTGGAGAACGCCCTCGTCTACTCCGGACTGCACGCGATCTGGGCATACCGGCTCGCCCACCGGATGTGGTCCACGCCGGCATTACGCGGGCCAGCGCGAATACTGAGCCAATTCGCCCGATTCCTCACCGGTATCGAAATCCATCCGGGGGCGACCATCGGACGCCGATTCTTCATCGACCACGGTATGGGCGTGGTGATCGGAGAGACCGCCCAGATCGGCGACGACGTCATGCTCTACCACGGGGTGACCCTCGGAGGTCGGTCGCTTCAACAGGGAAAGCGGCATCCCACGCTTGGTAACCGGGTGACCGTTGGAGCCGGGGCCAAGGTTCTCGGACCGCTGCACATCGGAGACGACAGTGCGGTAGGAGCCAATGCCGTTGTCACTCAGGATGTTCCTTCGGATTCCATCGCAACCGGAATACCGGCGGTGGTGCGGCCTCGCACGGAAAAACAGCGCGAACCGTTGGTCGACCCGACGACCTACATCGATCCCGCGATGTACATCTGAGCCCTGACCGCAGTCGGATGAATCTCGCGTCGTAGCCTTGTTTTCATGAATACACCG
>Ga0194035_1001505_pt1 | contig 12253 bp, 10 predicted proteins | sample JunL2320m_MetaG_FD_148680 | JGI IMG/M metagenome (GOLD analysis project Ga0194035, IMG submission 148680) | Anoxic zone freshwater microbial communities from boreal shield lake in IISD Experimental Lakes Area, Ontario, Canada - Jun2016-L239-20m | ecosystem: Environmental > Aquatic > Freshwater >...
GGAAAGATCGGCTCAGCTTCGCGATAGTCTCGTGGAATGATCACTTTGATATCGCCTTTGATGACTTGGGTCATCAAAGGCTGGGCCCCCATATTTTGTCCATTGACAAATTGGGTCTGACCATAAGGCATGATGTGATCGGAAAACTTGGTTTTGTTCAAGGCATCAATGATGGCAGCTCGGTCAGCGGACTTGGCCTCCTCGATGGCTTGAGCAAGTAACTTCGTGGCCGTGTAGCTCATGAAGAGCTCATAGCTGAAGTACAAGCCTTTGGCCTCTGCGCGCTTTTTGAGCTCTTGTGCCTTTTTATCTTTGGGATTGAACCAGTGGTTGCAGTCGATAATGCCATTGGCTGCTTCTGCATACTCTTTAACAAACTTGTAGCTTGAAGCCGCACCGCCCAACACTGAATAAATGGCCTTTGGAACCACCTTTTGCTGCTGCATGGTGCGAACCAAGAGGGCATACTCGTTGTAATAATTTGCAGGAATCACAATATCGGGATTGATTTGCTTCATCCTTAAAACGATGTTGCTAAAGTCACGGCTTGGATTGGGATGTTTGATCACCTCTTTGACATCGTAGCCGTAGCCCGGCAGCTCTCTGGTCAACAAATTGGCCGTTCCAGTGCCAAACAAGGACTCTTCGTGAATGATCATGATCGTTTTAGCGGGCTTGCCAGCGGCTGTGTTGAGCACATGCAGATTTGCAACGGCGATTTCTGCACATTTCTTATAGCCGGGGCCAAATCGGAAGGTGTTTTTTAAGCCTCGTTCGACAATTTGATCCGCCACGCCCACATCCACAATGTGAGGTAAATTGTATTTCGCCGCAGTCTGGGTGGTGGCCAAGCAAATGGCAGAAGCAAACGCGCCAACGATAGCGCTGACACCTGCCTCGTTCATTTTTTCGACCTCAGCCGAGCCGCCTTGCGGTGTGGATTGAGCGTCGCCCAACAAGGCTTCTAGTTTTGCACCCCCAAGAGACTTGATGCCACCCGCCTTGTTCACGTCTTCAATGGCCATCAACGCGCCTTCTCTGCATTGCTGGCCCGAATAAGCCAAGGCGCCCGTCACAGGATGAATGATCCCGACTTTCACAGACTTGGCTTGAGCACCCCCAACCAAGGGAAACGCCAATGAAGATGCAGCGATGGCGCTTTCAGACATAAATTGGCGACGTGATTTCATGATAGAAACTCCGAATTGATTGAAACAATGAGTAAGACGCAATGCGCCGCTAAAAAAACTTGATGGCGAACTCATTTTAGACAAACTTGACTCTTAAATCAGCTTCAAGTTCAATCAACCCCCAATTCGCCTGCCCGGTGAACGAATGATAATGCAAATTAATTGGGATTTGGCAATTATTAAAATGTCTGCCTCAGGGTGAAAAAGACATTCGAGCAAGCACACCATCCCTTTGACTGGCATGCCTTAAAGCACCCAATAGGTGCAAACCAATTAAAAAGATCAATGCGCAACTGGTATAAAAATGTACATTGGAGCACAACAATTTAAGCTCAGAGGAGGGGTCTAAAAACCTGGGCAACTCAGAGCCAAAAAATTTAACTGGATATGGCGTGAAGTTCGAGCCCAAAAATCCACTCAATGGCATCAAAAGCAAACAGACATAAAGACACAGATGATTTGCTTGAGACACCATTCTTTGCCAAGTTGGCATGGGGATCTCATCGGTTTGAGGCTTGTGCGTCAAGCGCCATATCAAGCGCAAACACATCAATAAACCGATCACCAGACCAATGGACTTGTGCCAATTGAACCACCCAGCTCTCAGGCCCACCGGGCTCTTGGGCAACTCAATCATCCAAAACCCCAAGACCAGTTGGTAAAAAATGGCCATGGCCAACAGCCAATGCAGGCCAATGGCGATGCGCCCATAGACGCGTATGCGCTCGCTCGAGCTCTGAAGAGCCGAACTCTGCTCAAGCCTCACTTCAGCCGCATTGGATGGGTTTTGCAATGAATCCATGGGTGAGCTCATCGGTTTAAAACTATATGAAAAGGACGGATGAACAATTCTCAAGTTCAAGGGGCCGCAGCCCCCCAGGGCAATCGTCCAACCTCTAAATTTTTGATCAATTGATGTGTTTTCAAGTCCACGATGCTCACTGCATGGCTTCTGCCGGCTGCCACATACAACTTTTTGCCCTCTTGATTGATGGCCATGTTCCAAGGCCGCTGTCCAACACCCACCAAAGTTTTGAGCTCCAGTTTTTGGACATCAATCACCGCAATATTTGCGTCTCCCCCATTGCTTGCATACAGCTCCCGACCATCTTTGGACAAAGTCAGCCCGTTGGTTCTTGCGCCCACTTTCATGCTTTTAATGACGTGTTGAGTTTTCATATCAATGACGACCAGCAAGCTTTCAGACTCTACCGCCACAAATGCCAAAGAGCCCTCCTTGTTAAAGGCAATGCCCCTAGGGCGAAGGCCTACACGAATTGAAGAGACCTGAGCCATCTTATCCAAATCGATCACATCGACTTGATCTGCTTCCTCGGCTGAGCTCAGCAAAAGTCTGCCATCTGGGCTAAAGACAGCATGCTCTGGATTTCGACCCTGTACCTTGATGGTGGCTTGTAGCGTCAAATCCTTTGTTCGAACCAAGCTGATGCTATTGGTCTCTTCATTCGCCACAGAAACCCATTGTCCATTGGGTGAGCAATAAACGGCCTCTGGAGATTTCCCAACTTCAATTCGTTTTTTAATCGCATTTGTTTTTAAATCAATGACCAACAATTGCGCACCTTCAGAATTGCTCACAAACAACAACTCTGCACCAGGACACACCGCAATGCCTCTGGGTTTACCAACACCCGAGATGAGCGCAACAACTTCATCAAGCTCGCTGTCCACCACGGAAATACTTCCCGAGCCCTCGTTGGAGACATAAATCAATGAGCCCCAAGCAAGGGGGCACAAGCCAAGAAACAGCACACAAAGAGAGACAAAACGAGCAATTAAATACATGATGGATGCGAAAAATTTAATGGAGATAAATGTAAATTATTTACCCTTTGTCAAAACGTAGAGCCAAAGTCGCTCCATGTCGTCAAGTGCGATCACGCCTTTCCAAGAAGGCATTCCATTTTTGCCGTTGCTGAGCGATTCGAAAAATCTTGATTTGCCGTCTTTAGGGAATTTACGCAAATCATAGCTCGCAGTCCCAGGATTGACCATGTCTTCACCGTGACAGGTTTGACAGTAGTTGTCGTAGAGCTCCTTTCCCTGTTCAGAGGTAAAGGGCGTTTGCGCCAGGCCCCATGAACAAAGAAAGACCGATTGCAAAACAATCCAAAATTTCATAACCGCCTTTTGAACCATGGCCTTATGGCTTGGGCAAAGCAAAGGTCCACACAGACCCCCCTGAATTGACTTTATTCAAACGCTCATCTCCCGAGTTTTGAGCGTAAACGCCACCAATGCCAGAGACCACTGTGACGTATTGGCGACCATTGTGTGACCACGTAATGGGCTGACTTGTGATGCCTGAGCCGGTTTGGAAACTCCAAAGTTTTTTCCCATTGACCGCATCAAAGGCCATGAATTCTCCGAGCATATCGCCCGTAAACAAAACATCGGTTGAGGTGACTGTCAAACCCGCCCAATGAGGTATTTGCGAAGGATATTGCCACTTGACCTTTGCGGTCAAAGGATCCATGGCCCTGAGCCAACCTCGATTGCCATCTTGTGGCCACAGCTTCTTAATAGCCACGCCAATGTAGCGCTGGCCGCGACTTTTGTATTCAACTGGGCCCGTGTGCTTAATGAGCATCCCACCCTCCAACGTATTGGCATAAAGCAAGCCCGTTTTGGGGCTGAAGGTCATGGGGTACCAATTCATCCCTCCGGAGTTGGAAGGCCAAGTCTCCACCTCTTGACCCGTCTCGACCAATTTGGTAGTTGTATCATTCCAAATGGGTCGTCCGTTTGCATCCAAACCACTCGCCCAAGTGACCTTGACATATTTATTGCCAGCGATGATTTGTCCATTGGTCCTGTCGATCACATACAAAAAACCATTTTTATCTGCATGCATCAACACTTTGCGCATGATGCCCTTGACTTTGATGTCTGCCAAGACCATTTGACTCACGCTGTCAAAGTCAAAAGGGTCACCGGGGGTGAATTGAAACGCCCACGCCAATTTCCCTGTTCGAGGATTGACGGCAACGACAGAAGACGCATTTTTATTGTCCCCTTTTCGCATGGACGCGTTCCAAGGACCCGCGTTTCCAGTGCCCCAGTAAATAAGATCTAAATCTGGATCGTAAGAGCCTGCAACCCACGGCGCTGCACCACCTCTGTCAGCCGTGTCACCTGGCCATGTTTCACTGCCTGGCTCGCCTGGCGCGGGAACGTTGTAGTGGCGCCATAATTCCTTGCCCGTGCTCGGATCAAAGCCCGCCAAAAAACCTCGCGTCCCGTATTCTCCGCCAGCCATGCCAGTGATCACCACACCATTGGCCACCATGGGTGCGCCAGTCACGGAGTAACCATCTTGCCAATCCATTAACTTGCTGCGCCACAACTCTTTTCCAGTGCTTGCATCCAAGGCCAACATATGCGCATCGGGTGTTCCGCGAAATACTTTCCCCTCATAAAGTGCAGGTCCTCGATTGACCTGGCCACAGCAAATGACCCGAGGCACACCGGAATCAAGCTCCAAACTATGCTTCCATAGGATACGACCCGTCAGTGCGTTTATGGCAAGAGTTGAATTAAAATTTGTCACGTACATCACGCCATTGAACACCAAGGGTTGAGCTTCCTCACCCAAATTGCTAGCCATCGAGGTGTTCCAAACTGGAACGAGATGCTTGGTGTTTTTGGTATTGATTTGCTTGAGCGTGCTATAGCGCTGAGCAAAGTTGCCCATTCCGTTGCTAAGCACAGAATCGCCTTTTACATCTGCCCTCAAAATGTCTTCACTCGTTTGCGCATTGACCCAAAGAGACGATGAGATCAATAACGTGGATAATGTCATTAGTAATTTTATTTTCTTCATCTCTACCACCTTTTGTAACGTGTAAAAATCACCCCACGACTGCTGCGCAAATCCACGCCAGTCAAGTCATGAGGTATTTTGTCTTTTTTTCACTCCATAACGATAGGTATTAACGCGCAACATGATTTCTTCCATGCGACATACAAACCCTCACACCCTTAAGACTTGTGCGCTCACTTTGATATGCGGCCTCTTGATGAGCTCAAGCTTTGCGCAAAGTGCCTATCCGTCCAAGCCCATCAAAATCATTGTCCCCTTTACCCCCGGTGGAGTCACAGACATTTTGGCTAGAGATATCAGCCAGCGCCTAAGTACAAGATTGGGGCAATCTGCCCTTGCAGAAAACAAAGCAGGCGCCAATGGAAATATTGGGGCCGAGATGGTTGCCAAATCCAAAGGAGATGGCTACACACTGCTTTTGACTGCTGCCAATATTGCCATATCGGCAGCTTTACAGAAAAAACCAAGTTACAAGCTTTTTGAGGACCTGACACCGATCACTCTATTGGCCAAGGGGCCCTATATTTTGGTTTCTCCTGCGCGCCATGCGATCTATCCTTCAACTTCATTTCAAGAGTTGATTCAAACTGCAAAAGCCCACCCCGGAAAACTCTCTATGGCTTCCTCTGGAGCAGGAAGTGCGGGTCATTTATCTGGCGAGTTGCTACAAAATGCTGCAAATTTAAAATTCACGCACATCCCCTACAAAGGTCAAACTGAGGCCATGACCGATATTTTAAGCGGACAAGCAAGTGCACTATTTTTTGCAACAGTTGCTGTGGTGACTCCCCATTTGACAGACGGGCGCATCAATATACTTGCGGTCACCACTAAAACCCGATCCCCTTTGCTTGCACAAACACCCACCATCAGTGAACTGGGCTATCCTGGTTTTGATGTCAGCACGTGGCACGGATTATTTGCCCCCAAAAATACCCCCAAAGAAATCATCGACAAGCTCAATAGTGAAGTCGTACTTTTTTTTAACAGCACTGAAATCCAAAAAAAATACACCGCGCAAGGTCTTCAAATATCCACAAGCCGGCCTGAAGAATTCGGTGAGTTTTTGCGCACTGAGGTCACTCAGTATGAGAAAGTCATTAAAGCCGCCAATTTAACCTTCGATTAATTCAATGAAAACATCTCACTTCAAAAAAGAAACGATCAAGGACCTTCACGTCAATTATGAGTTGATAGACTACAGTCTGCCTTGGGAACACCACCCTCGTGAGTCTATTTTCATGTATCACGGCTACATTAGAAATGCGCTATTTTGGCAAGCCTGGGTGCCGTTGATTGCCGATCAGTACAAATCTCTTAGGATGGATGCAAGAGGGTGTGGAGACACATCACAGCCACCTCTAGGCTATACCTATACTTTTGAACAGCTCGCTGATGATGCGATTGCTTTTTTCGATCACCTAGACATCGATAAAGTGCATTGGGTGGGCGAGTCCTCTGGCGGCATCGTCGGCCTAGCGGTAGCGCTGAAGTATCCAGAAAGACTTCATTCTCTGACGCTTTGTGATACGCCATTCAAACGACCAACACACATTGATAAAACATATACCTTGGGAGAAAAGGACCGTGCCACAGCATTCGAAAAATTTGGGATTGCTGAGTGGTGCAGACAAACCCTGTCCTTTAGACTCGACACCAACCGCGCCTCCAAAGAGCTTTGCGAATGGTACATAGAGCAAATGGATAAAACCCCGATCCATGTCGCAAACTCGATCGAAAGAATGATCGGTCAAGGCGATTTTTGGCCTCTACTTCCCCAGATCAAAACACCCACCCTTATTTTGGCAGGCAAGGACAGCCCAATCGCACAAGAAAAACAAATGAAAGAAATGCAACAGCATATGCCAAGCGCTAAATTAATTGCCTTTGAAGGTTACCGCCATGGAATTAATCTCATAGCACCTGAGAGATGTGTTGACGAGATTAAAAAATTCATCCATCAGTTAAAAATCTGATGCAATTTCAATGACTTGGTTATGCAATTGATGGCATCTCCCCAAATCAAACCCAAATGCAGTCCTCCATGCAACCTACATTTGAAGATTTCAAAATTTGGCCTTTGCCTTTGGGACTTAAGTGTCAATTTCTTGCCATGGCAAGTCAATGTGAAATCGTTTTGCATGATTCGTCAATGGCATATAAAGACTTGGAAATCATTGCAAAGAAATGCTTTCAAGAAATCAAAAGAATTGAACATAAATATTCCCGTTATATTCCTGATAGCGTCATTGGTCTTATTAATCAGTCTAGTGGAGAAAAAGCACAACCGATTGATCTTGAGACCTATGAGCTTTTGAGTTTTGCCAATGAACTTTTTCAAAATAGCCAGGGTCTCTTTGACATAACAAGTGGCATTTTGAGAAAAGCTTGGGATTTCAAACAAGGCATCGTTCCAGATCAAACGACCATAGCCAAGCTACTGCCCTTGATCTCATGGAGTCTTGTACAGTACAGTCAAGGAAATGTATTTTTACCCATCAAAGACATGGAAATTGATTTTGGCGGATTCGGAAAGGAATATGCTGCTGACCGAGCTGCCAAAATACTCATTCAAGATCACATCAAGAGTGGCTACGTCAATCTCGCTGGTGACATCAAGGTGGTCGGCCCAAAACTGGATGGTGAGTCTTGGCAAATGGGAATACAACACCCAAGAATCCACGACAAACTCATTGCATCCATTCCTATTCACTTAGGGGCCCTGGCAACCAGTGGAGACTACGAGAGGTTTTTCATTCAAGACAATCACCGCTACTGTCATATTTTGAGACCCGACACGGGATGCCCTGTGAGTTATTGGCAAAGCGTCAGCGTCCTGGCACCTTTGACGATTGTTGCGGGCAGTTGCAGCACGATTGCCATGCTCATGCAAAAAGACGCTTTGAATTATTTGGATAAAACTGGGTTCTCGTATCTAGCAATTGATACAGATGGACTGTTTTACAAAAAGTAAGCCTATCGTTGAGTAATGCTGTAAAAGCAACTTTTTTCCCTATTTCTGTTTTCAATGAACTATTACTTAATACGACCCATAGCAAAGCAATCAACCCAAAGGGTGAAGCTTTTTACGCACAACACCACCTAAACTTAAAACAATAATAAAGCTTCTCATAAAATCTAATCAATGAAATTTATTCTTAAATTCGTGTTGCTATGTATGGCAAGTATCTTTTTGTTAAGTTTGTTGCTCGCCGCAATTGTTTATTTCTTTTTTGCAATGATTCGATGGCTCTTTACGGGTGAGAGGCCACAAGTTATTGTTTTTATGAATAAATTCAATCAATGGAAAAAGAGTTCTATTTGGCCTCAGAGGAACAATGAAAATGAAAACATCATAGATGCCGAGGTAAGAGACGTCACAGAAATGAATAAAAAATTAACCAATGAGCAAAAGAGGGACTTGTGAAAATTTGATAGAAAAAATTAAAGGCGTTTAGACATCTAATCGATACTTGAAAATAAAGAGAACTTGTAAAGCACAAGTCAAATAATCATTTATTCACCTAATTTATAAATAACTGCAACTTAACCCAAAAATTGCAATGCATGAGTCACCCTACCACCAAACTTTTCAATCACAGATAAAGGGTAACAAAACATAAGGCCGAGAATCCTCATCAAAATGAAGTGAAATGATATTTTTAAAAATACTGTCAGGCCTGTCGATTTTGTCCTCATGCCTAAAAGGTCCTACACCGGTCGCTGGTTGTCCAATCGCGTTGGGAATCGCAGATAAATCTCCCGGATAAATATAATCCTTTCCTCTAACTGATAGACCAACTCTATAACCTTTAGGTACAGTAATGCACGTTGGCCATATTTCTATGTCAACTTCATACTTTTTTCCAACCTCGATGGGCTCTTCTATATCAAATGAATGATAGGGCTGATAGTCCTTGGATAGGGACATATTTAATTTTCGAGCTGAAGCCCTTAGCCAACCGTGAGCCATCGGCGTATGCGGATCATTTGAGCCAGAAAATGTAACCTCTTTTAAATCGGGAGTAAAAACTCTCAGTACAAGAAAAATATCTGCATCACTGGTTGAAGACGAAATATAAAGCTTTGAAGAAGAGGGGCCAATCATTTGAATTTCTCTCTCCATAGGTGGAGTTAAGAATGTTAAACCATCTGAATACGACTCAAAAGAAAGTATTTGATTTACGCTTGCACTCTCCTTAGTAAGACTTGTATCCCTTGAATTCAAATACAACTTTGTCCATTGAGTATTTTTTAATGGCCACTCGGTTGCACTTGATGTTTTCATCTCATTGTATGGATGGCGAATTTGCATTTGTATTTTGGGCTCATGCCCCCAACCATTTTCAATATCCTTTAAAAAATAATCAAAGAACTTCTTTTGTAGAGCAATACCACCAGACGTATAAAATTCTGTCCAGTGTTCTAGGCAATGAAAATTTAACCATTTTTGCTTTGAATTAGCATTTAGAAAACCTTCAATATTTCCACGCAAATGCAAACCTTGACCGCCCCAATTGGCTGAGGATAACAATGGTGTTTCAATTTTTGAAAAATCTGGTAAGCGCGAAGTCCAAAATTCATCGCTAGCAAATTTATTTTGGCGTGTTGCAGTTCTCCAATCTACTCTATTGGCTTCTAATTCTTGGTCACTTAAGTTTTCAGGGCCGGATACCCACCCGCCATTGATATTGCTCTTCCATCCACGATTGCCTAATCCATATTGAATAGGTAAAACATATTTGTTATACCAAAGATCCCCAAACAAACAATGAATCCCACCATGGCGATAGAATTCACGATAAAAATCTGAGCATCCCTCCCAAATGCACATCGCCTTTAAATGAGGTGGTCTCAATGCTGCCACTTGCCACTGATTCATTGCCAAATAAGATACTCCATTTAATCCCACTCTTCCATTAGACCAAGATTGAACTCCTGCCCACTCGATACATTCATAAAAATCCTTGGTTTCTTGACTAGAGTAAAGATTCATTAAACCTGGTGATCTTCCGGTGCCTCTCACGTCAATTCTGATTAAAACGTAACCATCAGGCACAAATCTTTCAGGATCAGGAAACTCATAATTTTGAAGTTGGTTTGTTGAAAGCTTTAAAATTTCTGGCTCTTGCTTACAAAGCATTTTCCATTGACCGCCCCATATCTCATCTTGAAAAGATAGCCACTTCCCATAAGGTCCTGCAGCCATTAAGACAGGATACTGACCTTCGTCATCTGGTCTAAAGACATCGCAACGTATGACTGAGCCATCACTCATCTTAATTGGCATATCCCAATCAATATGCATGCCATTTCTTTTTTCAAACCAAGAAATACTATCTGCTGCACTCATCATCTACCACCTTCTATTTATTTCTAGTCGTTTTGATTTTTGATCGATTCTGAATTTAGATTTAATTTGAATACCAATGCGTATATAGAAATATAGGATTTACCCTATTGCTTGGCTGAGTAATTTCTATTGAAATGGTGAACGAAATAAACATTAGGAATTTCTAATATGAACAGATTCATAAAACTCAATATATTTTTATGCTTTTGCCTTTATGCATTTTCAGTTTTATCTCAAACTTACCCAAATAAATCCATTAGGATTGTAGAACCAACCGGTCCAGGAAGTGCACCTGATGCCGTGGTCAGAGATATCATCCCAGCATTGAATGATAGCTTTGGACAGCAAGTCTATATTGACAATAAACCAGGTGGAAACAGCTTAATAGGTGCTCGAGAAGTCGTCAGATCACCCGCTGATGGATACACCATTTTTCACGGAAATATCAATAACGCCTTGAATGATCTTTCACCGAATGTAAATAATAATTGTTGCCGACTTGGTGAATCATTGATACCGGTTACTCGACTGGTTTCAACTCCACTGGTCTTGGTCGTAAACCCTAGTGTTCAAGCAAGAACACTTAAAGAATACATGACTCTTGCCAAAACGCAACCTAACAGCTTGACCTACGCCTCAGGGGGAGCAGGTTCAATCACTCAATTTTTAGGTGAGTTATTTAAAGTCAAAGCGAATGTCTCGATTCGCGAAGTACCCTACAAAGCCATTGGCGCTGAATTACCTGACGTAATAGCTGGCCATATTAATTCAGCTTATCTAGCGCCTGTTGTAGTTGCTCAACATATTAAATCGGGAAAACTCATTGCTTTAGGTGTAGCTGGTCCTAAAAGAGTGACCATTATTTCCGATGTTCCTACTTTTGCAGAAGGTGGCTTACAAAACGTTGAGGCAGCTGGATGGAATGGTATTTTTGTCGCAACCGGTACATCTCAAGCAATTGTTAATAGAATTTTTAATGACTTTAATAAAGTCCTAAATACTCCGAGTGCAAGAAGTCATGCAATTGAGATGGGCTATGATTTTGGAAGTTCAACCCCAGAAGAATTTGGTAATTTCATTAAATCTGAAATCAGTAAATGGGGGCAAGTTATTAAAGATGCCAAGTTAAAGTTGGATGAATAATATATCTTCATTTAATACTAGGCAGATTTTTTCTGATAAGAATCATGGAACTCCTCAAGTGATTTATTGAGATTTAAAAATGAGTCCAAATGAAATGCATTAAATACCATATGTATCTTTTTGTACTTTAATCAAGAGTTTTTTTATTCCATTTCGCAACTCTTTTTAACTAATCTACTCGACCAAGCCCATTAAAGTATATGTAGCATTTTCTTGCGGTGGTTTTACTGACTTTGCCTTAAGACTTTTAGCCCAGAAACTAAGTGATGAATTAGGTCAATCCGTTCGAGTACAAAATAAAACAGGAAAGAATGAGCTTGATACGATTTTGAGCCGATCGACTGATTTGCGAATAGTCAAGTCCACCCCATGCTCTTGACTTGACACCGGAGATGGAAAATACTAGGTCGTCTTTCAAAGTCAAACAATCACAATATCTGAGACCTCTTGGCATACTTTGATTGCAATAGTAAAACTAAAGGTTTTTCTCTTTGAGCCTGTGTTTAACAAAAATCTAATTATTTAGACCTATTAGACTTGCTAGAGCGATCGCGGTCAACTTGCCTTAACAGTCGACGCGCTGATGCTCGACAACGCGTGATTTACTGCGCCGTGTAGACCCAGTTCTCCAGCTCCAGCCCAGGCACCCGGGCGAATTCCCCCATGTTTTTCGTCACCAGAACCAGGCCTTCGCTGCGGGCGTGCGCTGCAATGTGCAAATCG
>Ga0194035_1001506_pt1 | contig 12252 bp, 12 predicted proteins | sample JunL2320m_MetaG_FD_148680 | JGI IMG/M metagenome (GOLD analysis project Ga0194035, IMG submission 148680) | Anoxic zone freshwater microbial communities from boreal shield lake in IISD Experimental Lakes Area, Ontario, Canada - Jun2016-L239-20m | ecosystem: Environmental > Aquatic > Freshwater >...
CGCTGGGGAACACCGGAAGACTTCGAGGCCGTCGCGGTGTGGCTGGCCAGTTCAGGCTCGAGCTATTTCACCGGACAGACACTGGTGATCGATGGCGGTTACACCGTCTTCTAAAAAGTGCGGGCGGAGGGACTCGAACCCTCACGCTCTTCCGAGCAATGGCACCTAAAGCCATCACGTATGCCAATTTCGTCACGCCCGCGCACGTCGCAATTCTATAGCTTCGACGCTCCAGACCTGTCGGTACATCGAGTTACGTTGGGCAGCACGATCAAGGAGGTCTCATGCACTCTGCCGAGACGTTTGATGCGGTGCTAGAACGCGTCGCCGCCGGCATGACAGACAGCGCGATAGCTGCGGAAACCGGATTACACCGACGCACCGTGTACAGCTGGCGGCGTCGGCCCAAAACCAGTTCGCGCCGATCTGCGCGAAATACCCGAGGATTATCGAAGAGTGCAGGAAAGCTATCGACTGCGTAATGCCAGGCCAGCGGACAGCTGCCCTTTCTCGGAAGGATAACTCAGTCGAGGTTTCGCTTTACACCCTGGCAACACGCCCTGGTCGCTCAAACTCCGCAAGACCTGATTCGCGGTTTGATCCACAGCGACGGGTGCCGCGTCGTGGCAAATGACCGCGGTGTGGCAAGCATCCGCTATCACTTCACCAACTACTCCGAAGACATCCTTCGGATCTTCACCGATTCGCTCAATCAGCTCAATATCCCCTGGACGCGACCAACACTCCGGATGGTCGCCGTATATCGCAAGTCTGCTACCGCCCGGCTGGATGAGTTCATCGGCCCGAAAGATTGATGGAACCAATTTCGGACCTGCAGTAACGTCATGACGTGCCCACCACCCGTCGACGTCGCTTCGCGCTGATCCTGTTGGTGATCATCGCCGCCGGTGGCTGCCTGGCACTGGGCTGGTGGCAGTGGACCCGATACGAATCCACCTCGGGAAGTTTCCAGAACCTCGGATACGCGTTGCAGTGGCCGTTCTTCGCGGGTTTCTGCGTGTACGCCTACCGCAAGTTCGTGCGCTACGAAGAGGCTCCACCGGAACACAACGCAGGCGGCGAGGTGACCGAAATACCCGCAGGTCTTCTACCCGAGCGGCCATCGACTCCAACACCATCAACCGACGACAACCCCGTGCTGCGGGAGTACAACGCTTACCTTGCCGAGTTGGCCGAGGCAGACCGCGCCAACCAGCTGGCCGCCGATACCAACCAGAACAGGACGACAGCATGACCGAAACCCCTGAGGCCCACCCGCTCGCGCCGATCGAGAAGATCCGCACCGCGTTGAACAGGTACCGGGCGTTGGCGTGGTTGACCGGCGTCTGGCTGATCGCGCTGTGCTACGAGATCATCCTCAAGTATGTGGTGAAGGTGGACCATCCGCCGAGCTGGATCGGTGTGGTGCACGGCTGGGTCTACTTCGTCTATCTGCTCTGCACTGCCAACCTCGCGGTCAAGGTGCGCTGGCCGATCGCCAAGACCATCGGTGTGCTGCTGGCCGGCACCATCCCACTGCTGGGCATCCTCGTCGAGCAGGTGCAGACCCGCGAGATCAAGGAACGCTTCAGCCTCTAGCCGTCAACCGACGAATCGGTACTCGACCTGAAGTGAGCGGTACGTGCGTTCCGCGCGTCGGTCCCGAGTGAGCAATGTACGGCCGTTGGCCACCGAAGCCTGACCGATGAGGGCGTCATATACCGATCCGCCGACGATGTCGAGGGTGGCTAGTCGTGTCCGAAGGTCCCGCAGTCCGGCCGCGTCGAGCCAGCAGTCCTCGGGAAACGCCGAAGCTAAGACTGACACCGCTTGGTCTGCACTCAGACGCAGCGGAATGGGCAGCCGGGTCAACACGGAGTAGGTCTCAAACGCCGCGTGCCCGGCAAGCGCCGGACGAAGGTCTACCAGGGCTCGACGGCAGGCAGGGTGCGCCTCATGCGCCGGGTCGAGAGCCGCAATGGCGACGCTGGTATCGCACGCCCAACGCTCATCGCTGTTGGTCATCGCGAAGCCGTCGGACGTCGTCATCGGTCAGCACAGCGTCCACGATCTTGCCTAGTATCGGCAACCCGTCGCTGATCTGGACCGAGCGCCGGTCTCGTCGCACGGGTTCGATTCGTAAACCGGTGCCGTCGGGAATCAATTCCAACTGAGTGTCGGACGTGATACCCAGCGCGACCCGCAGCGCTTTGGGGATGACAACTCGTCCCACTCGATCAATTGCCACAAACATACCGCTATATTACCAATTGATTGGCAAATTGGTAGCTATGAGCCAATCCAGTGATGCGCCTCAGTGCCCGGCCAGCGTCGACAGCGCCGGCACCAACAGCGCCAGCGCGCGCCCGCGATGCGACACCGCGTCTTTCTCCTCTGGGCTCAGCTGAGCCGCGCTACGACCCTCACCCTCGGGGATGAACACCGGGTCATAGCCGAAACCCTCCTGCCCCAACGGTTCTCGGGCGATCACACCCGGCCAGGATCCGCGCACCACGGTGATATCGGCGCGGCCGGACACTAGTGCGCAGGCCGAGATGAACGCCGCGCCGCGCCGGAAGTCGGGAACATCACGCATCTGGGCGAGCAGCAGGGCGTAGTTCGCGACGTCATCGCCGTGGCCTCCGGACCACCGGGCCGAGAGCACGCCGGGCATCCCGCGCAGTGCCGAAACTTCCAGGCCGGAATCATCGGCCAGGGTCGCCAATCCGGTCGCGGCGAACCCGTCACGCGCTTTGGCGAGAGCGTTCTCCTCGAACGTGGCCCCGGTTTCGGGCGCCTCACCGAAGGGCTCCACGTCATCGAGCGATACCAGGTTCAAGCCGAATATCCCGGCGGCGTCGAGAACCCGGCGCAGCTCGGCCAGCTTCTTGGGGTTGCGGCTGGCGACTAGCAACTTCGTCATCTGAGCGCCCGCGTCAGCTTCCGAACGCCTTCTTCGGCGGCGGACCTTCCGGCAGGACTCCGGGGTACGGCAGCGCCAAGGTCTCGCGCTGGATTGCGAACAGGGTCTCGCAGGCCCCGAACGCGAGGTCGAGCATCTTGTCGAGGGTGGATCGCGGGAACGTCGCACCCTCACCGGTGCCCTGAACCTCCACCAGTGTTCCGGTGTCGGTGGCTACGACGTTCATATCCACCTCGGCGCGCGAATCCTCCTCGTAGGGAAGGTCGACGCGTACCCGGCCGTCGACCACGCCGACGCTGATCGCCGCGATCGCGCACGACAGCGGTTTCGGGTCGGTCAGCCGGCCGGCCGCGGCCAGATAGGTGACGGCATCCGAGAGCGCCACATAGGCGCCGGTGATAGCGGCAGTGCGGGTTCCGCCGTCGGCCTGCAACACATCGCAGTCGATGGCAATGGTGTTCTCCCCCAGCGCCGCCAGGTCGATACAGGCCCGCAACGACCGTCCGACTAACCGGCTGATCTCGTGGGTGCGCCCTCCGACGCGGCCCTTGACCGCCTCACGGTCCGAACGGGTGTGGGTGGCGGCCGGCAGCATGGCGTACTCGGCGGTCAGCCAGCCCAGACCGGAACCTTTACGCCAGCGCGGCACGCCCTCGGTGACACTCGCGGTGCACATCACCCGCGTTCCGCCGAATTCGATGAGAACCGATCCGGCCGGGTGTGAGGTGAAGCCTCGGGTCATGACCACGGGCCGTAGCTCGTCGTCTTCCCTGCCGTCTTGTCGCGCTGCCACGGCTAAACCTTATCCCGCCGCGATCCCGGGTCTCAGGACCGCCGGACCTCAATGGTCTCCCCGGCTACGACCGCGTGCACCGGGCCATCGAACTCGGCCTTGGCCTCGCTGATCACATCTTCGCGTGACGTCCACGGCGGAATGTGGGTCAGCAGTAGCTGCCCGACACCGGCCCGGTTCGCGATACGGCCCGCTTCGGCGCCGGACATATGCAGATCCCGCGGCCGGTCGGGTGAGTCGGTCCAGGACGCCTCGCACATGAAAACATCAGCCCCGGCTGCCAGTTCGACAAGCGATTCGCACACGCCGGTGTCGCCGCTGTAGACGAGCGTGGCGCCGTCTGCATCGGTGATCCTCATCCCGAAGGACTCGGTGGGATGAGTGACCAGCCGCGGCAGCACGCTGAGCCGACCGAACTCAACCGCTTCGCTGTCGACCCAGGTTCGTACCTCGAAGATGTCGGAGAAGTCGTCAAGCTCACCGCCCAGCGGCGAGGATGCCGCGGCCAGCCTGGTCCAGGTATCGCTGGGGCCGTAGATGATTCCGCGCTGGGTGGCCGGTGACGGGTGGTAGCGACGCCAGACGAACAGGCCGGGAAGGTCCAGGCAATGATCGGCATGCAGGTGCGAGAGCAGGATGTGCACATCATTGGGATCAGTGTGACGCTGCAGCGCGCCGAGGACACCGCCACCGAAATCCATCACCAGCGGCGGGGTGCCCGGTGCGGTCAGCAGGTAGCCGGATGCCGGCGAGTCAGGCCCGACGACACTGCCGGAGCAGCCCAGAACCATCATCCGCACGATATAAGCTTGCCACGTTGGGCGGGCGTACGGCTCAATTCTGGACGCCGACGTGGCGCCGCACCCCGGTGACCACGGGGCCGAGGAACCGGGTCGCCAACGCGGTGAACGCCTCCGGATCACCGGTCGCCTCGAAAACCCGTGACGCGGGCGCAGACTCGTGTGGGCGCAACTCGTCGCGCTCAGTGAGCACCCGCAGCAGATCCTTGGCCGTCTCCTCCGCGCTGGAGACCAACGTCACGGCATCGCCCATCGTCAGCTGTATCACCCCGGATAACAGGGGGTAGTGCGTGCAGCCCAGCACCAGGGTGTCGACCTCCGCCCGCCGAAGCGGCTCCAGATAGCCCTCGGCCAGGCCCATCACCTGCCGTCCGCTGGTGATACCGCGCTCGACGAAGTCGACGAATTGCGGGCAGGCCACCGCGGTCACCGCGACGTCGCGGGCGGCGGTGAACGCATCCTGGTAGGCGCCCGAGGCGATGGTGGCCTCGGTCCCGATGACACCGATACGGCCGGTGCGAGTGGTTGCCACCGCGTGTCTCACGGCGGGCAGGATCACCTCGATGACCGGTACTTCGTAGCGTTCGCGGGCATCGCGCAGGAAGGCCGCCGATGCGGTGTTGCACGCGATGACGAGTGCCTTGACCCCGCGGTCCACCAGATCGTCCCCGATGGCCAGCGCATGCGCCCGCACCTCGGGCATGGTCAACGGCCCGTAGGGTCCGTGCGCGGTGTCGCCGACGTAAACGATATTCTCATCGGGCAGCTGATCAATGATCGAGCGGGTCACCGTCAGCCCGCCGACGCCGGAATCGAAGATACCGATCGGCGAGAAACTATCCGTCATCACGAAACCTCGGGAAACGTGCTGTCGTGCAGACGTTTTCGAGAACGAGCCGCACGCTCCGGGCCGGAGAGCCAGTAGGCGGCCATTACACCCGCGACAGCGCCGCACAGGTGGCCCTGCCAGGAGACGCCGCCGCAGCGGTCGAGCACCGGCACTGCGCCCAACAGCACACCGCCGTAGACGAAGAGCACCACCAGACTGGTGACGATCTGCCAGATGTGTCGGGTGAGCCAACCGAATACCAGCAGGAACGCCAGCCAGCCGAAGATCAGCCCGGAGGCGCCGATGTGGTTGGTCGGCAGCCGGCAACTGCCCAACCCGCCGATCAGCCAGGTGCCGAATCCGCCGATGATCCAGATGATCACCGTCGCCCACACGAAACGGGCCATACCCGCCAGCGTCACCAGGAATCCGAGCACGAGGGCGGGAACCGTGTTGGCGATCAAGTGCGCCCAGTTGGCATGCAACAGCGGCGCGAAGACGATGCCCCACAGCCCGTCGGTCTGCAGCGGTCGGATGCCGTTGTCGTCCAGTGCATGCCCGCTCAGCTGATCGGCGAGCTCAATGATGTAGAGCAACGCGACGAAGGACACGATCGTCGCGCCACCGACCTTGGCGCCCGCCCACCTGCTGGGTGGCGGCGGCTGAGTCATGCCCACCAAACTACCGGTGCTATCCGAACGCCCCGGGCAGCATATCGCGGTAGGTGGGTATCGCGGCCACCGATTCGGCGGCCAGCACCCCGACGAGGACGGCCCGGGCCAGGCAGTCCGCTGCTGCTGCCCCGACAGCGGCGGTAAGCGCTGTTTCCGGGCTCATCGCGGCCGGGGTATCGGGCGAGGGTTCCACCTCGACCGCGCCGGTGGCCAGTGCAAAGACGGTGTCGCCGTCGAGTGGGGTGTGCACCGGCCGGATCGCCCGGGCTAAGCCGTCGTGAGCGGCGACGGCGACCCGGTGGCAGCCGGCCTTGCTCAACGCCGCGTCGGTGGCGATCACCGCGATGGTGGTGTTCAGCGGGCCGAGTTCACGTATCCGCTCGGCGTACGCGGCGATCTGGTCGGCCGGTGGGGCGCTGAGCCCGAACTCGGCGGCGAATTCCGCCATCCACGGCAGGCCGGTCGCGGTGTCGAACACCTCACCGGCCGAGTTGACCACCACGATGGCCCCGACTGTCACGCCGGACTCCAGCACGGTCGAGGCGGTGCCGAGACCGCCTTTGAGCACACCCGCCCGGGCTCCCACCCCGGCACCAACGCTGCCGAGCGCGAACTCGACACCGGCGGCCTCAGCGGCGGCAGACCCGAAGTCGGCGGTCGGGCGATTGGACCAGGCACCGACCGGCAGGTCGAAGATCACAGCGGCAGGCACGATCGGCACCGTGCCGCCGGTCATCTGCACACCCCGGCCGCGCTCTTCGAGCCAGACCATGACGCCGTCGGCGGCAGCCAGGCCGAACGCACTGCCGCCGGACAAGACGATGGCGTCAACGTGGCGGACGCTATTGGACACCTCAAGCAACTCGGTCTCCCGACTGCCGGGCGCACCGCCGCGGACGTCCACTGCACCGACGGTTCCAGGTGGCGCGACGATGACAGTTGTTCCGCACGCCCATCCGGTGCCCGCCGATGACGTGTCCCCCACCGTCGCGTCGGGATCACAGCGCTGATGGTGGCCGACCCCGATACCGGCCACATCGGTGATGGATCCGGGTCCGGCGGTCATCGGATGGGCTTGCCCATGAGACCGAGGACCAGGTACTCCTGCAGCACGGTCAGCCACTGGTAGACCTCAAGTTGGGTGGCCATCGGGTGATCGGCCGGCAGCCGGTCCGGCACGTCCGGACCGATCTCGAGCATGGTGCCCAACGCCAGCCGGATGTCGTTGACCGCCGCGATCCACGCGTTCGCATCAGCCTCGGTGAGCTCGAGTGAACCGCCGCCGTCGGGCAGGGTGTCCAGAAGTCGTTGCGCCGCAGTGATTTTGGCATCGATGATCTCAGGCTCGTGCAGGCTTCGCAAGACACTGTTGGAGTCATCGCGATCTTCGAGTCCGGGTTGGCCATCCTTGACGAAGTCAGGTAACAGGCGGCGCATGGTGACATCACCGGGGGGTTCCGGATTACCGGTCCGGATACCGGTGATCTGCTCAAGCGGGTCCGACGGGGTGGCCGATTGACGGTCGCCGAGCATCTCCTGGATGGAGGTTGCCATGTTTTTCAGCAACGCCACCTCATGCGGTTCCAGTGCGGAGACGAACCGGGCGCCTTCAGTACCCTGCACTCGCCTCCACTTGCGCACGACTCAGCGGTCCTGCTGCATGGTGGCCCACAGGCCGGCGGCGTGCAGTTTGGAAACGTCGACCTCCATGGCCTCCCGGCTGCCCGCGCTCACCACCGCCTTGCCTTCATGGTGAACCTGCAGCATGAGCTTGGTGGCGTGCGGTTCGGTGTAGCCGAAGAGCTTCTGGAACACGTAGGTCACGTAGTTCATCAGGTTGACCGGGTCGTCCCACACCAGGGTGATCCATGGGGCATCGGTGGCCTCGAGCTCATCGGTCTGGCGGACCGCGGTAGTGCCCGGGCGGGTCGGTGCTGATGGGGCGCCCATGGGACAAGGATAGCCAGCCGCTGGCATAACCCACTCCCGCTCACCCGAGCCGTTACCGTTGCCCTGTGACGGCGGCGCTGTTGACCGATAAATACGAGCTGACCATGGTGTCGGCGGCGCTTCGGGACGGTACCGCCGGTCGGCGAACCACCTTCGAGTTGTTCGCCCGTCGCTTACCCGACGGCCGCCGCTACGGGGTGGTCGCCGGAACCGGTCGGCTCCTGGAAGCATTGGGCGACTTCGTCTTCGACGACGACGCCCTAGCAACGGTGGCCGGGTTCCTGGATCCCGCCACGTTGGACTACCTGCGTGATTTCCGGTTCCGCGGAGATGTCGACGGCTACGCCGAAGGGGAGCTGTACTTCCCGGGATCCCCGGTGCTGTCGGTCACCGGAACCTTCGCCGAGTGCGTTCTACTGGAGACGCTGGCGCTGTCGATCCTCAACCACGACTGTGCGGTGGCCTCGGCCGCGGCCCGGATGGTCAGCGTGGCCGACGGCCGACCGCTAATCGAGATGGGCTCGCGCCGAACCCACGAGCAGGCCGCCGTCGCCGCCGCCCGCGCAGCCTATATCGCCGGTTTCGCCGGCAGTTCCAACCTCGCGGCGCAGCAGCGCTACGGCGTTCCCGCCCTGGGCACCTCCGCGCACGCCTTCACCATGCTGCACACCGACCCCACCCTGACGACGGATCAATGGGAGCAGGCGGCGTTTCGCGCCCAGGTCGCCGCACTCGGGGTCACCACAACCCTGCTCGTCGACACCTACGACGTGCACAACGGGGTGGCCAACGCGATCGCGGCGGCCGGCACCGGGCTGGGAGCGGTGCGTATCGACTCCGGCGACCTCGGGGTGCTGGCCCGCCAGGTCCGACACCAACTCGATGCACTCGGCGCACACCGGACCAAGATCGTGGTGTCCGGTGATATGGACGAATACTCGATCGCCACGCTCCGCGCCGATCCGGTCGACAGCTTCGGGGTCGGCACCTCGCTGGTCACCGGGTCCGGCGCGCCGACCGCCGGCATGGTTTACAAACTGGTTGAAGTCGATCGCGTGCCAGTCGAAAAGCGCAGCAGCCGCAAGCAGTCCCACGGCGGACGCAAAGCCGCGACGCGACTGTCGAGACCGTCCGGGACCGTCGTCGAGGAACTGGTACACCCGGTCGGGGTATCGCCGGGCACTGCGCCGTCCCGAATCCTGACGGTTCCGCTGGTCCGGGGCGGCGAGGTGCTGGCCGCGCCGGACCTGGATGCGGCGCGGGAACTCGTGGTTCGCGGTTTGGGCAGCCTGCCGTGGGAGGGCCTGGCCCTCTCGCACGGTGAGCCCGCCATCCCCACCCGGCAGGTGGCGCCGCAGTGAGTGCCGCCGAGCTGCCGCCGGTGACCGAACTGCTGGCCCGCGCCGTCGACGCACTCGGCGGAACGCCGCGTCCGGGGCAGGTCCAGATGGCCGAGGCGGTAGCGCATGCGTTCGCCACCGGAGAGCATCTGGCGGTGCAGGCCGGCACCGGCACCGGCAAGTCGCTGGCCTACCTCGTGCCGGCGATCGCGCGGGCCTTGAAAGAGGAGTCACCGGTGGTGGTGTCCACCGCGACGATCGCGCTGCAGCGTCAGCTCGTCGACCGCGACCTGCCCCGGCTGGTCGATGCGGTCGCTGACCAACTGCCCCGGCGGCCACGGTTCGCCCTACTGAAAGGGCGCCGAAACTATCTGTGCCTCAACAAGGTTCACAACGGTGCAGGTGATGAGATTGCCGACATTCCGCAGGAGGAACTCTTCAGGGCTCCGTCAAGCGCACTGGGCCGCGATGTCGCGCGGCTGACGAAGTGGGCGTCGGACACCGAGACCGGTGACCGCGATGAACTGAGCCCCGGCGTGCCGGAACGGTCGTGGTCCCAGGTAAGCGTCTCGGCCCGCGAATGCCTCGGCATGGCCCGCTGCCCCTTCGGTACCGACTGCTTCGCGGAGAAGGCCCGCGCCGAAGCGGGCCGCGCCGATGTGGTGGTCACCAACCATGCACTGTTGGCCATCGACGCGATCGCGGAAGCATCGGTGCTCCCCGAGCATCACCTCCTCGTCATCGATGAGGCCCACGAACTCGTCGACAGGGTGACATCAGCGGCCACCGCCGAACTGACTCCCGCCCCGCTGGGTGTGGCGACCCGGCGCATCGCCCGACTGGTCAGCCCTGAACTCAGCCAGCGCGTGGAGGCGGCGGTGGCGACGTTCTCCGCGGCGATCCACGACACCGCGCCCGGACGGATGGACTACCTCGACGATGAGCTCACGACGTATCTCACCGCGTTACGCGACGCAGCTCACGCGGCCCGCTCCGGCATCGATCCCGCCCCGGCCGATCCGAAAGCGGCCGCAGCCCGCACGGAGGCGATTGCGTCGCTCACCGATATCGCCGACGCCGCCGCGCGGGCGCTGGACTCGTTCGGACCGGCAATCCCCGATCGCTCGGATGTCGTCTGGCTCGATCATGAAGAGCAACGCGGATCGGGGCCTAAGGCCGGAGCCGCTCGGCCGGCGACAGTAGTTCCGGTCTTGCGGGTTGCCCCACTGTCGGTCGCCGCACTGTTGCGCAGTCGACTCTTCGACACCTCGACGACGGTGCTCACCTCCGCGACGCTGACCGTCGGCGGATCATTCGACGCGATGGCGCAGGCCTGGGGGCTTACCGATGGGCCGGACTGGCAGGGCCTGGACGTCGGCTCGCCGTTCGACCACGCCAAGGCCGGCATCCTCTATATCGCCGCCCATCTGCCGGCACCGGGGCGCGATGGCGCGGGCTCCGAAGCACAGCTCGAGGAGATCGCCGGCCTGATCGAAGCCTGCGGCGGACGCACACTGGGGTTATTCTCCTCGATGCGCGCAGCCAAGGCGGCGGCCGAGGCGATGCGGGGGCGGCTGGATACCCCGGTGCTCTGCCAGGGCGACGACAGCACCGCCGCACTGGTTGAGCAGTTCGCCGCCGATCCGCAGACCTCACTGTTCGGAACGCTGTCGCTGTGGCAGGGCGTCGACGTGCCTGGGCCGTCGTGCTCCCTGGTGATTATCGACCGCATCCCGTTTCCGCGCCCGGACGATCCATTACTGACCGCGCGGCAGCGCGCCGTCGCGGCCCGGGGCGGCAACGGATTCATGACGGTCGCCGCCGGACACGCGGCACTGCTGCTGGCCCAGGGCGCCGGACGGCTGCTGCGCCGCTCCGAGGACCGCGGCGTCGTCGCGATCCTCGACTCGCGGATGGCGACCGCGCGCTACGGCGGATATCTGCGGGCGTCGCTGCCACCGTTCTGGGCCACCACCGATCGGGCGGTGGTCACAGAAGCACTTCAGCGGTTGCACACGCCGTTGGGCGATTGACCGCCCCGATGCGAACTATTGTGGTTCGCATGCGCGGATTCGGGTCTCTACGGTGTCCGCTGATCGCTGCGGGCGTCGCGGTGTTGCTCACCTCGTGTGGCACAGCCATCCAGGGAAATCCCGTCTCGGTGTACTCCGATCCATTCAAGGTGGCCGGCCTGGCGGCCGTCGACGGACCCACCGGGTTGCGCCCGAATGCCAAGACGGAGTCACGTGAGGTCACCGATACCGACGGCGGACAGGTCGACGAGCTCGCCGGCCAGTCGGTCAGCGATCTCGAGGAATTCTGGAAGTTCGCCTATCCGGACACCTTCGATGGCGAACTGCAGCCGGTTGATGAGCTCTTCTCGTGGGATTCCGACGCCCCCGACGGGACGTTCTGCGGCGACACCACCGAGGGTCTGGTCAATGCCGCCTACTGCGAGGATGACAACACCATTGGCTGGGACCGCACCGTCCTGATGCCTTCGCTGCAACAGACCAACGGTGATATGGCGATCACGATGGTGCTCGCCCACGAATACGGCCACGCTATTCAGAAGATGGCCACGCTCAATCCCAAGGGTGTGCCGTCGCTGGTGGCTGAGCAGCAGGCCGACTGTCTGGCCGGGGTCTACCTGCGCTGGGTGGCCGAGGGCAAATCGCCCCGCTTCACCCTCAACACCGGCGAGGGACTGAACAACATTCTGGCCGCGATGATCTCGTTCCGCGATCCCCTGCTCAGCCAGAACGACTACTCCGACGGTGACGAGCACGGTTCGGCATTCGAACGCATCTCGGCGTTCCAGTTCGGGTTCACCGACGGCGCCTCGGCGTGCGCGGCGATCAATATCAAGGAGATCAGGCAACGTCGCGGCGATCTACCGGTGGAACTGCCCACCGATCAGACTGGCGAGTTGCCGGTCACCGA
>Ga0194035_1001507_pt1 | contig 12251 bp, 12 predicted proteins | sample JunL2320m_MetaG_FD_148680 | JGI IMG/M metagenome (GOLD analysis project Ga0194035, IMG submission 148680) | Anoxic zone freshwater microbial communities from boreal shield lake in IISD Experimental Lakes Area, Ontario, Canada - Jun2016-L239-20m | ecosystem: Environmental > Aquatic > Freshwater >...
GCACTTTTTGGATCCATGAAGCTGGAAAATTTTTGTGATGGCTACAAGAGATTGTATCGATTGAATCCTAAGAAATCAGCATTTGCTTTAACAGTGCTCCGTGACCATGGGTGCGCTTCGTGAGTCATCACTTCTGAAATCACTCGTGGCAATGAGTGGGAGACATCAGGAGTAGTTGTATTAATTACACCCCAGGAATTCTTCTTTGCGATGCGCAATAAATCCTTGTTTGCATTAACCACCCAGGCGCTTCCAGCAATGGAGAGCATGGGCAGATCATTTATCGAATCGGAATACGCGTAACTTTGATCTAGATCGATGCTCTCCCGTTGCGCAAGCGATCTAATGGCTTCGCCTTTTGCCGGCCCTCGCATAATTGTTCCGTGAAGGTACCCCGTATATCGACCCTCTTGAACCTCCGGGATTGTCGCAAGTGCGCCATCCATTCCAAGGTAGTGCGAAATAGGAAGAGCCATTTCAATGGGGCTTGCGGTAACTAGCCATGTCTTGTGGCCTTGCTCCTGGTGTTGCCGTATGCGATCCCTTACTTCAGGGATTAAGGCTTCCTCAAGAAACTCACCGACGACTCGGTTGCACAATGATTCCATCTCTGATGCGTCCAGGCCTGTAACAATGGAGAGCCCTCGATCGGAAACGAATCTTGTGGTGGATTTTGACTCAGTCTTGCTCCAGACATATTTAAATTCTCGAAATGCAAACCTTGCAAGATCGCGTCTAGTGAGAAATCCTTCGCCCACCATTCGACGCGCAAAATGAAAGAGGGAAGACCCACGGATGACCGTGTTATCCAAATCAAAGAAGGCTGCGATGGTCATATCACCAGGGTAAGGTGCGTGCTTCCTCGAAATAGAGATTATTTGCGTAAATGCTATTTGTTAACTCTATGTTCAAGAAATCTCCATCTTCTGCTTGGTATTCATGCCATTAGTTTTGGTTCCTTTGACTCGTGCGAATCATGATTGTTGCCGAGTCATTCCTGCCGCGGACAAACGGCGTAGTTAACACGGTCATGCGAGTGGCAAAGTACCTTCGGGGCACTGGGCATGAAGTCCTCATTCTGGCTCCTGGCCTCAACGCCTCACGCTCGTATGAAGATGTTCCGATCGTCCGCACCGCATCTGTCGTCATTCCTGGAATTCCCGAGACTGACTTAGCCTTCGTCAGCACCGCTCAAATCGTGAGAGAAATTCGCAAGTTCACACCAGACGTGATTCACCTCGCCTCACCCTTCATCCTGGGCGAGCGCGCTCTCAAAGCGGCGGCGTCCGAGGGTGTACCTACGGTTGCCGTCTTCCAAACAGATGTTGCCGGGTTTGCCGTTCATTACGGATTAGCTTTTGCCATGAGGGCTGCAGATGCTTGGGTTGGCCGAATCCACCGGGCCGCCGATATTACCCTTGCGCCTTGCTCGGATATGGCTTCATACCTTTTGAATTTGGGAGTTCCAGAAGTGCGACGTTGGGGTCGGGGTGTGGATCACTCCACCTTCACACCAGAGTTTCGCTCTTCCGAACTACGCGCGAGTTGGGGTGGTACATCCGACAAAAAGGTCGTGGGCTTCGTCGGCCGACTTGCTCCCGAAAAGAAGATTGAGAAGCTGGCACTACTTAACGATCGGAGCGATATCCAATTGGTCGTTATCGGTGATGGCCCGGAAAGACAAAGGTTGGGACGGGTACTTCCTCATGCGATCTTCACTGGTGCGCTCCAAGGTCGCGAATTAGGTACTGCTATGGCTTCGTTGGATGTATTGGTTGCTCCAGGGGAGAAGGAAACGTTCTGCCAAGTGGTGCAGGAAGGTATGGCAAGTGGGGTACCGGTAGTAGCTCCCAACGTAGGCGGCCCACGCGATCTAATAGATCACCGAGTGAACGGTGTGCTTTACACCCCAGGTAGCGATGCACATCTACTCGGCGCGATCGAGTCTCTTCTTATGGAACGCGAGTTGGCCAGTCAGGTGATTGAAGCCGGTATTCATACGGTTCAGAATCGCACTTGGTCGAGTGTCAATTCAGAACTGATCGATCATTACAGTGATGCGATCATGAGGAAGCTTGTCAAGAGCCGGGCGGTTGCCTGATGGCTAGCATCGTTCATGTCGCAAATTTTTACGGCCCCAAGAGCGGCGGGCTTCGTACAGCGATGAACTCCATTGCACTCGAATATTCAAGGCTCGGTCACCATGTGACGTTGATAGTTCCAGGTTCCAATGATTCATGTACCCAGACTGATTACGGGCACATCTACGAGATTGCTTCACCCGTGCTCCCTTTCAGCGGTGGGTATCGTTTCATTTTGCGCAGGCGCCGAGTCCAAGAACTCATCACTGCATTTGCACCGGATGTGTTGGAGATTTCAGATCGAACTTCCCTCGTAATCCTTGCCAAGAATCATAGGAAACAAGGTGGAATTGTCTCGATGTGGGCTCATGAACGTGTTGACGGAGTCTTGTCAGCCTTCTTGCCGGGATCAGCCAAGGTATGGGAAAAATTGGCGGATAAGTGGAATCAACGATGTGCCGGATTAGTAGATCACGTGATTTCTACAACGGACTATGCAGGAGCAGAATTTCGCCGAATTGCCATCACACCGCACCTGGTTCCGCTCGGCGTCGACTTAGCACTCTTTGCCCCTTGGAAGCGCGATGATCTCTGGCGCGAGAATTTCTCGCACACCCCCCTCATCTTGCTTTGTAGCAGGCTCTCTCGTGAGAAAGATCCATTGAAAGCGATTGAAGTCTTGAGAAATCTTCACAGCCGCGGGGTCAAAGGTCACCTTGTAGTTATTGGAGATGGTCCTATGCGTCGCGACATGGAGAATGCTTCTCGTGACCTTCCGGTGACATTTCTTGGATTCATTTCTGATCGAAAAGTGGTGGCCCGGATTATGGCCTCGGTGGACTTAGTGATCTCACCCGGACCAATTGAAACGTTTGGCCTAGCAGCACTTGAGTCATTGGCTTGCGGTACTCCGGTAATTTCTTCTGGAAGTGGCGCAATTAAAGAGATTATTGGTGGTGCCGGTGTGGCAGTTCAGGGCGGTGTTGATTCATGGAGCGAAGCGGTGCTGGAAATTCTCAGTAGGCGTGAAGGCACTCGTCGAGCAGAAGCCCGCAATCGAGCAGAGCAATTTAGTTGGCGCAATACCGTTGATCGACTCACTCACATCTATGAAATCAATCAGGAGGTCAAAGATGTCGCATGAAAAATATTCACATGAAAGAGTCATAGCCTTGGGTGATTCGGTGACTTTTGGCGTCGGAGATATTGGCAAGAATTTTGTGGGACCAGGATGGGGCGCTCGGGTAGCGCACGAGTTAAACGCTAAACGATTCCTCAACCTCTCAAATCTCGGAGCGCGAGTGCGCCATCTTTCAGAGGAGCAGCTCCCTGCAGCGCTCGCCTTTCGCCCCACTATCGCAATCATCAGTATTGGCGGGAATGATCTGTTGCGCTCTACCTTCGATCCGGTGGCGATGGAGTGTCACCTCGAGCGAGTAGTGATTGCACTTCGTCGGATCCAATGCGAAGTGGTGCTGCTACAAATCCCTGACCCCCGGAAGACAGCACCGGGTCCGCGAATGTTACGCGAAGCACTGGGCGCTCGTCGCCGCGAATTGGCTGGTCTGATTCTTCGGGTTGCGGTCAATACCAGGGCCTCCGTTGTGCAAGTCTCCGATAGCGAAGCAATGGCTCGACGCGAAATTTGGCATATAGACCGTATGCACCCCAGTGCGTTAGGACATCAACTTTTATCCGACCTGACCCTGAGGGCGTTAAACAAGGATCGGATGCTCGTGAGTCTGTCTGTCAATCAGGTGATCACCCAGAAGGAATCGATGAAGTGGTTTGCTTCAGCCGCCACCATGTGGTTCATCAAGCGCAGCGTTGATCTCATCCCCACGTTGATCTGGCTTGGCATCAAATACCGAATCTCTAAATTGGTTTTTCGCAAGAAGAGAGTGGAAGTTACAACTCTGGAAAGCCAAGAACTCTTTGCAGCACTGAATTTCCAGATAGACGAAATCAGGGCGGCTTAGTAACTTTCTTGTTCTTTGATAGTTTTCTTTCCTAAGATCATGTGACCAACAAAGCCGATGAGTAGCGCTGCCAAGATTCCAAGATTTGCATAAGCCCATGGACCATTCTTGCCGCCAACAATCCAGAGTAGATAACCCTGCCAGCTGAGCCAGCTTGCGAAAGTGTTGGTAACCAACCCCCAGCCCACAACCGTGCCAGCAATCATAAGTACGACGCTGGTGGGATTCCACGAGCCATAACGCCCTTGAGGATCAAAGAGGTCAGCCTCGTGATAGTCGCGTTTTCTCATGATTACATCGGCCACGAAGATGGCTGACCACACGGCAATCGGGACTCCAAGGGTGATGAGGAACCCCTGAAATGGACCGAAGAAGTTGGGCGCGAACCAGACGATGTATATGGTGCCAAGCAACATCACGACACCGTCGATGGAAGCTGCTTGGTGGCGCTTGATCGGCACTCCGAGTGAGACCAACGTGATTCCCGAGGAGTAGAGATTCAAGATTGCGCCCCCGATAAGACCAAGGATGGCAACAATGGCAAAGGGAATGAGATACCAAGAGGGTAAGAGCGTAGTGAGTGCTCCAATCGGGTCTGCCGCTATTGCACTCCCTAGTTCTGGGCTGCTACCTGCTAAGAGCGAGCCATAAGTAACGAGGATTACTGGAACGAGTGAGGCACCAAATACCGTCCAGCCAATCACGCTACGTCCAGAGACAGTGCGTGGTAAATATCGCGAGTAATCGGCTGCGCTATTCACCCAGCCAAGACCGATTCCTGTAATGGCAAAGATCATGGCACCAACAAATCCTTGAATACTTCCACTCTTCATTGCGGCAATCGCGTCCCAGTTCACATGATCAACGGTGAACGCTATGTATCCAATAGTGAGGAAGGCAGTAGCTGACGTAATCCATACCTGCATTTTCATGATTACCTTGAAGCCGAGAACGCCACCAAAGATAGTGAGTGACGCGGCAATGATGAATCCAAGGATGTATGCAAAGTTTTCGTTGATATCAGCGAAGCGTGTGAGGACTGTTTTTGTAGCCAATGTTGCGAGAGCTACCAACACGGTTTCCCAGCCAAGAAATATTAAGTAAGAGAGAATGCCAGGAAGAATATTGCCGCGGACGCCAAAAGAAGCTCTTGATAAAGTCATGGTTGGCGCCGATGATCTTTTCCCTGCTAGTGAACTGACGCCAACAAGAGCAAATGAAAGCACTGTTCCCACTAGCCCAGCGAAGGTCGCTTGCCAGAAGGAAATTCCGAATCCTAAGAGAAAGGAGCCGTACGAGAGCGCCAGGAGCGAGACGTTAGCCGCACACCATGGCCAGAAGAGGCTGCGCGCACTTCCGCGTCGCTCCGTTTCATTGATGATGTTGATACCATTCTGTTCAATACGGGGAGAGCTAGTCATAATTCCACCTCCCTCTCACCACCTAGTTGTACCGGATGCTACAGAATTATTGATTCCAGAGATTGACAAGGGTTCACTATACTTTCGATCTATGCGCCGGCTGGGTCTGTTAGTCATTATGTCCCTTGTTGCTCAGACTTTGCTTTCCCCGTCCGGAGCCTCGGCGTCCACAGACTCTTGGAAGATTAACAGCAAGAACTTCTCCACTAACACGGCCGGATTTGCTTCACCAAATTCAGTACTCCCTGGTGACACGGTCGATCTCTACATTACCTGCCCTAATGGAACCTTTTATGTGTCGGCTTACCGGATGGGATATTACGACGGAGTGGAGGCGCGGGAGTACTGGCGCTCAAGTGCTTTGCCGTGCATTCAGCAGAGTGCTCAGAAAGTAGATTCCAGGACATATATGAGTGAAAGTAATTGGACTTCCAACAGTTCAATAGATACATCTACTTTTCCGCCAGGCTTCTACTTGCTCAAAATCTTTGCCTCTAATGGTTACGAGTCCTTCATTCCACTCGTGGTCCGTGAAGCAGATCTTACTTCAAGGGTGGTTATTTCTATTCCCACGTTGACGAGTTTGGCGTACAACAGTTGGAAAGGGGCCTCTGCTTATCGGGGAGTAAAAGGTTTCGCCGATCGTGCCCGGATACTTTCCTTTGACCGTCCACTAAAAATGGGATTTGGAAGTGGGAAGTATCTTTCCTACGTTCATCCACTCTTGGTGGAAGCTGAGAAGAGTGGAGTGTTACCCGCCTACGTCACCGACGTGGACGTCGCGACAAATCCAGGAATACTCTCTGGGGCAACTGCGTATGTTTCTGGTGGGCATGATGAGTATTGGAGTGCGCAGGAACGAGGCGCGGTGATTAAGGCACGTAGCAAGGGAACAAACCTGCTTTTCTTTGGTGCGAATGTCGCCTATTGGCGAGTGCGTCTCTCATCTTCGCCACTTGGTGAAAATCGCCGCATGGAGATCTATAAATCATCAGCGGAAGATCCCAGTAAAGAAGAGAGCACAATTCGATTCAGAGATGCGAGTTATCCCGAAGCTGATCTCACGGGGCAGACGTACAACTGTTTCCCAGCGCAGGGAGTATTTACCGTCACCAAGCCAAATTCATTCATTTTTAAGGGCACTGGTGCAGTGGCGGGTACTCAATATGTAGGTATTTTGGGTCCAGAAGTTGATCGGGTGGCTCCTGTGAGTTCTAAGACAGGGCCACGAGAAATTTTAGCGAGTTCATCAGTGATTTGCGGGGTAGACAAAAAGTCGAAGTCCCACTTTATATATGCAGTTTCAAGTACCGGTGCCGGCACCATTTCCGTAGGGACGATGAGATGGATTACTCGTGGCTTCACTTCACGTGTTCCCGCTCGCACGAGATCTTTTGTTTCAAGGGTAACCACAAATATCTTGCTTGAGGCGGCCCAAGGACCACTAGGCCTACGCCACCCCGTTACCCAGGGATAATCTGATCTAGCGACCTCTCGCTTACATACCTCGTAGGTAGGGCCTTTTCTTGCTAGATACCAAAAGCATCAGTAAGAGTGACTGTAGAAAGTCCTCGACTATTCACGATCTCTAGTAACTGATCGAAATGATTTGAGGCCACCATATTATTTGCATGACCAAGCACAATTCCACGGTCCCGCATTGCTTGATGTGCCAAGTTCATAAATTTAGCAGATCCTACTTTTCCAGAATCAGCTAAGGTCCCTGACCATAACATGGGCTTTGTATAGCCAATGTCAGCGGCAGCATTGATTACGGCAGTATTGATGTCACCGTATGGGGGTCGAAAATAAGGTCTTGCATCAACTCCGTAGTTTCTTTCTATAAAATTATGACAACCCATTAACTCTTTCTGTACTTGTTTGGCAGTGAGTTTTGTGAGAAATGGATGACGCATTGTGTGATTTGCTAATTGAATCTGTCCGCTTTGCACCATGGGCTTAAGTATTTTTTGATTTGTTTGCCAAGGAGACATTCCCGCGTAAACGAAAAATGTCAACCTCAGATCATTGTCAGCCACGAAATTTATATAGTTTTTAACCGCATCATGGCTGCAACCATCATCCACAGTCCACGCAAAGCGCGCCGTATCACTTTTTGGCAATGTGGTAATCGCGTTAATAGATGAAGCATGAGCGCCATCTAGAAAAGATTGCGGCAGGGCATTAGATGCCACGGCGGCCATAGAGACACCCATCACTTTCAAAAAATCTCTACGCTCCAAGGCACTCTCCAATTTCTGATGGCTGTAGGGAAATCTACACGCACTGACTCAATTCGTGGCGAAGGTGATCGTGATCATTCCGCTTGAGGCGGCCTACGGACCACTCGGCGCGCGCTACCCCGTTACCTAGCGGTAATCTGTACACATGAGCCCATCGCTTCCACAGATCATGGGCAGGGATCTCTTGGGTGCAAAGAAAGAACTTCCAGGAGACCTTCCAGCCACACGTACCTACGTGATCGCGGCCTTTCTACGAGACCAACAAGGCGCGGTCGATCGATGGATTAGCGCACTAGCTGATCGAGGTGTGGCTGATTCTCCGCTGGATCCCACCTTCACGGGCGAAAATATAGTCTTGGAATTTCCGGTCCTTGGGAGTAAATGGTTCCTTTTCCAACGCCGTTTTGACGCATCGATGGCAGCGTATATCAAGAATCCTCGAGTGCTAGCGCGCACTTGGACTTTTTATACAAATGTAGATCACTTCTGCCGAAGCACACGTATCGAAACAATGAGTCAAGTATCTGCCATGGCACTCGATAAATCGGGGAACGTACTTTCCCTCGTTACTGGAGAAGTTGATGATTCAAGAATTGCGCAACTGATGGGTATATCGCATGAATAACCGTCTACTCCTGGTGACTGGTGCTACAGGATATGTAGGTGGCCGCTTAGTCCGCGAATTGGTGGCATCGGAGTCGCAAGTCCGCGTATTAGTGAGAGATGCTTCTAAGATTACCGACGCTACTTGGCACGATCAGGTAGATGTAATTGAAGGTGACGCCTTTAACATCTCAGACTTACGCAGGGCACTCACTGGAGTGCATACGGCCTACTACTTACTTCACTCGCTCAACTCTGGAAAGAATTTTGCTCAAACCGAAGAAGAGATGGCTACAGCTTTTGCAACTGCGGCACACGAATGTGGCGTTAAGCAAATCGTTTATCTTGGTGGCATAGCTAATGATAAAGCGACGAGCGCGCACCTCTCATCGCGTGTACAGGTAGGACATACGTTAGCTTCGTTAGGAACTCCCACAATCGAAATGCGAGCGGGCATCGTCATCGGCTCAGGATCAGCTTCATTTGAAATGTTGCGCCACCTCACCGAACGTTTACCCATCATGACGACTCCGAAGTGGGTAAAGAATCGCACTCATCCAATCGCCATTCGTGATGTCATCTGGTACCTCTCACAATCTGCAGAGCTGGAGAATCCAGTAAGTGGCATTTTCGATATCGGCGGCTTAGATGTGCTTACTTACGCCGAAATGATGCATACCTTCGCCAAGGTCGCCGGGTTGCGTAAGCGCATCATCATTCCAGTACCGGTGCTTTCGCCAGGGCTTTCAAGTCTGTGGGTAGGACTAGTTACTCCCGTACCAGCTTCTATCGCACGACCGTTGGTTGGATCTCTGATTAGTGAAGTCGTGGCAGATCCCGCCAAGAGCATTCATCAGATTATTAATCCACCGAAAGACGGTTTACATTCCGTCGATGATGCGATTGAACTTGCTCTCTCGCGCAGTAGCGAGGCTCTTACTTACACGCGGTGGTCAGATGCCACGAGCAACGCTTCCCCATGGGAGGCAAACCACACTGATCCAAGTTGGGCAGGAGCCACTGTATATAGCGATGTGCGCACCTTCACGACGACCGCATCGCCAGCGGCAGTATGGGAAGCGGTGGAGCGTATAGGCGGCACTCACGGCTGGTACGGGTCCGATTGGGCGTGGCACCTCAGAGGATTTCTTGACCGACTCGTGGGCGGGGTGGGCTTGCGTCGTGGTCGGCGCAATCCAGAGCATTTGCGGGTCGGTGAAAGCCTTGATTTCTGGCGAGTCGAGGGTCGAGTCGAAGGCGAAAAATTACGCTTGCTCGCTGAGATGAAACTTCCGGGGCTGGCCCACCTAGAGTTCACCATTACGCGAGACGGGGAGCGGTGTTCGCTTCGACAGGAAGCTTCTTTTCTGCCACGTGGACTCGGCGGTCATCTCTATTGGTGGATTGTTGTGCCTTTTCACACCTTCGTTTTTCCTGGAATGGCGAAGAATCTTATTCGATACGCGGAGTCGCTTCCGAAGGCGTAACTCTTTCATCGATCGGATATTCGGGAAGTCTGACGCCGTCTGACAGAATGCACTCATGCACATCTTTGATGAAGAAACCCAGCGCATTTCGGATGAAATTGGGGCTTACGTAGATTTGCGCCTTCGGATGGATCCTGTTGCACTCGATCAACCACGCACATTTGCGGAGCTCAGCGAGATGGCGGGAGAAACCATTACCGCGGATGGGTTGGGCGGCAGTGCTGCTTTGAAACTCTTCACAGACATACTTGCGCCCGCCTGCATCTCGACTGATCATCCGCGATATCTCGCCTTCATCCCCACGGCTCCTACCGAACTCTCTTCACTCTTTGATTTGGTGGTTGGAGCAAGTGGCATCTATGGCGGTTCTTGGCTTGAAGGTGCCGGTGCTGTGTATGCAGAGAATCAAGCGCTTGCCTGGATCGCGGATCTCGCAGGATTTCCCACTACAAGTGGCGGAGTATTTATGCAAGGTGGCACTGTTGGAAACCTCTCAGCACTGGTGACGGCACGAGAATCTGCGAGAGCGAAATTTGGTAATGATTATCGTTGGGTATTACTGGTAAGTGAAAATGCACATTCGTCTATTGCCAGTGCGGCCCGGGTCATGGATGTAGATATCGTTCAGTGCGCGGTCGACCAATCCGGTCGGCTCTTGGGTTCCTCAGTTCTCGATGCAGTCAACTCACTTTCAGGTAAGCAGAAAGCATTTGCAGTTGTAGCTACATCTGGAAGCACAAATCTTGGAATTATCGATGACCTCGCTTCGATTGCAGATGCAGCAGAAGCTGCCGAACTTTGGTTTCATGTCGATGGCGCATACGGAGCCGCTGCGCTCGCAGCTCCAAGCGCTCGTCAACTATTTAATGGAATAGAGCGCGCAGATTCATTTATCGTAGATCCGCACAAATGGTTCTTTGCACCTTTTGATGCCTGCGCTCTTCTTTATAAGAATCCACATTTGGGTAAGCGTGCTCATACGCAAGAGGCAGGTTATTTAAAGTCTTTACAAGAACCCGATGCATGGAATCCGTCCGACTTCGGAATCCAGCTTTCACGTCGCCCGCGCGGACTTCCATTCTGGTACTCACTGGCATCGCATGGCACTAAAAAATATGTCGAAGCAGTAGAGCGCACCTTGGAAGTCGCGCGCGATGCGGCGAGGTTAGTGGGAGAGTGCCCGGTGACTGAAGTGGTTTATCCGCCTGCTCTTTCGATTGTGGCTTTTCGTCGTATCGGCTGGGGCCCCGAGCAATACAAAAGCTGGAGCGATAAATTGCTCGCTGAACAGATCGGCTTTGTGACTCCCTCGACCCATCAAGGCGAGACCATCCTGCGCTTTGCCATCGTTAACCCCCGGACCACACCAGAAGATATCTCCACCATTCTTGCCACCTTGGCGTGATGACCTCCCCAGAAGACATATAGGCGCACATATAGGCGAAACCGGGCGATAGTGGGGGATAAATGACAACCGTGTTATTTACTCCTATTATTGGAGCTCAGCAGAGCACCAGAGGTCAGATGGAGTGCGTAAGCAAAGGGGTCATCGTGGGCGAAGTCGTTCTCTCGGCAATCACTACCGGGGAACTCTCTGAGCGCGAACGCGCCATCCTCGATTTTGAACGTCACTGGTGGAAGCATGCGGGCGCCAAAGAGGTCACCATTAAAGGACTCTTTGACCTCACTCCGACCCGCTACTACGAGCTCCTCAACTCGGTGATTGATCGCCCCGAGGCGCTCTCCGCCGATCCCATGTTGGTCAAGCGTTTACGACGGATGCGCGATGCCCGTACCCGCGACCGTTCAGCTCGCCGTCTCTCTTAAGTAGATCTCCCACACTTTTTGTAATTTCCTTTTGCGCCAAATATCCTGATTTTAGGGGCTCTTTTTTACTTTTTCATCAAATTTTCTCGCTGCCATCTTCCCTGCCCACACTCCAGAGAAGTAACTTCCCAGCCTGGGGTTTTCTCCACCAATGAGTTCACCCCAGTAGCACCCGGTCACAGACGAGCTGTGGCCCTATGAAGTAAAGGCAGATTGTGATGGCAGTTGGTACCGTTAAATGGTTCAACGGCGAAAAGGGCTATGGCTTTATCGCAGTTGATGATGGCGCAGATGTATTCGTGCATTACAGCGCGATTGATATGGATGGCTACAAGTCCCTCCAAGAAGGTCAGCGCGTGGAGTTCGATGTGACCCAAGGCGCCAAAGGTCCACAAGCTGAGTCTGTGAAGGCGGCCAGCTGAGGGCTCAGCCGTTCACAGCCGTTCACAGCGGTTCACAATTTGCACTCCTCGTACGAGAGTGCCAATCTATGGGTAGCACTCTCGGGGTGAGAGTGATAACCCACCCAGACTGTGGAGCGAGACCTCCCACGAGGTCGTCCGTCGCGGGCGCCACCCAGTCATGGTCGTGAAAACGACCCCGTATGAAG
>Ga0194035_1001508_pt1 | contig 12243 bp, 11 predicted proteins | sample JunL2320m_MetaG_FD_148680 | JGI IMG/M metagenome (GOLD analysis project Ga0194035, IMG submission 148680) | Anoxic zone freshwater microbial communities from boreal shield lake in IISD Experimental Lakes Area, Ontario, Canada - Jun2016-L239-20m | ecosystem: Environmental > Aquatic > Freshwater >...
GGTAAGGGTTCACTGATCGGAAAGATGCCCGGTGATCACTGGCAGAAGCTCGCCGGAGTCCGCGCCTACCTTGCGTTCATGTGGGCACATCCCGGAAAGCAGTTGCTATTCATGGGATCTGAGATCGGCCAGTATGCCGAGTGGAGTGAAGCCCGCGGCCTCGACTGGTGGCTACTGGAGAATGCCGATCATCGCGGTCTGCAGGATTGCCTTCGCGATCTCAACCACACTTACACCGCGAACTCAGCTCTGTGGTCACGCGATATCGATCCCGGCGGATTCACCTGGCTCGACGCCGACGATGCCTCCAACAACACGTACTCCTGGCTTCGCTGGGGACATGACGGCGCTGTCGTCGCAGCGATCGTCAACTTCTCCGGCGGCCCACATGAGCAGTGCCGAGTGGGTCTGCCCTACGCGGGTGCATGGGACGAGATCCTCAATACCGATGCAGAGGCGTACGGCGGATCCGGTGTGGGCAACCTCGGCCGTATCTACGCCGAACCAATCCCGCACAACGGCCAACCGTTCTCAGCGGCCATCCGAGTGCCACCCCTAGCTGGCGTCTACTTTCGCCCATCGGCTGGTTAACGCGCCGCAATCACACGCTTCAGCCGGTCCAGGTGTCATAGGAGCGGGCGATCGTACGGGCTGCGATGTAGTTGTCGCTATGACGAACGTCGTTGTCGGGCTCAGACCACGACGAAAGAATGACGACAACCACGTTGCGCGCGACATCCACGTACAGATGTTGGCCGTGAATGCCAACGCCGAGAACAACATCCGGATCAATGCGCGGCTTGTACCAGAACGAGCGATACGCACCGCCCGGGAAGAACTCAGCGAAGTCGCCGATCGCCCAATGCTCCGGATCGCCACCATGCATGATGTCGTCGAGGTACTCAGCACTCACTGCGCCCCGACCACCATCTGCAACGAGTTGGCCGACGCGGGCTAAGTCACGCGGAAGCAAGCAGAGCCCACCCGCCGCACGTAGCGTCCCCTCGCGGTCGATGGTGACCTCGGCATGATCCTCAGTACCCGCAGCTTGAAACAAATACGTCGAAACAGCCTGCGCCCACGTCATTCCGGAGACGCGCGCACACACCACCCCGACCATGTCAGTAGTCGGCGATAGGTAGCGGAACTTCTGACCGTGTTCCCCTTCGGCCTCGCGAGTAAGTAGGAATTCCTCCAGCGCTGGCGCTCCCGCCGGCGCCGGATACCAGCCAGCAGCATGACGGTAGGCCGTCACATCCGGGCCCGGTGAGTAATCCTCGACGAATGCGTACGAGGCCTCCATATCGAGCATTTGATGCAGGGTTGCGTTACCGAATCCACCCGCCGCCGCCTCGGGAACATAATCGGCCACGGTCTTGTCGAGATCGAGTAATCCGGCCGAGGCCAAGGCGTTCGCCAAAAGTCCGGTGATCGACTTGGTAACACTGAAGATCAGGTGCGGCTCATCGTCGCGCATACCGTCAGCCAGCCATTCGGCGGCGAGGTTGCCGTTGTGCAGGACGACGAGTGCGTCACGTTCACGCTCGCGCAAGAAGTCGCGCAGGACGACAGGGCCGTCGTGTGCCTCGAAGGTTAGATCAAGAATCTCTGGACGCGGCTCTGGCGGCAGTTCGCGCGTTACTGCGGCCTTGCGGATGCGCTCCGTCGGAATGATCTCGCGCACATGGCGAAAAGCCCAGGTTTGGTTTGGTGGGGTCAGCCAGTTACTCAGATTAGGTCGGGTCACTCGCGTACCGTAACGCCTGCCAACGTCCGCTGACGGGTGAATCTCGATATGACAAGACCGTGTCCACCTATATCGCCACGGCGGTACGTCATATGACCTAGAAAACGATGGTCTAGAAAAGCGCGTTAGCCAATGCGGTCCGAGCTTTAATCACGCGCGGATCGGCGTCACCGATCAGATTGAACAGACCAACCAAGTGATCGCGCGCCGCTGCTTTCTCATCTCCTACCGAGTTACGAACCAGCTCAATCAGCCGCGCGAATGCTTCCTCGACACGACCCTCGAAAACTTCGACGTCTGCTGCGAGTGACGCCAAACGAAGATCAGCAGGGCTCGAATCAGCCTCAGCGATCACGGCTACCGGATCGATGCCATCGGTGCGACGCATGAGTTCTACTTGGGCCAGGCCGAGCTTGGCATCCTCATCGTTGGGATCGGTAGCCAAGATGTCGCGATACGCCGCATCAGCGGCATCCCAGTCACCCTCATCAATGGCCGCGAAGGCCACGTCGTAACGGGAGTCCTCGGCATCGGCTTCCCCAACCTCAGCCGCCGGAGCAGCCGTGGTGTTCAGCCCTGCTTCCTGAGCGATCACCATCAACTGTGCCAACAACTGACGGATGGACGGCTCCGGCATGGGGCCTTCGAACATTGGCACGAGTTCGCCGTTGACGACCGCGATCACCGTCGGGACTGCCTGCAACTGCAGTGCCTGGGCAATTCGCGGATTGGTATCGACCTCGATCTTCGCGAGAACCCACGCGCCATCAGCCTCATACGCGAGCTTTTCCAAGATCTGCGTCAGGGCTGCGCACTGCGGGCTGCGTGGTGACCACAGATCCAGAATTACTGGAACGGTCGCTGACCGGTTGAGAACCTCGGTCTGGAAGTTGATCTCCTGCACGTCGAATACGACAACCGGACCGTCACCGCGACGCTGCTCGGCAGCGGCCTGCGCCTCACGCTGCGCGGCGAGCGCAGCCAAATCGATAGCGCGACCGGCGGGGATACGTGGACCTGGCAGATTCATACTCACAGGCACATTCTGGCATCACCGAGCCTCGCGACCTACCGAGGCCGCGCCATGGCGATCTTTGCCGCCAGCATCGCGCACAACTCAGAGGAAGTAGAGCCTCGAGAGCGGTACGCGATCAACCGGATCCATCGTTAACACCTGCCCATCAAGGGTCACCCGCGAACCATCCGGAGCCACCACGACCGACGAGGACGAGCGATGACGAATCATGTTGCCCAAGCCCACGTCGCGACAGTTCTTGACGGCCACGCGACGACGACGCGTTGGGAACACGTCAGCGCCCGCACCCACGGCACCTGAGTTCGTGAAGATGACGGCTGAATCAACGGCCGCCCCACCGATGCCACCGAACTGTGCAGCGATCTGACGGGGTTGCGCCGCATCGATCACCGAGTTCGGATCGCCCACCACACCCCATGCGGGCAGACCGGATTTCAGAATCAACCACGGCTTAGCACCAAAGAGCTCGGGAGTCCACAGCACGATGTCGGCCATCTTACCTGGCTCGAGGGATCCGACTTCATGTGCCAACCCGTGAGCGATCGCCGGATTGATCGTGAGCTTGGCCATGTACCGAAGAACGCGCTCGTTGTCGTTCGTCGCCTCATCGTCCAACGGCTTCAGCACCGCGGCCAACTGCAAGGTTCGACGAACCGTCTCCCCCGCTCGGCCCATGCCTTGGGCGTCACTGGACGTGATTGGAATGACGCCACGATCGTGCAGCACGCTTTCCGCCGCCATCGTTGCCGCGCGCACACGGGCCTGCACGATCTGTGCGTCACCAGGAAGATCGGGCTTCAGCGCGTGGCAGTAGACGATCATCTGGAAGTGCTCGTCCACAGCATCGCGCCCGAATGGCAACGTGGGATTCGTCGAAGATGCGATCACATTCGGGACCCCAGCAAGCTCAAGCACATTCGGGGTGTGCCCACCTCCGCAACCTTCGACGTGATACGCGTGGAACACTCGTCCGTCTGCGACCGCCAAAGTGTCGCGCACCGATAGGCCTTCGTTCAGCCCATCGGTGTGCACCGCCACCTGCACGTCCCACTCGTCGGCCAACGTGAGGCAGGTATCGAGTGAGCGCAGGTGTGCACCGGTGTCTTCGTGCACTTTGAAACCGCAAACGCCCGATTCGATTCCTTCCATCATCGGTGAGCGACGTGACGATGAGCCACGTCCCAACATGCCTATGTTCACGGGATACGCGTCGAAGGCGGCGTATGCCATGCGCAGCGGCGCAGCGGCGTTAACACCAACCCCCCAGAACGGTCCGAACTCTTGGCTGATGATGGTCGTGACGCCGGATGAGAGGGCAGCTTCCATCACTCGCGGCGACAACATGTGCACATGCGTATCGATCGCACCCGCAGTGGCGATCACGCCTTCACCATTGATGACGATGGTTGATGTCCCGACGACGACGTCGATGCCGTCATTGGTATCTGGATTACCGGCACGACCTACGGCGACGATGCGACCATCACGAATTCCGATACTGGCACTGCGAATACCCAGCACCGAATCTATGATCAGCACATTCGAGATCACGACATCGCATGACTCGTTCGTCCGAACGGCCCGCAGTGCAATGCCATCGCGGCCGCTCTTGCCGAAACCGAGCAGGAATTCGTCATCCTCGGGTTGGCTGTGCGCTTCAACTTCGACGACGAGCCCGGTATCGCCGAGTCGTACTCGATCACCGGTTCGTGGCCCGTAGACGTGCGGATGGGCTGCTGGATTCAGGCTCATGCCTGTACCTCCGGGTGTTGACGTAGGTAAGCGCGCATGTTGGCCACAGCCGCATCGGGATCTGGCGTCGATCCCTCGAAGCCGGTGTCAAGGAATCCCGTTGCGTGCAGGAGTTCTAAGGCTCGCTCCTTGGCCCCGGGTGCATCTAGTGGTCCGTCAACCAGACCGGCGAAGCCGATCACCACCCGCTCACCACGGATCGGCACCAACCTCACAGTGGTTGTTGTGCCGGGCGCGAATCCGAGGGTCGACCCCGACGCAATATCGAGATGACGACCGTAGGAAGCAGCCCGATCGAAGGCGAGGCGCGGGTTAACCTCGAAGAAGTGGAAGTGACTGGTGACGGTGATCGGCACGGCGGCAGTATTCGTCACCTCAACCTCAATCAGGTCGAGCTGCGCGTCACGCTGGGCTTCATCTGGCACAGTTCGTGTCTCTGCAGCGGCTGCGGTAATAAGCCCGGGTGCCTGATCGCCCAGAGACCCCCCACCGATCGGATCAGGCACGACGATGAGTCGGCTGCCATCGTCGAACACTGCTTCAACCTTGACGTCGATGATGATGTCCGCAACGCCTGGCAGCACATCATCGGGCCCGAGAACCGATTGGCCGATCAGTACTGCTTCTTCCAGCCGCCGTCCATCACGCGCCGCCTCACACACGGTGTCAGCGATCAGCGCTGTTGCTTCCGGAACGTTGAGTTTCAAGCCGCGCGCACGTCGCGCTCGAGCCAATTCAGCGACGGTGAATAGCAGGATTCGATCCCGCTCAGTAGGTGTCAGGTGCACATCGTCATCCTGACATTACGACGACGCGATCAGTGGCATATCGACATGATCACGTCCAGTGCCGTTGACGAAGTGATGCGTCGAACTACCAGCGCCGCAGTTCGACCGGCGCGACAGTCTTACCAGCGCGGCAATGCCTTACCGGGATTCAGAATCCCGCGCGGATCCAACGCGTTCTTGATGCTCGCGTGCATATCGATCGCGACCGGGTCGAGTTCTTTGGTTAGAGCATCGCGCTTGAGCAAACCGACGCCGTGCTCCCCCGTCACAGTTCCTTCGAGCGCAAGCGCTACGTCGAGGATGTCGTCGAACGCAACGAGCGCACGTGCCGCGGCCGCCTCATCGCCGCGGGGGGTGACGATCGTTGGGTGCAGGTTGCCATCACCGGCATGCCCGAAGGTCGCGATCATCACGTCATGCTTGGCAGCGATCTCTTCGATTCGCTCAACGGCCTCGGCCAGACGACGACGCGGGATCGCAATGTCGTCGAGGAGCCAATCACCTAGCGATTCGAGAGCTTGAATTGCCATCCGACGCGCACCAAGAAGCATGTCGGCCTGCTCGGGATCCTCAGAGCGGTAGCACTCCGTTGCACCGGCCTTTTCACACAGCGAGAGCAGCAAATCGGCTTCTGCTTCACCGGCTGCACCGCCGGCATCGCTTTGCGCAACGAGGAGCGCGGACGCATCCGTCGGCAAGCCCATCGGGCGCCAACCTTCAACGGCCTGAAGGGTTGTGCGGTCCATCAGTTCAAGCAAACTCGGCGAGCAGACGGACATGATCGCCTCGACCGCACGCCCGGCATCGCCGACGGAGTTGAACACGGCGACGGCCGTGGTGGGCTGAGGCGGCAGCGGACGTAGGCGCAGACGTGCCATCGTCACAATGCCCAGAGTGCCTTCACTGCCAACCATCAGGCCGGTGAGGTCGTAGCCCGCAACACCCTTAATCGTGCGACGTCCGGGACGCATCACGCGTCCATCGGCGAGCACTACCTCAAGCCCGAGCACGGCATCGCGGGTGACTCCATACTTCACACAGCAAAGACCACCCGCATTGGTGTTGACGTTGCCGCCGATCGAGCAGAAGTCCTTACTCGCCGGATCGGGCGCGTACCAAAGGCCGAACTTAGCCACCTGCTCACGTAAGTCGGTGTTGAATATCCCCGGCTGCGTTTCGACGTATCCGTTACCGACATCAACGTTGAGCACATCGCGCATCTTCTCCACGCACACGATCAAGCTGCCATCGATCGCATTCGAGCCACCCGAAAGTCCTGAGCCAGCACCGCGCGGAACAACGGGGACCCGATGTTCGTACGCCGCACGCATCAGCGCCGAGACCTGCTCGGTGTTGCGGGGAAAGGCAACGGCGAAGGGCATGCCAACCGCAGAGCCCGTTGAACGATCGGCGCGGTAGCTCTCGAGCCGATCAGAATCGGTGACGACATCACCATCTGCGAGCGCTGCATATGCAGCGGCGAGAACGGAATCTTCGGGAGTCACGTCGTGGACGCTAACAGGGAATGACCGCGCGCCGCATTAATCGAGAGGATCACTTCAGCCCACTAGCGCGTGAGATCGGCCACAAGGGAATCGGCGGCTGCATATGGATCACTTTGACCGTCAACCACGCTCTGCGCGAGCTGATCGAGACCAGCGAGGGCGCCAACCCGGCTGCGCAGCAAACCAACTGCGATCACATCGATTTCCGCAGCCGCTCGTGCCAGTCTCCGCTGCCGCAATTCACCCGTGGCCGCAAGCCATTCGCCATGTGCATCGATTGCGTCGACGATCTCGGTTATTCCCTCACCTCGAGAGGCAACGGACTTCAACACCGGCGGTGTCCAACGATCCTCACCACTCCCCGATCGCGGCCCCGAACCAAGGCTTAGCATGTGCCGCAATTCGCGGGCAGTGGAATCTGCACCATCACGATCAGCCTTGTTGACGACGAAAATGTCGCCAATCTCTAGGATCCCGGCCTTGGCAGCTTGGATCCCGTCGCCCATGCCAGGGGCGAGTAGGACAAGGGTTGTGTCAGCAGCGCCAGCGACTTCGACTTCGCTCTGACCAACACCCACAGTCTCAACGAGAATCAGATCGAAACCGGCTGCGTCGAGGACTCGGATCGCTTGCGGAGTCGCCCATGACAACCCGCCGAGGTGTCCACGTGAGGCCATCGAGCGAATGAAGACACCATCGTCCGTCGCATGCTCTTGCATGCGCACGCGATCACCGAGTAGCGCACCGCCGGAGAACGGTGACGACGGATCAATAGCGAGCACCCCGACCCGCTGACCGCGAGCACGATATTCACTGACGATTGCCGAGGTCGTCGTGGACTTCCCAACGCCCGGCGAACCCGTCAATCCAATGATCCGTGCGTGCCCGGTGTGTGCGGCCAGTGCGTGCGTCACCTCACGCATGATGGGCGCACCGTCTTCGACGTACGAGATGAGTCGCGCGACCGCACGAGGTTCCCCCGAGCGCGCCCGCGCAACCAAATCTCCGACGTCGACAGTCATCGCTTAGCCAGCAGTCACTTAGGCCGATGGAACGCGGATGATCAGCGCATCGCCCTGACCGCCACCACCGCAGAGTGCAGCAGCCCCAGTGCCACCACCACGACGACCGAGTTCCAAGGCGAGGTGAAGCACAACGCGCGCACCGCTCATGCCCACTGGGTGGCCAAGGGCAATCGCACCACCGTTGACGTTGACGATCTCAGGATCAACACCGAGCTTCTCCGTTGAGACAACACCGACCGCTGCGAATGCTTCGTTGATCTCGACGAGGTCGAGATCGGCCGTCGTAAGGCCCTCCTTCGACAAAGCCTTGAGGATCGCGTTGGCTGGCTGTTCCTGAAGCGACGCATCCGGACCAGAGACGACACCGTGCGCACCGATCTCGGCGATCCACGACAAACCAAGCGATTCAGCCTTCGACTTACTCATCACAACAACAGCGGCGGCACCATCAGAAATTTGCGACGACGAACCAGCGGTGATCGAACCGTCCTTCGCGAAGGCCGGACGTAGCGCACCGAGTGACTCCATCGTCGTCTCCGGACGGATGCCCTCGTCCTTGCTGAACGCGATCGGATCACCCTTGCGCTGCGGGATCATCACCGGGGTGATCTCGTTCTCGAACAAACCAGCCTCAGTAGCCGCAGCCGCGCGAGCATGTGAGCGAGCGGCGAGCGCGTCCTGCTTTTCGCGGGTGAGGTCTGCGTAGCGCGCGTTGTAGGACTCCGTTGAAACACCCATCGCCATGAGATCGAACGCACAGGAAAGTGCATCGTTCGCGAGTGAATCAACGAGCGTCACGTCGCCGTACTTGAAACCTTCACGTGACTTCGGCAGGACGTGCGGGGTCTGCGTCATCGACTCCATTCCACCAGCGACAACGACGTCGAATTCACCGGCACGAATCAGCTGATCAGCCATCGCGATCGCCGAAAGACCCGACAGGCACACCTTGTTGATGGTGATCGCCGGAACGTCCATCGAGATGCCGCCGGCGACGGATGCCTGGCGCGCAGTGTTCTGGCCCGCCCCGGCCTGCACGACATGGCCCATGATCACGTACTCGACGGCATCAGCTGAGACCCCACCGCGCTCGAGTGCGCCGGCGATTGCAACCCCACCGAGCTGGGCTGCGGAGAAGTCCTTAAGCGAGCCGAGCAGTCGACCCATGGGGGTACGAGCGCCTGAGACAATGACACTGGTTTCTGTGGCCATGGGGGACCCTCCTGATGCGGTGTGAATACGTAGGCGTCACGATACTGGTGTGAACACTCAACAGCCTGCAGAGGTCCTTGGTCCGGTAGTTACAGGAATTGACCACGTCGGATTCGCCGTCAACGATCTCGACGCCGCCATCGAATTCTACGGTCGTGCATTCGGTCTACCCCTGGTCCATCAGGAGATCAATGAAGAGCAGGGCGTACACGAGGCCATGATGGGCATCGGTAACGCCTGCATTCAGTTACTCGCTCCGCTAACGCCAGAATCGACGATCGGCAAGTACCTCGCCAAGAATGGCCAGGGCATCCAGCAGGTTGCCTTCCGGGTGACGGATATTGACGTTGCGTGTCAGCGGCTTCGTGAGGCCGGCCTGCGCCTGATCTACGACGCACCGCGTCGTGGCACAGCGAACTCACGAGTGAACTTCGTCCACCCGAAGGATTGCGGTGGCGTGCTCGTCGAACTCGTCGAACCAGCCGCCGACGGACACTAGCTACCGCGAGCGAGCATTCGGTGGAACTCACTTATAGAGTGCACCCGTGGATGAGCTTCCCTACCCCTGAAGCGTCCCGATGCTCGAGCCGGCTCAACAACCGCCAGCGACGCCCGACTCACCCAACTGACTATTCGCCGACCTTTGGAGGCCGACGTGCAGAACATCCTCGACGCAATCATGTCCGGAAATGCAACCAGTGCGGACTTCGCCGCAATGGACTTGCCGGAGTCGTACCGTGCCGTCACTGTCCATAAGGACGAGGCCGAGATGTTCGCCGGCATGGCCACCCGCGACAGGGATCCACGTCAGTCACTGCACGTCGAGGACATTCCTCTACCTGAGCTCGGCCCGGGCGAGGCACTCGTCGCCGTGATGGCTAGTTCGATCAACTACAACACCGTGTGGACGTCGATCTTTGAGCCTGTCTCCACCTTCGGATTCCTTGAGCGTTACGGCAAGCTCAACCCTCTCGCCAAGCGTCACGATCTGCCGTACCACGCTGTCGGCTCTGACCTCGCGGGCGTCGTGTTGCGCACGGGCCCCGGCGTGCACACGTGGAATCCCGGTGACGAGGTTGTCGCGCACTGTCTTTCCGTCGAACTCGAAAGCCCACTCGGCCACAACGACACAATGCTCGATCCCGAGCAGCGCATCTGGGGCTTTGAGACGAACTTCGGCGGCCTAGCGCATGTTGCCCTCGTCAAGGCAAATCAGTTGCTACACAAGCCATCCCATCTGACGTGGGAAGAGGCGGCCGTACCCGGCCTGGTGAACTCCACCGCATACCGTCAACTGGTATCCCAGAACGGTGCCGGGATGACGCAGGGTGACACCGTGCTGATCTGGGGTGCATCCGGCGGCCTTGGCTCATATGCGACGCAGATGGCACTCAATGGCGGCGCGACTCCAGTGTGTGTCGTGTCCTCACCTGAGAAGGCAGAGCTCTGTCGACGGATGGGTGCTGAACTCATCATCGATCGCAGTGCCGAGGGCTACAAGTTCTGGAAGGACGAGAACACCCAAGATCAGAAGGAGTGGCGTCGTCTCGGTGCCAAGATCCGCGAGCTTACCGGCGGTGAGGACGTCGACATCGTCTTCGAACACCCAGGCCGCGAAACCTTCGGCGCATCAGTTTACGTAGCACGTAAGGGTGGCACGATCGTCACGTGCGCATCGACGTCCGGCTACATGCATGAGTACGACAACCGCTTCCTCTGGATGAATCTCAAGCGCATCGTCGGCTCACACTTCGCCAACTACCGCGAGGCCTGGCAGGCGAACCGTCTGATCCAGCGGGGCCAGATCCACCCGACGCTGTCGAAGACGTACACGCTAGAAGAAACAGGTCAGGCCACCTACGACGTGCACCGCAACATGCATCAGGGCAAGGTCGGCATCCTCGCCCTTGCACCTGAAGAAGGCTTGGGAGTCCGTAATTCAGAACTTCGTGCCCAGCACATCGACAAGATCAACCGCTTCCGCGATTTGTAATTCGCTGACTGGCACGCGCGAACCGTACCCGAAGCAGAACCCTGAGTTTGCCTAGGGGCCCCTTCGGCTTATCCTGTGGATGATACTGATTATACGTATAATCATGCGTATAATCATTGCAGTCTTAAGGAGATCTCATGGCCGCGATGCTAGAACCAGCGACGTCATTTCAAGCAACGGATTTGGCCCGCAATGCCAGAGAGGTTCTCGATGCTGCGCGCAAGCCGCAAGGAGCCCTCATCAGGGACAAGGACGGCACCAACTTTCGGGTTGTGCTTGCAGGGCGCGCGAGCCAGGACAGCTACATCGCCGACGCCCTAAGCGACGCGCTCCGCTTACTTCGGCTAGCAACTCTCAACACACCTGACCCAGCCCTTTACGGCGACCTAGCGTGGATTTCCCCGCTGCCATCTGAGGCTCAGCTCGAGTTCGCCTGGGCATACGCACAAGCGATCCAATCAGTTCCTTCGACTGGCGTGGAGCCCGTGGAGGCGCTCGTGTACGAATGGCATCAAACTGCCCGCGCATGGGCAGACCCATCGCTTCGAGACGACCTGCTTACCGAGGTGTCCCATCCTCTCGACGATATCGAACTGTGAGCCCTGACAAAGGACGCAGCAAGTCCGGCGGGACATCCAATGTGAGACGTCCGCGCCGACCCTCACTTGCTCCGGAATCAATGCCACGTTCGACACACGTTGACTGGACCATCAAGCCAGCAACGGCTCAAGCCCACAAACAGTGGGAACGCGCATTTCTTGATGCTCCCGACCTCATGGCATCACTGCGTGAGCGACTGCGCACTATGCCACTCGATCGATCTGAAAATCCGCGTCGAACGGCTCAACTGAAGTACGCGCTGGCCACTCGTCGCATAGGCGATAAAGAGCTACCCCAGTGGCAGCATGAGATCAGCGCGGCCGGTCGGATCTGGTACTGCCCGGACAGGGAAGATCGCGTCATTTGGATCACCAAAGTAGATTTGTCTCACCCGAAAGAGACCGAGTAGTCGCGGCTACGACTGGTCGAGGGATGCGCGGGCGTCGGCTAGGAAGGTGACGAAAGCTGCAGCAAAGTCGGCGGGAACCTCGATAGGTGTGAGGTGTCCGGCACCCGAAAGTTCAACAGCCCGAACGTCAGTCAGCGCTGCGACGAGAGCGTCCTGATCAGCGCGCGGTGAAAGGA
>Ga0194035_1001511_pt1 | contig 12231 bp, 12 predicted proteins | sample JunL2320m_MetaG_FD_148680 | JGI IMG/M metagenome (GOLD analysis project Ga0194035, IMG submission 148680) | Anoxic zone freshwater microbial communities from boreal shield lake in IISD Experimental Lakes Area, Ontario, Canada - Jun2016-L239-20m | ecosystem: Environmental > Aquatic > Freshwater >...
ACCGCGCATCAACGGGTGACCGTCTTCCACTGCCCAACCGGCTGCTGGCGGCCGCCCCACTGGTGACACTCGGCGCGATGGCGTACTCGCTGTACCTGTGGCACTGGCCGCTGCTGATCTTCTGGCTTGCCTACACCGGCGGTGCGCATGCGCAGTTCTTCGACGGTCTGGCCATCCTGCTGATCTCGGGCGTGCTGGCCTATCTGACGATGCGCTTCGTCGAGGAGCCGCTGCGCTCTCGGCGCACGGCCCTCGACGCCGCCCCCGCCACCGGGACCCCGGGCAGGACCTGGCAAGCCCGGTTGCGCCGCCCCAGCATCGTCGGCGGAACCGCCGTGATCTTGCTCGGGGTGGCGCTGACGGCCACCTCCTTCACCTGGCGTGAGCATGTGGCGGTCCAGCGCGCCAACGGCAAGGAACTCGCGGACCTCTCGAGCCACGGCTACCCGGGCGCCCGAGCGCTGATCGACCAGGCCCGGGTACCGCAGTTGCCGTTCCGCCCCACCGTGTTGGAAGCCACCGACGACGTGCCCGAGTCCACTAGCGACGGCTGTATCAGCGACTTCGACAACGCCGGCGTCATCAACTGCAGCTACGGCGACCCGTCGGCCACCCGCACCATCGCGCTGGCCGGCGGATCGCATGCCGAACACTGGATTACCGCCCTGGACATCCTCGGCCGGCAGCACCACTTCAAAGTGGTCACCTATCTGAAGATGGGCTGTCCGCTGACCACCGAGCAGAAGCCCTTGGTGATGGGCGACAACCGGCCCTATCCCAAATGCCGGGAGTGGAACCAGCGGGTCATGGCCAGGCTCATCCAAGACCATCCCGACTTCGTGTTCACCACCTCGACGCGGCCGTGGAATATCAAACCGGGCGACGTGATGCCCGGCACCTATATCGGAATCTGGAAGACGCTGTCGGACAACGGCATTCCGGTGCTGGCCATGCGTGATACCCCGTGGATGGTCCGCAACGGTAAGCCATTCCTGCCGGCCGACTGCTTGGCCAAGGGCGGAGACGCGGTGTCCTGCGGTATCAAACGGTCCGTGGTGCTCTCCGATCGCAATCAGACACTGGACTTCGTCAAGCAGTTCCCGATGCTCAAGCCCCTCGATATGAGCGACGCGGTGTGCCGCGATGACTACTGCCGCGCCGTCGAAGGCAACGTGCTCGTCTACCACGACGCCCATCACCTGTCGGCGACCTACATGCGCACCCTGACACCCGAACTCGGACGCAAGATCGGTGCCGCAACCGGATGGTGGTGACAACCCCCGCGGGACTCCTCCCCGGCCGATAGGGTCGACCCATGGCCTTCGAACCCGTGCGGACCACCGTCTGGCCCGGTACCGCCTATCCCCTCGGTGCCACCTTCGACGGCGCAGGCACCAACTTCTCGGTGTTCTCCGAAGTGGCCGATCACGTCGAACTCTGCCTGATCGACGACGGCGGCGCCGAGACCCGCATCCCCCTGGACGAAGTCGACGGTTTCGTCTGGCATGCGTACCTGCCGACCATCACCCCCGGCCAGCGTTACGGGTTCCGGGTGCACGGACCATGGGACCCTGCCAACGGCGACCGGTGCGATCCGAGCAAGTTGCTGCTGGACCCCTACGGCAAGTCCTTCCACGGTGACTTCGACTTCAGCCAGGCGCTCTATTCCTACGACCTGAACGCCGACGATCCCGCCTCCGGCGGCACCCCGCCGATGATCGACTCCCTGGGTCACACCATGACCAGCGTCGTGATCAACCCGTTCTTCGACTGGGGATCCGACCACCCTCCGCGCACGCCGTACCACGAGACGATCATTTACGAGGCGCACGTCAAGGGAATGACGCAAAACCATCCCAGGATCCCCGAGGAACTGCGCGGTACCTATTCCGGCCTCGCCCATCCGGCGATCATCGACCACCTCAAGTCACTCAACGTCACCGCGATCGAGCTGATGCCGATCCAGGAGTTCATGCACGACAAACGATTGCTCGCACTGGGCCTGCGAAACTACTGGGGCTACAACACTTTCGGTTTCCTCGCTCCGCACTATCAGTACGCCGCGAACCATCAAGCCGGCGCCGCCGTGGCGGAGTTCAAGTCGATGGTGCGCTCATTCCATGACGCCGGCATCGAAGTCATCCTCGACGTGGTCTACAACCACACCGCCGAGAGTGACCACCTCGGGCCCACCATCAACTTCCGCGGTATCGACAACGCCGCCTACTACCGGCTGCTCGACGGTGATCTGCGGCTCTACAAGGATTTCACCGGAACCGGCAACAGTCTCAACGCCCGTCACCCGCACACCCTGCAGCTGATCATGGACTCGCTGCGCTACTGGGTGCTGGAGATGCACGTCGATGGTTTCCGCTTCGACCTCGCCTCCACGCTGGCGCGGGAGTTCTACGACGTCGACCGATTGAGCGCGTTCTTCGACCTGGTCCAGCAGGACCCGGTGATCAGTCAGGTCAAGCTCATCGCCGAACCGTGGGATATCGGCGAGGGCGGCTATCAGGTGGGCAACTTCCCCGGACTGTGGACGGAATGGAACGGTAAGTACCGCGACACCGTCCGCGATTACTGGCGAGGTGAGCCGGCTGCCCTCGGCGAGTTCGCCTCCCGGCTGACCGGTTCCTCGGACCTCTACGAGGACACCGGACGCCGACCCATCGCGAGCATCAACTTCGTCACCTGTCACGACGGCTTCACCCTGGCGGACCTGGTGTCCTACAACGACAAGCACAACGACGCCAACGGCGAGCACAACCGCGACGGCGAGAGCCACAACCGATCCTGGAACTGCGGAGTGGAGGGGCCCACCGACGATCCGGAGATCCTGGCATTGCGGCACCGGCAGATGCGCAACATCCTCGCCACGCTGATGCTCTCCCAGGGCACCCCGATGATCAGTCACGGCGATGAGATCGGCCGGACCCAACACGGCAACAACAACTGTTACTGCCAGGACTCCCCGCTGTCCTGGGTGGACTGGAGCCTGCTGGAACCCAATGCCGACATCCTGGAGTTCGCCCGGGCCGTCACCGAACTACGTATCAAACACCCGGTGTTTCGCCGTCGGCGTTTCTTCAAGGGTATGCCGATCCGCAGCGGCGACCAGGTTCGCGATATCGCCTGGCTGACCAAGGACGGCGTCGAGATGACACCCGATGACTGGAATTCGGGTATCAAGTCGGTGGCGGTGTTCCTCAACGGCGAGGCCCTGCCGGAACCGAACACCCGGGGTGAGCGCGTCGTCGATGACTCGTTCCTGCTGTGCTTCAACGCGCACTCCTCCGACGTCGAGTTCGTCACGCCCGACGGGCATTACGCACGCGAGTGGATGACGGTGCTCGACACCTTCGATCCGCCAGCGGGCGGAAAAAAGCGGGTCACCGCAGGCGCGACGATTACCGTACCGACACGATCGGTGATCGTGCTGCAGAAGACCTCATAACGCACACATGCCATCACTGTTCGACGGAGACGACGACCGCCGGGTGCGCTCAGCGATCGAGTCCGTCTACGCGAACTTTGCCGATGTCGCGCGACCCGCATCGGTGCAGGGCTGCCCCTGCTGCACCGACGACGCCGAAACCTGCGCACTCCTCGCCCAGCCACTGCGTGACCTGAGTGCCGACGACCTTGACCGGTACGCATGGAAGGCCGTGACGACCATGGGCACCACGGAGGACCTCACATACTTCTTTCCGAGGCTGCTGGAACTTCTGGTGGACGACACCCTCGGAGCGGAAACCGAGGCCGTTCTGGCCAAGATGGAGTACGTCTACGACACCTGGCCACCGCCGCGCCAACGGTCGGTCGATACCCTGCTCGAGACAGTTCTGCTGTCTGCGTTAACCCGCGATCGCGCGGATGCGTGGATCTGCGGCGCCGCCCTGGGGACCACCGATGCGGCAGCACGCCTGGCCGCGGCCCTCGCCGAACCCGACTCAACGTCAGGGCTCGCCCGCTGGGCGCAGCGCAACAGCGACGCGACAGGAAAGCCCGACTTCCGCAACGCCTACTTCTCGGACGACGATCCCGGCGCCATCATCCTGTCCGCGTGGCTGGGGCGCACCGATATTCGCCGCGCACTCCACTGTTCGGGCGACGGCTCGGGAGTCATCGCTTCCGAGAACTGTCTCTACACGTGTTTGGTGGACCAGCGCGGACGCGTGCTGCTAGACGTGGAGTTCGAAGTGCACCCCGGCGCCACGTCATCGCTGTGCATCGAATTCACCCCGTCGGAGCGACGCCGAGTCGGAGACCCGGCCGCACTGCGTGAGCGTGCCTTCGACATCGGCGGATCTCCGGAGAGCTGGCTGGCTCGCCGGGTGGCGGATGGCGGCTAGGTGAGATAGCGGTAGGCCGGCGAGCCCGGCTCCAGCGCTTCCACGTACATACCTGACTTGGCCATCCGGGCGAGTAGGCCTTCGAGTCCGGCAGCGGACCCGAGTTCGATACCGACCAGTGCTTCGCCCGTCTCCCGGTTGTTGCGCTTGACGTATTCGAACAGCGTGATGTCGTCGTTCGGACCGAGCACCTCGTCGAGAAACCGTCGCAGCGCTCCCGGCTCCTGCGGAAAGTCCACCAGGAAGTAGTGCTTGAGGCCCAGATGCACCAGCGACCGCTCGAGCACTTCGCCGTAGCGGGAGACGTCGTTGTTCCCTCCCCCGATCAGGCACACCACCGTCGATCCCGGCGCGACATCGGCTTCCAGCAGACCGGCTACCGCTAGCGCGCCGGCCGGCTCGGCAATGATGCCCTCACTCTGGTATAGATCGAGCATCGCGGTGCACACCGCGCCCTCGTCGACGACGGTGACCGACACCATGTCCCCTGCCGCGGCCAACACCTGATAGGTCAGCACACCGGCCCGCTTCACCGCCGCGCCGTCGACGAACTGATCGACGTGATCGAGCGTCACCGGCCCACCGGCGGCCAGCGCGGCCATCATTGAGGCCGCCCCGGCCGGTTCGACACCCAGCACCGCGGTGGTGGTGGTGCGCTCGGCCAGATACGCGGTGATACCGGAGATGCAACCGCCGCCGCCCACGCCGACGACGACCAGATCGGGCTCGTACCCGAGTTGGTCGAGGATCTCGACGGCAATGGTGCCCTGGCCGGCCATGGTGCGCAGATCGTCATAGGGCGGCACCAGGGTCGCGCCGGTGCGGGCGACATCATCGAGTGCTGCCGCGGCGGCATCGTCGTACGTGCGGCCGCTGACGATCAACTCGATGAAGTCACCACCGTGATAGCGGATGCGGTCGCGTTTCTGTTTGGGCGTCTTGCCCGGGACGTACACGCGGCCGTGGACTTTCATGGACCGGCAGGCCAGCGCAAAACCCTGAGCGTGGTTGCCGGCAGAGGAACAGACCACCCCGGCCCGCAACTCTTCGGCGCTGAGCTGTTTGAGCAGGTTGTACGCGCCGCGAATCTTGTAGGACCGCACGCTCTGAAGATCCTCGCGCTTGAGGTAGACCTTGGCGCCGGTGACCTCCGAGAGCCGATCGCTGTACTCCAGCGGGCTGCGCAGCACGACGTCGGCGATCCGCAGCGCAGCGGAATCGATGTCGGCCGCGGACAGCGGACCCGACACGCGCTTATTGCTCAGTTCGGCGGACACCGATTAATGGTGCCATCGCCGGGCCGAAATCAGTGAATCGGGGCCAACACGAACACCGGGATGGCGCGATCGGTTTTCCGCTGGTAATCCGCGTAGTCCGGGTACGCTGCGACCGCCCGCTGCCACCAGAGGGCCTTCTCGTCGCCGAATACTTCGCGGGCGTCGTAGTCGCCGGTTGCGGTGCCGTCCTGCAGTTCGACACGGGGATGGGCGACGATGTTGAAGTACCAGACCGGGTTCTTCGGCGCCCCGCCGAGCGAGGCGACCACCGCGTACTCGCCGTCGTGTTCGACCCGCATCAGCGGCGTCTTGCGCAACTTGCCGGACTTGGCCCCGATCGTGGTCAGCAGGATGACCGGCTTGCCCCGCAATTCGGTGCCCTGGGTGCCACCGGACTGCATGTACAACTCGGCGTTCTCGCGCGCCCAGTCCATCGTGCTGGGTTCGTAATCTCCGGTCAGCGGCATACCGTCAGCCTAAGCGGCGGGTCTATTCGGGGTCGCGGACCGCGTTGAGGCGATCGTTCACCCGAGCCAGCGCCTCATCGAGAATGTCCACCTTGTCGCCGCGGCGTTCGTTGGCCGGCTGCGCAGCGCCGCGGCCACCCTCGGCCTCCACCCGTGCCGCACCCTGGCGCCGCAGCAGGCTGAAGTTTTTATCACGCACCGTACGAAGGCGACTCTGCAGATCCTTCAATGACTTCTCGTCCAGTCGCTCCAGGGCGTGGGGCGCGGTCTCATCGACCAACGAATTCTCCTGCTGGGTCAAGTTCACATGGTGGTTGCTCACCAGTGATTCATATCCTGTCCGGTCCGGCGGCTAGAAGGCAGGCCAGGGAAGCGGCCGACTTCGCTCCGGACTGGGCATCACCGGGTCGTCAAGCAGGGCTCGCACACGTCGCCGCAGCGCGGCCAACTCCGCAGCGGTGATGTGCTCGCGCAACTCCGAGCCCAGTGCTGAGCCCAGGGTCTTTTCCAGATTGGTGAGGTCGGTCTGGGTCTGATTGTCGATCGGCTTGCCCGCCCACCCCCACAGCACGGTGCGCAGCTTGTCCTGAACGTGCAGAGCCAGCCCGTGATCGACGCCGTACACCTGGCCGTCCAGGCCGGACAGGATGTGACCGCCTTTACGGTCGGCATTGTTCACGATCACGTCGAAGACAGCCATCTGCCGAAGCCGCAGGTTATCGGCGTGCACCAGTCTCACTTCCTCGCCGGTGTAGTCGTAGGCGCGCACCGCCGACAGGTATCCCGCCGGAACTGCATCGACCGGGCACAGGTCCACCAGGTCAGGACCGCTTGGCTGATCCTCATTATCGTCATCGGGTTGCTCAATCCAGAGTTGGAGCATGCCGGTACCGGCCGGGCCATCCCGAATAATGGTGTGCGGCACGATGTTCCAGCCCAATGCCGCTGAGATTGCGAAGGCGCCGTACTCGCGTCCGGCCAGGGTGCCGTCCGGAAAATCCCACAGCGGCTGCTCTCCGGCAACTGGCTTGTAGACGCAGTGCACTGTGTCGTCGCCTCGCTGTGCTTCGCAGAGGAACGTGGCGTTGCTGGCTGATCGGATGCGACCCAGGATCTTCAGTTCGCCACTGCGCAACGTTTCGTGGCGCTCGTCGGTATCCGTCATGAGTCGGGCTCATCCTCGACATCGGCTATCCCGAGGCGCTGATAGCCGTTGCTGCGGATGCAGAAATGCCCCTCGGGGTCCAGTGGCTCGTCGCACAGCGGGCAGGGCGGGCGCCCGGCGGAGATGACCCGATCCGATCGGGTGGCGAACTGACGTGCCGAATCCGGCGACAGGAACACTCGGACCGCGTCGGGTCCGTCTTCGGAGTCATCGAGGATGACCGAGGCGTCGTACTCGGTGTCGGAGACGGCGAGCAGTTCCACCACCACACTCTGGGCCTCGGCATCCCAGCCCAGTCCCATGGTGCCCACCCGGAATTCCGCATCAACCGGGTTGATCAGCGGATCCAGATCGTCGACATCAGTCTCCGGCGGTAGCGGTGTCCCGAACCGGCGGTTGATCTCGACCAGCAGTGCGCTGATCCGCTCGGCCAACATCGCCACCTGCTGCTTCTCCAGGCTCACCGAAATCACCCGGGCCTCGTGAACTGCCTGGATATAGAACGTCCGGTTTCCGGGTTCACCGACGGTCCCGGCGACGAATCGGTCGGGCGTGCGGAAGACGTGGATTGCGCGGGCCATGATCAGTCCCAAAATACCGGTCGGGTCATGCCGGTCAATCGGTCGATCCGCCGACCACGGCGTCATCGCCGCCGTCGGTGGCTTTCTCCGACGCTTTGAGCGCGGAGGCGAGTTGGGCGCCGGTGTGGTTGACGTGCACCACGAACGGGCGGGCGGGCGTATAGCGGATCACACTCATCGATGCCGGGTCGGCGGTGATGCGCTGGAAACTGTCCAGGTGGGTGCCCAGCGCATCGGCGACGACAGACTTGATCACGTCGCCGTGGGTGCACGCCACCCAGAGCACGTCGGCACCGTGCTCCTCGGTCAGCCTGCGGTCGTGATCGCGCACCGCGGCCACCGCGCGCGCCTGCACCTGTGCCAGGCCCTCACCGTCAGGGAAGATCGCGGCACTCGGCTGCTGCTGAACAACCGACCAGAGCGGCTCTTTAACCAGTTCGCCGAGTTGCCGGCCGGTCCATTGGCCGTAATCCACCTCCGAAAGCCGCTCGTCGACCAGCGGCTCGAGTCCCAGTGCGGCCGCCAGCGGCTCAAGGGTGAGTCGGCAGCGCAGCAGCGGGGATCGCACCAGTGCCTTGATCGGCAGTCCGTCGAGCCGGTCCACCAACTCAGTTGCCTGAGCCAGGCCCTTCTCGTCAAGTTCGACGCCTTCGGAGCGCCCGGCGAGCGTGTGCGCGGTATTGGACACCGATCGTCCGTGGCGCAGCAGGATGACAGTCACGCAGTTGTCCTCACGACGCGCCGACCTTACCGCTGACCAGCAGCGCCATCACGGTCAGGGCCAGCGCCACCCGATAGCCGACGAACCAGTACATCGCGTGGTGGGTCAGGAACCTCAGCAGCCATGCCACTGCAGCCAGACCAACGACGAACGTGATCACCACCGAAACGGTCAGTTGCGCGCCCGTCGCACTCATCCCCTCACTCACGGGGTGGAACGCGTCGGGAAGTGAGAACAACCCTGACGCCAACACCGCCGGAATGGCTAGCAGGAATCCGAATCTCGCCGCCAGTGGACGATCCAGGCCGAGGAAGAGGCCGGCGCTGATGGTGGCACCCGAACGCGACACCCCGGGCACCAGCGCGAGGCACTGTGTGACGCCGACGGTCAGACTGTCGCGCCAGGTGAGTTGCTCAGCGTGGCGGGTCTGCCGGCCGAGGTACTCGGCAGCGGCGATCACGGCCGAGAACACCAGCATCGCGGTGGCGATCACCCACAGGTTGCGTGCACCCGACCGGATGGTGTCTTTGAACAGAATCCCCAGCACACCGATCGGGATGGTGCCGATGATGACGTACCAGCCCATCCGGTAATCGACATTGTTGCGGTTGGTCGCATTGAACAGCCCACTGAACCAGGCCTTCAGGATCCGGGCGATATCGCGGCCGAAGTAGACGACAACCGCGGCTTCGGTGCCGAGTTGGGAAACCGCGGTGAATGAAGCGCCGGCATCCCCGGCGAAGAAGACCCGGGACACGATCGCCAGATGGGCCGACGACGAGATAGGGAGGAACTCGGTCAGGCCCTGGACAATCGACAACACCACCACCTGCAGCCACGACATTGCCGTCCCATCCACGCCGAGAACCGTACCCGGCTGGAATTCAGCGTGCCGGGCGCGGCACCGGCGCGGCCTCGGCGATTGCGTCACGTACTGCCGCCGAAAGGCTGCGCGCATCGTCGACATCAAGATCGGTGAGGCTTCGACTCGCGCCGGCGACCACATCCTCGGGCGCAGGCACCGGTCCGGCCAGTCGCGGGCGGTAAATCTCGACGAGCAACTGGCCGCGATGAACACGGAAGGAAAAGCTACGGCCGTCACCGAGATGGCCGAACCCGCTGGCGAACACACCGGTGGTGATGTCCTCAATGACGAACTCGGCGACGAACTCGGCGCCCTCGGGATGCGGGGCGGCGGCCGGCGTCATGGCGACACCATAACGCCGGTTACGCCCGCGGGGGCGGCAATCCCGACGCGGACTCGCGCGGTGTCGGGTGCTTCATTGCCGGGGACCTAGAATCGAGCGATGCGCAGCACCGTGTGCGGGATGCTGGCGGTGATGCTGCTGGTCAGCGGATGCTCGTCGAAGCTGACGGGCAGCGCACCGGCCACCATCGAGTCGGCCCGAGCCGCGGTGTCGCCGCCTGCGGTGATCGCGCCGGCCGGCCAGGTGCTGGCGTTGAACGCGCCTGCGCAGTCTGCGATCTTCGATTCCGCTCTGGCCTCGCTGGTGGTCTTCACGCCGGGGCCGAACCCGCAGTCACCCGCAACGCTGACGATCTTCGGACCCGGGGACGCCCCGCGCACGGTGGTGCTACCCGGTGGGGCCACCGCGATCGCCGGTGACGATCGCGGTGTGGCGTATGCATCCACCCGGGGCGGATTCGTCAGCGTCGACCTGGCCGCCGGCACGGTGAAGCCGACGCTGATCGACGGTCAGACCGCCACCGACTTCACCGCCATCGCCCGGCGCGCCGACGGCCGCCTGGTGCTCGGCAGCGCCGACGGCGTCGTCTACACGCTGGGGGCCGACTTCACGGTCGCCGCCACCTCCGAGATTTTCGCCCGGGTCGATGGCATCGTCACCCAGGGTGACACCGCCGTGGTCCTCGACCGCGGTCAGACCTCGGTGACCGCATTGAACGCACAGGGTTCGCCTCAGCAGGCGTTGCGGGCCGGCCTCGGCGCGACGACCATTACCGCCGACCCGGCGGGCCGGGTACTGGTGGCCGATACCCGCGGTGGGCAATTGCTGGTGTTCGGGGCCGACCCGCTGATCGAACGGCAGGGGTATCCGGTGCCCGATTCGCCCTATGGGCTGGCCGGTTCGAGGACCCTGGTGTGGGTTTCCCAGACCGCCACCAACACGGTGATTGGCTACGATCTGGCCACTGGCATACCTGTGGAGAAGGTGCGTTATCCGACCGTGCGGCAACCGAACTCGCTGGCTCTCGACCAAGACTCCGGCACCCTCTACGTGGTGTCGGGTTCCGGCGATGGTGTGCAGATAATCCCCAACGCGGCCGGTGCGCGGTGAGCGCACCACATCGGGGGCGTATGCCCGCTGCCTGGGAGGTCGAACTCTCCGATGAGTATGAATGGATTCCGCTGCGACTGCCGCCCGAGGTGACCCGCGTCAGCGCGTCAACGCGGTTGTCCATTGAGGCCGAGTACCGCGGCTGGGAGCTGTCCAGGGTTCGGCTCTATACCGATGGCAGCAGACGTGTTCTATTGCGGCGTAAGAAGTCTCGAATTGCCAATCCGCAACCGACCGATCAGCCGGGCCCGTGATCTACGACGCGGTGCGTCGGGCGCTGTTTCTGGCACCGCCGGAGCGTATCCACCACCTGGTGTTCGGCGCACTGCGCGGGGCCACCGCCAACGAAGCCACCCGGAGACCGCTGCGCCGGGTACTTGCGCCGCGCGACCCGATACTGGCGAGCACGGTGTTCGGGGTGCGCTTCCCGGGTCCGCTCGGCCTGGCCGCCGGTTTCGACAAGGACGGTATGGGCCTGAACACCTGGGGCGCACTGGGATTCGGCTATGCCGAAGTCGGCACGGTGACCGCCAGTGCCCAGCTGGGCAACCCTGCGCCACGGCTGTTCCGGTTATCGGCCGACCGCGCTCTGCTCAATAGGATGGGCTTCAACAACCACGGCGCCGGACAGTTGGCATTGCGACTTGCCCGCCACCGCGCGGACGTTCCGATCGGTGTCAATATCGGCAAGTCCAAGGTGACGCCGCCGGAAGAGGCCGCGCAGGACTACGCCGCGAGTGCCAGACTGCTGGGACCGCTGGCGGCCTATCTGGTGGTCAACGTCAGCTCCCCCAACACCCCCGGTCTGCGCGACCTGCAGGCTGTCGAGTCATTGCGGCCAATCCTGGCCGCGGTGCTTGCCGAGACGCACACACCGGTGCTGGTGAAAATCGCCCCCGACCTCTCCGATGCCGACGTCGATGCCGTCGCGGACCTGGCGGTCGAGATGGGTCTGGCCGGAATCGTCGCCACCAACACCACGGTCTCGCGATCCGGTCTGCATACCCCGGGCGTCGACGAACTCGGGCCGGGCGGGATCTCCGGCCCACCGGTGGCACGGCGGGCACTGGAGGTGCTGCGCCGGTTGTACGCGCGCGTCGGAGACACCCAGGTGCTGATCAGTGTCGGCGGAATCGAAAGCGCCACCGACGCCTGGGAGCGCATCACGGCGGGGGCGTCCCTGCTTCAGGGTTACACCGGGTTCGTCTACGGCGGAGGTATGTGGGCCAAGCAGATTCACGACGGTATCGCCGCACGCCTGCACTCCGGCGGGTTCACCGCCCTGAGCGACGCAGTGGGCTCAGCGACTCACTAGCGCCCACGGCCACGCGGTCCCCCGCCATCCCC
>Ga0194035_1001512_pt1 | contig 12231 bp, 9 predicted proteins | sample JunL2320m_MetaG_FD_148680 | JGI IMG/M metagenome (GOLD analysis project Ga0194035, IMG submission 148680) | Anoxic zone freshwater microbial communities from boreal shield lake in IISD Experimental Lakes Area, Ontario, Canada - Jun2016-L239-20m | ecosystem: Environmental > Aquatic > Freshwater >...
CGGACTCGTGGGCTCCATCACCGGGGTGGCCTGGCCTACCTGATGGCCTACGGCCTAGAGATCTGCGGGCTGTCCATTTCCGCCTTGTTCTGCGCCGCCATCATGACCAGGGCTGGTGGTCACGAGTACGGGGCGCTGCTCACTGGGTGCTACCTGGCCCTGTCGATGATGGCGGCAGCGGCAGGCATTGCGTTGGCGCCAATAGTGATGGTGCGGTGGGGTCTGGCCCGCAGCTTCGGGGTTGCCATTGCATCGACGGGTCTGGCGATGGTCGCCCTTGGAGTCGTGATCCTTCTGGGCGGGCCTGCGCCAGTTGCCCTCCTGGCCTTCGCTCCAGTCGTCGGCGCTCTGGGTGGTTTGGCAGGAGTGCTCAACCTCGTTGTGGCCCGTGCCTTCCTGGGTGGCGAGGACATGTCCAGGGTCAGCGCCACCATGTCGGTGGCCAGCGGCCTGGCGTGGGGACTGGGTGCACTGATCGCTGGGTTCGGGCTCCGGCACGTGTCACTCGGGGTCGGCCCATTACTGGGCGGACTGCTCTGCTTCCCGATGGCGTTGTTGATGGTGGTTCGACCTCCTGCAGGGACCATGCCCGAGGGTCATGCCAAGGGGTCCACCACGATGATGCACTTGGTCCGACGCAATGCCCGATTGAGGGCGGCCACGGTGGTCGCAGGCCTTTTCTGTGTCGTGGCCATTCCGATGGCTGCGCTGATCGTGCCTATTGCCGACCAACTACGCCAGACACCCCTCATCCCCGGTGCCGCCATCGTCGTGTTCGCCATGTCGCTCGGCGCGCTGGCGACGCCCATCGTCGTCGGGCGATTGGCTGGGCATGGGACGCCGTTGGGTCGAGCGGGAGCGGCAGTGGTGGCGGGCGGCACCTCCATGCTGGTCATGGCGGTGGTGGCTCAGATGACTACGGGCCAGGTGCAACTCGCCATCTGGTTCGGGGTGGGGATCGTGTTCGGAGCGGCACGATTCGCTACTCGGGCCTTCCTTCTGGGGACCGCAGCAGAAGCCGTGGCCCCCGAGAACACTGTCGTAGCCCTAGCCGCGATCCGGTTTGTCAGCTACCTCGCTGCCCCGATCGGGGTGCTGATGTGGGGAGTGCTGGTCCACTTCATCTCTGTCGTGCCCGTGCTGTATGGGGGCGCGATCGCCACACTGATCCTCGGAACGGTCACGATCTGGTATCTCCGCCACGATGTGCCCGGGACAATCGCTTCCTGACCCGACCGGTCGTCGAAGGTTCATCCAACGTCGGCTGAGTAACGAACACTTGGAGAGAAGTGGTTTGTGGGAAGCAATCCCAGAACCCTTCGTGCGGCCAGTGGGCAAGTCAGATGCAACGGATTGTCATGGTGGCCGTGGGAAACCCAACCAAAGGAGAGCAGTGAGAACCAGCAAGTTGAGAAAGCGACTGACGGCCCTCGTAGCCGCCAGCACGATGGCGGGCGGACTCGTCTTAGCGTCGGCCGCAGCCGCACCGGTATCCGCCGGTGCCGCAGTACCAGCATCCACCGATGCCACCGTCACCGTCGTCCACGGAATCCCCGGGGCGAACGGCGTACCAGTCGATATCTACGTGAACGGCAACGTTGACCCGAACTTGTCGGGACTTACCTTCGGCCAGGTCAGTGCACCTCAATCGCTGCCACCTGGCACCTATACCTTGGCCGTCAAGACGGCTACCGCACCGGTGACCACAGTGGCCACGGCCACGGTCACGTTGACCGCCAATGAGAACGCCACCATCACGGCCAATCTCGACACGAAGGGCTCCCCGGCGCTCAACGTGTTCGCCAACCCCACCACCCCAGCCCCCGCGGGCGATGCCTGGGTGGTCGTGCGCCACGTGGCTGACGCCCCTGGGGTCGATGTCTACTCGGGCACGACCAAGGTCATCACCGATGCGACCAATCCGAACTCGGCCGGACCGATCGCCGTCCCCGCTGGACCTCTGACCGCGTCGGTGAAGCTGACCGGTACGGACACCACCGTGCTTGGCCCGCAGACCCTGAACTTGGCCGCCGGCAACGTCTACATCGTGTACGCCATCGGTGACGCTACGGCGGCCCCGAGCACCTTGACCGACACGGTTCAGGTCTACGGCGTCGGGAACACCAGCCGAGGAGCGAATCAAGCGTCGGTCACCGTTGTCCACGGTGTGCCGAATCTCCCGGTCAATGTCTGGCTGCAGCAGACGGGCAGCACCACATGGGTGCCTGCCCTGGTCGACTACCAGTTCGGTGAGGCGATGACTCTGTACGCAGCCCCCGGCACCTACAACGTGGGTGTGGCGCCGGTCAATGTTGCCCCGACCGCCCAGAACTTCGTACTGAGCGCCAACGGTGTGCCCCTGACGGCCAATGAGAACGCAACGATCACGGCCAACCTGACTGCGACGGGCACCCCGAAACTCAACGTGTTCGGCAACTCGGCTGCTCCCACCCCTGGTGGCAGCGCGTTTGTCACCGTCCGACACATCGCTGAGGCCCCCTGCGTCGACGTGTACGCCGGAGCCGCCAAGGTGATCTCCGGCCTCTGCAACCAGGACGGTAACTCGTCCGACACCCTTGCAGTGCCGGCCGGACCGCTCACGGTCTCAGTGGCCGCGGCTGGGTCTGTTCCCCCGGTCACTCCGGTGCTCGGCCCAGCGACCCTGGCCCTGGTGGCTGGTCATTCGTACATCGTCTACGCCATCGGTTCGCTTGGCAGCGTGCCCTCCACATTGACCACGGCGATCCAGGACATCGTTGTCGGCCAGGCGACCACCGGCGGCGGTTATCGCCAGGTGGCCACCGACGGCGGCATCTTCTGTTTCGGGAATGCCTCGTTCTACGGATCCATGGGCGGTTCTGCGCTCAACGCTCCGATGGTCGGCTTGGCCAATACCGGTGACGGCATGGGCTATTGGACCGTTGCGTCCGACGGCGGCATCTTCGCCTACGGCAATGCCAAGTTCTACGGCTCGATGGGAGGGACGAGCCTCAACAAGCCGGTCGTTGGAATCGTCGCCACTCCCGACAGCCTCGGCTACTGGCTGGTCGCCTCTGACGGTGGCATCTTCGCCTTCGGCGACGCTGTCTTCTACGGCTCGACCGGGGGGACCACCCTCAACAAGCCGGTCGTCGGAATTGCTGCCACTCCTGACGGCATGGGCTACTGGCTGGTCGCCACCGACGGTGGCATCTTCGCCTTCGGCGACGCTGTCTTCTACGGCTCGACCGGGGGGACCACCCTCAACAAGCCGATCCTGGGCATGGGTGCAGTGCAGAGCACGTCGACACCCGCCACGTACGGCGGCACCGGCTACTGGCTGGCTGCATCTGACGGCGGTATCTTCGCCTTCGGCTCGGCCGGTTTCTTCGGCTCGGCCGGCAGCATCAGCCTCAACAAGCCAGCTGTCGGTGTGGCTACCACGCCGACCAATGGTGGCTACTGGCTGGTGGCCTCTGACGGCGGAGTCTTCGCCTACGGGGACGCCTCCTTCCACGGCTCCATGGGCGGCACCAAGCTCAACAAGCCGATAGTGGGTATGGCTACTACCTGATCGCCATAGTCGATCAACGCGGAACACAAGGCCGGGGGTCATCAGACCCCCGGCCTTGTGCATTCCCTGCCCGACCCGGTCCGATTGGCAACCATCCAGGGCAGCCACGGCGGCCGTTCGGTCAGGGCGGTGGCTGCAACTCCAACCACTGCTAGGAAGGTCTCATGGCCTCCACCACCGAACTGATCCCCGCCGTCGATGTCCGCCGTGCTGGCACCCGGTTCGCCACCGACTTCGGCTGGCTCGACTCCAAGCATTCCTTCGCCTTCGGCCACCACCGGAGCCAGTCCAACCTCCACCACGGGCTCCTCTTGGTCAACAACGACGACCAGGTGGCGGCGGGCACCGGATTCGACACCCACCCCCATCGGGACATGGAGATCGTGACCTGGGTACTAGGCGGCTCCCTGGTCCACCAGGACTCCATGGGCAACAACGGCATCATCTACCCCGGCCTCGCCCAGAGGATGAGCGCAGGCACCGGGATCCGCCACTCCGAAAAGAACGACTCCTGGAACATCTCCGGTGCAGTCCATGAGACGCCGGTGCACTTCATCCAGATGTGGGTCGTGCCCGACGAGCCGGGGATCACGCCGGGCTACGAGCAGCACGAAATAGAGCCGGAGCGCCTGGCTGGCGGGCTGGTCACGGTGGCCTCGGGTATGGCCGGGCACGCCGACCACACAGCAGTGCGGATTGCCAACTGCGACGCCGCCCTGCATGCTGCACGGCTCAGCCCCGGCCAGGAGGTCACCTTGCCTGAGGCGCTTTACCTGCACCTGTTCGTGGCCCGAGGCTCAGCGAGCCTCGAGGGGGTCGGCGAGTTGGTCGAGGGCGACGCCGTCCGGTTCACGGCCGTGGGCGGGCACCGGGTCACCGGGGTCACGGACGCGGAGATCCTGGTGTGGGAGATGCACGCCGGCTTGGCCGTCTGAGCAGGGCGCGCTCGACCCTGAAGCCCTATGGTCACGACGGCTCCGAAGCACGAGGAGACCATCGTGAGCGTGCGGGACAAGATGTACCTCGATCTCGTGCCCAACGACGTGCGGGTTCAGTTCGACCTGCCGGCCTGACTGCCCTGGTCAGACCCAGTTCATGTCGGTACCGGTGTCGACCAGACTCCCTAGACATTGCGCTGGTATCCTCAGGCGGTGATTCGGCCCCACCATGCCAAAGCCTCGCGCCACTGGGCTCCGCTCCTCCTTGTCGCGGCCACGGCCATCGGCGCGGCTGGATGTGGGGGAAATGCCTCAGGGGCGGGGCATATCACCTATGTAGCAGCCGGTCAGCTGCCCGCTTCGGCCATACCCGCCGGCAGCGGCAAGAACGCCGGTGGATCGACGGCGGCCACGGTGCCGCTGGCCAAGGTGAGCCCGACCACGGCCATGTTCACGGCCATCGGGATCTTCCAGTCCTGTCTGACCAGCCTGGGCGTGACCTTCATCGGCGTTCCGAGTGCTGCCGATCCCAACTCGCCGGCCAACAACCCGTCGTACCTCAAGAACTTGCAGACCTGTGCGGCCCGCAGCAACATCCTCCAGGCCCTCAAGGCGGTGCAGAGCGCTCAGGAGAACCTGACACCGGCGCAGGTGAAGAAGCAGAACGAGCAGTACCTCAAGTGGCGCACCTGCATGATCGGCAAGGGGTGGGGGATCCCGACGCCGACGCCCAATGCCAAGGGGCTGCTCTTCTCCTTCGGAGGCGCCGCTGGCGGCACCTCCGACTTCAAGCCACCTCCTGGACAGAACGTCCTGTCCAGTTCCGATCTGCAAGCCTGCGCCGCCAAGGTGCAGGTGCGCGGTTCCTGACCAGACCCCGGGGGTCTTCCGTTGACTCGTACCCGTACATTCGTCGTCGTGGGCATCGTGGCCGTCATCGCGGCCGTGGGCATCACCTATGCCGTAGCCGGTGGTAGCAGTTCCACCAGCAAGGATGCCGTGGCCGTGTTCAGCCGCGTCCAGGCCCGCACGCTCCAGGACACCGTCACCCTGAGTGGCACGCTCTCTCGTAAGTCGATCCGCAACGTGAACGCCACCGGCCAGGCCCTGGTCAGCTCGGTCACCGCCAGCGCCGGGGACATCGCCAAGGCCCAGCAGACGCTGTTCGCCCTAGGCGGGCGCAGCGCCGTCACCGAGCCGGGGACACTGCCCTTCTTCCGCTCGCTGGCCCCTGGCTCCCGGGGTCCTGATGTGCTGGAGTTGAAGCGGATCCTGGCCGCGTCCGGAAACTTCCCGGGACCGATGGATGACTTCTTTTCGCAACAGACCCAGTTCGCCCTGGCCCAGTGGCAATCCCAGCACGGCTATCCCAACGCCTCGCCTTCCAATCAGCAGGCCGTAACCGTCTCGCTCGTGCAGGGGGTCGGCTATCAGCTCGGTGCCCAGGACTCGGCTCCGCTGATCATCGGGCCCCCCACACCGAAGACCAGCGCGCTCCACACCGGTTCGGGCACCCATCACGTGTCGCTGGTATCCGTCGAGCCACATGTCGCCCAGCCCATCCTCACCATCCAGTCGACGTCCGGACGGGTCACCCAGGGCATGCCGGCCAACTTCGTCGTCAGTGCCTCGGAGTCGTCGGCCACCCCGACCACCGTCAGTCTGATCACCGGGGGCACGGCCACCAGCCAGGACATCGTCACCCCGCCAGCCCAGGTAGTCCTCCCCGCCGGTGCCACCCAGGTGGGGGTCACCGTGCAGACCCGGTCCACCACCACCGTGTCTGCCGACCCGGTGATCACCGAGTCCATCGGGGCCGGCGCCGGGTACGTTGTCGGCACGCCGGCAAGTGCCTCCACCGCCATCGCCAACAGCAACCTGCCGCAGCTGACCCTCACCGGAGGCAGCACGGTATCGCCGGGTGGAACCGCCACCCTTACCGTCACCGCCGACCAGGCTCCGCTCCAGGCCATTCAGGTCGTGGTCGGCGTGACTGGCAGCGCCCAGCCAGGCACCGACTACAACCCGGTGAATCCGGTCATCAACCTCTGTGCTGGCTGCACCACAGCCACCGTGTCGATCAGTACCCTGTCCACCACGGTCATCCAGCCGGACAAGTACATCGTGGCCTCACTGCAGCCGTCGCCCGGGTCGTACTCGGTCGGCTCACCGGGTACGGCAGTGGTCACCCTGGCCGGTAGTCATGCCCAGCCGACCGTGACTATCACGGCGGCCAGCACCTACCTGCAGAAGGGACAGCCCTACGCCGTCTCCATCGGACTCAACCAGGCGGTGAGCACCCCGACCACCATCCAGTTGTCCTATGGCGGCACGGCCGTTCAAGGTACCGACTACAACCAACCGGCCGGAACCATCATCGTGCCCGCTGGCCAGACCTCCACGCAGGTAGCGATCCCCACGGTCACCAGCAACACGGTCCAGAGCGACCGCACGCTCTCAGTCTCGGTTGCCTCGAGCGGGTCCTATCAGGTGGGCAACCCGTCCACTGTGTCGACCACCATCACCTCGTCGGTGCTGCCGGTCCTGACCATCTCGTCTTCGGCTCCTTCGGTCGTCCAGGGGGGATCGGCCACCTTCACCATCACGGCTAGCCAGGCTCCGGTAAAGGACACCACGGTGAGCTTCGCCGTCCAGGGCACCGTGCAAGCAGGGCAGGGGTACGTTCCGTTGGCTGGTGCCGCACTCCTTCCGGCCGGCCAGACCAAGGTCAGCGTGGTCCTGCAGTCCATCCAGACCGACGTCACCTTTCAGCCCACCGACATGATCGTGGGGCAGTGGCCGACCCGCATCGGCCAGGTCAACGTCAAGGCCGGCCAGGCGGTGGCTCCGGGCCAAGCCATCTTGTCGCTGGTCGAGCCGGACCTCAGCGTGACGCTGCAGGCCTCGGCGGCTGATCGCACCAAGCTGGCCGTGGGTCAGCGATGCAAGGTCCAGATCAACGGGGCGAACGACGAGGGGACCGGCGTCATCACCGAGTTGGACTCCGACACCACACAGGTCGGGACGACGCAGGTCTATGAGGGGCAGATCGCCTTGACCGGGCTTACCGGGGCTGACGGTTCCCAGGTGTCGATCACGGTGATCGACCGCCAGATCGACGACGCACTGACCGTGCCTATTGCTGCGGTCAAGCAGCAAGGTTCAGGGGCCAACGTGGTCCGCGTAGTCGACCTGAAGCACGGTGGCCGAATCACCGAGGTGCCGGTGACCACCGGGATGACCGAGGGCTCGTACATCCAGATCAGCGAGGGCCTGCGCCTCGGCCAGGTGGTCCTCGTGCAGGTCACGCCACCCTCATGAGACGGGTCCTCCCATGACGGGAACCATGATGGACACTCCGCCGACAGGTGTGCCGCCGGTACTGGCGCACCCGCTTCTGGAGCTCGAGTCGGTGTCGCGCGTCTACGGCGAAGAGATAGAGGTCTACGCCCTGCGTGAGGTCTCCCTGCAGATTCATGCCGGCGAGTTCATGTCGATCGTCGGGCCCTCGGGTTCGGGTAAGTCCACCATGCTGGGTCTGCTCGGCGTCCTCGACCTCCCGACGTCGGGCACCATCCGAGTGGCCGGACAGGACGTGAGCCTCCTCGACGATCCCACCCGGTCCAAGCTGCGGGGCGACTCCATCGGCTTCGTCTTCCAGCAGTTCCACCTGATCCCTCACCTCACGGCGGTGGGCAACGTGGAGACTGCGCTCCTCTACCGGGACATGCGGCCCAAGGAGCGCCGCGAGCGCTGCGTGGCTGCGCTCGAAGAACTCGGTCTCGGAGCCCGGGCCGACCACCGTCCGGTGCAGATGTCGGGAGGCGAACAGCAGCGAGTGGCGTTGGCCAGGGCCATCGTCACCGAACCGCTGATGATCTTGGCCGACGAACCAACCGGCGCCCTCGACTCGTCGAACGCCGCCCACGTCCTCGAGATCTTCAAGAACCTGCAGTCGCCAGAACGGGCAGTGGTGATGGTCACCCACGACCTGACGGTGGCGGACACGGCGAACCGCAAGATCTCGATGCGGGACGGACAGATCGTGGGCGACGACATGCTGCGAGCGCCGGGCCGATGAGCAACTTCGATGACCTCCTCGGTGTGGCCTGGTCCGGCCTGAGGGCTCGCAAGATCCGCACCCTGCTCATCATGCTCGGTCCGATCATCGGCGTAGCCGCCATGGTCAGCGCCGTCGGACTGACCGAGAGCGCCAAGGGCGCCCTGCAGGCGCAGCTGTCCGAGCTCGGGACCAACCTGGTCATCGCTCAGGCCGGTGGCTCGTTCGGGTCACAGAACCCGACCTTCCCGAAGGACGCCGTCGAGCGGGTCGAGAACATCTCCACGGTGACCGGCGCCTCGGCGACCACCAACTTGTCCGGTGTCATCGCCCTGCCCGTTAAGGGAGCCAAGAACTACTACCAGGCCTTTCCGGTCCCGGTGCGTGCCGCGGACGTCAACCTTCCCGCCGTGCTCGCGGTGCCGATGATAGGTGGTCGGTGGCTCGATACCGCCGACACCACGCTGCATATGCGGTCGGTCGTGTTGGGTCAAGGCATCGCCAAGCAGTATGGCTACCTGCCGGGGGAGTCCAGGACTATCGCACTCAACGGCACCAACTTCGGTGTGGTGGGAGTGCTCGCCACCGTTCCGCTCGACCCACAGCTCGATAACGCCGCCTTCGTCACCCAGTGGTCGGCCAAGAATATCTTCCACACCAACGGTGAACCCAACCAGATCTACGTCAGATCGATGCCTGGCGCGACCGAGGCAACAGCAAAGGCAATTCCTACTGCGGTGAACCTTGGCGGTCCCGTCCAGACATCGACGCAGATCCCTAGTGATGTGCTCCAAGCTGCCGCCCAGGCGGACAAGACACTCCAGCAGGTGGCCTTGCTGGCTGGCTTGCTGGCCCTCACTGTTGGGGGGATCGGCATCGCCAATGTGATGTCCATCTCGGTCATCCAGCGTTCCCCCGAAATCGGAATCCGACGGGCTGTCGGCCACAGCCGGTCGAAGATCGGGTTCCAGTTCCTCCTTGAATCACTGTTCGTCGGTGTGCTCGGAGGGTTCATCGGTGCCGTGCTGGGAGTGGCCGTCGTGTACGCCGTGTCCACCTTCGCGGGCTGGGTGGTGGTCATTGCCTACGCCGACATCCCCATCTGGATGGGCCTGGCGCTGATCGTATCCATCACCGCCGGGCTCTACCCGTCGATCAAGGCGGCCCGCCTCGAGCCGCTGGAGACCCTGCGACTGGGCTGACGCCTGAGGTGAGCGGCTATCCGCCGCTCGATGGTGCCGCGCCACTAGCCGCGGAACTGGCCCCGGACCCCGAACCACCAGTCCCCGATGCCGACCCCGCCGACGCCGAGCTGCCGTCGCTGCTGGCAGATCCCGCACTGGTGTCGGCCGATCCTGCGCTGGCACCCGCGCTGGCAGACCCACCAGACCCGGTCGAAGAACTGCTGGCCGAACTCGACGGCGCCGGGGCTGCTGGCGGCACAGACATGTCCGAGTCGGCGGTGTGTCCGAGCCCGTTGGGGTTGGATCCAAGGGGACCCCCATAGTCGTTGGTCACTTCGCTGCCCGATGAGGTAGCGGCCATAGTGGCACCGACGGCCACGAGGACGGCCAGGACAATAGCGACGATAGCGGCGGCACTGCGGAAGGACGAGGATCGCACGCTACTGAGCATGCCAGAACTACCCGGACCGGCGCTGGCCGGTCCCCCAGTAAGTTGCAGGCTCCTGGCTGTCGCCGATGACGATGGCGAGGAGCAGGGCTGCCACCTTGGTCCTGGGGCGGACTCTGTTGGAGCGGACGCCGGTCATGACAGGGTCAGCCCACCTCGTCGGCGGACTCCTCTATGCCGTCAGCATCGGGATTCTCGGGTCCGCGGATGTAGGCGGGAGCAACTGCTGGTGGAGCAGATGACTCGTCGAGCGCGTCGATGGCGATTCGCATGGTGCGGCGTGGATCAATCAAGAGCATCGCCATGACGATCACACCGATCACCCCAAGAGCCGAGCCGACCGACAGCCCGTCGGCTACGAAGCCGATCGCCTCTTGGCCAACCGGGACGAAGATGGCGGGGATCAGGGCGTAGGCCGTCAATACCGAGTTGCGCGATCCGGCCGGAGCGAACATCTGGACGATGGAGCCAAGGATGGTGATGTTCATGTTGATGGTGAAGCCGACGGGGACGAGGATCAGGGCTGTCGCCACCAGGGTGAAGGTGGCACTGCCGTGCTGGCGAAGGACCAGGGAGATCCCCAGCAAACTGAGGCCGAACACGAAGAAGCAGATGCGCTGCGTGTGTCCCCATCCGATGCGACCGTGGATCTTCCCCATGGCCCAGCCGAGGGCCAGGCCGCCGAGGATGCTGGCCGTCTGGAGCACGGACAGGTACATGGCATTGGTGCCGATGGAGCTGGCGATGGCTGGAAGAGTGACGGCGTAGCCACCGACGATGAAGCACCAGGCGCTGAAGATGCAAGCGGCCTTCATCTCGGTATTGCCTCGGATGACGGCGATGCCCTGGCGGAACGGCTCCCGTGGCTGCCCCTTGATCGGTGCGCGCTTCAAGATGCGAGCGACCGACAGGCCTTCGATCATGGAGGCCAGGGCGCCGAACAGGAAGACCCAGGTCGATCCGACCAGTGCATAGATAGCGCCACCGAGCAGCAGCCCGATGATGGTCCCGGCCGATCCGAACCGGCCCAGGGCCCCGTTGAACTCGGGCACCTTGCCGGGTGCCGCGATCATGGCCCGCACCAGGCTGGTCGCTGGACCCGACAGGGCGTAGAGGATGCCGACCAGGAGGTACCAGAGCAGCAGGCTGGCCGTGGTGAGATCGCCCATCATCGACAGGACTACTGGGATCAGCCCGGCTACTCCGATGGCGGTGCGAGAGTAGACGTAGAGCTTGGGGCCACCCCACACCCGTGCGAGGTAGGTGGCCGGTCCGGGCAGTAGCAGGGCCGGCAGGTTGGAGCACACGACGATGAGCCCGGTGACAGCGACCGAACCAGACTGCTGGTAGATCAGGTACGAGGTGACGATCCCCACCATCGAGCTTCCGATGGAGAAGATGAATGTGCCCCATAGGTGCCGGACCCGCACGTCGGCGAAGAGATCCGGTGCTTCCTCGATACTGCTCACTATCTATCCCCCTATGCCTATTCCTTTGGACTGCTTGGCCCGGGCCACGACACCGATGACCGTCACCACGACTCGATTGTTGCGGCCTAGCGCCACTACTAGCCGACCACTCTTGAACCCGCCCGTCCAACCCCAGGTCGAAGGGAACGGTTCTGAGCGGACACAAGGTAGCACCGCGGATATGTGAGCACCCTGAGGGCATCCATGTGGTGGCATTCGTGTCTATCCATGCGCATCCATACGGATCGCCCCTGGCCCTCCATGATGCGTGTCACACCGGACCTCTAACGTGGCCGCAAGGCAGGAGACGATCAGATCGGTGGTGCAGCATGCAGACCTTCCTGGGCTTTGTGACGGGTTTCGTGATGACGATCCTTTTAGTCGCCCTGGTGGTCGCCCTCGTCACCGGGAACTGGCCGGCGGTCTGCGCGCTGATCCTCTTCATCGGCATCGCCTGCCCGAACTTCGCCAAGCAGGCGAAGAAGGACCGGGCGAAAAAGGAGCGAGAGTTGGAGCGCCAACGCCAGTTCCAGAGCATGTGTGGGCCTGGAGGCCACTGCGCGGGCTGTAACTGCCGCT
>Ga0194035_1001514_pt1 | contig 12223 bp, 11 predicted proteins | sample JunL2320m_MetaG_FD_148680 | JGI IMG/M metagenome (GOLD analysis project Ga0194035, IMG submission 148680) | Anoxic zone freshwater microbial communities from boreal shield lake in IISD Experimental Lakes Area, Ontario, Canada - Jun2016-L239-20m | ecosystem: Environmental > Aquatic > Freshwater >...
AGCCGAGTTACTTTCTCAGGCCGGGCTCCCCCCAGGTGTATTCACCGTTCTTCAAGGTGACAAAGTTGCAGTTGACGCCATCTTGAACCACCCAGATATTGCAGCCGTTAGTTTCGTCGGATCCACCCCCATAGCGAAATATATTTACACCACCGGCACCGCAAACGGTAAGCGTGTTCAAGCACTCGGCGGGGCCAAGAATCACATGATCGTGCTGCCCGATGCTGATATCAACATGGCCGCAGATGCAGCAGTTAGCGCTGCCTACGGCTCAGCTGGTGAGCGCTGCATGGCGGTGTCTGTTGTAGTTGCCGTTGGCAATATCGGTGACGCGATAGTCGACGCCATAGCAACGCGGTTACCGAAACTGCGTGTTGGACCCGGCACCGACCCCGATGCCGAGATGGGCCCACTGATCACCGGTGAGCACCGTGACAAAGTGGCTTCCTATCTGGCCGGCGCGGCAGGTGAGGGCGCGACCATGATCGTTGATGGTCGCGACGATGACTTACCATCCGAAGGTTTTTTCCTCGGCGCCTCACTGGTAGACAATGTCAAGCCAGGCATGAAGGTGTATGACGATGAAATTTTTGGCCCCGTCTTGGTGGTGACCCGCGTCGATACCTACGAGGAAGCCGTAGACCTAATTAATAGCCACCAGTACGGCAACGGAACGGCAATCTTTACCCGGGATGGCGGTGCGGCCCGGCAATTCCAGTTCGATATTAATGTCGGCATGGTCGGCATCAATGTGCCGATTCCCGTGCCGGTGGCTTACTACAGCTTCGGCGGCTGGAAGGCCTCGCTCTTTGGCGACAGCAATATGTATGGGCCTGCGGGTATTGAGTTCTACACCCGGACTAAGACCGTCACGTCGAGGTGGCCAGACCCGGCCACTTCGACAGTTGACCTCGGCTTTCCGCGCACGCGATAACGAAAGGGACTCCCATGGACATCGGTGTAGTACTGCAGTGCACTCCCCCAGCGGCACGAGTTATCGATCTAGCGCGCCGCGCCGAAACGTACGGGTTCAGCCACGTGTGGACTTTCGACTCGCATATCTTGTGGGAGGAGCCGTACGTCATTTACAGCAAGATTCTCGACGAAACCCGCAACGTCATAATTGGTCCGATGGTCACCAACCCGGCCACCCGCGATATCACCGTGACGGCATCTGTCTTCGCAACGCTAAATGAAATGTACGGCAATCGCACTGTCATTGGAATTGGACGCGGTGACTCTGCGGTGCGGGTTACCAATGGTAAGCCAGTTTCTGTGGCCGACCTTCGAAAAGCGGTGGTTGACCTAAAGGGCCTGGTGAACGGTGAGGCGATCGAGTACAACGGCAATAGCCTACGACTACCTTGGGCTGGTGCCAGTCGCACGGATGTCTATGTCGCCGCTTACGGCCCAAAAGTACTAGCTTTGACCGGCGAAGTGGGCGATGGCTTCATTCTTCAACTTGCCGATCCAGCCATTACCGAATGGACTATCAAAGCGGTACGCGATGCCGCTTCTGCTGCTGGCCGCAACCCCGACGATATCTACATCTGCGTCGCGGCGCCCGCGTATGTGACCGATGGGTCACCAGAAGCTTTGGCTCACGCCCGAGATCAACTGCGGTGGTTCGGTGGCATGGTCGGTAACCACGTCGCCGACATCGTAGAGCGCTACGGTGAAACCGGAAGTGGCGTGCCACAAGCACTAACCGACTACATCAAGGACCGCAAGGGTTACGACTACAACCAGCACGGCAAAGCCGGAAACAACCATACTGAATTCGTGCCAGATGAAATCATTGATCGATTCTGCATCATTGGGCCACCCGAGGAACAGGTGCGCCGCATCGAAGAGTTAAAGGCGCTAGGTGTGCACCAATTCGCGGTTTATCTGCAACACGACAGCAAGGACGAAACGCTGGCCGCCTACGGCACCAAAGTCATCCCTGCCATTCACGAGCACGTTTTGGCAACCAGCTAACAGGAGCGTAACTTTCGTGGGCCAATCTCAGAAAATGAGTGCAGTGAGCCGGCGAGTCAAGCGCGGCACAATTTCAGCCGGCTGGGCGATTGCCGGAGCCTTGCTGACGGTGATTATGTGGGAGTTAGTCAAGTTACTCGGCAGCGTCGTGGAACTCCCCTTTGACACCAGCGACACGGCCATGCCGAACGTGTGGACAATGATTGCCGCGTTCTCGCAGCCTGAAGTGCGCGGGTCTGATGTGACAATTTTACAAGCGGTTGTCTCGGCCGCGGCCTACTCTCTGATGATTGCCCTCGGCGGTTTCATTATCGGTGTCAGCATCGGCTTGATTCTTGCAATTGTGATGCAGCGTTTTGCCTTTCTCGAACGAGGCATGCTGCCGTTTGTTATCGCTTCACAGACGGTGCCATTGATCGCTTTAGCACCGCTAATTGTTGGTATCGGTAACCGATTCAGCCTTGGCCCCGTGCAGTGGACTTCTACGGCATCGGTGATGTTCATCGCTGCATATCTTGCTTTCTTCCCGCTTTCGGTGGGTGCACTTCGCGGGCTTCAGGCGCCAACCGCTACCTCCCTCGAGCTGATGCACTCTTACGCTGCTACACCTCGGCAGTTGCTTTTTCGTCTTCGATTTCCGGCGTCAATTCCGTACCTGGTGCCTGCCATGAAAGTCTCGGCAGCCGCTGCCGTAGTAGGTACCGTGGTCGCGGAAATATCTACCGGCGTAAGGGGCGGCATCGGCCGACTCATAGTTGAGTACGCCCGCGAAACGACTTCACAACCGGCAAAGGTCTACGTTGCCGTTTTTGGAGCAATAGTTCTCGGATTGGTCGCAGCTGGACTGGTGACCTTGCTCGATATGTACCTCACTCGCAACCTGCCCAAGGAGAGCCCAGCATGAGCGATACATCGGTGAACGTAACCGGCATCTGGAAGATCTTCAACGAGGGTCTGCCAAATGAAGTCACCGCGCTACAGGATATCGATCTAACCGTTGAAACCGGAGAGTTTATTTCCTTGATTGGTCCTTCGGGGTGCGGCAAAAGCACCCTACTTCGGGTAATTGCTGACCTGACCGGCCCAACACGCGGCCAAGCCACAGTTGCTGGAATGCCGGCAGCTCAAGCTCGCAAGGACCAGCGCTACGGCATTGCATTCCAGCAAGCGGCACTTTTTGACTGGCGATCAGTGCGTCGCAATGTAGAACTTCCACTTGAACTCCAAGGGTGGAGCAAAGATCGAAGGCGCACTCGTGCAATGGAGCTTCTTGAAATGGTGCAGCTCGCCGACTTTGCCGAACACCGACCTTGGGAGCTATCCGGGGGCATGCAGCAAAGAGTGGCCATCGCGCGATCACTGGCTGTGGACCCGCCGCTGCTACTAATGGATGAGCCATTTGGCGCCCTTGATGAGATGACTCGCGAGCGTATGCAAAATGAATTGCTGCGAATTCGCGAAGAAACCGGCAAGAGCATCATTTTCGTCACCCACTCGATCCCAGAGGCGGTCTACCTTTCTGACCGCGTGGTCGTGATGTCACCACGCCCCGGTCGAATCACCGACATCATTTCGGTAAATCTGGGATCCCGAACTGAGGACACCCGCGAGGCAGAAGGCTTCTTTAATGCCGTAACAGCGGTTCGCGAGGCTCTTCGCGGTCGCGGACCGGGCAGCAGCGAGGCCCGCTCCCGGATCGGTGAAATCTAATGGCCCACCGTTTACGCGCTATTTGGCCTCCGATATTAATTGCCGTAATCTTCCTGGGATCTTGGCAGTTGCTGGTTTTCGTCCAAAACATTCAGCCCTATCTCCTGCCGGCACCAAGTTTGATTTTTACCAATTTTTTCAGCGATGTGAGCCTCATGTGGGCGGCGGCTTTTTACACCGGCACTACCGCATTCCTTGGACTTATGTTCGGAACATTGTTTGGCTTGGTACTTGCACTGTTCGCGCAAAGGCTCGCCATAGTTAACAATTTGGTTACTCCACTTGCGGCCGGGCTAGCGGCTGTGCCCATCATTGCTCTTACGCCAATTCTCAACAATATGTTCAACATAACTAGCAGGACACCACGAGTTCTCGTAACTATGATCATTGTGTTTTTCCCGGTTTTCGTTAACGTCACCCGGGGACTTATCCAGGTAATACCTGTACAACTGGAGTTGATGCGTTCGATGAATGCGAAGCCAAGCACGGTACTTCGCCTGCTGCGAATCCCCAACGCCATCCCATTTTTCTTCACCGCTTTGAAAATTGCGGCGCCGTTATCAGTTATAGCGGCTTTGGTCTCCGAGTACTTCGGCGGGCCACAAGAAGGACTTGGTAGCCGCATTGCGTCCGCAGCTGCCAATACCGCCTACGGCCGAGCGTGGGCGTACGTCGTTGCATCGATAATCACCGGACTGCTTTTCTATTTAGTAGTTCTGGCGGTTGAACGATGGGCGGCACCATGGACAGGTCAATCACGGTCGGCCTGAAACAACAAAAGGAGAAAAAATGCGCGACATCAAACGTAGCGGCTGGGCGCACCTCGTCGGTGTGGTCACCGTCGGTGCACTCGCCCTGACCGCTTGCGGTAGCAGTAGCACCTCTGAAGCATCATCGGCAGCACCTGCACCGGCGACTTCAGCAGCAGCAGCGCCGGCCCCTGCCACATCGGCCGCAGCAGCCGAGTGCACGACCCCAACACCAGTGAAGTTGCAATTGCAGTGGTTCGTGCAGGCCCAGTTCGCCGGGTACTACGCCGCCAAAGACAAGGGCTTCTTCACTGATCAGTGCCTCGATGTCACGATTCTCGAAGGTGGCGTAGACATCGTTCCGCAGACCGTTCTCGCACAGGGTGGCGCCGACTTCGCACTCGCGTGGGTGCCCAAGGCACTGTCATCACGCGAACAAGGAGCAGGCATAACGAACGTCGCTCAGGTATTCCAGAAGTCCGGCACCTTGCAGGTGTCATTCGCTGAAAAGGGCCTTAAGACCGCGGCTGATCTTAAAGGCAAGATTGTCGGCAACTGGGGCTTCGGTAATGAGTACGAAGTTTTTGCCGGAATCACCAAGGCCGGGCTTGACCCAGCGAAGGACGTTACACTCGTTCAGCAGCAGTTCGATATGAAGGCGCTACTCGATGGTGAGATTGACGCTGCTGAGGCCATGACGTACAACGAGTACGCTCAGGTTCTCGAAGCCATCAACCCGAAGACCGGCAAGCTCTACCAGCCCTCCGACTTCAATGTCATCGACTACAACACCGAAGGCGTTGCGATGTACCAGGATGCAATTTGGGCATCACAGGAGCGCTTAGCCGATCCGGCCTACCAGGACACCACGCAGAAGTTTGTCACTGCTGCCCTGCAGGGCTGGATCTACTGCCGCGACAACGCACAGGAGTGCGCTGACATCATCACCACAAATGGTTCAAAGCTTGGCAAGAGCCACCAGCTGTGGATGATGAACGAGGTCAACAAGCTCATCTGGCCATCACCGGCCGGCGTGGGCGTAATTGTTCCCACGCTGTGGGATCAGACGGTGACCATCGCCCAAGGCACGAAGAACTTGGAAGGTGCAACCATCCTTACCAAGGCACCTGACGCTGAGGCCTACACCAACACCTATGCAGAGGCTGCCAATGCAGCTTTGACTGCTGGTGGTCTAAATACGACCGGTGACGCTTTTGCACCGATCGCAGTCACCCTGCTGGAGGGTGGCAACTAGTACCAAAAGGAAGGCCCCGAGGGAAACCTCGGGGCCTTCCTTTTTTGCAATACATCGTTCAGGGATTACCTCAGGGCGCCGTAACGAAGTCGATCAACTCCTCAACTCGACCAAGTAGCGATGGCTCTAAATCGACGTAAGTATTAACCCCGCTCAGGATTTTTCGCCAGGCAGCACCGGTGTCAACTTTCCACCCGAGCGCCTCGCACACACCTTCTTTCCAAGGCCGACCTTTTGCAATATCTGGCCACTGGCCAATCCCCAGGGAAGCCGGGCGCACGGCTTGCCATACATCAACATAGGGATGACCGAGTACCAAGACGTCACCACCGAATGCTGTCATCACCGCATCTGCGATTCGAGTCTCCTTTGAGCCAGGCACAAGGTGATCGACTAAAACACCAATCCGATGCGATGGATCTGGTTCAAACTCCTGAACACGATTCAGTAGTTCGTCAATTCCTCCGAGATGCTCGACAACAATGCCAGCCACCCTGAGGTCATCGCCCCACACCTTCTCAATTAACTCAGCATCCTGAGTACCTTCAACCCAAATCCGCGAACCGCGGGCCACGCGGGCCCGATGCAATGACGTGGCCACCGAGCCGGACGCCGTTCGAAGGGGGCCAGATAAACCTTTCGGGGTGACCGGACGCACGAGAGTAACTAGTTGGCCGTCTATCAAGAAAGCCGCCGGCCCTAAATCAAATGGGCGTCGCTGCCCTTTGCCATCTTCTAAGACAACCGCCCACCCGGAAACTCCTTTATCCCAGCCGACCACCGCGCCACACCAGCCCGAGGTTGCGCATTCAACAACGAGTTCTGGGTCAGCGACCACCGTCGGGATTTTGCGTTTTGTGCCCTGCGGGTCGTCGGCAAGGACATCCTTGCCGTACCTACCACTCACCAAACCCCTAGCTATCTAGGTTCGCCATCACATGCTTGATCCGGGTGTAATCTTCAAACCCGTACATGGATAGATCCTTGCCGTAACCGGAATGCCGGAAACCACCATGGGGCATTTCAGCCACCAGCGGGATATGGGTGTTGATCCAAACGCAACCGAAATTCAAGCCCTTAGCCATGCGCATGGCTCGGCCGAAATCCTTGGTCCAAACTGAGGCGGCGAGGCCATAAGGCACGCCATTTGCCCACTTCAAAGCTTCGGCTTCATCAGAGAACTTCTGTACGGTAATAACCGGACCAAAGATTTCGTTCTGGATCATTTCATCATCTTGCTTCAGGTTCGCGATCACTGTCGGCTCGATGTAGTAACCACGATCACCTTGCCGGTTACCTCCGACAACTACTGAAGCGTGGCCCGGGGTGCGCTCAATAAAGCCGAGGACACGTTCCATCTGGTTGACATTGTTGACGGGTGGAACAAGTGCGTCGCCCCCTGGCCCGTCAGCAAAGGTAGTCAAAGTGGCCTTGGCCTGCTCTGCCAAAGCTGCTACAAAGTCGTCGTAGATGGCAGGGCCAACGATCATGCGTGTTGCCGCGGTGCAATCTTGACCGGCATTGAAATAACCGGCTACCGCGAGCCACTCGGCGGCGGCCTCAACATCTGCATCGTCAAAGATCACGACCGGGGCTTTGCCACCGAGTTCGAGGTGGACGCGCTTTACGTCACGGGCTGCTGATTCAGCCACCTGCATACCCGCGCGCACCGAGCCGGTAATAGCGACCATCTGCGGGGTCTTGTGTTCAACCAATGCGCGGCCGGTATCGCGATCACCGCATATAACATTCATGACACCCGGCGGCAGTGCGCCGGACTCGGCGATGATCTCGGCCATGCGGACGGTGCTAACCGGAGTGGTATCACTGGGCTTTAGCACCACCGTATTACCAGCAGCAATTGCCGGTACGTACTTCCAGACCGCCATCAGCATTGGGTAGTTCCAAGGTGTTACTTGGCCAATTACCCCGATTGGCTCCCGGCGAATGATCGAGGTGAAGCCCTTGGCGTACTCCCCCGCTGCCCGGCCTTCTAAAACCCGGGCGGCTCCGGCGAAGAAGCGGATCTGGTCGATCATCGGCGGGATCTCTTCAGAAGCGGTCACTCCGATCGGCTTTCCGGTGTTCTCACTTTCCAGGGCGACCAATTCATCGGCATGGGCCTCGAAAGCATCAGCAATTGTCAGGAGTGCTTTTTGTCGCTCGGATGGGGTTGAATTACTCCAAATTTCAAAAGCGGCATCGGCCGCTACATATGCGCGGTCCACATCGGTTGCGCTTGAGACCGGGGCCGACGCAAAAACTTCGCCGGTGGATGGGTTAATCAGATCACTCGTGCGACCATCGGCCGCATCTACACTTTCACCGTTAACAAAATTGCGCAGGGACCGCTTGCCGCTCACGTGAACTCCCAGGGTTGGGGACAAATAATGGGGGATTGCCGACTGCCGGCAGCCTAGTACCCAAGCACCGTTTTCGGTAGTCCAATTGGGTGCTGGCTACGGATTTCGTAGTTTAAGCCCGAAACGGCCACTAAATCACTTGCCAAATCCCCGCTAATGGGACACGATGCTCAATATGCCCACCCGTGAGCGAGGGACCGCCGCCCTCGACGATGTCTCCAAGGCCATCATCGAGCAGCTCCAGCAGGACGGTCGCCGGCCCTACGCCACCATCGGCAAGGCGGTCGGCCTATCGGAGGCCGCTGTTAGGCAGCGGGTTCAAAGACTCCAAGACACCGGGGTAATGCAGATTGTCGCGATCACCGATCCCGTGCAAATGGGCTTCACAAGTGCCGCCATGATCGGGGTCCGCGTTGACGGTGACATTGAATTGGTCGCCGGAAAAATGGAATTAATGCCTGAGGTTGATTACCTAGTGGTCTGCGCGGGGTCTTTCGATATCTTGGCCGAGGTCATTACCGAAGATGACGACCACCTACTCGAGGTCATCAACAGGCACGTCCGCGCCATACCCGGCGTGCGATCAACCGAGACCTTCGTCTACCTAAAACTACGCAAGCAGATCTACTCTTGGGGAAAAAGATGACAACCACACCGCAATACGTGACCGAGCCGGGAAATGACGCCATGACTAACTCGGCGCGCGACCACCTTTGGATGCACTTCACTAGACACTCTGCCTACTACGAGGGGGGCCACGTACCCGTAATTGTCAAAGGTGACGGCGCCTATATCTGGGATGACAGAGGCAAAAAGTACTTCGACGGGCTTTCCGGGCTGTTCGTGGTGCAGGTCGGACACGGTCGCCGCGAACTTGCTGCTGCCGGCGCCAAACAAGCCGAAGAACTGGCTTTCTTCCCGATTTGGTCCTATGCACATCCGCGCGCTATTGAACTTGCCGAGCGTCTTGCCCACTACGCACCCGGTGATCTAAATAGAGTGTTCTTCACCACCGGTGGCGGAGAAGCTGTCGAAACCGCCTGGAAGCTTGCGAAGCAATTTTTCAAACTCACCGGCAAACCCACGAAGCACAAAGTCATCAGTCGAGCTATCGCCTACCACGGAACTCCACAGGGTGCCTTATCGATTACCGGTATCCCCGATGCCAAAATTCCATTTGAACCACTTGTTCCAGGCGCGGTTAAAGTGCCTAACACCAACTTCTATCGCGCCGAGGAGGAGTACCGGCACGACGAGAAACTCTTTGGCATGTGGGCCGCCAATCGCATTGCCGAAGCCATCGAATTCGAAGGCCCTGACAGCGTCGCCGCGGTCTTCGTTGAACCGGTTCAGAATTCCGGGGGTTGCTTCCCGCCACCACCCGGGTACCTGGAGCGGGTGCGCGAGATCTGCGATCAATACGACGTCTTGATGGTTGCCGATGAAACTATTACCGCATTCGGACGCATCGGTGACATGTTTGCGATGAATCGCTTTGGTGTGACCCCGGACATCATCACCTGCGCCAAGGGCATGTCATCGGGTTACGCGGCCATTGGTGCCATGATCGCAAGTGAGCGACTCTTCGAGCCCTTCAAGCACGGAACCACGTCATTCCTACACGGCTACACCTGGGGTGGCCATCCGGTTGCGGCAGCCGTGGCACTGGCGAACCTTGATGTTTTCGAGTCCGAGGGCATTAACGAGCATGTGTTGGCGAATGAAGGCAACTTCCGGCGCACCCTCGACAAACTAAATGACCTACCGATTGTCGGCGATGTCCGTGGAGCCGGCTACTTCTACGGAATCGAACTAGTTAAGGACAAAGTCACCCGCGAGACATTCAATGACGACGAAGCCGAAAGGCTGCTGCGTGGGTTTTTATCGAAGGCGCTATTCGACAACGGGCTTTACTGCCGGGCCGATGATCGCGGCGACCCGGTCGTGCAGCTCGCTCCCCCGCTCACCTGCGGGCAAAAGGAGTTCGACGAAATCGAAGGCATCTTGCGCTCCGTGCTAACCGAAGCTTGGTCAGTGCTGTGAGCCCCGCAGAGTTCCAAGCCCCTGGTTCCACCGAGCGAACAAGGGGGCGTCGCATCCCGGAAAACTCGGTGACCGAGACCGCTGCTTTGCATCAGGTACTCGATGCCGGCCTGGTCGCGCACCTTGCCGTGGTCGACGAATCCGGGCAGCCGTATGTGCTCCCGGTGGCGTACGCGAGGCGCGGTGAGCAAGTGCTGTTTCACGGGTCCACCGGCTCAAGGCTTTTCCGGGGGCTGGCTGCCGGGCAGCCCACCTGCCTAACCGTCACCTTGCTCGACGGACTAGTTCTGGCACGCAGTGCTTTCGAATCAAGCATGAACTATCGCTCCGCCATGGTTCTGGGCATTGCCACCCGGTTGAGTGGTGATGATGAACTCGATGCGCTGGCATGTATCACCGAGCATCTGTTACCCGGGCGCTGGTCGGAGTGCCGTCACCCATCAGCTAAAGAGCGGGCCGCAACCTTGACGCTCGCCCTTGACCTAAACGAATGTTCGGTCAAGATCCGAACTGGTGGGCCCGATGATGATCCCGCGGATTTACTTGATCCGGTTTTCAGTCAAATCTGGGCGGGTGAAGTACCCCTTCAATCGATGTTCGCCGCTCCGATCGCCGATGAGAACACCCCAACGACGATCAACGTGCCCGAGTACATCACCAAGTGGCAGCGCCCGTGACCCGAAGTCCCGCCGAACTATCACTTTGGTGGAATACCCTGCCCTCAGAACTTTTAGCACCTATCGGGTCTCCGCTCCCCGGCGATACCTCCGCCGATATCGCGATAGTTGGAGCTGGCTATACCGGACTCTGGACGGCTTATTACCTACTCAAGGCTGATCCCACTTTAAGGGTTGCCGTCGTGGACGCCAACTACGCTGGATTTGGTGCGAGCGGTCGCAACGGAGGTTGGGTCTCAGCTCTTTTCCCCGCGGGGTTGAACGCCCTGGCCCGGGCCAGTTCGCGGTCGGACGCCGTGCGCATGAAACGCGCGATGTTTGAGACGGTGGCTGAAATCGGGAGGGTCGCAACTGCGCAGGCTTGGGATATTGAATGGGAACAGGGCGGTACCGTCGTACTCGCGCGCACACCACTACAGATGGAAAGTGCCCGAGCCGAAATAGCCGACTACCGCTCCTGGGGTTTTGGTGAAGACGACTACGCCCTACTTAATGCAAACGAGGCAAAAGCCCGGGTCAACGCCACCGACGTACTTGGCGCAACTTTCACACCCCACTGTGCAGCGATTAACCCAGCTCGATTGGTGCGAAACTTAGCGCGCACGGTGGTATCAATGGGCGCTAAACTTTATGAGGAGGCCCCGGTAACGGCAATCGAACCCGGAGTTTTGCGAACGGCCAGTGGTTCGATTCGCGCCGAAGTCATCGTGCGGGCAACCGAGGGCTATACCCCTTCCCTAATGGGTGAAAAACGCACCCTGGCTCCTGTCTATTCGTTGATGCTTGCAACCGAACCGCTTAGTGAATCTCTTTGGAAGACAATCGGTTTGCAGTCGCGCGAAACTTTTAGCGATGGCCGCCACTTAATCATCTACGGGCAGCGCACCGCCGACGGCCGAATTGCCTTCGGTGGTCGCGGCGCCCCGTATTTTTTTGGCTCCAAGATCACTCCCGCCCAAGATCGCAACCCGCAGGTACACGCGGGGCTCTGGCGGGTCCTGACCGATCTCTTTCCAGCAATTAGTGATGCCCGAGTCACCCACACATGGGGTGGGCCCCTGGGCATAGCGAGGGACTGGTGGGCCTCCTGTGGATTTGATCGGAACACCGGCCTCGCCTGGGCCGGTGGTTATGTCGGCGATGGTGTCGCGACCACCAATTTGGCCGGCCGCACGTTAACCGAATTGATCACCGGCGCCCCGATGGGGGCTGGCGACCTAACCAGCTTGCCGTGGGTGAACCACCGCTCCCCCAAGTGGGAGCCGGAGCCGATGCGCTGGCTGGCAACGAACTTGGCGCTGCGGGCAATTTCCAGTGCCGATAAAATTGAAAACCGCACCGGGCGCCCTTCGCGCCGGGCCGCAGTGCTGGCGCGCAAGATCGGACACTAGGTCGACAGGATTGTATCCAATCTGCTAGATTGGATACAGTCGTATAAGGTCACAG
>Ga0194035_1001519_pt1 | contig 12213 bp, 21 predicted proteins | sample JunL2320m_MetaG_FD_148680 | JGI IMG/M metagenome (GOLD analysis project Ga0194035, IMG submission 148680) | Anoxic zone freshwater microbial communities from boreal shield lake in IISD Experimental Lakes Area, Ontario, Canada - Jun2016-L239-20m | ecosystem: Environmental > Aquatic > Freshwater >...
CATCCTCCAGATGCACGCCAACCACCGCGAGGAGCGCGATGAGGTCGGTGCCGGCGAGATCGCCGCAGCCGTCGGCCTCAAGTCGACCACGACGGGTGACACGCTGTGCGACGAGAAGCAGCCCGTTTTGCTCGAGTCGATCATCTTCCCCGAGCCCGTGATCGAGGTTGCGGTTGAGCCGAAGACGAAGGCCGACCAGGACAAGCTCGCCACCGCATTGCAGCGTCTCTCGGAAGAGGACCCCACGTTCCGCGTCAAGACTGACGAAGAGACGGGCCAGACGCTGATTGCTGGCATGGGCGAGCTTCACCTTGAGATCATCGTTGACCGTCTGATGCGCGAGTTCGCCGTCGACGCCAACGTTGGTAAGCCGCAGGTTGCGTACCGCGAGACGATTCGCAAGAACGTCGAGAAGGTGCAAGGCAAGTTTGTTCGCCAGTCCGGTGGTCGTGGCCAGTACGGCGACGTCTGGTTGCGCGTTGAGCGCGCCGAGCCGGGTGCAGGCTTCTCGTTCGAGAGCAAGATCGTCGGTGGCGTCGTGCCGAAGGAGTACCACAAGGCTGTCGGTGAAGGTGCCCGTGAGGCACTCAACACTGGTGTCATTGCAGGCTTCCCGGTTGTCGACGTCAAGGTCCAATTGATCGACGGCACCTTCCACGATGTTGACTCCTCGGAAATGGCCTTCAAGATTGCTGGCTCGATGGCCCTCAAGGAGGGCCTGCGCCGCGGTGATTCCGCGCTGCTCGAGCCGATCTTCACGGTCGAAGTTGTGACCCCTGAGGAGTACATGGGCGACGTGATCGGCGACCTCAACAGTCGTCGTGGCCGCGTTGAGGGCATGGAGCCCCGCGGCAACGCCCAGGTCATCACCGCTCGCGTCCCGTTGTCGGAAATGTTCGGCTACGCGACCGACTCGCGCTCCCTCTCGCAGGGCCGCGCAACGTACACCATGCAGTTCCTGCATTACGAGGAAGTGCCGAAGAACATCGCCGAAACGATTACGGCGAAGGCCTAACCGGCCACCTCTAGTTCAGTCAACCACCTACGTCCACCAGAACCAGACAAACCGCACCAGCCCAGGGAACCCGGGAGAAGATAATGTCCAAGCAGAAGTTCGAGCGAAACAAGCCCCATCTCAATGTCGGCACCATCGGTCACATCGACCATGGCAAGACGACGTTGACCGCTGCAATCACGAAGGTCCTTGCCGAGCGCAATGGCACCGGCGCCGTCCGTGACTTTGCATCGATCGACAACGCTCCCGAGGAGCGCGAGCGCGGCATCACGATCAACACCGCGCACGTTGAGTACGAGACTGCTAGCCGTCATTACGCCCACGTCGATTGCCCGGGCCATGCCGACTACATCAAGAACATGATCACGGGTGCCGCCCAGATGGACGGCGCAATCCTGGTCGTGTCCGCTGCTGACGGCCCGATGCCGCAGACGCGCGAGCACATCCTCCTGGCCCGCCAGGTCGGCGTTCCGTACATCGTTGTCGCCCTCAACAAGGCCGACATGGTGGACGATCCCGAGATGCTCGAGCTCGTCGAGCTCGAGGTTCGCGAGTTGCTCTCCAAGTACGAGTTCCCGGGTGACGACATTCCGGTGATCCAGGTCTCCGCTCTGAAGGCGCTCGAGGGCGACAAGGAGTGGGAGGACAAGATCATCGAGTTGATGGACGCCGTCGACTCCTACATTCCGGAGCCCGTCCGTGACACGGACAAGCCGCTCCTGATGGCAATCGAGGACGTCTTCACGATCACCGGTCGTGGCACCGTCGTGACGGGCCGCATCGAGAAGGGCGTCGTCACCGTCGGTGACGAAGTCGAGATCGTGGGCCTCAAGGACACGCAGAAGACGACCGTTACCGGCGTCGAGATGTTCAACAAGGATCTTGATCGTGGCGAGGCTGGCGACAACGCTGGCTGTCTCGTTCGTGGCCTCAAGCGCGAGGACGTCGAGCGCGGTCAGGTTCTTGCGAAGCCCGGTTCGATCACCCCGCACACTGACTTCGAGGCGGACATCTACGTCCTCACGAAGGAAGAGGGTGGCCGTCACACGCGTTTCCTCTCGGGCTACCGCCCGCAGTTCTACTTCCGCACGACGGACGTCACCGGCTCCGTTGTCCTGCCTGAGGGCACGGACATCTGCCTGCCGGGTGACCGCACGTCGATCAAGGTCGAGCTGATTCAGCCGATCGCCATGGACGAGGGCCTCCGCTTCGCAATCCGCGAAGGTGGCCGCACCGTCGGCGCCGGCGTCGTCACGAAGATCATCAAGTAACTCAATTGGCTGAGCAGAAAATCCGCATCCGCCTTAAGGGCTACGACCACCAGACGCTGGATCGGTCGGCAAAGGACATCGTCGAGACGGCGGTGCGTTCCGGCGCGACCGTTTCCGGCCCTGTGCCGTTGCCAACCGAGAAGAACGTCTACTGCGTGATCCGATCTCCGTTCAAGGACAAGGATTCGCGGGAACACTTCGAGATCCGCACACACAAGCGGTTGATCGACATCCATTCCCCCACGCCGAAGACGGTCGATTCGCTGATGCGACTTGATCTGCCAGCCGGCATCGACATCGAGATCAAGCTTTAAATCATGAAAGCAATCATCGGACGCAAATTGGGCATGACCCAGCTCTTCACGGAGGACGGCGCGCGCTTGGCCGTGACCGTGATCGAGGCGGGCCCCTGCCCGATCGTCGGTGTGCGCACGCTTGACATCGATGGGTACGACGGTGTTCAGCTCGCCTACCACACAGTTGACCTGACGGATCTCTCCAAGCCGGAAGCGGGCCATCTCAAGAAGGCTGGCGTCGGACCTCATCGTCATCTGACGGAGTTCCGCGGTACGACCGACCTCGCCGTTGGCGAGGCCGTCACCGTTGGTGTGTTCGGCCCTGGCGATCACGTCAAGGTTTCGGGCACCAGTGTCGGTAAGGGTTTTGCAGGCACGATTAAGCGCCACGGCTTCAGCCGCGGCCCGGTCAGCCACGGCTCGCACAACGTGCGTGCCCCTGGCTCGATTGGTCAGTCGGCGTGGCCGTCCCGCGTGTTCAAGGGCAAGCGCATGGCTGGGCAGATGGGCAATAAGCGCATCACGCAGCGCGGCCTGACCATCATCGACGTCGATCCCACCCGCAACGTGCTGCTCGTTTCGGGCGCGATTCCGGGGCCAAAGGGTTCGCTCGTCGAAATCCGAGAGGATGTTCACTGAGATGGCGCTTACCGCTCCCATCATTGGCGGCAAGGGCACCGTCCCGCTGCCCGATAGCGTCTTCGCTGTTGACGTTGCACCCGGCCTGCTGCATGAGGTCGCCAAGGCGGAGGCCGCTGGCCGTCGTCAGGGCACCCACGCCACCAAGACCCGCGCGATGGTCAAGGGTGGACGTGCCAAGCCGTTCCGTCAGAAGGGCACCGGCCGCGCCCGCCAGGGTACGACGCGTGCTGCCCAGTTCACCGGTGGTGGCATCGTCTTCGGCCCGCAGCCGCGTTCGTACGCGGTCAAGGTCAACAAGAAGGCGTACAAGAAGGCTCGCTGCATGGGCTTTAGTCAGCACGCGGGCGCCGGCACGATTGGCGTCTTCGAGGCCGACCAGTTCTCCGCTCCCAAGACCAAGGACGCGTTGCGTCTGGTCGAGGGTTGGAGCGACGCGTCGCTCGTCGTCGTCGTCGGCTCCGAGGAAGAGGCCGCAGCACTGTCCTTCCGTAACATTCCGCGCTCGTCCGTGCTGACGCCCGTCGAGGTTGGTCTGACCGACCTCTTGTGGGCCCGCCGGCTGCTCGTTTCGAAGCAGGCGCTGGCAGAGATCGTGCAGTCTCTCGAGTCCGCACCGACCAAGGATGAGGTGACGGCATGAAGTCGACTACACCCGACGCACACGCTGTGCTCCTCGCACCCGTCGTGAGCGAGAAGAGCTATTCGTTGACCGAGGACGGCAAGTACACGTTCCGCGTGCATCCCGATGCGCACAAGACGCAGATCCGTCAGGCCGTTGAGGAGATCTTCAACGTCAACGTGGTCGACGTTCACATCATCAAGGTGCCGAGCAAGCCGAAGCGCCGCGGCCAGTTCCAGGGCATTCGTCCTGGTGGCAAGAAGGCGATCGTCAAGCTCGCCGAGGGCCAGTCCATTCCGATCTTCGAGGGAGTTGCATAATGGGCGTTCGATCTTTCCGCCCGACCTCGCCAGGTCGCCGCTTCATGACCGTGTCCGACTTCGCCGAAGTGACGAAGTCGACCCCGGAGAAGAGTCTGCTCGCGCCGACTCATCGCCATGGTGGTCGTAACAACAATGGTCGCATCACGACACGTCATCAGGGTGGTGGCCACAAGCGCCGCTATCGCATCATCGATTTCAAGCGACTCAAGGACGGCGTGCCCGCAAAGGTCGCCGCGATTGAGTACGACCCGAATCGTTCCGCCCGCATCGCTCTGCTCCACTACGTGGACGGCGCCAAGGCCTACATCGTCGCTCCGGTCAACCTTGAGGTTGGCTCGATGGTGTCGTCGGGTCCCGAGGCTGACATCAAGCCGGGCAACGCTCTGCCACTCGCGAACATCCCGACCGGCACCACGGTGCATTGCGTCGAGTTGCGTCCTGGTCAGGGTGCCCGCATGTGCCGCTCCGCTGGTACGAGCGCACAGCTCGTCGCCAAGGAAGCTGACACCGCGCTGCTGCGCTTGCCTTCCGGCGAGCTTCGCCGTGTGCCGGCCACGTGCCGCGCCACGATCGGCCAGGTCGGCAACACGACACACGAGAACGAAGTCGGCGGCAAGGCTGGTCGCGCCCGTTGGGCCGGCAAGCGCCCTGGCGTTCGTGGTACTGCAATGAACCCTGTCGACCATCCACATGGTGGCGGCGAGGGCAAGGGCAAGGGATCGCATCCCGTCACCCCGTGGGGCAAGCCGACGCTTGGTCGTCGTACCCGCGATCCGAAGAAGGCATCGTCCGCTGACATCGTTCGTGGTCGGCGCCGAGGGAAGGGCCGCAAGTAATGTCGCGATCGTCGAAAAAGGGTCCGTACGTGGACGAACGTCTCTTCAAGCGCATCGAAGAGCAGAACGCCACCAAGGAACGCAAGATGTTGAAGACCTGGTCGCGCGCGTCGACCATCTTCCCGGAGATGGTTGGTCACACGATCGCGGTGCACGATGGCCGCAAGCACGTGCCGGTCTTCATTTCCGAGTCCATGGTTGGTCACAAGCTCGGCGAGTTCGCTCCTACGCGAACCTACCGTGGCCACGTGGCCGACAAGCAGTCGAGGCGCGGCTGAGATGGCTGATAAGCGCTTCAACTTTGCGAACACCGGACTGGTCCGCGCCGAGGCGCGTCACGTCCGCTCGTCCGCACGCAAGGTTCGCCTCGTGCTCGCCGACATTCGCGGTCGTTCTGTGATCGACGCGCGCAAGCAACTCCTGTTCTCGCCACGTGCTGTGGCCAAGGACATCGAGCTCGTGCTGCGCTCTGCCGTCACGAACGCCGAAGTCAATCATGGCCTCTCGCCTGACGATCTCGTGATCCACGAGGCGTTCGCCAACGAGGGCGTCACGATCAAGCGCTTTAAGCCACGTGCTCGTGGTCGCGCCAGCAAGATTCGTAAGCGCACGGCTCACATCACGATCCTGCTTCGCTCGCTTTCGGGCGGCACAGTGATCGAGACCACACTCGACGGCATGACAGAGACGGTTGCACCGAAGAAGGCTGGCGATTCCGCCCGCTCGAAGCGCGTCGCTGCCTCCAAGAAGGCCGACGGGGCAGAGGTTGCTACCGACGTTGCTGAGGTCGCTGAGAAGCCGAAGGCCGCTGCCAAGCCAAAGGCCGCTGCGAAGCCAAAGGCGCCGGCGAAGCCGAAGGCCGAGCCGACCGAGGCCGCTGCAGCGAAGCCGAAGGCTCCCGCAAAGCCAAAGGCACCCGCGAAGCCAAAGGCTGCTGCCGACGGTACTGCTGAGAAGAAGCCGGCTGCGCCGCGTAAGCGCGCACCGAAAGCTGCACCGCCGAAGACGGATACCCCCGACGGGGAGAAGGACTGACCATGGGCCAGAAAGTACATCCAGGTGGCCTGCGCGTCGGGATCATCCACGACTGGAAATCCAATTGGTGCTCGGATCGCGAGTTCGCCCGTTATCTCGGCGAGGACATCAAGATTCGCGAGCACATTCACAACAAGTTGAGCCATGCGGGCTTGTCGGATATTCATATCCGTAAGGACTCGCAGAAGATCACGATCGACATCTACACGGCCCGTCCGGGCATCGTGATCGGTAAGTCTGGTATCGAAGTTGACGCTCTCCGCAAGGAAGTGCATGCGATCACCGGTCGTGCCGTGCAGATCAACATCAACGAGATCAAGCGTCCCGAGTTGGATGCGCGCCTGATGGCGCAGTCCGTCGCAGAGCAGCTGCAGAATCGCGTCGCTTTCCGCCGCGCGATGAAGCGCTCGATGCAGTCGGCTGTGCGTTCTGGCGCCCAGGGCGTCCGCATCAAGTGTGGCGGTCGTCTGGGTGGCGGCGAGATGTCGCGCACCGAGCAGTACTCGGAGGGTCGCGTGCCGCTTCAGACGCTGCGCGCCGATATCGATTATGGCTTCGCTGAGGCCAAGACGACCTACGGCCGTATCGGCGTGAAGGTCTGGATTAATAAGGGCGAGATCATGCCTGAGGGCTACGAGTCGGCTGACGTCGGCGCAACGCGCCTCGGCGAGGTCGACGCTCGACGCCGCAAGGGTGGCGCCAAGGGTGCCATCGAAGAGCTCGGACCTGCACGGCCCAAGGGTCGTCGTGGTGCACCGGGCGGTGGCGCTGGTGGACCTGGTGGTGGCGACCGCAATGACCGCGGTGGCGATCGTCGTCCACGTGGCGGCGGTGGCGCTGGTGGTCCCGGTGGACCGAACCAGCCACGCCTGAGTGGTCCGTCCGTTCCGGCCGGCCGTCGTGCCCGTCCCAAGCCCGAGACGCCTGAAGTGGTCGAAGAGACCATCGTGGACGAAGTCATCGTCGAGGAGATCATCGAGACTCCGGTCAACGAGGCGCCTGTCGCTGAGGCCGCAGTTGAGGTTGCCGTCGAAGAGGCTGTCGTCGAGACGCCCGCTGAGGCTGTTGCCGAAGAGGTTGTCGTCGAGGCCGTCGCCGAAGAGGCTCCCGCTGAAGAAGCTGCTGCTGCCGAAGAGGCACCCGCAGCCGAGGCGCCTGCCGACGAGGAGGCTGGTTCCTGATGTTGATGCCACGACGTGTCAAGCATCGTCGCGTTCATCGCGGCCGCCGCACCGGCGAGACGAAGGGTGGCGCTCGCGTCAACTTCGGCGAGTACGGTCTGAAGGCGATGGAAGAGGGCTGGGTGACCGCCCGCCAGATCGAGGCCGCACGTATTGCCATGACCCGCAAGATCAAGCGCGGTGGCAAGGTCTGGATCACGATCTTCCCGGACAAGCCCGTCACGAAGAAGCCTGCCGAGACCCGCATGGGCTCCGGTAAGGGCTCCCCGGAGTTCTGGGTCGCCGTTGTGCGTCCTGGCCGCGTGATGTTTGAGCTCGCTGGTGTGCCTGAGCCGTTGGCGCGTGACGCGCTCCGACTCGCCGCCCAAAAATTGCCGATCCGTTGCTCGTTTGTGACTCGAGAGGGTGATCTCTTTGAAGGCTAATGAAATCCGAGAGTTGAGTCCTGACGACGTTACGAAGCGGATGCAGGAGGCTCGACAAGAGCTGTTCAATCTGCGCTTCCAGCACGCCACGGGAGCGCTCGAGAATACGTCCCAGTTGGCGTTGGTAAAGCGCGAACTCGCGCGGCTGCTGACCATCCAGGGCGAGCATGCAGAGAAGCAGGCAGAACAGCAGGAAGGTGGAGCACGGTGAGCGACGAGAACGAGACCCCAGACGTGGAGGAGACTCCCGTCGAGGAAGCCGCTCCTGTGGAAGCTGCCGCCGAGGAGACTCCTGTAGAGGAGGCTGCTCCTGAGGCTGCTGCCGAAGAGGCTGCCCCTGAGGCTGCTGCCGACGAAGCGCCAGCTGAAGAGGCTGTCGCTGAGGAAGCACCCGTTGAAGAGGCTGCTGCTGAAGAAGCACCCGCTGCTGACGACGCTCCGGCCGATGAGGCTGTTGCTGAGGAAGCTCCGGCTGCTGAAGAGGCTGCTCCTGTCAAAGAGAAGAAGAAGCGCGGTCCGCGCTCGCCCCGTCCGCGCCGTGTGCGCACGACGGCTGCCGAGCGCGCCGAGCTTCGCAAGAAGTCGGCCGAGGCGCGCAAGCGTCGTCGCGGCGAGTCCAAGGGCGGCGCCTACGTGCGCACGCCGGCGGAGGAGACCGAGGCTGGCCGTCGCCGAGAGCGTCGTGGCGTCGTCACGTCGAACAAGTCGGAGCAGACCATCACGGTCCGCGTTGACGTCCTCAAGGCACACCCGAAGTACAAGAAGATCATGCGCCGCTCGATGACGTTGCACGCGCACGACGAGAAGAATGCCGCCAACATTGGTGACACGGTTCGCGTCGTCGAGACACGTCCGCTGTCGCGCACGAAGCATTGGCGTCTGGTCGAGATCGTTGAGGTGGCCAAGTGATCCAGCAGGAATCCCGACTCCGCGTGGCCGATAACACCGGCGCTCGCGAGATCCTCTGCATCCGTGTTCGCGGCGGTTCGCACCGTCGTTATGCACGCGTGGGGGACATCATCATCGCCACCGTCAAGCAGGCAACGCCGCACGGCGCCGTCAAGAAGGGTGAGGTTGTCCACGCTGTGGTCGTCCGCACCACGAAGGCGCACCACCGTGACGACGGCACGAACATTCGCTTCGACGACAACGCTGCCGTGATCATTGATCCGGCCGGCAACCCTCGTGGAACGCGTATCTTTGGACCCGTCGCACGTGAGCTGCGTGAGCGCAACTTCATGCGCATCGTCTCGCTCGCACCGGAGGTGCTCTGATGAGTAGCATCGGCATCAAGACGGGTGACACGATTGAGGTCGTGACCGGCAAGGATCGCGGCAAGCGCGGTAAGGTGCTCGCTGCCGACCCCGCAACCGCTCGCGTGATCGTTGAGGGTCGAAACATCGCCAAGCGCCACACGAAGCCGCGCCCCGTGCCGGGTTCGGGTGGTCAGCAGATGGCGCCAGGTGGCGTGCTCGACCAAGAGGCACCCCTGCGCCGTTCGAACGTGATGCTCGTCTGCCCGTCCTGTGACCAGGCAACACGCATCGGTAAAAAGGTGGGCGACGGACGTAACGTTCGCGTCTGCAAGAAGTGCGGAAACGACATCGATAAATGACCGACACTGCTACACACATTCCCCGGCTGAAAGAGCGCTACGAGCGCGAAATCAAGCCACGCCTGATCGAGAAGTTCGAATACACCTCCTCGATGCAGGCCCCCAAGATGATGAAGATCACGCTGAACATGGGCGTGTCCGACGCGAAGACCGATTCCAAGGCACTCGAGCACGCCGTTGCGCAGATGACCCAGATCGCGGGTCAGAAGCCGATTGTGACGATCGCCCGCAAGTCGATCGCCGGCTTCAAGCTGCGCGAAGGTATGCCAATTGGCTGCAAGGTCACGTTGCGCGGCGAGTCGATGTGGGAGTTCTACGATCGCCTCATCGCCGTCGCCCTTCCGCGCATCCGCGACTTCCGGGGCATCAGTCCCAAGTCGTTCGACGGTCGCGGCAACTTCTCGCTTGGCATTCGGGAGCAGATCATCTTCCCGGAAATTGATTACGACCGGATCGATCAGATCCGTGGCATGGATATCACCATCACTACGACCGCGGCAACCGACGAGGAAGCACGAGAACTGCTTCGCGAACTCGGCATGCCGTTCCGAGAGGCCTGAGTCAGGATATGGCAAAGACTGCCCTGCGCATGAAGGCCGCTCGCCCGGCCAAGTACAAGGTTCGCGCGTACTCGCGCTGCCAAAAGTGTGGCCGGCCGCGTGCCGTCTACAAGAAGTTCGGCCTATGCCGCATCTGCCTTCGGCAGCTTGCGCATGAGGGCGTAATCCCCGGAATGACAAAGTCGAGCTGGTAGCACCATGGTCAACGATCCCATCGCAGACATGCTGACCCGCATCCGCAATGCCAACACGGCGTTGCATGACAAGGTCATCATGCCGTCCTCGCGTAGCAAGCGCGAGATCGCCCGCATCCTCCTCGAAGAGGGCTACATCGTCTCGTGGTCCGAAGAGGCCGCGACGCCGCAGCCACTCCTCGTGGTCGAGTTGAAGTACGGCCGCAATCGTGAGCGCGTGATCTACGGGCTCAAGCGTGTTTCGAAGCCCGGGCGCCGCATGTATGCGCCGAAGGACCGGTTGCCCCGCGTCCTTGGTGGCCTCGGAACGGCCATCATGTCCACCTCTACTGGCGTCTGCACTGCGTCCGAGGCCGCTAAGCGCGGCGTCGGTGGCGAAGTGCTGTGCTTCATCTGGTGATCTCATGAGTCGAATTGGCCGCCGCATCATCAACGTTCCATCCGGAGTCACGATCGAGGTCGCCCCTGGGCGCGTCACCGTGACCGGTCCGAAGGGGACGCTCGAGCAGAACATCAACGCCGACATGAAGATCGTTGTCGACGAGGGTGTCATCACAATCGAGCGCCCAACCGATCGTCCGAACCATCGCGCTCTTCACGGACTCACGCGCTCCCTCGTCGCCAACATGGTCGAGGGTGTCGCGAACGGGTACGAGAAGCAGCTCGAGATTCAGGGTGTCGGTTACCGCTGTCAGGCACAGGGCAAGAACCTCGAGCTCGCGCTCGGGTACTCGCACGCTGTCAAGTACATCGCGCCTGAGGGAATCGAGTTCGAGGTGCCGCAGCCCACGCAGATCATCGTGCGCGGCATCGACAAGCAGCGCGTCGGCCAGGTCGCCGCGGAAATCCGAAAGCTCCGACCGCCAGAGCCCTACAAGGGCAAGGGCATTCGATACGTCGGCGAGCACGTGGTCCGAAAGGTCGGCAAGCGCGCGTAGCGTGCGGGGTACACCATGAGCAAAATGACTCCAGTCCAAGCACGACAGCGTCGCCACCGTCGGGTGCGCGGCACGATTACCGGTACCGCCGCGCGTCCGCGCCTGGCCGTCTTCCGATCCAATTCCGATATCTACGTGCAGGTGATCGACGACGTGACGGGCACCACCCTCGCGGCCGCCGATTCGCGCACGATCAAGTCCGGCGATAAGTCGGCCAAGGCCAAGGCTACGGGGCTGCTCATTGCTGAGCGCGCCAAGGCGGCAGGCATCAGCAACGTCGTCTTCGACCGCGGCGGGTTTCTCTATCACGGTCGTGTCAAGGCGCTCGCCGATGGTGCGCGCGAGGGAGGTCTCGAGTTCTGATGGCAAGTCGCGTCGGTACGGATGCACACGGGCGAGAGCTCCACGAGCGCGTCGTCGAGATCAATCGCGTCGCCAAGGTCGTCAAGGGCGGCCGCCGATTCTCCTTCACTGCGCTGGTCGTGGTCGGGGATGAAATCGAGCAGGTCGGCGTTGGCTATGGCAAGGCGAACGAGGTGCCAATGGCGATCCAGAAGGCGATCGAGGATGCCAAGAAGAATCTCTTCACGGTGCCGCGCCATCACACCACGATCACCCACCAGATTACTGGCGTCTATGGCGCTGGTCGCGTGCTGCTCAAGCCCGCTTCACAGGGTACGGGCGTGATCGCCGGTGCCGGCGTGCGCGCAGTGCTCGAGCTCGCTGGTATCAAGGATGTCCTGGCCAAGTCGCTGGGTACGTCGACACCGATCAATCTCTGCCGTGCGGCCGAGAATGGTCTGCGTAGCCTTCGTCGTCCAGAAGACGTCGCTGCGCTGCGTGGAAAGTCGGTGCACGAAATCCTTCCGCAGCGCGCTAAGAAGCCGGAGACGACTGCTGCGCCTGTCGTCGCCGCTGCATCGGAAGAGGTATCGGCGTGAGCTTGAAGGTCACCCAAGTTAAGTCGACGATCGGCGTTCAGCAGGAGCATCGCGGCACGTTGCGCGCGCTCGGCCTGCGCCGCATTGGCATGTCGCGCGTCCATACGGACTCCGCGTCGTTGCAGGGCATGCTGCATCAGGTGTCGTATCTTGTGAAGGTCGAAGAGGTAGACGCTAAATGACCGAACTCATTACCCTCAGCAATCTGAGCCCCGCACCGGGTTCCACGAAGGCGCGCAAGCGTGTTGGTCGTGGTAACGGCAGCGGCACCGGCAAGACCTCTGGCCGTGGCCAGAAGGGTCAGAAGTCGCGTTCCGGCTCC
>Ga0194035_1001521_pt1 | contig 12203 bp, 13 predicted proteins | sample JunL2320m_MetaG_FD_148680 | JGI IMG/M metagenome (GOLD analysis project Ga0194035, IMG submission 148680) | Anoxic zone freshwater microbial communities from boreal shield lake in IISD Experimental Lakes Area, Ontario, Canada - Jun2016-L239-20m | ecosystem: Environmental > Aquatic > Freshwater >...
GTCCGGCGCTGTGATGAAGCCAGAGCCGCTGGAGGAGCTCTACCCGGAGATGAGCCGCGAGGATTGGCGCAAGGAGGGCTTTGCCTTCGGTGAGGTCACCAAAGAGGCCGTCTATCTGCTGCCCAGCTCAAAAACTAAGCTACGGATCCCACCCCCGCCGCCATTTAAGAACCACGGCAACGAGGTTGTCTCGGTGTCGGCGATGGCTCGTTTCCAGCAGCGCTTAGCCGAAGAGGCCGGGGCATACGTTTTGACTGAGACTTCGGCTACACAGCTGATCGTTGAGGAGGGCCGTGTCGTTGGCGTGCGCTCAGGCGATAAGGGGCGAGGCAAAGACGGTCAACCGTTAGGCAACTTCGAGCCCGGTACTGACATCAAAGCTAAGTTCGTCGTCTTGGCAGAAGGCTGCTGGGGAAGTTTGACTGGCGCCGCGATCCGCGAGTTTGACCTTGGCGAGAACCGCGAGCCCCAAGTCTGGGAGTTGGGGGTCAAGGAGATCTGGAAGGTACCTAAGCCACTAGATCGCGTAATTCACACGATCGGACCGTGGCCGTTGAAGGTCCGGTCTAAGTACGGACAGATCGGTGGATCGTGGATCTATCCAATGAAAGACGAGAAAACTGGCGATGACCTAGTTTCAATCGGCTTCGTAGTTGATCTTGAATACGCCGACGCGACGACCTCGGCCCACGACCTGCTTCAGCAGTTCAAGACGCACCCGCTCGTGAAGGAGATTCTCAAAGATGGCGAGCGTGTCGGCTGGGGCGCTAAGGCTCTGCCTGGCGGTGGATACTGGTCGATGCCCAAGCTCACTATGCCTGGAGCGCTGCTGGCCGGTGACTCTGGCGGCATGGTGGACACCGTTTCGCTTAAGGGTGTACACATGTCGATCCTCTCCGGCAAGCTCGCCGGGGAGTCGATCTACGAGGCTCTAGTAAACGGTAACTCCTCGCTGGAGGCCTATGAAGAGGCGATCGAGAGTTCGAGAATCGGCGCCGAGCTATACCAAGTTCGCAACGGTCGCCAGCCATTTCAGAAGGGGTTCCTCAGAGGCGGCCCGATGGTCAACATCAATATCGCCACCAAAGGCAAGTTCCCGCCTGGGCGGCTGACTTGGCATCGCAACGATGAGAAGCCGATGTTCATCGGCAACACGAAGGACTCTTACCCCAAGGCCGACGGTAAGTACATCTTCGACAAGCTTTCCAGCGTCTTCATCACCGGTAATGCGACTAGAGATGACGCGCCAAACCACATCCGCGTTCAGAAGCGTGTACCACGCGAGGTCGCCGAGACGTGGGTCTGGATGTGCCCTGCAGGGGTCTATGAGATTCCCGAAGATGAGCCGCAGCAGGGAATGGTCGATGTCGTCGTCAACTACACAAACTGTGTGCAGTGCGGAGCGATTACGGCCAAGGGCGGACGTCTGACAACGCCCGAGGGCGGAGACGGCCCGCTCTACCAGATCACCTAGCCCCCGACTTTGGCGCGCCTGCCAGGACCTCTGCGCCAGCAACAGTGGGTGCGAGCGCTCCGCTGCAGCGTCTCCGCGAAGCTATCGAGAGCCCAACTCACACCAACGCCGTGGAGTGCACGATGTTCACCACCGCAACCTTTGACCCTCTTCCCTGTTACAACTGATGCAGATGCGAAGAGCCACCCCAATTCTTGTAGCCGCCGCAATCGGCTGGTTCGTGGGCGTCCCCTCGGCACAGGCCGGTCCGGGCGGTCTTGGCCGGGCGCAACTGACAGCCTGCGTGAACTCCACAGATCCTGGTGGGCGGTCGATGACGGTCCGCGGATCAGCTGAGATTTATGCAGCTGACCAGACCATGGCGGTCCGCTTCGACTTGCTCTCTCGCACATCTGCGGGTGATCCGGAGCGGACGGTAGAAGGCGGAGGAATGGGTACTTGGACCCGCTCGTCTGCAGGCGTTACTAGCTACGAGCGTTTTCTCACCATACAAAACCTCCCAGCGCCGGCGGTCTATCGAGCAGCGTTGTCATTTCAATGGATCGACAAGAAGGGCAAGGTCGTGCGTACGGCTGTGATCTATACGCCCCCGTGTACACAGGTCGACCTGCGCCCCGATCTCGTGGCCAAGTCAATTCGTTTAGTCAAAGGTGGCAAGAGCGGCACTTGGACACATGAGATTTCGGTGAGCAATAGCGGCAAGGCGCCAGCTCCGAATTTTGATCTCCTCTTCAGCGCCAACGGCCTAGGCCTACCGGCCCAAGACATGATGGGGATTGGAGTGGGCGGTTCGCGAAAGCTGACGATCGCTGCGCCTGCTTGCACCTCTGCCAGTAGCACCGTTTCGGTCACGGTTGACCCGGCCAACCGGATCGCGGAGTCCAATGAGAACAACAATGTCCTCACCGTTGCGTGCCCCAGCAACAGCTCAAAGTGATCAGCCCGCTACACTTTTGCCCAGATGCAGAAAGAGATCCATCCAGAGTACGTTGAGTCCCACGTCAGTTGCACCTGCGGCAACGAGTTCGTGACGCGCTCAACAATGCCTACTATTCACGTAGAGGTCTGTTCTAACTGTCATCCGTTCTACACCGGCCGTCAGAAGCTGGTCGATACCGGTGGGCGCGTCGAGCGGTTCCAGCGTCGCGCGGCCAAGCGCCAGCGCGGCGAAAGCTCCTGACCAACAACTGCCTCGGCGGCCGCGGTCAAGTTCCACTAGGCGACCGTCGGTCCCAAGCGCCTCTACACTCGCGATCAGATGATTGAGGCACTCGTTGACCAGATAGAAGCCCGTTACGCGGAACTTTCGCGCCAGCTCTCTGATCCCGAGATCAACACCGACAACCGCCGCCGGGCCGAGGTTGGTCGTGCCTTCGCACATGTCGAACCTGCATCTAAGCTCGCGGAGGAGTGGCGTAAGGCGGTCGATGACGCCGCGGGAGCACGCGAGCTTATCGACGAAGGGGAGGAGGATCCCGAGGTACGTGAGATGCTCGAAGCCGCCCGCGACCGTATCGTCGAGCTTGAAGAAGAGATCCGCTTGGCGATGGTTGAGCCCGATCCGGCCGATGACAAGAACGTCATCGTCGAGATCCGCGCTGGAGCTGGGGGAGACGAAGCGAGCCTCTTTGCAGCAGACCTCTATCGGATGCTCGTCAAGTACGCCGAGCGTCTTGGCTATGAGGCCGAAGCCCTAGAGGTCTCTGACGGCGCCTACACGTTTGCGATTAAGGGTGCTGCTGCCTACTCAGTCTTCAAATTCGAAGGTGGAACTCACCGCGTTCAGCGAGTCCCTGCTACCGAGTCTCAGGGCCGCATACATACGTCTACTGCAACGGTTGCGGTGCTTCCCGAGGCCGAAGAGGTAGATGTCGAAATATTCGATGGAGACCTCCAGATAGACGTCTATCGCTCCTCTGGCCCTGGCGGCCAGTCGGTTAACACGACCGACTCTGCGGTGCGCATCACCCATAAGCCGACGGGAACCGTCGTTTCGATGCAGGACGAGAAGTCCCAGCTACAAAACCGCGAAAAGGCGATGCGCGTTCTGCGCGCGCGCCTCTATGAGCGCGAAGCCGAGCGTCAGCGGGCCGAGCTCGATGCCAACCGCCGTTCTCAAGTAGGCACAGGCGAGCGCGCCGAAAAGATTCGCACCTACAACTTTCCACAGGACCGCATCACAGACCACCGAATCAAGGTGACGATTCACGGTGTCGAGGCCGTGCTGGCCGGAGAGCTTGAAGAGTTGACTGCTTCGCTTCAGGCAGACGAGAAGCGCCGGGGGCTTGAGGCCCAAGCAAATGCCGCGACTGGCTGATAATTCTCCCAGCGGACCCCTCGACGTGGATGCGGGCTTTGTGTTTGGGCCGCCTAGCTTCCTGATCCGTACTTCTTATTGGTGGGACCGCTGAGATGGACTCGCGCTCTCGCCACTCACCACACCAGCCCTCGCAATGAGCTCACTTACAAACCAAACCGTCATCGCAGAGCCGCCGGCACCGCTCACTGTCGGCGCCGCGATCAAGGCGGCTACACGTCGTCTGAGCGCCGCCGGCTGTGACAGTGCTGGGCTCGATGCCGAGCTCTTGCTGGCCGCTGCAATCTCCTGCGACCGCACATCGCTGCACATTGCCCCCGAGCGCGAAATAGCGGCCGACGTCCAAGCGGCCTTCGAGGCGCTATGCGCCCGCCGTGAGGCCCGTGAGCCGGTCGCTTATATCTTGGGTCGTCGGGGCTTTCGCCACATCGAACTTACTGTCGATCGCCGAGTGCTAATCCCCCGCCCAGAGACCGAGTTTCTCGTCGAGGCTGCGCTTGGCCTAGCGAGCGGGTCGCGTGTGGTCGACGTTGGCACGGGCTCTGGTGCAGTGGCCTTGGCGCTCAAAGATGAGCGTCGTGACCTCGCCCTGACAGCGATAGATATCAGTGCCGCTGCGCTGGCCGTGGCGCGTGCAAACGCCGAGCGGCTCGAGCTCGAAGTCACTTTTCACCAAGCCAATCTTCTGGCCGGCTGCAGTGGGAGGTTTGATGCCGTTGTCGCCAACCTTCCCTACATAGCGGTCCTAGAAGGCACACAGCAAGGCCATGCTCTTGCACCTGAGATCGTTGAGTATGAGCCAGAGGCAGCGCTTTATGCTGGCGCCGACGGCCTCGATCTGATTAGGCGCCTGCTTAAGCAACTTGATCATCAGGTCTCGTTCGTTGCACTGGAGGTAGGCGAGGGTCAGGCGCCAGAGGTAGGGAGACTGATGCGAGCGGTCTCTTTCGCCGAGATCGAGACGATCTCGGACCTAGCCGGAATTGAACGCATCGTCGTTGGGCGCCGCGGATGACTGCTGAGGATGTCGAGGCGTTCGCACGTTGCATGGCGGGCGCAGGCGTCGCGGTCTTCCCGGCTGACACTGTTTATGGGCTGGCCTGCGAACCAGACAATGCCGAGGCAGTGCGACGGCTCTACGTCCTCAAGGGTCGCCGCCGCTCCAAGTCGGCCGCAGTTATGTTCTTTGATCTTGATATCGCCTTATCTGCTCTGCCGGAGTTAGGCCCAAAGACCCAAGCGGCGCTCGGCGCATTGCTACCAGGGCCCGTGACCGTGCTGGTGCCAAATCCAGCGACAAGATTTCGCTTGGCCTGTGGAGCAGACCCGTCAAAGCTGGGGATCAGGGTGCCAAAGTTCGATGGCCATCTAGAGCCGATGTGCTCGCTGCGCGAGCCGGTTCTAGCGACTAGCGCCAACCTCTCCGGGGAGCCCGATGCGCGGCGCTTAGACGACGTGACGGCCGACATTCGCATTGGCGCCGACATGCTGCTCGACGGTGGCGAGTTGCCAGGACTCGTATCAACCGTGATCGACCTCGATCGGTTTGAGCAGCAAGGGACGTGGCAGATCGTGCGTCCTGGTGCGCTGAGCGCCGATGCGGTTTCTGGCGCGTTGGCGTAATCCGGCGCTGCTATCGTCAGTGAAAGGCTTATCTGCACACCAAGTCGTTGACACCTTCAACCGTTTACCCGGAGATCCGTGAGATGACCGACCTACCTTCCGATTACTTCAACCGCCCGCTTGCCGAAGTTGACCCTGAGATAGCTGAGGTTCTTGCCAAGGAGCTCGATCGCCAGCAACGCACGCTGGAGATGATCGCCTCTGAGAACTTTGTTCCCCAAGCGATTCTCGAGTCCCAAGGGTCAGTCTTAACAAACAAGTACGCCGAGGGCTACCCAGGCAAGCGTTACTACGGTGGATGCGAGAACGTCGACGTCTCAGAGCAGCTGGCGATCGACCGTGCGAAGTCTCTTTTCGGTGCCGAGCACGCCAACGTTCAGCCGCACTCGGGCGCTCAGGCAAATACCGCCGTGTATCACGCGCTGCTGACCCCAGGCGACACGATCTTGGGACTCGAACTCTCCCACGGTGGTCACCTGACTCACGGGATGAAGATCAACGTCTCGGGGCGCCTCTACGACATCGCCGCCTATCACGTGCGCCAAGAAGACAGTCTGATCGACATGGATGAGGTCCAAGCGCTCGCCCGCGAGCGGCGACCCAAGTTGATTCTCGCTGGCTGGTCGGCATACCCGCGCCAACTTGACTTCGAGCGCTTTCGGGAGATTGCAGACGAGGTGGGGGCGCTGCTGATGGTTGACATGGCGCACTTCGCCGGACTTGTTGCCGCGGGCTTACATCCCAATCCGGTGCCCTACGCAGACGTCGTCACTACAACGGTCCATAAGACGCTTGGTGGACCCCGTGGTGGATTGATTCTCTGCCGTGAGGAGTACGCCAAGAAGATCAACTCGGCAGTCTTCCCAGGTCAGCAGGGTGGACCTTTAGAGCACATCATTGCGGCCAAAGCAGTCGCATTTAGGATCGCGGCATCGGATCTATTTCGCGAGCGCCAACAACGCACTGTCGAAGGTGCACAACTGCTGGCTGGCGAGCTACTAGCCGCTGGTGGCGACGTCAACGTTCTGACTGGCGGAACTGACGTCCACCTGATCCTTGTGGATCTCAAAAACTCGCCGCTCGACGGCCAGCAGGCAGAAGACCGCCTGCACGAGATCGGGATCACCGTGAACCGTAACTCGGTCCCATTTGATCCACGGCCGCCGATGGTTACCAGTGGTCTGCGCATCGGCACGCCAGCTTTGGCCACGCGCGGCCTGCAGTCTGATGACTTCAGTGAGATCGGCCAGATTATTGCCGCTGCGCTCGGCGGTTCCTACGATTCACAGCGTGCCGAGCTAGCCCAGCGGGTCGCCGCAATTACCGATCGCTACCCGCTCTACCAGCACCTAGGTACGCCTACGGCCGTGTAGTTTGGTCGGGGTAGCTCCCGTAAGGTCGGCCCTCCCTGCGATGCTCCCCCTCTAATGGAGCTAGATGCGTTCTACGCCTTCCTTGTGGCGCTCGCCGTCTCGATCTTGCTGACACCGCTAACGGCTCGGCTGGCTTGGAAGGTTGGCGCTGTTGACGAGCCGCGCGAGCGCGGGCTCTCAGACCGTGCAATGCCGCGGCTTGGAGGACTGGCAATCCTGGCGGGAACGTTGGTCGCGGGCATCTGTTTTCTGCCGATCGGAGACGAGACTCGCGGGATCTTGCTCGGCGCGATCGTGATCACGATCGTCGGTGGCCTCGATGACATCTTTGATCTCCATCCAGCGGTCAAGCTCTTAGGGCAGATCGGCGCTGCGCTGATCCCTGTTCTGGCTGGGGTGACGGTCTCAAACATCACGCTCCCATTTATTGGCGCGGTTGATTTTGGGGACGCAGGCGCACCACTTACCTTATTCGGACTTGTCGTCGTGATGAACGTTGTGAACCTCTCCGATGGGGTCGATGGCTTGGCGGCTGGCGTCTGCACAATCAGTGCCGTCGCCTTCGCGATCATCGCGTTCGACCTAGAGCGCGACAGCGCCGGTACCTTGGCCGCGATCGTCGCCGGGGCCTCTTTGGGCTTCCTCTTCCACAACTTCAACCCAGCGTCGGTGATCATGGGGGATAGTGGCTCGAATCTGCTCGGGCTTCTGCTGGGCTGCGTGATCGTCCAAGGGGCGTTGAAGACCAATGCTGTGATCGCGTTGATTGTGCCGCTAGTGATCCTCGCCGTTCCATTTTTGGATACCAGTTTCGTCGTCGCCAAGCGGATCAAATACCGTCAGCCTGTGTACCGAGCCGATGCTTGGCACTTCCACCACCGCCTAGCCAACCTCGGCTTCAGCCAGCGGCGTACGGTGCTCTACCTCTACGCCTGGACTTTGACGCTGGCAGGACTGGCCTTGGCGTTGCGCTTTGTCCCTTACTCAAACGATCGCGGACACTTCGATATTGGTTGGACGATCGTGATGCTTGTACTGGGCGCCATGGCCCTCGGCGCGAGCGTCTACCTCATCTATATTCTCGAGATCCTCAAGTTCAAGCGACTTCGGGGTTTTCAGCTGCGCGATCAAGATCCCCAGACATCAGAACACGAGATTGTCGCGGCCGTTGTACGCGACCTAGAGACCGGCGAGTTTCGTGTCGTCGATCACGACCACACGAATCAACCTACTGAGTGAGGGGCTGCGCCATCTGTCCCGACGGCCCCCGCCAATCGGAGTAGGCAGGCAGGTCTACCAGCAGACGCGTCGACGGCTCACCGTATAGACTCCCACGCCCAAAGCACAGGAGCGCAACTGCCCACTGATAAAGAGGCCTTCTGTCGCTGTAGGAAGCAATGACCGATCGAAACGACTACAGCTCTGACGATGGCGCGCAAGCCCGCCGAACACCCGATTGTCGCCGGGAGCCTTGCGCTCACGGTGCTCGTGATCTGCGCGGCCGTAGGGTACGGGATAGGCTCGCTCGTCGACGCAGAAGTGCCGCTTGGTCTGGTCGGATTATTCACCGGCGTAATCGCGGGGTTCGCGGTTGTCTACGCACGTTTTAAGGACCTTTAACGTGTTATCTGTAATCCGCCACTTCGACTTGGTGGTGCTGGCGATCGCTCTGCCACTCTTCCTAGCGGCAGGGTTTCCTATCGCTGGATATCTGGTCGGGGGAGGAGCATGGTTGCTCCAGCGCGGCGTGCAACTGTTGATCGCCCGCAAGGCAGCAGGCTCCGACGACCCACGCACATTTGTGGGGTTGATCGCTGGATCGATGATTCTGCGCGGCTGGCTGGTCGCAATCGCTGTCTTTACGGTTGGGATCACAGTCGGCGACAAGGCTGGGTTAGCAGCTGCCGTGCTGTTTCTTGCCCTTTTCACAGTCTACTTCACGATTAATCTGATCTTGCGGCCCTTTGACGAAGCTCCTCAGGCATGAGTAAGCGCGCGAAGGTTCTCCTAGGCATCGCGGGATTTATCGCGATCGTTGCGATCCTTGGGATGGCCTTCGGTAGTAGCGGCGCCAACGAGTCCTTTAAGCCTCAACACGAGTTCAAGCTCGACCCGTGGATCTCTCTTCAGCTCGGGCCGATTGACATGAGCATCAACAAAGCGGTGCTCTACCTCTTCCTAGCCGCTGGCTTCACTATCAGCGCAATGCTCTACGTTGCCAACCGCATGCAGGCGCGGCCAAACCGCACCCAGACAGCCGTCGAAGCTGCCTACCAGCTGATGCGCGAGAACATCGCCGGCGGCAATATGCCGCGTGCGATGGCGACTAAGTGGTTCGTCTTCATCGCGACCCTCTTCATGTTCATCTGGGTCTCGAACATGATCGGCTACCTACCGCTTCCCACAAACACCGAGCACCCGGTCGACATCTTCGGCATTTCCTTCCCGGCGTTCGCCCTCTACGCCGCGACTGCCAATCTCGCGGTACCGCTGACACTGACCTTGATCGTTGTGGCCAGCTACCACATTGAGGGGATCAGGGCCAAAGGTTTCTTTGCCTATCTCAAGGGTTGGATCCCTGCAGGTGTCGAGGGGCCAGCCGCAGTTCCGATCTTTTTCATTGAGGTGATTTCGCAGTTTGTGCGAATCATTTCGCTATCCGTTCGTCTTTTTGCAAACATACTTGCCGGCCACCTGTTGATCTTGTTTATGGCTGGCGGGCTTGCCGTACTGCTGGGAATACCTGTCCTTGCGATGTTTACCCTGCCGCTTGCGATCGCGTTCTATCTCTTTGAGATAAGCCTGATCGCAACGCTTCAGGCGTTCATCTTCGCCACACTAAGCGCCATCTACTTCGGCGGCGCCGTCGCCACCGAACACTGAACCAGACACTCCTAGGAGGAGCACTGTGGATTTCGATCTCAACACCATTACCCATCTTGCCCAAGGTCCAACCGTAGATATCGCGGAGGCTTACGGACGTAAGGGCCTCAAAGCGATCGCGCTTGGCGTTGGCGCCGGGCTCGGCACAATCGGCCCCGGCATCGGCGTCGGTTTCATCTTCGGCAAGGTGATTGAATCAGTCACTCGCCAGCCAGAGATGAAGGACGAGATCACCTCGATTCAGTGGCTAGGCTTCGCACTGACTGAGGCGATCGTCTTCTACGCCTTCATCTTCGGCCTGATCGCCTTCTTCCTTTCATAGGCGACGATGATTCTTACGCCCAATAACCTCGTGATCGCTGCCGCCGAGAGCAGCAGCGATCAAGGGACCTTCCTCGTAACGCCAGGCCTTGGCCTGATGATCTGGACGCTAATTGCGTTTGGAGTAACGATGTGGGTCTTGGGCAAGTTTGCCCTGCCGAGGATCCGAGAGGCGCTTGATAAGCGTCAGTTGGCTATTGATGAGTCGATTGATGCGGCCGAACGCACTCGCATCGAGGCTGATGGGATTCTCGCTGAGTATCGCCAGCGTCTCACCGAGGCGCGCGTTCAGGCTGAAGAGATCACCGCTCGTGCTCGTAAGTCGGCCGAGGCAGCAGAGACTGCCGGATCCGAGTTGGGTCGTGTCAAGCGTGAAGAGATGCTTGAGCAGACCCGTCGCGATATCGATGCGGAGACGCGACGCGCGATTCAGGAGATTCGCAAAGAGGTCGCCGACCTCACCGTTCTTGCGACGGAGAAGGTCACGCGCAAGACGTTGTCTGCCGAAGATCAGCAGCGCCTAGTCGAGGAAGCTCTCAGCGAGCTCGACTTCACGCAGCTTTCGGGTACGGAGCGCAATAACTAAATGGAAGAGATCGCCAGGGTCTACTCGCAGTCACTCTTTGACGTTGCCAGCGAGCACGCAGAGCTTGATGTTGTGCGCGAACAGCTAGGACAGTTTGCTGACGCCCTAGATGCCAACAAGGATCTAGCGGTCTTCTTCTTCTCGCCGTACTTCTCTACTGAAGAGAAGAAGGATGGGCTGGGGCGCATGCTCGACGGCGCCAGCCCGCAGTTTCTGAACTTTCTCGAGCTTCTTACTGAGAACCACCGTATGCCGGCGATCTTTCGGATCCGTCGTCAGTACGACGTTTTATGGGAGAAGGAGAACAAGCTTCTGCCGGTACAGGTCACCAGCGCTGTGACGTTGGAGGCTGGTGTAGCCGAGCAGATCGGTGAGCGCATCGGTCAGCAGACCGGACAGCGCGTCCAGCTTACGAGCACAGTCGATCCCGAAATTATCGGTGGAATCGTATTGAGGGTAGGAAACTCAATCCTCGACGCATCGATCCGCAACCGCCTTGAAAAACTACGCCGCGACGTCGCTAAGTCCTAAAGCTGCCCAAGGAGCCACGAACACACGCCATGCAGATCAAGCCCGACGAAATAACCAGCATCTTGCGCAGCCGCATCGAAGGCCTCGACGCCGGCAGTGCCGATCTAGCCGAGGTTGGAACCGTCCTCTCGGTAGCAGACGGTATCGCCCGCATCCACGGCCTCGAGAACTGCCAATCCTTTGAGATGCTCGAGTTGCCCCATGGGGTAACCGGCCTAGCTCTCAACCTCGAATCCGACAACGTCGGCGTCGTGCTCTTCGGACCGTGGGAGCGGGTCGTCGAGGGTGATACCGCCAAGCGAACCGGACGACTGCTTGAGATCCCTGTCGGCGAAGGACTGTTGGGGCGCATCGTTGATCCGCTCGGCAATCCGCTCGACGGCAAGGGCGACATCGAAGTCGCCGAGCTACGCCCCGCCGAGTTCAAGGCGCCAGGAGTTGTTCAGCGCCAGCCGGTCACCGAGCCGATGCAGACAGGGCTCAAGGCGATCGACGTGATGATCCCGATCGGACGCGGTCAGCGCGAGCTGATCATTGGCGACCGTCAGACAGGCAAGACAGCGATCGCGATCGACACGATCATCAACAATAAGAACACCGGAATAATCTCCGTATACGTAGCGATCGGGCAGCGTATGGCGACCGTCGTTCAGCTAGCCCAGACGCTCGCCGACAACGGTGCGATGGAGAACACGATCATCGTCGCTGCCTCCGCCGATCAGGCAGCGCCAATTAAGTTCATGGCCCCTTACGCCGGCTGCGCAATGGCTGAGTACTTCCTCTACAAGGGTGGCCATGCCCTCTGCGTGTATGACGACCTCACCAAGCACGCCTACGCCTACCGTCAGATGTCGCTGCTTCTGCGCCGTCCGCCGGGCCGTGAGGCCTATCCGGGTGACGTCTTCTACCTGCACTCACGTCTGTTGGAGCGTGCCGTTAAGCTCAACGACGATCTTGGTGGCGGGTCGCTGACTGCTTTGCCTGTGATTGAGACCCAGGCAGGCGACGTCTCAGCCTACATTCCGACTAACGTGATTTCGATCACCGACGGTCAGATTTTCCTCGAGCCCAAGCTCTTCTTCTCTGGTGTGCGTC
>Ga0194035_1001522_pt1 | contig 12198 bp, 14 predicted proteins | sample JunL2320m_MetaG_FD_148680 | JGI IMG/M metagenome (GOLD analysis project Ga0194035, IMG submission 148680) | Anoxic zone freshwater microbial communities from boreal shield lake in IISD Experimental Lakes Area, Ontario, Canada - Jun2016-L239-20m | ecosystem: Environmental > Aquatic > Freshwater >...
ATCATTGGTGGCACTAAAACGATGCCTCAATTACTTGAATCAACTCGTGAGTTACTCGCCGAAGCTTGGTGATTATACGTTGATATCTTGGATGATTAATGGGAAGTTCGGATTCGAGAGCGTCATAAAATTCGCGAGTTGAACGTCGGTGGCAATCCAGACAAGGTTTGAAGTCATCGCCGTTTCTTCTTCGATGTGAATGATTGAGTTGCCTTCTGCTACCACTTGTTCGGCAAGTCGTCCAGAGTAAATGCGTACAAGTGAGAGTGCATCGGCATCAGTGTGAATCACTTCAGCGATAAGCGGGCTTTTTGGATCCGCGTCTATAGGAAGTTGCGCCGTTCCATCTGGGCTCGATACGACTGGGCACAGACGAAGGCTTGGATCGGGTAGCGCATCAACTATGAGATCGAGAATGAATTCAGTGCCGACCGTTACATCATTTTCGCGAAGTCCGTGACCAACAATCAGTTGAGCGTCTCCATTAATACTCGCCTCTTCCAAAGCTGACATAAGTGCATCTATAGATGGTTGCATCCCCAGCATGAGCGAATTTGTGAGTTTGTCATCTTCGCTGATCATGGCGACATCAGAAATGAGATCTTCACGTGCTTCAGCGATTAATCCCACGTGCTCGGGGTCTGAATCAATGATGCTGAGTTCAGGAGTGGTCCAGTTCCAGATCTGTGTGGTTGCAAGATCTATGAAGCCGGCAAGTTCCTCGTCGTCGTCGAGAACGGGCATGGTGAGTCTGATGAGTTCTGGTCCATCTGAAAATAGCCGACGTAAGACAGCCACAGTTTCATCCATGTCTGCCCGCTCATCATCGAGCTTTGTGATGACAACACACCGGGGGATCCCTTCGTCAGCGCATAGTTGCCAAAGTTCTGCCGTAGCTGAATCCACTCCATCGCATGAAGCGATTACAAATATCAGGGCGTCAGCCGCGTGTAGCAGGGCTTCCTGATCCAGATTGTCTAGTAGCGCGATATCGGTGTCCCGCCACGTAACGACGCCAACTGTTGGCTCATCGGACCGATCCTCGTCGACCAAGCGCTCAAGATCCTCAGGATCGGTACCAAGAAGGGCGTTGAGGAGAAAGGTCTTTCCCGAACCCGTGGGACCCACGAGGCCGATGACTCGTTCGTTGCTCCAAGGGTGTGTCATAGGCACAGCCTCCACGTAAAGGCCGCAGGTAAGCAAACCGAACACCGGATCGTGAGGCGCCTGCCCGATAGGCTTTGTGGGTGTTAAACAACGCGGATGCTCGCAAGATCGTCTCGGCGATCCTGCTTCCGCCCGCCCGCTTATTGATACGACTGCACGTTTCTCCCGATGTGATCACCGTTCTTGGCACTTTGGCCACAGTCATCACCGCTCTCGTGTGTTTCCCACAAGGGTATTTTATTGCAGGGCCGTTACTCATTACCTTTTTCACATTGGCTGATCTTCTTGACGGCACGATGGCACGGCTTGCCGGTACAAGTGGACCATGGGGAAACTTCCTCGATGCGACTTTGGATCGTGTCGCTGATGGAGCAATTTTTGGTGGACTCATTTGGTGGGGCTTGAACACCGACGATGTGTGGATTGGCGTGTCTGCAGCCTTGGCGCTGATAACAGGTCAGGTGACTTCATATGCAAAGGCGCGCGCTGAGGCGGTTGGGGCCACAGCAAATGTTGGTGTTGCTGAGCGGGCAGAAAGATTGATCATTATTTTACTCGCGACTTTTCTCACCGGTTTTGGCGTGCCTTATGTTTTGCCGATTGCCTTGTGGATCATCGGTGTTCTTGGCGTCATCACCGTCATTCAGCGAATCATTCATGTCAGAGGGCAACTGCTTCCATGAGCGCTGCTGTAAGTGGAAAGTTGACTACTGCCGCCTTTCGAGCGGCGTGGCTAGGAATTCGGTTTGCACCCAAAACATTGTTAGCGCCGGTATTCGCGCGAATCGCCGACCGCACCTACAAGCGAAATGGCAAGGGAGTGCAGCAGCTGCGTTCAAATTTGCTTCAAGTGCGACCAGACTCCTCCGCAATTGAGTTAGAAGCGCTGGTTCATGCGGGGATGAGAAGTTACCTTCGCTACTGGCTAGAGGTCTTCCGGCTTCCAACGTTATCCGTGCACGAAGTGCGCGAAGTTTTTATTCTTGACAACGTAGAGGTCTTGGATGAACACATGGCTTCGGGTAACGGCGTAATTATGGTTCCTGGCCATTTGGCAAATTGGGATCTTGGCGGAGCCTGGGCAGCTGACCGCTACGGAGGAGTCGCGTCAGTAGCCGAGCGGTTGAAACCAGAAGCATTGTTCGAGCTGTTTTTAAAATATCGCGAGACCTTAGGCATGGAAGTTTTTCCGCTCGGTGCACCTGATGTCATTCGTTCCCTAGCTATGGTCTTGAAATCGGGCGGGATGGTTGCACTGTTAGGGGATCGAGATATCGGTGGCAACGGTCTTACTGTCGAGTTTTTGGGTGCTCCCGCAACGATTCCGGCGGGGCCGGCATTATTAAGTTTGATGACGGGAGCCGCTATTCTGCCGGTAGGCATTTGGAATGACGGTGAAATTTGTCGTGGGCATATATATGAGCCAATACTCGGTGACCCCAGTCAAGACAGACAGTTGCAGATGCACGCAATGACTCAACAACTCGCAAATAATTTGGGTGATGCAATCAGGAAACATCCGCAAGACTGGCATGTATTGCAGCAGGTGTGGAAATGAATAACGACACCATGCGTATTGGTCTGGTGTGCCCGTATGCCTGGGATTCACCCGGGGGAGTGCGATCACATGTTTCCGACCTCGCCTTCGAGTTACGAGCACGCGGACACTATGTGAATATTTTGGCCCCAGTGGATGATCCAAATTCAATTACCGATGGAGAAGTAACGAATGGTGGCAAGCCAGTTGCTATCCGTTACAACGGATCAGTTGCACGACTGAACTTTGGTCTTCGAGCCACGAGGCAGGTACGCAAGTGGATCCAGGAAAATGACTTTGACCTCGTGCACGTGCATGAGCCCATGGCTCCTGGACTCTCACTCTTAACTCTTTGGGTGGCAGATGGACCCATCGTGTCGACTTGGCATTCATCGATGCCGCGATCGCGTGTCTTAGCGAGTATGAACAGAATTGTGCAAACCGCCATGGAGAAAGTGAGCGGTCGGATAGCTGTCAGTGAGGATGCGCGCGAAACCCTGGTTAAGCATTTGGGCGGGGACGCTGTGTTGATTCCCAACGGAGTTCGAGTCAAAGCATTCCAAACTGGGGCTAGGCATCCTCAGTTTGATCCTTCGATTCCAAGCATCTTGTTTTTTGGTCGCCTTGAAGAAACTCGAAAAGGGCTATCGGTTCTCCTTGACGCTCTCCCTGCAATTATCGAAAGCGTGCCTGATGTTCAGGTATTTATTGCCGGACCCGGCCAGATTGATGACATAGCAGAGGGACTTTCTGATTCAGTTCTTGATCACCTGATATTCCTTGGAAGACTTACTGAAGAAGAAAAAATACAGGCGCTGCATTCAGCTGATGTGTACATCGCACCCAATACTGGAGGCGAGTCATTCGGCATCGTGTTAATCGAAGCAATGGCAGCTGGCACTGCGGTCTTAGCTTCTGATTTACCAGCATTCAGCAGAGTACTCGACGGTGGTATGGCAGGAGCGATGTTTAAGAACGAAGACAGTTCTGATTTAGCCGCGCAAGCAATAGCACTGCTTGGTGATGCGGATCGTCGCTATGAGTTACTTACTTGCGGATTGCAGCGGGTCATGCGATTCGATTGGGAACATGTTGTTGACGATGTGCTCGCGGTCTATGAGAGTGTGACCGTGTCAGATGATCGCGTGACTGAGGATCTGCGTGGACAAATCATTGGCCGCCTCAGCACAGGGATTCCGGGGCTACGCTGATATGTCTTGGACTTGGATTTTCATCACTGTTTTGGTGCTTGTATTTGTCGGCTGGTATCTGAGCACGACTGCAGGCCGGCTGGATCGTCTGCATCGACGCATCGAGACAGCTACATTTGCGCTGGATGTGCAACTATTGCGACGTTCGTCTATTGCAATCGAACTATCTGTAGCGGGAGCATTAGACCCGGCCTCTTCTGAAGTTCTCGCCGAGATCGCACATGATGCTCGATTAGCAACCGATTCCAGTCCCGACGTGCGGGTGAGCATCGAATCAGCGCTGTCAGAGGTCCTCATCCAGGCGTTGGATGACCCTGAAGAGGTGGCCTTGTTACGCCAGGATCCGGCCATTGCAGAGCTCCTCGACGAATTATCCGCAGCTATTCGCCGGGTTGAGCTTTCACGGCGTTTTCTCAATGATGCTGTGTTGGCCTGCCTTCGGATTCGCGACAACTACATCGTGAATTGGTTCCACCTAGCCGGCCACACACCGTTGCCTGAGCCTTGGGAAATGCAGGACCGCACGCCTGAAGGCCTGACCTACGCAGGGGCATGACCACGCAAGTGTCAGCGGTGCACACTTGTGCTTTACGATAGAAATCCGTTGACGCCGATTTACGGCAAAACTTTAGAGGTGGTGCACGTGTCTGCAGAGCCAGTAGTCGGTACTAATCGCGTCAAACGGGGTATGGCTGAAATGCTCAAAGGCGGCGTCATCATGGACGTGGTTACGCCTGACCAAGCCAAGATCGCCGAAGATGCTGGTGCAGTTGCTGTCATGGCTTTGGAACGAGTGCCAGCCGATATTCGGGCACAAGGCGGCGTCTCGCGCATGTCTGATCCGGACATGATCGATGGCATTATCAAAGCTGTCTCTATTCCAGTTATGGCTAAGGCGCGAATCGGCCACTTTGTTGAGGCACAAGTCATCCAGTCCCTGAATGTGGACTTCATTGATGAATCTGAAGTACTCACTCCTGCTGATTATACGAATCACATTGATAAGTGGAAATTTACAATTCCGTTCGTGTGCGGTGCGACAAATCTTGGCGAAGCTTTGCGCCGAATCAATGAAGGTGCAGCGATGATTCGCTCAAAAGGTGAAGCAGGAACTGGCGACGTGTCCAATGCTGTGACTCACATGCGCACAATTCGTAAGGAAATCAATCGGCTTTCAAGTATGGCCGAAGACGAACTCTACGTGGCAGCTAAAGAACTCCAAGCGCCATACGATCTCGTTGTTGAAGTAGCCAAGCTCGGTCGCCTCCCAGTGGTGCTGTTCACCGCCGGCGGAATTGCAACTCCTGCTGACGCAGCCATGATGATGCAACTTGGCGCTGACGGTGTGTTTGTTGGCTCGGGCATTTTTAAGTCCGGATCTGGTGTAGCAAGCAATGAAGACGCATTGCGTCGAGCCAAGGCGATTGTTCGTGCCACTCGGCACTTCAATGAGCCCGACGTCATTGCTGAAGTCTCGCGCGGACTTGGCGAAGCAATGGTTGGCATCAACGTCGCCGATATTCCTGTGCACCATCGCCTGGAGGATCGAGGCTGGTGAGCTCGGCCCCGATTATTGGGGTTCTGGCTCTCCAAGGTGGGGTCCGAGAGCACCTTGGTTCGCTCACTGCAGCTGGCGCTCAGGCTAAAGCTGTGCATTCGCTTAACGACCTAGCAGATATTCAAGGTTTGGTTATCCCTGGCGGCGAATCAACGGTGATGTCTAAATTGGCAATCCAAGACGGCTTGCTTGAACCACTTCGGCAAGCTCGTGCTGCTGGCATGGCGATGTTTGGCTCCTGTGCAGGGATGATCATGTTGGCTGATCAGGTTTCAGATGCCAGAGCCGATCAAGAGTTCATCGGCGGCATAGACATGTCAGTGCGTCGAAACGCATTCGGTCGCCAAGTTGATTCCTTCGAAATGGATCTTGAAGTTCAGGGGATAGGCGGGGTTTCATTTCCTGCGGTTTTCATTCGCGCACCCTGGGTTGAAGAAGTGGGCCCAGAAGTACAAATCCTGTCGACCATCTCTAAGGGACCTCGGGCCGGTACGATTGTTGCTGTTCAGCAGGGTCCTTTGCTTGCCACGTCATTCCACCCAGAACTGACAGGTGATATTCGAATCCATGCAACCTTCGTCGAAATAGTGAGGCAGTACGCATGAGCGGCCATTCCAAGTGGGCTACAACCAAGCATAAGAAGGCCGTTATCGACGGGCGTCGCGCAAAGTTATTCGCTCGGCTCATCAAGAATATCGAAGTAGCAGCCCGATCAGGTGGGCCTGATGTTGAAGGCAACCCAACGTTGTACGACGCAATGCAAAAAGCTCGTAAGAGTTCTGTACCGCTGGACAACATCGAACGCGCTGTTAAGCGTGGAGCGGGTATGGAAGCTGGTGGCGTTGATTACCAAACCATCATGTATGAAGGTTATGGACCCAGCGGAGTTGCTGTTCTCATCGAATGCTTGACCGACAATCGCAACCGATCTGCTTCTGAAGTTCGCGTTGCGATGAGTCGTAATGGCGGCTCGATGGCCGACCCAGGCTCGGTGGCTTATCTCTTTCACCGCAAAGGTGTGGTTATCGTTCCCAAGGCTGTTGGTTTGGCTGAGGATGATCTCCTGATGACCGTGCTTGATGCCGGAGCCGAAGACCTCATAGATCTAGGGGTCTCCTTTGAAGTGGTGTCGGAACCAAAGGATCTTGTGGCTGTGCGAACCGCTGTTCAAACTGGAGGCTGGGATTATGAATCAGCCGATGCCACATTCTTGCCGAGTATGAGCGTGGATCTCGACGTTGAAGGCGCCAAGAAGGTCTTCAAGCTGTTGGAGGCTCTCGAAGAATGTGATGACGTACAGAACGTATTTGCAAACTTCGATGTCTCAGATGAAGTGATGGCAGACCTGGATTAACCCGTCCACATCCGCGCGCCAATGCCGCATTTGTGGTCACACCACCCAGTAGGCTGTTCGAACTGATGTTCGATGCTTGGGCCGTTGTCCACAGCACACAGGGTTGGAGGTGACATGCGTGTTCTTGGAGTGGATCCTGGCCTGACCCGTTGCGGGGTAGCGGTTGTGGAAGGCGGTGTCGGCCAGAAGCTTTCTGCCTTGCACATCGGCATCATCGCAAGTTCGCCAACCCAGGAGCTCGCTGACAGACTCGTTGGCCTAGAGCAAGGGTTAGAGGCCCTGATCGTCGAATTTGAACCCGATGCCATTGCCATTGAGCGTGTTTTTTCACAACACAACGTACGTAGTGCCATGTCCACTGCTCAAGCAGCAGGAATAGCGTTGCTCGTGGCAGGTCGGCATCAGATTCAGGTTTCGATGCATACGCCAACAGAAGTCAAGGCTGCGGTCACCGGGTCTGGGCGGGCGGATAAGGCTCAAGTGACATTCATGGTCACAAAAGTGCTGGGTCTGACCACTCCGCCAAAACCTGCAGATGCGGCAGACGCATTAGCTATTGCTATCTGCGATGTATGGCGAGGGCAAGCAAAACGTCGACTTGAAGCCGCAGTTCGTGGGGGCGCGAGATGATCGCGTTCATTCGCGGAATTGTTCAGGCAGTTTCACATGACCATGTTGTGGTTGATATCGGCAGTGTTGGTCTTACTGCTACGTGCACGGCGCCGACGGCGTTGTCGTTGCACACCGGTGATCGTGTTGAGCTCTTGACCTCGATGGTCATTCGCGACGACGGCTGGACACTCTATGGATTCGTCGATGCAGATGAGCGCACCATCTTTGAGCAGGTACAAACGGTCACGGGCATCGGGCCACGCATTGCTTTGGCAGTTCTGAGCACTCTGAGCCCTGATGAGGTGCGAACTGCGATTGCCACCGATGATTTGAATGCATTGACAAAAATTCCTGGCATCGGTCGTAAAGGTGCACAGCGGCTTGTTCTCGAACTCAAAGATAAACTTGGGGTTATCTCTGGCGCCAGTTCAATCCGTGCGACAGCTAATCCGGTGGGATGGCTTGCTTCTGTTACGGCTGGGTTGGTCTCCTTAGGTTGGTCTCAACGCGAGGCTGAATCCGCTGCAGACTCAATCGTTCCACTGGCTGCAGAGTACGGCGACAACCCAGATATTGGGGCCTTACTTAAAGCAGCCCTGAGAAGTTTGGATCGTGCATGAACGACCGACTCATCGATGCAGACCAAACGCCTGATGAGGTAGTTATCGAAGGCGCATTGCGACCTAAACAACTCGCAGATTTCATCGGGCAGACCAGGGTTAAGCAACAACTTGGCTTAGTTTTACAGGCCGCGAAATTGCGCGGACGACAAACCGATCACGTGTTGTTAAGTGGTCCTCCAGGGCTCGGCAAAACAACGCTAGCTCAAATTATTGCAACCGAATTAAATGCGCCGCTTCGTATTACTTCCGGACCAGCGTTACAGCATGCTGGTGATGTGGCAGCAATTTTGTCATCCTTACAACCCGGGGAAGTGCTCTTCCTTGATGAAATTCACCGCACTTCGCGTGCAGCCGAAGAAATGTTGTATATCGCGATGGAGGATTTCCGCGTTGACGTCATTGTTGGCAAGGGTCCCGGGGCCACAGCGATTCCTCTGGAAATCGCTCCCTTCACGTTAGTTGGCGCAACCACTCGCGCTGGTTTACTGCCATCTCCTTTGCGTGATCGTTTTGGATTCACGGCGCATCTTGATTTCTATGATGCTTCAGATCTCGAAGTCATTTTGGTGCGTTCGGCCCAACTACTTGGGGTCGATCTCGACAAAGAAGGGGCAGCGGAAATCGCTGGCCGCTGTCGGGGTACTCCCAGAATTGCCAACCGGCTTCTTCGTCGCGTGCGTGATTGGGCCCAGGTTCATGGCGACGGAGTGGTCAATCTTGCCACCGCTCATGCGGCGCTAGACCTGTACGAGGTTGATGCGTTAGGGCTCGATCGCATCGATCGAGCGGTCTTGGAAGTTCTTGTCACTAGATTTGGTGGGGGGCCAGTGGGCCTCTCCAACTTGGCTGTGGCCATCGGCGAAGAGCCTGAAACCATCGAAACGGTTGCCGAACCGTTCCTGGTTCGCCTAGGAATGATTGTGCGCACTCCTAGAGGGCGAGTGGCTACCGCTGCAGCGTGGCAGCACTTAGGTTTGACTCCGGCGCTGCCGTTGCAGTCTTCCTTTGACCTCGAGGGCTAAAGTAAAGGGCCTTGTCGCCGTATTTTCTTGAGTGGAGCCTTGTGAGCAATCTGTCAGGTCTTTTACCGATCGTTATCGTGGTCGTGGCCTTCTACTTCTTGTTCATCAAGCCAAGCAAGGCCCGGCGTAAATTGCTCACCGATATGCAGGGCAGTTTGGTTCCTGGAGTGCGGGTGATGACCACATCAGGCATTTTCGGCACGGTCAGCACCGTGACCGATGAAATCGTCACGATCGAGGTTGCCAAGGGCGTGATCATCGAACTCGTGCCGGGAGCTATTGGTCGCGTGATCGTTCCGCAGTCAGCAGAAACGTCTGCTACTCAGAAGGAAATTCAAGAGGGTGAACTCTGATGGCAGCGCCACATTCCGCTAGTCGTCCACTTCGATCATTGGTCGCTCTTGGAGTCCTGATTATCGGTTTGGCTGTTTGGGCATTTTTCCCAAACACTGAGCACAATGTGAAGTTAGGGCTCGACCTTCAGGGCGGCACGCAGGTCATTTTGATTCCGAAGCCTGTTCAAGCGGGCAAGGAAATCACAGATGAGCAGCTTCAGCAGACGGTCACTATTTTGCGTCAGCGGGTTGACAGCCTGGGCGTAGCCGAAGCCGAAGTAACAACTCAGGGCAGTGGCGCTGGGGCCGCCATAGTGGTGTCTGTTCCGGGTGCCAGCCCAGAAAGACTTGTTGATCTCGTGCAGCGAACAGCGCTGCTCGATTTCCGCCCGGTGTACACCGTTCTCGCGCCCAGTGCTTCTGTAGCTAAGGGAGAAGTGAAGGGCACCAAACCAGTACAGGCTGCTGCCTTAGACACGGCTTTTCAAAAAGCTGTTGTGGCCCTCGATTGCACAAATCCAGCGTCGTATTCCGGCGGCACACCTGATGATCCAACGTTGTGGTTGGGAACGTGTACGAAAGATGGAGCAGCCAAGTACGTTCTTCAACCTGCATTCATCAAGGGCACCAATGTCACCAGTGCAACCGCTGCCCTTCCGCAGAACGGCGTCGGTTGGGTAGTAAACCTTGGTTTTGACTCAGAGGGCGCAAGTGCACTCGCAGAAGCGTCAACCACCCTTTCGAAACTTCCTGACTGTTCAACGGGTGGCCCATCACCGTGTAATGCGTTCGCGATTGTGCTCGACGGAATCGTAAGTTCGGCACCTCGATTCAACGAACCCATCATTGGTGGAACAGCTCAGATCGAAGGAAACTTCAATGCTGAAGCGGCTAACGATCTTGCTAACATTTTGAAATACGGCGCACTTCCTGTGACGCTGGAAGCTGTTGACATAACTTCGGTTTCGGCGACTGTTGGTGGAGATCAGTTGCGTGCTGGAATCATTGCTGGGTTGCTTGGCTTGGGCTTGGTCATGATTTACCTGCTGTTGTATTACCGAGTGCTTGGTTTGGTAGCGATCTTCTCCTTGGTAATCGCAGCAGGTGTGACCTACTTGACCTTCATCGTGATGAGTAAGTCGATTGGGCTCACGCTGACCTTGGCTGGTGTCGCAGGTGCGATTGTCGCCATCGGAATCACGGCGGATTCGTTCATCGTCTACTTCGAGCGAATTCGCGATGAAATGCGTGATGGACGCTCATTCCGTCAAGCTTGCGAGTCTGGTTGGATTCGTGCCAGGCGAACCTTGCTAGCAGCTGACTTCATCTCACTTCTTGCAGCTGTTGTTCTTTATATGCTTTCGGTCGGCGGGGTCCGCGGCTTCGCGTTTGTTCTCGGTCTCACCACTGTTATTGACGTTGTGGTTGCCTTCTTATTCACGTATCCAATAACTGTGCTTCTTGGACGCAGCAGGTTGCTCCAGGCTGGATCACGATGGACTGGGCTCGACACTCAAAAGCCGAACAAGGCAGGCCCCATTGGAGTGACGGAAACCATTGCCTCGCGTCGACGAAAAGCCAAAGAATCTCAAGAGGAGGTGTCGTCATGAGCCGTCTCACTGGTTTAGGTCAGCGTCTATACAACGGAAAAGCATCCTTCAATATTGTGGGAAGACGAAAGACTTGGTACATAGTTTCGTCATGCATCTTGCTCGTGGCTATTGGGTCTCTCCTCATCAGAGGATTGAATTTGGGTATCGAATTCCGAGGTGGCGCGGACTTCAGTATTCCTAATGCCACATGTTCGGTCGAGCAGGCACGAACGGTAGCTGAAACTAAAACCGCGTCTCAAGCCATCGTCACGGTTTCAGGCAATGGCACGATTCGTGTACAAACGGAACCAATTTCTACGGCCGAAAGTACCGTGTTAGCTAAATCGCTTGCAACAACTTGTGGTGTCTCGGTTGATCAGATCAAGATTCAGGTAGTAGGACCAAGCTGGGGTAGCGAGATCAGCAAAAAGGCGTTGCAGGGCCTCGTAGTTTTCTTAATTCTGGTTGCCTTGTTCATGTCGATATATTTTGAATGGCGGATGGCAGCTGCGGGGCTCATTGCGCTGGCCCACGACTTAATCATCACCGTAGGTCTTTACTCGCTTTTTGGTCTAGAAGTGACTCCCGCAACAGTGATCGGTATTTTAACGATTCTTGGTTTCTCGCTCTATGACACGGTTGTCGTATTCGATAAGGTCAAGGAAAACACGAGAAATATCACTGGGCAATCCATGCTCACTTACAGTGAGGCCGCGAACTTAGCGGTCAATCAGACCTTGGTGCGAAGTATCAACACGTCGATTGTGGCTTTGCTCCCAGTGCTTGCCATTATCATCGTTGGTGCAGGGCTCCTTGGAGCTAGCACATTGCTTGATTTGGCGGTGGCATTGGCGGTCGGCATGGCTTCTGGCGCCTACTCATCGATTTTCGTGGCAACGCCATTCTTAGTTCAACTTAAAGAAAAGCAGCCCGCAATGATCGCTCTGAGTAGTCGCGTTCATGCCCGCCGAGGTCAGGCGGCGAAAAAAACAGGTGCAGCGGGTGACGACTCCGAATCGTCGGGTCAAATACTGACAACTTTGGAAGATGCCGGTCAACGACAGCAACCTAAGAAGTTGCCACGTTCAAAGCGTCCGAAGAATTACTAATGCTGCCAGAAGTTGAACAGCTTTTACGGTCGCGTATTCGATTGATTGACGATTGGCCAATCGCTGGAGTGAGGTTTC
>Ga0194035_1001523_pt1 | contig 12190 bp, 6 predicted proteins | sample JunL2320m_MetaG_FD_148680 | JGI IMG/M metagenome (GOLD analysis project Ga0194035, IMG submission 148680) | Anoxic zone freshwater microbial communities from boreal shield lake in IISD Experimental Lakes Area, Ontario, Canada - Jun2016-L239-20m | ecosystem: Environmental > Aquatic > Freshwater >...
GAGATGACGCCGGGAACGCCCGCGCCCGGATGGGTGCCGGCGCCGACGATGAACAGGTTCTCGATGTCCTCCGAGCGGTTGTTGGGGCGGAACCAGGCGCTCTGCAGCAGCGTGGGTTCGAGACCGAAGGCAGCGCCCTTGGCGGAGGAGAGACGGTTCGCGAAATCGATGGGCGTGATCAGCTTTTCGGTGACGATGTGCTCGCGGAAGCCGGGCATCATGGTGCGGTCGAGGTGTTCGGCGATGGCCGCCTTGTAGGAGGCAGAACGGGTGGTCCAGTCTATGCCTGAATCCTGATGCGGCACAGGCGAGAGCACGTAGAAGGCATCGCAGCCGGGAGGTGCAAGCGACGGGTCCGATGCGGTGGGGCGATGCAGGTAGAGGCTGAAGTCCTTGGCGAGGATCTTCTTCTCGAAAATGTCATGCAGAAGTTCGCGATAGCGCGGACCCATGAGGATGGTGTGGTGCGGAACATCCGGGTACTGACGGCTGGTGCCGAAGTACCAGACGAAGAGGCTCATGGAATAGCGCGCGCGGGCGAGCTTCGCATCCGACCAGCGCTTGCGCGGGGCCTTGGCGAGCAGCTTCGTATAAGTGTGGGCGGTTTCGGCATTGGAGACGACGATATCGGCCTTGATGATGCGGCCATCAGCGAGGCGCAGGCCCGTGGCGCGGGCGCCATCGCAGGTGATTTCGGCCACTTCGCTGTTGAGCACGATGCTGCCGCCCTGGCGTTCCACCAGCTTGGCCATGGCGCCGACCAGCGCGCCGGTGCCGCCAACAGCGAAATGCACGCCATATTGCCGCTCGAGATAGGCGATCATGCTGTAGATGGCGGTGACCTTGAACGGATTGCCGCCGATGAACAGCGGGTGGAAGCTGAGCGCCATGCGGATCTTGGGGTTCTTGACGCGCGCCGCCACATGCTGGTGCACGGTGCGCCAGGCGCCCAGCTTGAGGAGGTCGGGGGCGATTTTCACCATGTCGAGCGGCGAGCCAAAGGGCACGTGGCCGAGCTGCTCGAATCCGATGCGGTAGATGGCCTCGCTCTCGGCCATGAAGCGCTCATAGCCCTCGACATCGCCCGGCGAGATGCGGCGGACTTCCTCGCGCATGCGGGCAGGGTCGGCGCAGCAACTCATCACCGTGCCGTCATCGAAGCGGATGTCGTAGAAGGGGTCGAGCGGCTTCAGCGTCACGTCATCCGAGAACTTCGCCCCAGCCAGCGACCAGAGCTCATCGAGGATGAAGGGCGCTGTGATGATGGTGGGACCGGCATCGAAGGTGAAGCCGTCCTGGCGGAACACGCAGGCGCGGCCGCCGGGCTGCTCCAGCTTCTCGAACACGGTGACGCGATAGCCCTTGGCACCCAGCCGGATGGCAGCCGCGAGTCCGCCAAGGCCGCTGCCGATGACGGCGGCATGGGGCCGCCGGTCAGCCGTCTGGCCGGGCGGCGAGGGATGATCGATGTCTGTAAACATCGGTTGACAGTAGAAACGGTCACCCGAGATTTGGCAAGGGGGCACATGGCCCTAGCGCAGCACGAAGGACACCGGGTCGGCGATGATGGCGGCGGCACCCGTCGGGTCTTCCTCATGGGCGAGGTGGCCCAGCCCCTTGATTCCGACGAGGCTGGCATGGGGCGCGAGCTTCGCCGCTTCGGCGGCGCGGGCGGGGGGGATGGTGCGGTCGCCCGAGGCGAAGGCGAGCGTGATAGGGACGGGGAGGTTCTTCAGGTCCTGCGGCACCCAGTGCAGGTCCCAGGCGGCCATCATGCCCAGCGTTCCGGCGATGTGGCCTTCGTTGGAAAAGAGCTTCTGGTAAAGCGTGATGCCCTCGGCATCGATGTTGGAGCCGGTGTCGCGCAGCAGGCGCTCCACCGCCTTGCGGTCGGCCATCTTCGCGAAGAGCTTCTGCACGAGGGTGGCGTTGGCGAAGGTCTTGGCAAGTGGCGAGAAGAACTGGCCCGCCACACCGGTGACGGGGAAGAAGGCGCCGTTGAAGCTGATGATGTCTTGCGGAGCAAAGAGGCGTTCAACCGCCATGCGCACCAGAACCGCGGCACCGGCCGAATGGCCGACGGCGCGGACGGGGTTGACGTTCAGTGTACGGAGCAAAGTGGCGACCGCGGCGGCCATGCCGGGGAGCGACAGGCTGTTCTTCGATGGCGGCTGCGTGAAGGCGTGGCCGGAAAGGTCCATGGCCACCACGGTGTAGTGGGCGGCGAGTTTCGGCATCACGTCGCGCCAGGAATGGGTGGCGGCACCGGTGCCGTGGAGGAGCAGCAGGGCGGGGCCATTGCCCATTACCTGCACGTGCCAGCGCATGCCGGCGGCCTCGACGAAGCGGCTGGCCGCGTGGTTGGGCCAGTCGCGGCCATCCCTGGCCCAGTCGAGATAATAGCCCATGTCAGGCCCCGGCCTTCATGGCCGCGTTGACGGAGGCGGAGATGCGCGAGGCATCGGCATGGGGCAGCGGCAGATAATCGGCACCCATGGCCTCGGCCAGCTTGGCCGCGGGGCCGGTGCGCGTGTCGGAGAGGTCGATCATCAGCGTCCGGAAACCGGCAAGCCGCAGCGCCCTGGCGGCGGCTTCGGCATCACGCAGGGCCACCGCGCGATCGGCGGTGCCGTCGCGCGCGATGTTGGCCTTGCCATCGGTAAGGAAGACGACGAGCGGAATGCCGCCCGCGCGGCGCACTTGGGTAGCCACCAGCATCGATTGCTCGATCCCTGCGGCCAATGGCGTGCCGCCGCCGCCGGGAAGATCGGCCAGTGACTTCTTGGCACGCTGCAGCGAGCGGGTGGGGGGCAGCAGCACTTCCGCCTGCTTGCCGCGGAAGGCGATGAGCGCTGTCCGGTCACGCCGCACATAGCAGTCCGCCAGCAGCAGTTCGATGGCGCCCTTGGCCTCGGCCATGCGGTGGAGTGCGGCGGAGCCCGAGGCGTCGACGGCGAAGATGGCGGTGGTCTCGCGTTTCTCCTTGAAGCGGCGGATGCGGAAGTCGGCCTTCTCGACCTGCACGCCCTTGGCTGAAGGGTTGCTGCGGCGGCGCAACGGCTGCCACGGCGCGGCGGCGCGCAGCGTGTCGATGAGGGCGAGGCGGGCGCCGTTCTTCGGCTCGCCCTGGCGCGTTCCCGCCGGGCGGCCGCGCCGCAGGCCCGTCTTCTGCGAGACGGCACCTGCTCCGGCCTTGGAGCCGGGCTGGCGCAGGTTCTTTTCCAGTGCTGCAAGGAGGCCGGGCGGAAGCGAGGCTTTCACGGCTTCGAGCAGGCGGTCGGCCAGTTCCTGCGGGGTGGGGGAACCATCCTCCTCACCGGGTTCGGGTGCATCCTGCGGTGCGGGCTGGTCAGGCTCTTCCTCCGGCGGTGCGGGGTAAGTGACGGCGCGCGGCGCGAGGATGAGGCGGGCGGCGAGCGCTGCATCATCGTCGTCCACCTCCGCGCGGCCGTCGAGGGCCGCTGCCGCGCGCGCGGCACGCAGCGCCATGACGGCGGGCCGGATGGACGAGAGGCCGAGCGCCAGCGCCGTCTGGCACAGGCCTTCGGTGATGCGATCGTTGATTGCGACGTGCGGCAGAAGCTTGCGCGCAGTTGTGATGTCGATGTCGAGTGGTTCGAAGCCTTTGAGGTCGAGCAGGAAGGCGACGCGTTCGGCGAGGATCGGGGCCACGCGCTCGTCGTCGATGCCTTCGTCATGGGCGATGACGGTGAAGGCGGCGCCGTGGTCCATCGCAGCGGCGATAAGGGCTGCCTTGTCGGACGACAGGCGCTCGGCGGAGGTGAGCAGGAGGAGACTGTCGGACTCGGCGAGCAGGCCCCTGTCATGGACGGGGGCACCGGACTTCAGCGTGGCGGCGACGTCGATCGAACCCGTGAGACGGTCCATGCCGATGTGCGGCGGAATGCGGTGTGTCCGGCGCTGCGAGAGGTGGCGGAGTGATACGAGAAAGCCGTCGGCGGGGCCCTTGAGGATGGCGCCCTTCAGGCCCTCGGGGTCGAGGGCCAAGAGCGCGCAGGCAAGGGCCGCCTCGCTCACGCGCCGAACACCTCGGTGACCGCCCGGTCGATGCGGGTGGTGGAGCCCGTCTCGTCCAGCGGGTTGCGACGCAGGCGATGGCGGAGCGAGGGTGCGGCCATGCGCTTCAGGTGATCATCGGTGACACGCTTGGCGCCTTCATAGGCGGCGAGTGCCCGGGCGGCGCGCATCAGCGTCAGCTGGCCACGCAACCCGTCGGTCTTGAGGTTGATGCAGAGTGCTGCGGCGCGCTCGAGGATCGCATCCGGCACCTCGACGTCGTTCAGGTGCTTGCGGGCCTTGACGATGCGACGGCGTGTCTGGTCTTCCTGCTTTTCCCACAGCGCGGTGAAGCCTTCTGGGTCACGCTCGAAGGCATCGCGGCGCTTGACGATTTCGACCCAGGTCTTGACTTCGGTCGGCGTGCGCACTTCCACTGAGAGGCCGAAGCGGTCAAGCAACTGCGGGCGGAGTTCGCCCTCTTCCGGGTTGCCGCTGCCCACCAGCACGATGCGGGCGGGATGGCGCACGGAAAGGCCCTCGCGCTCCACCACGTTCTCGCCCGAGGCGGCAACGTCCAAGAGCAGGTCGACGATGTGGTCTTCGAGAAGATTGACCTCGTCGACATAGAGATAACCGCGGTTGGCCTGGGCCAGCAGGCCCGGCTCGAAGCTCTTCTCGCCGTGCGACAGCGCGCGCTCGAGGTTGAGCGAGCCCAGCACCCGGTCTTCCGTGGCGCCCAATGGCAGGTCGACCACCGGAATGGACATCTTGCGCAGCTTGTGGGTTGCTTCCTTGCGGCAGTGATCGCACTGGGCCGAGGCACTGTCCGGGTCGCAGTGATAGGCGCAGGTGGTGGCCCTGATCTCGGGCAGGAGGGCAGCGAGAGCCCGCACCGCGGTGGACTTGCCGGTGCCGCGGTCGCCAAAGGCGAGCAGCCCGCCAATCAGCGGGTCAACGGCGGTGAGGAGCAGCGCCAGCAGCAGTTCGTCCTGGCCTGAAATGGCGGAAAAGGGATAGCGAAGTGACATATGGCAATGTGTAACACACGATTTACACTTGGCAAATGCGGTCTGCTTGCGGGATTTGGGCTGCTCCGCCACTCTTGAGCCATGACCGACCGACTCGCAGCCGCCTATGCCCTGATTGATGCCGCCAACGCCCAGGACCCGGCAGGCCAGGCCGCGCCTTACGGGCAGCGGATGACGGAGACGCTGGATGCCTTCCGCCCCGATGCGCCGGAGACGCTGAAGATCGCGGCGCGCGCCCAGCACATCGAGCGCTGGACGGTGCCGAGAACCTCCTACCCCGAAGGGCGCATCGCCTATCTCACCTGGCGCAAGGACCTGCAGAAGCTGCATGCCCGGCGGGCGGGCGAGATCATGGCGGAGTGCGGCTATTCCGATGACGAGATCGCCCGCACCGGATCGCTGCTGAAGAAGGAGCGCCTGAAGCAGGATGCCGATGCCCAGACGCTGGAGGACGTGATCTGCCTTGTGTTCCTCCGTTACGAGGCAGACCCATTCATCGCCAAGCACGATGACGACAAGGTGCGCGACATTCTGGCGAAGACGGCGAAAAAGATGTCGCCGCTGGGGCTGACCGCCGCGGCGCAGGTGCCGATGGGCGAAAGGCTGAAGCGCCTGCTGGGCGAAGCGCTGGCCGCAGGCTGACGTTGTGTCTTCCCCCGCCGAAGGAGCGGGAGAAGACATGCTCATCAGGAGATCGCCCGCATCAGGCTGCCTGTCGCGGGGAACAGCGGGATCAGGGATGCCTGGAGCGCGTGGTAGATGTCGGGCTTGCCGGTGAAGAAGCGGTCGAAGGGCTTCAGATCGTCGCCCAGCTCGGGGAACCATCCGCCATTGGCGGGGTCGATGAAGTGGATTGCCGAGAAATCCCACAGCTTGCGATACCAGTGCTCATAGAAACTGTCCGGCTTCAGCGCGTTGAGGAAGGCCGCCGCACCGATGGCCTCGGTGACGGGCCACCAGATCTTGTGGGTGATGGCGGGCTGGTTTTCGAAGTCGAGCGTGTAGTAGAAGCCACCTTTCGCCTCATCCCAGCCGCGGTTGACGGCGCTGCGGAACAGTTGCTCAGCCGCATCGATCATCCAGGCCTCGCGGCGGCCGTCGAGCACCCAGAGCTGGGCCAAGAGGCGAGACCATTCCAGCCAGTGGCCCGGCGTGGTGCCGGCGGGGCGGAACATGTCCGAGCCCTTGTAGCCCTTGTCGATCTTCCACTGCTCGTCGAAATGCTCGGCCACCACATAGTCAAGCGATGCCGCATGAGTGCGGATGATGAGCGTGGCGATGCGCTTGGCCTTGTCGAGATAGGCTGCATCATGCGTGGCTTCGAAGGCCGCTATCAACGCCTCGGTGAGATGCATGTTGGAGTTCTGGCCGCGGTAGTCTGAAATCTTCGCCCAGTTGCGGGCAAATTCTTCCGACACCGCACCGTAGTGCTCATCCCAGAACCGGATGTTGAGAACGCCCGTGACATCGGCCAGCATGTCCTTCGCCAGCGGATGGCCGATCATCGCGGCGTCGGACGCGGCGAGCAGCACGAAGGCGTGGCCATAGGCCTGCTTGCTGTCGTCCTTGAAGCCGTCGTCGTCGAGCGACCAGCAATAGCCGCCAGACTTGCGGTCGCGGTGGCCTTCCCACAAATAACGCATGCCGTGGTCGACGATGGTTTCGGCACCCGGCCGCCCGAGCTTGGCGGCGATGGCGAAGCAATGCACCATGCGCGAGGTCTGGTGCAGATGACGGATGTGGCCATAGGGGCGGCCCGATGCATCAAGGTCGTAGAAGCCGCCCTTGGGGTTCACCGCATTGCGCTGGAACAGATCGAAAAGCTCATTGGCGCGCGCCTGCAGCCAGTCGCGGTGCCAGGGGCGGGTGGTCCAGTTGGTGTCAGGCATTGCAATCCTTCAGCTCATTCGACGCGCACGCGCGCTGAGGCTGTTTTGCCCTTCGCGTCGATCACCGACAAGCGGGCAAATCCACGCGAGGGCTGGTCCCAGAAGGCATCGCGCCGGAACTCGCGCTCGGCGATGGGAATGCCGTCAGCGAGCCAGGTGAAGGGCGGCGTGCCGCCATAGACCTTGAGGCTGACAGCGGGCGCTGCATCGCCGTCAAGATCGATCCGCGCGCCATCTGGTGGGAAGGCGATGGAGGGCGGTGCATCACCCTGCGAAGCCGTGGCAACCTCCGGCAGGGCATTGGGGCGGAAGCGCTGGAGATTGGCGGGAAGCTCATTGGTGCGGGCGATGACCGTGCCGGGCGGGGCGGGACCCAGCGGCGCGCGGTTCGCTCCGATGCGCTGGAAGGCCTCGAACAGGATGGGAGCGGCGGCAAGCCGCCCGACGACGCCGGGCACCGCCGCGCCATCGGGCCGGCCCACCCACACGGCAATGGTGTTGGCGCCGTCATAGCCCACGGCCCAGGCATCACGGTAGCCATAGGAGGTGCCGGTCTTGAAGGCAATCTGGCCGCCGATTGCGTTCTGCGGCGTGGGGGCACCCTTCAGAACGTCGCCAATCATCCATGTGGCATTGGGCTCGAACAGGCGGCGCATGGGCTTTGCATTGCGCTCCTCCGACAGCTGCCAGCTGAGCTGTTTCGGTTCACCCTTGCGGGCCAGCGCCACATAAAGCGTTGCGAGATCGGTGAGGCGGATGCCTGCACCACCGAGGCCGACGGCAAGTCCGGGGCCCGCATTCTGCGGCAGCACAAGCTTTACCCCGGCATTGCCGAGGCGGGCCATGAGGCGGTCGGGGCCCACCGCATTGAGGATCTGCAGGGCAGGGACGTTGAGCGACTGTTGCAACGCCGTGCGCACCGTCACCGTGCCGTGGAAGCTGTCGTCGAAGTTTTCCGGCGCATAGGCGCCATAGCGCACCGCACGGTCGTCGATGAGCGTTTCGGGATGAACGAGGCCGTCCTCGAAGGCGAGGCCATAGATGAAGGGCTTGAGCGTGGAACCGGGCGAGCGCAGGGCGTTGGCGAGGTCCATCTGGCCTGCGCGCACCGTGTCGAAATAACCGGTGCCGCCAACATGGGCGCGCACTTCGCCCGTGTCGTTGTCGATGACGAGGATGGCTGCGGCGACGCCGGAGCCGATGAGCAGCGCACGGTCACGCGCGAGCGTTTCGAGCGAGGACTGCAGGTCACGCGCGATGGTGGTCTCGGCAACGGCGCCGGGCGGCGCGGCCTTGGCGAGGCGCTCCGCCACGTGTGCCGCCAGCATCGGGAAGGCGAGGCGGCCCTTGGGTGCATTTTCCGATGCGGCGGCCACGGCCTGATCGGCATTGACGATGCCTGCAGCGTTGAGGAGTGCTATGACATGGTTGCGGGCAGCCACGGCCGGTTTCGGGAACCGGTCCGGGCGTCGCGTCTCGGGCGCCTGCGGCAATGCCACGAGCAGTGCCGACTCGGCTGTCGAGAGCCGCTTCGGCTCCTTGCCGAAATAGGCGAGAGATGCGGCGCGCGTGCCCTCGATGTTGCCGCCATAGGGGGCGAGTGCGAGGTAAAGGTCGAGGATCTGCTGTTTCGACAGCCGGCGCTCGATCTGCAGTGCACGGACCATTTCGGCGAGCTTGTCGGAGACGCTGCGCGCGGGGTGCGGTTCGAGCAGGCGCGCCACCTGCATGGTGAGGGTGGAGCCGCCCGAGACGACGCGGGCGTGCGTTGCGGCCTGCCATGCGGCGCGAAGCAGGGCCCAGGGGTCAACGCCCGCATGCGCGTAGAAACGCTTGTCCTCATAGGCGATGAGCATCGCGAGGAAGCGCGGGTCGACGTCCTTCGTCGTGACCGGCAGGCGCCAGTAGCCATCCTTCGTGATGAAGGGGCGGAGCAGCTTGCCGTCCTTGTCCGTCACCAGTGTGGAATAGGTGATGCCCTTGCCGAGGGGCACTGGCCCCAGGCGGCGCAGCACCTCGCTTGCCGTGAAGCCCGCGGCGTTGACTGCGAGGATGCCAAAAAGCAGCCCCGCATAGAGGCGCAAGGGCCAGCTGCTGCGGGGCGTCTTCATGTCAGGGTGCCGTCACCGTCACGGTGCCGGTTACGGTGCGGGCGTTGAGTTCCGGGCGATACATGTCCTCAACCGTCGCACCCGGATGCACATAGGCGCCGGGCGAGATGGCGCGCACCATGTAGGCGAGCTTGGCGGTGGAACTGGTGAAGCTCGCCACGAAGCGGTCATCCCGGAACTCGGTGTAGGACGCGTAGCTGGTGTCCGAGAGCCAGGCGAGATCCGCTGTTGCGCCCGAGGAGACGAGCGTCGGGTTCTCGATCTCGAAGCCGGCGGGCAGGCGGTCGACCAGCAGGAACTGGCCACTGTCGGCCTCGCCCTGCTGCTTCATCACGCTGAGCACCGCAACGAGGCGGGTGTTCTGCTTGACGGTTGCCGGGTCCACCGGCTGGCCATCTGGCGTGAAGTACTTGCGCTCGATGGTGAGACCGTTGCTGGCCGCAGGCTCCGGCACGAGTGGCGAGCCCGAGATGGCGACGACCGCCTTCACGAGATCGGGTCCGGTGTTTTCCACCTTCACGTCCTTGGCGAGGGCGCCTGTGTTGTAGACGCGGTTGAAGCTGCCATCATGCTTCGTGCCGTCGATATCGAGGCGGATCGACTTCGCCTGGTTGATGACGGAGCGGGCGGCGAGCACCATCCAGGCCATGTCCTGGGTGGAGGCGTAGCTGGACCGCGCACGTTCCACCTCGATGGCGCTCATTGCCGTCTTGATCACGGCGGGCTTGGCCTTGGAATCCGTGGCGAGCGCCAGGATGGCCGAGGCATCGCGCAGCACCGAGCCATAGTCGGCGCGATAGGCACCGCGGGTGGAGGAGTCCACTTCGTCACCCAGTGACTCGATCGCCGAGGCAAAGGCGGCGTCGGAGCGTTCCTGGTCGCCGAGGATCGACAGGGCGGCTGCGACCTGCGCGCGGGCAAGGGGCGAGCCGAACTGGGCGATCTTGGTATCGGCGAGGTACTTGAGGTCGCCCACCGGCGCACGGCCGGCACGGGCCAGCACATAGAGTGCATAGGCCATGTCCTGGCCGCCACCTTCCTCGATGTCCGGCGCGTTGCCGACCATGTTGCGGATGTAGTCGAGGCCGCCGACCAGCACGTCTTCCGGAACGGCGAAGCCCTTCTCGCGGGCCCGCAGCAGGAAGTCGGTGACATAGGACGTGAGCCACAGGCTCGAGTCATCGCCATAGGCCGACCACAAGCCGAAGGAACCGGACGCCGACTGGCGGTTGACGAGGCGCGTCACCGCCTTCTGCATGCGGTCCGGGATTTCGGCATCGAGGTCCTTGGGGTCAACGCCCAAGTCGCTCAGATAGAGCAGCGGCAGGGCGCGGCTGACGGTCTGCTCCGAGCAGCCATAGGGATATTTGTCGAGGTCACGCACCAGGCCCGCCGCATCGAGCTGCGGCAGCGGGCTGATGGAGAGCGCCACCGTGCCGGTGCCCGGCACCATGTCGGAGAGCAGGTCCTTGCCGATGGTGAGAGAGCCCCCCTTGGCCTGCAGTGGCATGGTGGTGCGGCGCGTGACCAGCGGGTTGGCGGGCTCGACGCCGAGCGAGAAATCCTGGTCGAGCAGGATGTCGCCCGGGCCCTTCAGCGTGGCGACGATGCTGGCGACCCCATAGCCCGTGCCCTTGACGGGCACGATGACGGTGGCGCGCCCACCGGCGGCGCCGAGCGTCAGCTTCTGGATCGCGGTGTTGGCATCGGGCGTCACCGGGCCGTCGATGGAGACGCCGAGCGTGTAGTCGCCCGCCGGGCCTTCGGCATTGACGATGTCGAAGCGCAGCTGTGAGCTGTCACCCACGGCGAGGAAGCGCGGCATGGTGCCGGAGACGACCACCGGGTCACGCGCGATCACGTCCTTCGTGGCATGGCCGACCTTGGTCTTGCCCCAGGCCACCGCCATCACGCGGATGGTGCCGTTGAAGGCGGGGATGTCGAAGTCGACGGAGGCCGTGCCGTCATCGCCGACCTTGACGATGCCGGAATAGAGCGCGAGCGGTTTCTGCGCGGGCGGCGGCGCGTTGAAGGCAGCTCCGCCATCACCACCATTGCGCAGCTTGCCGCGCTCGCCCTGCATGCCGTCGATCAGGCTGCCATAGATGTCGCGCAGCTGCGCGGTGAGCTGCTTCTGGTCATAGTAGAACTTCTCGGGCGCCGGTGGGTCATAGCGCGTGAGGTTGAGGATGCCGACGTCGACCGCCGCCACCGTGATGAAGGCTTCCTCACCCGCAGTGAGGTTGCCGATCTTCACTGGCACGGTGAGCCTGGTGCGCGGCTTCATCAGCTGCGGCGTGTCGAGTGCCACGTCGAGCGTGCGCTGGGCGCGGTCGATGCCGAACCAGGCAAGTCCCATGGCGCGCGACGGCATGCGCTTGGCCTTCACGTCCATCGGCTTGTAGAGGCTGGCCAGCACATAGGCGCCGGTGCCCCAGCCTTCACCCACGGTGAAGGGCAGGCTGATGCCGCCCTCTGGCACATCCACGTCCTGCGAGGCCAGCAGCTTCTCGCCGATGATCTGCACCGTGGCCTTGCCGGCATAGCGCGCGTCGATCTTCACGTTGATGGTGTCACCCGTCTTCACGTCCGTCGTGTCGAGGGCAACCTTCAGCGTGTCGGGCGTGTCCGACTTCGAGGTGTCGCCGGAATAGTAGCCCGAGGCGAAGTCGATCGATGCGGGCGTAATGCCCGCCGCATCGATCTCGAGGCGGTATTGGCCCCAGGAGAGCGTCTGCGCGAAGTCGGTGGGCCTGTCGCCAGTGAGGTCCAGCGTGCCATTGGCGATCTTCGAGGTGCGGGTGACGGATTCCCACTGCCACTGGCCATTGCTGTTGAACCATTGCCAGTCACGCACCAGGCGCTTCAGCGTCCAGTTGGCGCCCTTCAAGGGCTTCAGCTTGCCGTCGGGGTCGACCGCGATGAGCGAGAAGGAGGCGGCCTGGCCTTCGGGTGCCGCACCATCCTCGAAATTCGGCATGATGCCGAACAGCGGTTGCGAGGCCTCGATGGGAAGGCTGGCGGTGCGCTCCACGGCGCGGCCACCCGGCTCACGCATGCGCACCGAGACATCGGCCTTCAGCGGCTGCGAGGTGACGGGCAGTTCGGGGAGCGCGATGTCGATGTCGGCATGGCCGTTGAT
>Ga0194035_1001526_pt1 | contig 12174 bp, 12 predicted proteins | sample JunL2320m_MetaG_FD_148680 | JGI IMG/M metagenome (GOLD analysis project Ga0194035, IMG submission 148680) | Anoxic zone freshwater microbial communities from boreal shield lake in IISD Experimental Lakes Area, Ontario, Canada - Jun2016-L239-20m | ecosystem: Environmental > Aquatic > Freshwater >...
CTACGAGGCCTACCGCGAGTGGGTGCTGCCGCGAATGATCGAGAAGGGCGTGCTGCCCGCAGGCACCAAGATGACGCCGATCAACCCGCTGCCTGCTGACGTGGCGGCTCCCAATGACGCTGTGCGACCGTGGGATTCGCTCAACGCCGACGAGAAGAAGCTGTTCTCCCGGCTGGCCGAGGTGTACGCGGGATTCTCGGAGTACACCGACGCCCAGGTCGGGCGGATCGTCGATTACCTAGAGCAGGTCGGTCAGTTGGACAACACCATCGTCTTCTACTGCGCCGACAACGGGGCCTCCGGCGAGGGTTCACCGAACGGTTCGGTCAACGAGAACAAGTTCTTCAACGGTTATCCTGACGAACTGTCGGAGAATATGCAGTACATCGACACCCTGGGCAGTCCGGACACCTACGAGCATTACCCCACCGGATGGGCGACGGCGTTCTCGACGCCGTTCCAGATGTTCAAGCGTTATGCGCAGTTCGCCGGCGGCACGTGCGACCCGATGATCATCTCGTGGCCGAAGGGCATGAAGGCCAAGGGTCAGGTGCGCGATCAGTATCACCATGCGACGGACGTTGCGGCGACGGTTCTCGATGTGGCCGGTCTGCAGATGCCCGAGGAGTACAAGGGCATCAAGCAGTACCCGCTCAACGGTGTGTCGATGCGCTACAGCTTCGATGATCCGAAAGCCGCCACCACCCGCAAGCGCCAGTACTTTGCGATGCTCGGAACTCGCGGCATCTGGCAGGACGGCTGGAAGGCCGCCGCACTGCACGCTCCGCTGAGCAATAAGGGCCATTTCGATCAAGATCGCTGGGAGCTTTATCACGTCGCCGAGGATCGTTCGGAGTCCACCAACGTCGCCGATCAGTACCCCGACAAGCTCGCCGAACTCATCGCGGCCTGGGACCAGGAGGCCAAGGACAACTTCGTGCTGCCGCTCGATGATCGTTCGGCCGTCGAGCAGGCCGGGACTCCGCGGCCCCAGGCCGAGCCGCCACGCAATCGCTATCTCTATTACCCCGACACCGCTCCGGTGCCCGAGGGCGTGGCGGTCAACATCCGGGGCAAGTCTTACAAGATCGTCGGCAACGTCGATCTCGAGCCAACCGCGGAGGGCGTGATCTTCGCGCACGGTTCCCGGTTCGGTGGACACACCTTATTCATCTCCGGCGGACGGCTGCACTACGTCTACAACTTCCTCGGCATCAAGCCGGAGCAAGATTTCGTCTCTCCGCCATTGGCACCCGGTAAGCATGCGCTCGGCATGGAGTTCAAGCGCGAGAAGGCCGGCGAGCACGGCGAGTCCCTCGGAACGACGGTGCTCTACGTCGATGGCACAGAGGTCGCGCGCGGACCCATGCGGGCCCAGGTCGGCAAGTTCACGCTTGCCGGTGACGGGTTGTGCGTGGGATATGACAGCGGGGACAACGTCTCCGCGCAGTACCAGAATCCGGGGAAGTTCACCGGCGGCACCATCCAGACCGTCGCCTTCGATGTCAGCGAGGACGCCTACGTCAACCTGCAACGAGACGCCGAAGCGGACTTCGCGACGGATTGATGCGCAGTCGGGGCAACCTGTACGCTCGCCCCATGATGAAGCTACGACCTCGTATCGTCGCGTTCGCGGTCTTGGGTGCGGCTGTCGTGTTGGCCCCGCAGGCGCTCGCGGATCCGGTGGGTATTCCGGAGGCAGGCTCGGAGTCGGCGGCCGCCACCACCGTCTCGGACCTCGACGACCTCGGATACGACGTGCAGCTGCAGTACGAGAACGGTGTGCCGGACGTTCCGTTGTCTCAGTGCACCGTGACCGATATCAACACCGTGGGTTCGGCGGGAACTGACCTATTGGCGTACGTGACGATCAACTGCGCGTCCAACCCGTCCTAGATTTTCCGCGGTGCGGCCGGGAGTATTTGCACACTCCGTGACGTCTCGGCCGTCGAGCAGGCCGGCGAATACTTAGGGCAAGATCTTCACGCACTGGGTGTTTTGGGGGTGGTCTTGCCGGACCCCTCATCACCGGCAAGGCCACCCCCGAATCGCACAGTCCTGCTTTAGATGGCGCAGGGATGTGGGCGAACCGGAGCGCCAGGAGAAGCCGGAGTCTGCGCTGTGGAAACAGTGCGCCGTTGCGCAAGAGTGGTTCGGGCTGAATGCAATGGCATGGAATACCCCTAGAGATGAACAAGAATCAGATTGCTCACCAGGGACTGGGGAAAGCCTTGCATCCGCCACACTACAACCCGCGGAGCGAAAATGGCATGCCAACTTCGTCGACCGGGGTGCCGAAAGGCTAAATTTGCTCCGGGGCGAGGATCGCAGACGTGTCGGCGTTGTCCACCACCGCACGGGCGACATCGGCGAGACGTTGCTGAGTCTTGCGAGCGTGGGCCCGAAGCAACACGAACGCTCGATCCATATCGATGGAACCGCGCTCGGCCAGCACGCCTTTGGCCTGTTCGATGATCACCCTGCTATTGAGGGCGCCCTGGAGTTGCTGGCTGATCAGATGCGAGTGGGTCAGTGTTCGCTGGTGCAGTATCCCGACACTGGCAACGTCGGCGAGGGCTTGGCCGACAGAGATATCGGTGGGCGACATGGCACCGACCTCGGTCCGGAATAGGTTCAGGGCGCCCAGGCGCTCGTTGCGCAGCCGTAACGGCAGGGCCGTCACCGACCGGTAGCGGTACTCGGCGGCCTGCTGTGCGAAGGCCGGCCAGCGCTGCGGCTCGAGATTCAGATCCTCGACCAGGACCTGTTGACCCGTGCGGTACGCGATCAGGCATGGTCCGGCATCGGATTGCACTTGCAGTAGCTCCAGCAGCCTTATCTCCTCGCTGCTCGATGCGAGAACGTGAAGTTCGCCGTGAACGTCGCCGATCAAGAGACCGGCTGCGGCGATGGGCAGCAGGGCCATCGAGCTCTCAATGAGTTGCTGGGAGAGTTCGATGGGGTCATAGTCGGCTACAAGTGTGTCAGCCAAGCCGACGAACGCCTCTGCCAAACGCCCGTAGTCATCCACGGCAATCCCCCTCTGGTGAATCGTCCCACACCCGAGGCGGTGGTAGGGCTGTTGGTTGGTAAATCATGGCTGTGCTGTGGGGTCGGAGGCGGGGGCCTCGTCCGAATCGGGGTCGAACCTGAGCCGCTGGCTGACCACATCGCGCGCAACGTCTCTGAGGGATTGGCGATTTCCGAATGCGAAGGCCTGAAGCCGAACGTAGGTAGACCGGGCGTCGATGCCTAACTGCTCCATCAAAATCCCGGTGGCCTGATGGACTTCACGGGTGCCCAGTGGCTGGTTCCACCACGGGCCCAAGGATGCCGGAATTCGGCCACCTGGGCCGACCGCGATAAGGACCGAGGTGAGCAGTTCGGAGACTGCTACGGCATCGGCGAAATCGGGTCCCTCGAGGAACTCCCCGGGTTCGCAGTAGAGATCCAGCACACCGACGTTGATCGCACCGACCTGCAGTGGAAGTGCATACATGGCTCCAATGCCGGTCGCGGCGACCTCCGGGACGAACATCGGCCAGCGTCCATCGGCTTGCGCGAGGCTAACCAGCGAGACCGGACCGCCACTGGCCACTGCGTCGAATCCGGGCCCCTCGCCTAGTGTGACCTGGGTCCACTCCACCTGCTCGGCGACCTGGTCGGTGGCTGAAAGCACCTCCAGGCCATGGCCGTTTACGGAGATCGCGATGGCGGCCCGTCGTACCGGCAGGGCCAGCACGCACGCGGCGCATAATCGTTCCGCACCGCTGGCGTGATCGGGCACTCGCTCAACGGCAGCCAGGAACCTCGCCTTGGCGTCCATCGAATCGTGGGTGGTCATGGAGCCGTCATCGGAACATCCTCGCCCCCCGGCAATTCCCGAATCAGTGAAATCCTTTGCGCCGCAATACGATCATGATTGCGGTACGGATGTGGGTGAAGCCTACGCGCTTCAGTTCGTGGACATGTGGCCGGGGGTGAAGCTCATCGGCGCTCGCGTGACGTTCATACGCGGACCGTCGGAGTTATTCGCATCCACCAAACGTGGCGCCGGCGGTGGCGGAGGTGCATCCGCTGATGCCGTCGGGTCTGCTGCCGGCTGGGGTTCAGCTTCGCTTTCCGCCGGAGCTGCCGGAGCTGCCGGAGCCGCCGGAGCCGCCGGTGACGGTGTCGCGGCGATGGGCGCCGTTTCGGTCGGCGGCGCACCGGGCGCCGGGTTGATACTGCGGAGTTGTCGGGTCTGGTTGAAGTCGGCGCTGCTGAGGGTCATGAGCAATGCGGTGGCCACCACCAGGGCGGCCGCAGCCGCGGTGATCATTGCGAGCAGCACCTTGCTGTTGCGGTACCAGGGCGGCTGGGGGGGTGCAGCCGGCGCCTCACTCCAGTAGCGAGCCCAGCCTGGGCGGAGGTCATCGGTAAACCATGCGCCGAGGTCCTCATAGGGCATGGCCTCACGCTCGGACATAGCCTTCGACCTTAAACCGCGGCGCCGCACCTCTGGGCCGGGTTGGCGAATCGAGCCTGCCTACGTCACGCCGGGCGGGGCTGCGCGTCGTGGATGTCGACGGCGACCAGGGTCGGGAACGGCAGCGGGCGGTTGAACGGGCCCTTCGGGTACACCCGCCTTGTGGTGGGCATCCGAAGGCCCCCGAATTGACGGTAGTCATCGCAGAGATGGATGGCCGTGGCCCAGGAGCCGACAACCTCGGCGGTGTAGTCGTGACGGTGCAATCGCCCGGTTTGGTCGAAGCAGAGCTCCTGGTTCGTCGAGTGGGTCGGAATTGTCGGGGGATAGCCGACCCGTAGCCGGGTCATACCGTTTGCCGCGGGTTCGTCCGCGGTGTGCACGGTGACCCCCGGTTCGAGCAGCAGGAAAGGCAGCGTCAGGTAATTCCACATCGCGTATCCGGAAAAGTAGGCGAAATCCACTGCATCCCAGGGCGTCAAGAGTCTCTTGTTGGAAAATGCTGCGCGGGGATTGGTTCGGCTCTGCAGCACCGAGCCGTCGTCATCGGTGATCTCGACCCGGTCGGTTCCGTGCAGGGTTGCGCGCTGTCCGGGCGCGGGATAATCCCAGAGGGTCACTTCGGGCTTGCGGGTGTTGATCGTCAGCCGGGCATGACGCTGCGGGGGCACGCGTTTGGCGGTGAACAGAAAGCCGTAAGCCGATATTTCGACATCGATGAATGCCAACGAGTGCCAGTAGTCCAGACCGCCGTGGGCTTCGAGGATACGGCTCGGGACTGATTCGATAGGCACAGTCAAAACGGTACGCGGCCACATATTCAGGTGATCCCGATCGTTCTGTCTGGCGCCCCGGTAGCACCGTGGTTGGTGCCGGGTTAGGAAACCGTGAGTTCAGCGATCAGGGCTTGGACCCGAGCCTTGATCTCGTCGCGGATCGGACGAACCGCCTCGATTCCCTTGCCCGCCGGGTCGGGCAACTCCCAGTCGCGGTAGCGCACGCCCGGGAACACCGGGCAGGTGTCTCCGCAGCCCATCGTAATGACGACGTCGGAGGTTTCGACTGCATCAGGGGTGAGGATCTTTGGCGATTGGGCCGAGATGTCGATGCCGACTTCAGCCATCGCCTCGACGGCAGCCGGGTTGATACTCGCTGCCGGCGCACTGCCTGCCGAGCGGACCTCGATCGCATCACCGGCCAGGTGGGTGAGGAACGCGGCGGCCATCTGCGAGCGGCCGGCGTTGTGAACGCAGACAAACAGCACACTGGGCCGAGTGACCATCAGGAATCCTGTTGTGCGGGAGCTGGTCTCGAGTCGAACCGTTTACGCAGAGCCAGCGACACATACACGAGTGCGACCAGGACCGGCACTTCGATCAGCGGGCCGACGACTCCGGCGAGTGCCTGTCCGGAGGTGGCACCGAAGGTGGCGATGGCGACGGCGATGGCCAACTCGAAGTTATTGCCCGCGGCGGTGAAGGCCAGCGTGGTGGTGCGCTCATAGCCCAGGCCGATGCCGGCGCCGAGTGCATAGCCGCTGCCCCACATGACCGCGAAGTACGCCAGCAGTGGCAGTGCGATCCGGGCGACGTCCCACGGGTGGGAGGTGACTTGGCGTCCCTGTAACGCGAACAGGATCACGATCGTGAACAGCAGGCCGTACAACGCCCACGGACCGATCTTGGGCAGGAACGTCGACTCGTACCACGCACGGCCCCTGAGCTTTTCGCCGTAGCGACGGGTCAGGAAGCCCGCAATCAGGGGTATACCTAGGAAAATCAGGACCGACTTCGCGATCTGCCAGGTCGAAAAGTCGATCGTCATCTGTTTCAAGCCAAGCCAGCTCGGCAGCACGGAGAGGTAGAACCAGGCCAGCGCGGCGAAGAACAGCACCTGAATGACGGAATTGATCGCTACCAGAACGGCGGCGGCCTCCCTGTCGCCACTGGCGAGGTCATTCCAGATGATGACCATCGCAATGCAGGGCGCCAAGCCCACGATGATGATCCCGGTGCGGTACTCCGGAAGATCCGGCAGGAAAACCCACGCGAGAGTGAACATCAGTGCCGGGCCGATGAGCCAGACCAGAACCAGTGAGCTCATCAGGAGCTTGTGGTCGCCGGTGACGGAGTCCAGTCGGTCGTAGCGGACCTTGGCCAGCACCGGATACATCATCACCAGCAGGCCCAGCGCGATCGGCAGCGAGACTCCGTCGATCTGTACCGCCGACACCACACCGGATAGTCCCGGGATCATGCGGCCGAGCAACAGGCCGGCCGCCATCGCAATGCCGATCCAGATCGGTAGGAAGCGGTCGAGTGTGGAGAGTCGGGCGAGTGCCCCGGAGGTTTCGTCGTGCACGGCCGTGTCGGTCATGTCGATGTCCCGACGGGTGTCGCCGCGTCGACGCCGGTACGCAACAGTTCCGACAATGCGGTGAGTGTTTCGGGCACCACCGCGTAGTAAACCCAGGACGCCCGGCGCTGCGAGGTCAGCAATCCGGCGTCGCGTAGCACTTTGAGGTGATGCGACACCGTCGGCTGCGACACTCCCACGCCCGAGGCGATATCGCAGACGCAGGCCTCACCGCCGCCATGGCTGGAAACCAGACTCAGCAGATGCAGGCGCACAGGGTCGGACAGCGCTTTGAACTTGGCGGCCATCTCCGTGGCCGAGGCCATGGTCAGCGGTTCGGCCACCAACGGCACCACCGGGCAGCAGGCCGGCCCGTCACGGGTTTCTCGATTCGACATCTGTCTATATTGACAGGTATCGAAGCGGGATGCGATATCGGTGGTGTCGTCCGGTCAGACCGCAACAACCTCCACGAGTCCTTCGAGACCCTCGAAGTCGGTGAGGTTGCGTGTGTACAGCAGGGCTGAGTGGGCGTGCGCGGTTGCGGCAATCAGCAGATCCAAAGATCGCGCGCGTGGTTGACGCCCGGCATTGACGACGGCGGCAGCCACAAGTCCGTAGCTGGCGGCAACAGCGTTATCTAGGGGTAGGGCGTCAAATGTGCGTTGGAGGACGAGCAGTCGGCGCAATCGCTCGGCACGGATGCTGTGCTCTTTCGCCACCAAGACACCGAAATGTATCTCCGCCAACGTGATTGAGCTGATGGCAAGCTCGCCATCGAGGGCACCGATGTCGTTGGCCAGCACCACACTGGTGTCCAGGACGGCTCTCACTCGCGAGTCCACGGCTCGCGTATCTCGTGATCGACGGATTCACGATCCTGTGCCCAAGCGGGGTCAGCCGGCCCGGTGAAGAGTTCGGCTATCTCGGTCCATCGCCGCCATGTATGCGGCGCAGCCGGAACCAGCCTCGCGGCGACACGACCGGCGACGGTGATCGTGATCTCTTCGCCATCCTCGATACGGCGGATCAATCCGGATGCATCTTGGCGCAACTCGCGCAGTCCCACCGCTTTCATAAAAACCCCGCCTTCTTTGACTCACGGTAGCACATGTGCTATCCGGGCGTGCGGACAGGATCGAGGACCGCTCGCGAGAGCCCCGGTTCTAGGTAATGACGGTGTAGCCGATATCGGCGAGAATGCCGAGTTCGACCGGGCTGAGGACTCTGATGCCCTGGCCTGAAGCGACCTGCGCGTTCATCAGCTTGCGGTTACCGCCGGCGAAAACGCGGTCGTTGAGGTGAGACAGTGAACTCCCCGATGACCAGGGGCTCGGCGTGTAGAGCGGAACGAGTTGTCCGTATGCGGCGACGGCGGCGGGGCCGCCGAAGTAGATGCCGAGATTGGTCCCGGTCAGGTTCGGGTCGTAGGCGCTGTTCCAGATGAAGTCGCTGCCGATCACCTTGGTGCCGTCAGAGTTCACCAGGAAGCTGTCGAACACCGTCCAACTCGTGCCGGTGTTATAGCCAGGGGCATCGGCATAGGACAGGTACCCCATGGTATGAGTCAGTTCGTGCATCGCCACGGACTGGATGTCGTACTTGCCGTGCGCGATTGAGTCGCCGGATTCCCAGGGCTGTGCGAAGTTGAAGGTGATCGTGCCATCGGCCGCTGCACCGTTGGGGTCACCGCCGTTAAGGATCTTGTACTGGACGATCGTCGGCAGGAAGCCGGCGTCGGCGCTGATGAATTCGCTGCTGGCCTCCGCCAGGTTGGAGGACAGCAGCGAGTACTCGCCGGTGACGTCGAAGGTGATGACGGTCGGCGCGCTCACCACGATGTACGCCGACAGGGCGTCGGCGGCCGCCTGGAGTGAGCTGCGGGCTGCCGGCGACCAGCGCTGCGAACCGCTGCCGTAGACAAACTGGAATTGCAGCAGGGAGCCGGCCGCAGCGGCGCCCTGCCGGACCACGACACTGGCCGTGGTGCTGGCCGGGCGAAAGAGATCGAGCAGGTTGATGTGGAAGCCGGTGTCGGCCGCGGCGACGGTGAAGCTGTCGGTGCCGGTGAAGTCCTGCCAGGCGGTGTAGGTGTAGCTGCCGTCGGAACCGATCGCCACACTGCCGTGCAGTGGAGCGCTGGTGACGCTGTAGACGATCCGATCCGCTTCGGGGTCCACCGCGCCCAGGTATCCGGTGATCGGTCCTTGGCTCTGTCCGGTGAGCTGAACCGGGCTCAGCGACGGGGCCTGGTTGAAGAAGGTCCGGCGCACCAGCAGGGCGATGCCTTCGAAGAACCCCTGGATCGGCGACAGCAGACCCGAGAGTATGTCGTTAGGTGACATCGCCGCGTTTGCGCTGATCGGTGTGGTCAATGTCCCTACGGTCGCAGCCGCGCGAGGTGTACGCCGGAAAACCGTTGGCGCCGGGGGGGCTTCGCCGGGTATCGCGGCAGTGGCACCGAGCGCAGGAGTGGGTGTTGTCGCAGAGTCGGGGGCAGCGGCGCTATCCGGTGTGCTTGGTACTGCCGGCCTGCGGTCGGTGCTGGCGGTGGCGGGCGCAGCTGTCCGGGTTGAGTGGGGGGATTCCCGCCGGGTGCTGTCTGGGTTTCCGGCCGACCGGGCCTGCGGCGGCGCCAACACGGCCCGGGCCGCCGCGCCCCTGTTCACGGTCTGGGCCGGGTCCGAAGCGGCAACCCTGGCCGCGGCGGCGTGGGTCGGTCGTCGAACGGTCGATCTCGTCGTCGACTGGGCCGCGGTATCGGTGGTGTCGGTGGCCGATGGGGTCTGGGATCCGGTCGCGGTGTCGTCTGCCGTCGCGATTGCCTGGGGAACCGCCAGCGATAAGCCGACCGCGACGGCGGCGGCACCCAGGTGGGCAGCGCATTTGCCGATCGACATCGCTGCACCCCCTCGGTTTGTGCTGAATCTTAGAACCTATCGGGCCAGCAACTCGGGCGTCAACACGACCACGCCGTGCGAGCAGGTTTTCGTTGAGTTTCCAGCTAAGCCGGTGAAAGGCAATCTGTTTGCCTTCCGCACAACTAGATTTTGCATGAGGGGGCTACGGTGCGACATCCCGGAGAAAGCGAAGGCGGAAATGGCAACTGACAAACCGATGCAACTCGGCATGGTGGGACTCGGCCGAATGGGGGCCAACCTGGTCCGCCGACTGATGCGTGACGGACATCGATGCGTCGTCTATGACGTCAACGCCGACGCGGTCACCGCACTGGAGGCCGAGGGGGCAACCGGTGCCTCATCGCTGCAGGACCTGGTGGCCAAGATGGACACGCCGCGGGCGATCTGGCTGATGCTGCCGGCGGCGATCGTCGATTCGACCATCGACCAGTTGATTCCACTGCTGGATGCCGACGACGCGTTGATCGACGGCGGAAACTCCTACTATCGCGATGACATCACCCGGGCCAAGCACCTCGCCGAGAAGAAGATCCACTATGTGGACTGCGGCACCAGCGGTGGGGTGTGGGGACTGGACCGCGGCTACTGCCTGATGATCGGTGGTGAGACCGAAGTCGTCACCCGTCTGGATCCGATCTTCAAGACCATCGCACCGGGGCGGGGCGACGTCGGGCGGACGCCGGGCCGGACTCGCACCGACGGCACGGCTGAGGAGGGGTATTTGCACTGCGGCCCCAACGGTGCCGGCCACTTCGTGAAGATGGTTCACAACGGAATCGAGTACGGCATGATGGCCGCGATCGGCGAGGGCCTGAGCATCATCAAACACGCCAACGCCGGCAGCGTCGGCCGCACCGCTGACGCCGAGACCGCACCCCTGCGCGACGCGTGGGCCTATCAGTACGAGATTGACGTGGCCGAGGTCGCCGAACTGTGGCGGCGGGGGTCGGTGGTCGGGTCCTGGCTCGTCGACCTCACCGCGTCGGCACTGGCCCGCTCGCCGGAACTGGCGGAGTACAGCGGACGGGTCTCTGATTCCGGGGAGGGACGCTGGACGGTGCTCGCCGCGGTGGACGAGGGTGTCCCGGCGTCGGTCATCACCACGGCGCTCTACCAGCGATTCGAGTCGCGCGACCTCGGCGACTTCACCGCCAAGGTGCTCTCGGCGATGCGCAGCGAATTCGGCGGCCACAACGAAAAGGAATCGTGACCTCGCCGGGTACCACGCCCGCTGATGTGCTGGTGATCTTCGGGATCACCGGTGACCTCGCCAGGAAGATGACGTTCCGGTCGCTGTACCGGATGGAGCGTCGGGGGCTGCTGGACTGCCCGATCGTCGGCGTCGCTCTCGACGAGTGGTCGGATGCGGACCTGCGCGAGCACGCCCGGAGCGCCATCGACGCCGCCGGTGAGGTTATCGACGCGGACGTGTTTGCGCGACTGGCTGCGCGGCTGTCGATGGTGGCGGGTGATTTCGGTGACCCCGGAACCTACGGCCGGGTAGCCGCGGCGATCGAGGGGCGTCACACGCCGGTCTTCTATCTCGAGATTCCGCCGTCACTGTTCGGCCAGGTGGTGCAAGGCCTGGCGGGGGCCAATCTGACCGCCAGGGCCCGGGTGGTGGTGGAGAAACCGTTCGGACACGACCTCGCATCGGCCCGCGCGCTGAATGCGGATCTGAGCGCACTGCTGGCGGAATGGCAGATCTTCCGGATCGACCATTTTCTCGGCAAGGAACCGGCGATGGATATCGCGTTCCTGCGATTTGCCAACTCGATCTTCGAGCCGCTGTGGAACCGGGACCGGATCGCCGCCATTCAGATCACGATGGCCGAGAACTTCGGCATCGAGGGCCGGGGCGGGTTCTACGACCCGGTTGGGGCACTGCGCGATGTCGTGCAGAACCATCTACTCCAGTTGATCGGACTGTTCGCCTCTGAGCCGCCCAGCGTCGCCGGCGCAGATGGCCAGCGCGACAAGCGGGTTGAGGTTTTCCGGGCCATTCCGCCGATTGATCCCAAGCACTACGTCCGCGGCCAGTACGACGGTTACCGATTGGTGCCGGGAGTGCGGCCGGACTCGCAGACCGAGACCTACGCCGCGCTGCGACTTGAGATCGACAATTGGCGTTGGGCGGGTGTGCCGTTCTTCATCCGTGCCGGCAAGGCATTACCGGTGCGGGCCACCGAGATGCGGGTCATCTTCAAGCGACCGCCCAGGCTGGCATTCCTGCCGCACATCCCCGATCCCGACGAACTCATCCTGCGGATCGATCCTGACCCGGGCGCCTGTCTGGTGATTCAGGCGAAGGCGCCGGGCGTCAACGACACCCGCACGGTGGATCTCTCGCTGGTGTTCGCCGAGGAACTTGGTGACGCACCGCAGCCGTATGAGCGCCTTCTCAGTGATGCGCTGCGCGGAGATGCCAGC
>Ga0194035_1001528_pt1 | contig 12166 bp, 7 predicted proteins | sample JunL2320m_MetaG_FD_148680 | JGI IMG/M metagenome (GOLD analysis project Ga0194035, IMG submission 148680) | Anoxic zone freshwater microbial communities from boreal shield lake in IISD Experimental Lakes Area, Ontario, Canada - Jun2016-L239-20m | ecosystem: Environmental > Aquatic > Freshwater >...
GCTCTATAGCAGAAAAATAATATGCATAAGCAATAGTAACTTTTTGTTTATAAACGTCGGGGTGGTAGTTCTTCATTTCAAGAGAAATTTATAGCTACTAATTACATCGATAGATTGTGTACCTTTTGCTAATACATATGCTTCGAAATGGATTTTTTGTTCATTTGAAAATAAAGTAAACTCGCCAATAAGTTGTCCGCTTAGAATTTTAAGTGCACCATTAAAATCTGGTGGCTCAAAATCCAATATCCAGCGTATGTAGTTGTTTACCCTTCCTAAGCAATTGTCGCCCAATTTTCCTGATACTTCAGATAACTCAGGTTGATCACTAAGTTTTTTTATAATTGATTGATGTGCCAATCTAAGAACGGTATCTTGGTGACCAGGATATTGCTTAGTCGCAATAAATACTGTAGCGGCTAACATGAACTGTACATATTCTGAATAAGCATTTACGGGAAAGTTCGGATCTGGATATCTAGGATACGTTTTAGACAAAACATATATGAGATCATTCGATGAAGTACCCAAAATAAATTCACCTACTTTGCTCAATTTTATTTTTTTACTAAACATACTAATAAGTATACGCCCTAAATTAGAGAAATATAACTAGCAGTGCGTATTCACTATAGATTGTCTTTTTCGGCTTGGAATTTATTTCCAAACGAAAAAGTTCCGATGTACAGGAAAGAGCAGCCGGACAATCTGGCTTTGCCAGTTGCCCGCGCGATGAGAAAACCTATCCCGGTTTTCTTATGCAAAAGAAAAAGCCTCCCTTAAAAGGAGGCTTTATCTATAATTCGGCACCGTGCTATTTTCCCACTAAAAGCAGTATAGTAACCGCAACGAGGCTTAACTTCTGTGTTCGGAATGGGAACAGGTGTTTCCCTCGCGCCATGGGCACCGATGCTTGCCCTGCTGGCAGGCAGTTCTGGGTTTTAGGTTCTCGGTTCTAGGAAACTACCCAGAACTCAGAACTTAAAACTCAGAACTGCGCCTAAGGCGCATATCGATGTCCATTATACTAATGGCACAAGTACATTTGCGCTGACGCAAATTCAAATTTTTAATAACAGTAGTGTAGTTAACAATTCGTTAGTTCGAGTGCAGATTGTGATGAAAAACGAGCACAAAAGTTGAGCCGTACTTTACATACGGTAAGACTTTTTGTCGCAGTTTTTCGCGCAATATGTGCCGAAATAACGTATTGGCTTACACCAAAAACTAGTCATAAAGCACTCCATATCTCGTACTGCATATAAATATTAGTACAAGACATGGACATAAAAAATCGATGGCCCTATTAGTACATCTCGACTGAATACGTTACCGTACTTACATCTAATGCCTATCAACCTGATAGTCTTTCAGGGGGCTCCATTGGGAAATCTCATCTTGAAGTCAGTTTCGCGCTTAATATGCTTTCAGCGCTTATCTTAACCGCACGTAGCTACTCAGCAATGCTCTTGGTAGAACAACTGATACACCAGCGGTGCGTTCAACCCGGTCCTCTCGTACTAGGGTCAAATCTCCTCAAATTTCCTGACGTCCACAGCGGATATAAACCGAACTGTCTCACGACGTTCTGAACCCAGCTCACGTACCACTTTAACCGGCGAACAGCCGGACCCTTGGAAGATGCTCCTCCTCCAGGATGTGATGAGCCGACATCGAGGTGCCAAACCGGGCCGTCTATGTGAACTATTGGGCCCGATAAGCCTGTTATCCCTAGGGTAACTTTTATCCGTTTGCGCTGTCGATCCCACTTTCATAAATCCGAAGATTAATACAGCGGGTCACTTACTCCCACTTTCGTGTCTGTTTGACTTGTCGGTCTCACAGTCAAGCTAGCTTCTGCGTATGCACTATCGATACGATTTCCATCCGTATCTAGCTAACCTTTGAACGCCTCCGATACTCTTTAGGAGGCAACCGCCCCAGTTAAACTACCCACCAGACACGGTCCCCTGACCGGATAACGGTCGGGGTAAGAATAAAACTGGAACAAGGGTGGTATTTCATATTTCGACTCCACCTTGGCTAGCGCCAAGGCTTCAAAGTCTCCCACCTATTCTACACATGTTACAGTTCGATCCAATGTCAAGCTGTAGTAAAGCTCCATAGGGTCTTTTCGTCCTGCTGCGGACAGACGGCATCTTTACCGTCAATGCACTTTCACCGAGCTCCTCGTTGAGACAGTTTTCACATCATTACTCCATTCGTGCGGGTCAGAACTTACCTGACAAGGAATTTCGCTACCTTAGGACGGTTATAGTTACCGCCGCCGTTCACTGGGGCTTCAGTTCAAGCCGTGAAGCTCTCCCCTTAACCTTCCAGCACTGGGCAGGAGTCAGCCCCTATACATCCACTTTCGTGTTAGCAGAGACCTATGTTTTTGGTAAACAGTTGCGTGAAATCTTTAGCTGCGGCCCCGTCACACTACCTACCAAGGTTGTGTGCGCTAGAGGCTAGCTCTCTTTTCTCAATAATTGCTCTGATTAAGACAATGTATTTCTACATCACCTTTTTTTCTTCGAAAAGAAAACTGGCTTATTTAGCGCCTGTCACCGTGATAAACACTGTGACGGGGCAGACCTTATCCCGAAGTTACGGTCGCTATATTGCCGAGTTCCTTAACGAGGACTCACTCGTACACCTTGGTCTACTCGACCTGAGCACCTGTGTCGGTTTGCGGTACGGTCGACGATACACACGCGTTAGAAAGCTTTTCTGGTCAGCATTATCGTACGAATCTGTTCCTAAAGGAACATTTTATTCCAGTGCATAACACACTGTTAAACGGGTATAACCATGAACCCGCTCTTACTACTTTGCCGCGCACTCCTAACAATGTATCGCCGGTACGGGAATATTAACCCGTTGTCCATCGCCTACGCTACGCGCCTCGGCTTAGGCCCGACTAACCCTGGGACGATTATCGTGGCCCAGGAAACCTTGCTCTTTCGGTGGGCAGGATTCTCACCTGCCTTATGGTTACTTATTCCAACATTCTCACTTCCTACCGCTCCACCAAATCTCACGATTCAACTTCAGCGCAATAGGAACGCTCCTCTACCGCTCATATAAATATGAACCCATAGCTTCGGTAATACACTTTAGCCCCGTTACATTTTCCGCGCAAGATCTCTTGATAAGTGAGCTGTTACGCACTCTTTAAATGAATGGCTGCTTCTAAGCCAACATCCTTATTGTTTAAGAAATCTCACCTCGTTTCCCACTGAGTGTATATTTAGGGACCTTAGCTGATGGTCTGGGCTGTTTCCCTTTTGAGCGACGAGCTTAGCCCCGCCGTTCTAACTGCCGTAGTTCCACAGATAGTATTCGTAGTTTGTCAAGGGTGCGTACCATTACTGGCCACAGTCCGAAACAGAGCTCTACCCCTATCTGCTACCGTACGACGCTAGCCCTAAAGCTATTTCGAGGAGAACCAGCTATCTCCAGGTTCGATTGGCATTTCACCGCTTACCACAAGTCATCCGGGCGTGTTGCAACTCGCTACGGTTCGGTCCTCCACAAAGTTTTACCTTTGCTTCAACCTGCTCATGGTAAGGTCACCTGGTTTCGGGTCTAATCATTAGTACAATGTCGCACTATTCATGCTCGCTTTCACTGTGCCTCCGGTAATTACCTTAGGCTGCACTAACAATTAACTCGTTGGATCGTTCTACAAAAAGCACCCCGTCACAGTCCGAAGACCGCTCCGAGTCCTTGTACGCACACAATTTCAGAATCTATTTCACTCCCCTTCCGGGGTTCTTTTAACCTTTCCCTCGCGGTACTAGTTCACTATCGATCACATTATATATTTAGCCTTGGAACGTGGTCGTCCCAGATTCAGGCAGGGTTTCTCGTGCCCCGCTCTACTCGACAAACATGCATTATTTCAGCATGCCAACTCTTCTTCAAGAGTTATCGTAAATATAAGGTTAGCGACACTTTGCATACCGGGCTATCACCGTCTTTGGCGGAACTTTCCAATTCCTTCTGCTCGCATCGCTATTTTCTAAAACCTTATGCACACCAATGGTAGGATATGCTGCCACTACCAAAGTTTGGATAAATCCAAAATTTGATACTGGTTTTTTACAACGTCACAACCCCCTATGATTATTCGTCTACCAACTTATTCAATTGTTAAAAACATTTGAAAAATCATAAAGTTTGGGCTATTCCAATTTCGCTCGCCACTACTCTCGGAATCGTTGTTTACTTTCTTTTCCTCGCCTTACTAAGATGTTTCAGTTCAGGCGGTTACCTCTACCTATCCTATATATTCAGATAAGAGTGACACAACATTACTTGTGCCGGGTTTCCCCATTCGGAAATCCTCGGTTCAAAGCTGGTGGGCAGCTCCCCGAGGCTTATCGCAGCCTACTACGTCCTTTATCGGTATAATGTGTCAAGGCATTCGTTGTGTGCGCTTAATTAACTTTTTACGCTATATAAGAACAAACCGAAGTCTGTTCAAATACTTCGTGCTTTTGACTAGTTTTTGGTTAAAACCAAAAACCTTCTTTGTCGTTTTATGCATCGATAACCATTATCGCTACATAAAACTAATATCATTATTAAATTTTCTCGATGATCTACAAGCGCTTATCGTTGCTTGCAGATCGTTTACGTCAGCCAAATTTTTAAGTTACAAACTTAGAGGTTGGGTTCTTAACCCTGTCATGCCCCTTTAAGTTTACGCTAGAGATCTATTTACTGTTTTCTCGTGCCTAAACTCAAAGATACCAATAGATAATACCAAAAATATTACCCTTTGTAAAGAGTTATTTGGTCATACTTTGATGCAGAAATTGCAACGTTTTTACTACTTGTAGTTAATAACGCGGCTTCTGCTGCTAGTGATAATATTTTTGCATCATAAATATCATCTACTACTGTTACACCGTTTCGACGTAGGCCTAATTCAATAGCGTACAAAACCATTTCTTCATAGTTTAAGTTTTGGTTCATCTTCCAGGCTCGACAAAAATATCCAGTATGAGCAAACCCCGGTACAAGGTTAGCTTCTAGGAAGTGTGGAATATTATTACTGTCTAGTCTTATGTCTATGCGGCCATAATCACGTGCGTTAAGTGACACAAAAACTTGTTCTGCCAATTTTTTTAATGCATCTTTTATTGTACCGTCTTTAACTTCAATGACGCTTTCGTTGTCTTCGTTCTTAACAACTTTACCCAAAATTCTATCGCCGTTGTTATTTTCTTCTGTGACTAATTCAATAGGCATAGAAATCAACATGCCTGCAACAGAAGATTCAAATACAGCTACGCTAAATTCGCGACCAGTTAAATAGGTCTCGACCATTGCGTCTGTATTAAAATTATCATTTACATATAAGACCTGCTTTTTAAAGCTTTCAAAAGTACGCACAACTGATTCTGGTCCAATGCCTTCGCCACTGCCAGTACTTGGCGGCTTAACAAACAAAGGTAAACTAATAGGTAAACTTTTAGCATCGCTGTATTGATCTTTATTGGCTACAAAATATGAAGGAGTTTTAAGCCCAGACTTTAATACGACTTTTTTTGATGCGGGTTTGTCATAATCTAGTTTTATAGCATCACTGCCAGAACCAACATAATTAATACCATATTCGTCTAAATATTTTGATACCCATACTTTTTTAGTAATGTCTTTGTTTGATTCATCTTTAACTAATAGGTGCTTTAATCCCAAAAATACCAAATCAGGCTTGCGTGCGACTACATTTTTTAAGTCTTGCAAACTATTTACTACTACACTGTCCACGTCAGAATAATGTAGACCTAAAATAGCCACGATTGCATCGCAGGATTTTTGCTTCATTGAACTAAGTTCTGGAATAGATGTGCGCAACACTATAATTGATTTATTGATTTTTGACATAAGACCCGAGACCATTACCAATCAAAAGCTCAGTCAACGACTGAGCTTTTTGTTATTTAGCTAATTTATTTCTAGTTACTGATTAACGACGAAAACTTCCACCACCGCCACCTGAACGACGATCTTCTTGGGGACGAGCTTCGTTAACTGTGATTGAACGACCATTAAAGTCTTTGCCATCAAGCTCTTTGATTGCGTTTTGACCGTCTTTAACGTCAGCCATTTCAACAAAGCCAAAGCCTTTTGATTGACCACTATCGCGGTCTTTTATAACTGCAGCACTTGTAACAGCACCAATTTCAGCAAAAAATGCTTCTAGTTCTTTTTCTGTAACGCTGTAAGCTAATCCACCTACGTAAAGTTTCATTGACATAATATTTATTCCTTCTTTTTAGTTGTAGCACTCACGATTGATATGTACTGACCGTGAGTGACTTGTGCTTGTCATTGTTGTGACTTGCTAATCAGAGAACGGAGAGGTTTATAATAACCATTTGCTTAAACTAACTATAGCACGTTTAAGCTTATTATCCTAATGTAGCGCCCCGCGTCAAAATCCTGCTTCATCTGTAAAGTTAGGATAAGGTCGTATTTTAGCGTATACTACAAGATAGAAAGCAGGTGTAATGTACAAATATGTAATTACCGAGTCATCAAGTGGCTACGAAGTGTACGTGAACCTCATAACATCATCAGCCGGCAGATACATCAGTAGACAGCCGCATGTTATCAATCTTATTAAAGAAGTACTAGACACTAAAACTCTTAGTGGTCCAAGAATCGCGCTAGAACACGACATGGGTCGAGTTATTGGCAATACCAACATCGTAGAAACAACAGACAAAGATACAATCTACTACGCTAAAGCGATTAAAATGAGTGCCTTTTCGCGCTACGCAAAAAATCGCAACCCCGGACCAAGCAAAGTCCTAACTGTTATTTTAGAACGTGATGCTGATGGTGGCTACGAAGTGCACGATACCTGGATCGGACCATACAGTCCACCCTTTCCAGACACCGAAAACATGGTCGCAAAAAATATCGCCTACTGGGAAACTCACGCATTTGCTCAAGACGAACACTCAATTCAGGCTAAGACTATTACCAAAATCTGCCCCTACGTCGTAGAAATCTAGTAAAAAAGACATCCCAGCCATAATACAACGGCAAAATATGTGTTATCGCTGTTGTTTAACCTTGTCTTTTTAACCATATTACGGTAGAATGAACAGAGTCAAAAGTTTGAAGATATAGCTCAGTTGGCGCGGCATGCCGCAAAAATAGAAATAGCACCTATGGTGCTCTAGCCAAAAAACAGTGTAAAGCCACAACAAAGTACATACTTTAGACTAAGAAAAACGTGGGGACATAGCTCAGTTGGCTAGAGCACCGCCTTTGCAAGGCGGGGGTCCAGGGTTCGAGTCCCTGTGTCTCCACCAATTTTGACTTTTATATTACAAGTTTACGGACCGTATCCGACAATACGGGCGATTAGCTCAGCTGGCGCGGCTTGCCGCAAAAGTAATAATGAGCGCATGCGCTCAAACCAGCCGGCAAGTAACTTAACAAGCAAAAAAAGCTACCGTAAGCTAAATAATATACGGGCGATTAGCTCAGCTGGTTAGAGCGCGTCACTGATAATGACGAGGTCGGAGGTTCGAGTCCCTCATCGCCCACCAAATAAATAACCCCACGTAAGTGGGGTTATTTATTTGGTCGATATTGGGGCTCGGTTCTTCGACCCTGACAGCTTTGCTGGCAGTTGGTCGGTGGAACGGTCTTTAGTCTAATGCCCGAGCATGCTCGGCGCATAGATTAAAGTGCTCTGTCCCTCATCGCCCACCAAAGCCCGATCTACTCAGCGACTGGCTGGACGGATTCTGGCTCGGTTGCGGCTAGTACATCACCTAAAAACTTTAGGCCAACTGCACCAATACGGGTAGGAGTATATGCAATACCTCCGTCTACAATTTCTTGGATAACTGATCTTGGAATAATAAATTCTTCTGCATCATCGGGGTTTACTGCTTTAAATGCTTTAGTAATTCGTTCGCCGCGTGCCCTGATTTCAGGACTTGAATTGAGTGCCTTGGCTGCAGATTCCGCCTGCCAAGCTGCACCAACAAAAGCTTCACTAACCCTTATGGCTGTATTCGCAGAATAACCATTATCTAATTCAACTTGTCCTAATACCGCGCTACCTATCCCTACGGGTGTATTGCTTGGGTCGGTTTGATTTTCTATTGATTGTGTTGTTTCTTCCATAACTAGACTATACTACAAAATATGTTATTTGTCAACATTAGCATAAGCGTAAAAAGTACCTGCAGACAAAAAAACCTCTAGGCGCTCGGAATGTATCGCCCACAAAACATAAAAAGACTCCCCGCTTAGGGGAGCCATTTTGTGTTTGGTTAAACATTGAGTAGTGCAACGTCTCGGCGTTAATCAAGCCGACAGTTCAAATTTCTTTGTGGGACGCATACATGAACTAATGTGTATGAATCTAAAGATCGCCTTGTCTATACAGAAGTAAACTTCTGCACAACTGATTTCTCCCTAGAAAGGAGGTAATCCATCCGCACCTTCCGGTACGGATACCTTGTTACGACTTAACCCCAATCATCCCCCCTACCTTAGGCCAGCAAAAAGCTGGACGTCAGATATTGGTGACTTTCATGGTTTGACGGGCGGTGTGTACAAGACCCGGGAACGTATTCACGGTAATGTGCTGACTTACCGTTACTAGCGATTCCAGCTTCATGCAGGCGAGTTTCAGCCTGCAATCCGAACTGAGACCGGCTTTGATAGGATTTGCTCCCCCTCGCGGGTTGGCAGCCCTTTGTACCGGCCATTGTAGCGTGTTTGTAGCCCCAGACGTAAGGGTAATACTGACCTGACATCATCCCCTCCTTCCTCCCTGTTACCAGGGCAGTCTAAGTAGAAAAATTCAACTACTTACAAGGGTTGCGCTCGTTGAAGGACTTAACCTAACATCTCACGACACGAGCTGACGACGGCCATGCAACACCTGTCACTTGTCCAACTAAATGAAATTCTGCTTTCACAGAACGACGACAAGGAAGTCAAGTCTGGGTAAGGTTCTTCGCTTACCATCGAATTAAACAACACGCTCCACCGCTTGTGCGGGTCCCCGTCAATTCCTTTATGTTTTAAGCTTGCGCTCGTACTCCACAGGCGGGATGCTTAACGCGTTAGCTTCGCTACTTAAGGGGTCGATACCTCAAACAGCTAGCATCCATAGTTTAGGGCGTGGACTACCGGGGTATCTAATCCCGTTTGCTCCCCACGCTTTCGTGCCTCAGTGTCAGTAATGATCCAGTAACCTGCCTACGCCATCGGTGTTCCTCCAAATATCTACGGATTTCACTCCTACACTTGGAATTCCAGTTACCTCTATCATACTCTAGCTTACCAGTTCAGATAATGTTTGTATGGTTGAGCCACACGATTTCACTACCCGCTTAATATGCCACCTACGCAACTCTTTACGCCCAGTAATTCCGAATAACGCTTGGGTCCTACGTATGACCGCGGCTGCTGGCACGTAGTTAGCCGACCCTTATTCATATGTTACCGTCATATTCTTCACATATAAAAGCAGTTTACGATCCGAAAACCTTCATCCTGCACGCGGCGTTGCTCCATCAGGCTTTCGCCCATTGTGGAAAATTCCCTACTGCTGCCTCCCGTAGGAGTCTGGACCGTGTCTCAGTTCCAGTCAGGCTGATCATCCTCTCAGACCAGCTAAAGATCGTCGCCTTGGTGAGCCATTACCTCACCAACTAGCTAATCTTACGCAGGCTGTTCCCAAAGCGCCGAAGCTTTAATCCGAAGATCACATGCGGTATTAGCTACTCTTTCGAGCAGTTATCCCTCACTTTGGGGTACATTCCTACGCGTTACTCTGCCGTCCGCCGCTCGCCGACATTCTGCACTCATTCTTTCATCTCGTAAGATTGAAAGAATGGGTGCAAAACTCGTTGCCGCTCGACTTGCATGTATTAGGCACGCCGCCAGCGTTTATTCTGAGCCAGGATCAAACTCTCCAAAAAAAGTTTCGATTGCTCGAAGTTAATTAACATTGACGTTGCACTACTCAATTTTTAACGTACACCTGCTTCAAAGACATTTTAATAAAGGTCTTGAAACGTTCCTTAGATAATACATCTAATTCATATCTTATGTCAAGCATATTTCGATGTAAGAATCGCTACGATTCTTACATCGAAATATTGGCTTTATTTAGCTGGTTCTGCAGCCGCCGTATCTGTTGATTCAGAATCTTCTAGTTCTTCTTCTGGAGTTGTATCTATAAGAGCCATCGAAACTACACTGTCACCTTCGTTCATTCTCATGATTCGAACGCCCTGTGTTGCACGACCTAATTCTGGTATATCTTTTAGTCCAAGACGTATAGCTTGGCCATTAACCGATATAATAATTACCTCAGAAAGTTCGGCTGTTAATGTAGCAACGCCCATTAGTTTTCCTGTTTTAGCATTTACGACAGCCGATCTAATACCTACTCCGCCGCGTGCGTGTGGAGTAAACTGAGAAATCTTAGTGCGCTTGCCGTATCCATATTCTGATATAACAAATATGCTTGAATCTTGCTGTACTACGTCCATTCCAATGACTTCGTCGCCTGCTCGCAAACGAATACCACGTACACCACGTGACACGCGTCCCATGCCTCGTACGTCGGCCTCGCTAAACCTTATAGCTTGTCCTTGTAGTGTAGAAATAACAATTTCGTTCTTACCGTTAGTTTGCTTAACCCACTTAAGTTCGTCTTTGTCGTCTAGGTTAATGGCTATTAGTCCACTTTGACGTACGTTTTGGTAAGCCTCGTAAGCAGTCTTTTTAACTACTCCACGTGTCGTACACATAAATAAGAAGCCGTCTTTGTCTTTGCTACCCATAGCTATAATAGAAGTAACTGTTTCTTCTGGTTGAAGCTGTAATAGGTTAACAACTGCAATACCCTTAGCCGTTAGACTACTTGCAGGAATTTCGTAAGCTTTAAGTCTAAACACTCTGCCCTTGTCGGTAAAGAACAATATATAGTCGTGAGTACTAGCCATAACAAGATGTTCTATAACGTCTTCTTCGCGGGTAGTCATACCACGCTTGCCTTTACCGCCACGATTTTGTCGCTTGTATTCACCTGCTAGGCTGCGCTTAATATAGTTAGCGCTAGTCATAGTAACTACGATCTGTTCTTCTGGAATAAGTTCTTCGTCACTAAACTTGCCAAGTTCGTTAGGCACAACTTTTGTTCGACGTTCATCGCCGTATTTTTCTTTTAGTTCAAGCATCTCTTCTTTGACGATTGCTAAAATTCGCTTTTCGTCAGCCAAGATAGCCATAAGTTCAGCAATAATCTTAACTAGTTCGGCTAGTTCGTCTTCGATTTTTTGTCGTTCTAGTCCTGCTAGTGTACGCAATTGCATGGCCAATATGGCTTTTGCCTGGATTTCGGATAGCTTAAAGCGCTTAATAAGATTAGCCTGGGCTTCATCGGTTGTTTGACTTGCTCGAATTGTGGCAATAACTTCGTCAATGTTGTCTAGGGCAATCTTTAGACCTTCTAGGATGTGGGCACGTTCTTCGGCCTTTTTAAGTTCGAATTCTGTGCGGCGGCGCACTACAACTTGGCGATGCTTAATGTGTTCGCTAAGAATGTCTGCAAGGCCCAACACGCGTGGTTGTATGCCGTCTATTAAAGCCAACATGTTGTAATGGAATGACTGCTGTAGTGGAGTCATTTTGTACAGTTGGTTCAAAAGCTTTTTAGGATACGCGTCTTTTTTAAGATCAATAACAATGCGCACGTTGCCCCTGGCTGATTCATCGCGAATGTCACTAAGTCCAGCTATTTTCTTTTCTTTATATAGGTCAGCTATTTTTTCGATTAGACTAGCCTTGTTTAGTCCGTAAGGAATTTCACTAATAATGATTCGCTGACGACCGTTTTTATCGCCTTCGACGATTTCGGCTATACCACGAACAACTACACCACCGCGACCGGTAGCATAGGCGTTACGAAGTGATTCTTTGCCGTATACAATACCGCCGGTAGGAAAATCTGGTCCCTTAACGTGTTCTAACAGGTCGTCTAGAGTTGCTTCTGGGTTGTCTATTAATGTAACCGTAGCGTCTACTAGTTCGCTTAGGTTGTGTGGTGGAATGTTAGTAGCCATACCCACAGCAATACCAAGTTGTCCATTTAATAATAGGT
>Ga0194035_1001530_pt1 | contig 12150 bp, 11 predicted proteins | sample JunL2320m_MetaG_FD_148680 | JGI IMG/M metagenome (GOLD analysis project Ga0194035, IMG submission 148680) | Anoxic zone freshwater microbial communities from boreal shield lake in IISD Experimental Lakes Area, Ontario, Canada - Jun2016-L239-20m | ecosystem: Environmental > Aquatic > Freshwater >...
AGCGCGGCTAGTGTCCGCCGAGTAGAAGCGGAGTACTTATCGCAGGGCGCGCCGCTCATGGAGCGCGCAGCTCATGCGATTGCGCATCACGCGCTAGAGATGTTGACAGAAAACCATGGTGCTTATGGCCGACGAGTTCTGCTTCTCGTGGGAAGTGGTGACAACGGTGGAGATGCACTTTTCGCCGGTGGTCTCATGCTTTCGCGAGGTGTACAAGTTGAGGCACTCGCGCTGACTTCGAGCTTTCATGAAGCTGGCGGCCAAGAATTTGTACGCCGTGGTGGGCGTTGGATAGCTGAACCTACTCACTCCTACGACCTGGTCATTGATGGCTTTCTTGGCTTAGGTGCGCGCGCCGGCATCTCTCTTGAAGTACTAAGCGCGCTGACTGAGATCCAAGGCGTGCCCACGTTGGCTGTTGATCTACCAAGTGGGATGAACGCCGATGGAGAAGGTGTAGATCAACCCGCGCTCGTTCCCACCGTCACTGTGGCGATTGGAAGTTGGAAGATTGCACACCTGCTCTCTGAAAGTGGTCTTGGACTCTCTGAGTTAGCAGATATTGGCCTCGATTATGAGAGTGAAATCCCCGCACTTGTTTCATTTGAAGATTCAGAGGTGCATCAACTTCTGCCTACGGAGATCGTGAGCGACCATAAGTACCGTCGAGGAGTCTTGGGAGTGATCGCGGGTTCTGAGACTTTTCCAGGTGCTGGCATTCTTTCGATCAGGGCAGCTCTGGCTTTAGGCATCGGAATGATTCGTGCTGAGAGTCGTGAATTCTTTTCAGAGGTTCCGGAAGTGGTTACTGCACCAGGCAAGATCGATGCGCTCATTGTGGGGCCGGGGTTGATCTCACTCACCCAAGCCCAAGAACGGGCAACTTTTGAGCACCTCGCGAATGGTGGAATTGCGCTTCTCGATGCCGGAGCGCTTCCATTTCTGGAGAAGATCCCAGCAAAACAGCGCCAACAGATTCTCGTCACGCCACACCATGGAGAATTCGCTACACACTTTGCTGCTTTTGCGGTGCAGCTTCTTGCTAATCCGCTGGAATGTGCGCAAAATTTTGTGAGCGCATACGGATGTCATTTGTTGTTGAAAGGGCCGCGTACATTGATCGTCTCACCTGGTGAAATTCCGGTAGTGAATATGCGTGGAAGTGTGGCACTCGCCACTGCTGGTTCCGGTGATGTACTCGCCGGCATCATCGGCAATCTCATGGCACGCACGGGCGCTATCCAGAATAGTGCGATAGCCGGTGCATATATCCATGGGAAAGCAGGGGAGAGTCTCACGGCGGGCGCCAGTGAACTCATCGAGATACTTCCTTTCGCGCTAAGGTAAGAGACATGCGCGCAGTTGCCCGCGTCAACCTGGACGCAATCTCCTCAAACATTCGAGTGCTCCGTGCGCGCGTGGATGTTCCGTTGATGGCGGTAGTGAAAGCAGATGCATATGGCCACGGTTTGGTTCCGGTTGCACGTGCAGCCATTGATGGCGGTGCCCAGTGGATTGGAACGGCGCTATTAGCTGAGGGGCTAGAGCTTCGCAGGCAGGGTGTTACTACACCTCAGGTGATTTCCTGGCTTTCGCCACCAGGTGATGATTTCGCAGCAGCAATCGAAGAGAATGTAGATCTCTCGGCGAGTTCTATTGAATTACTTGAAGAGATTGATGCGGCGGCGGCTCTCCTTGGCAAGCGCGCACGAGTTCACCTCGAGGTAGACACAGGGATGACGCGTGCCGGCGCTCTTGGCCAATGGGATCAACTGGTGTCACGCGGCGCTGAGTTAATGAAGAGTGGAAATATCGAGGTAGTAGGAGTCTGGTCGCATTTTGCCCGTGCTGATGAACCTGGACACCCGGCAAATGCCGCCCAGAAGAATTCTTTCGATCATGCGTTAGAAGTCGTGAGTGCTGCGGGGATCGAACCGCAAGTGCGCCATCTTGCAAACTCTGCAGCAACATTGATGGATCCTTCATCACACTATGACTTAGTGCGCACCGGAATCGTCATGTATGGCCTCTCTCCAGATGTCACCACGTTAGGTAGCGCCACAAAGTACGATCTCACTCCTGCAATGACGTTGGTGGCGAGTTTGATGCTCGTGAAAGAAGTACCGAGTGGGGTTGCAGTCTCTTACGGTGGAACTGCCATCACGAAACACGCCACCAAAGTGGGGGTAGTTCCTATGGGCTATGCCGATGGCGTCCCACGGCATGGTTCTAACGCGCTCAAAGTAAATGTCGGCGATTACGAAGCGCCGGTTCTAGGCCGGATCTGTATGGATCAGTTTGTGATTGACCTAGGTCCCGATTCCACCGCCAAAGCCGGCGATGAAGTGGTGCTCTTCGGTGAGGGCGGTCCGACTGTGGATGCGTGGGCAAGTGCAAGCGGCACCGTAAATTATGAAATAGTGACGCGACTAGGTCCGCGAGTTGCGCGAGAATATTTTGGAGCGGGTGCATGAGTCGCATCGCAAAAGTGGGAAAGGCGGGCGCCACCATTGGAGCCACGATGGGCGTGCTCGCTGCCGGTGCGGCAGTGGGATTGGCAGCTGAAAGATACATGGTGGGTCGCTCGCTCAAGAAGGCCGATCCACGCATCGATGGGCCATGGCGCGGCGAAAGTTACGAAGTAGATGAAGAAGTTGTGGTGGCCTCAGACGGTGTTCGACTGATTACTGAAACCATGGGCGATCCGCAGGCAAAAAAGGTCGTGATCTTTGCACACGGATACGCCTTAGACCGCCGTTCCTGGTGGTATCAGTGGCGTGATCTGCCAGCACACCTTGGGCCAGAGACTCGTTTAGTGCGATACGACCAGCGTGGCCATGGCGAGAGTGAGTATGAACCAGTCGATTCAATTAACGCACTTGGCGAAGACTTACATTCAGTATTGACGCAGTATGCAGCCGACGAGGTTTATTTAGTAGGGCACTCCATGGGCGGGATGTCGATTTTGGCACTTGCACGTAAGTATCCAGAACTCTTCGGAAAAGTGATTAAAGGCGTTGTGATGATTTCGAGTACTTCGGGGGAGAGCGCGCAATCCCGTCTTGGTACCCCCATCCTTGATTTGCCAATCGTGAGTAATTACGCGCCACAGATCCTTGACTTCCTGGCAGACCGAAGTGAACTTGTCGAGCGCGGGATGCGCGCTGGAAAAGATATTGCCTTTGTAATGACGAAGCGCTATTCATTTGACAGCCAAGTGGACCCTCGGTTGGTGGAGTTCGTTTCGGAGATGATCCGGGAGACCAGTATCGAAGTGATCGCAGATTTCTTTCCCCTCTTTCAGGAGTTCGATGCTTTTGAGGCGCTCCATGTTCTCAAGAAAGTACCTGTCGAATTCTTCTGTGGACTCTCTGACCGCCTGACGCCTCCCGAACACACCTCCACGATGGGGGAGCAGATCCCCGAAGCGCGCGTACATTTATTACCAAAGACCGGCCATCTCCTCATGCTGGAAAGACCTGATCAAGTCAGCGAAGCAATAGTGCGACTCGTGCGTAGCGAGGCATAATCCCTTCCGGTACCCTCAGGCGCGTGACTTCACCGATTCTGGCTCTCGAAGGCGTCAACGTGACCTTCGGCGGGCTTCGGGCTTTAGATGATGTCCACCTTGAGGTCTTCCCGGGGCAAGTGGTGGGTTTGATCGGTCCCAACGGTGCCGGCAAGACCACCCTCTTCAATGTCATGAGTGGTTTTGTTACTCCAGATTCGGGTTCCATCGCCTGGGAGGGCGAGCTCATTCAATTCCCCAAGCCAGATCAACTCATCAAGCGCGGTATCGCACGCACCCTTCAAGGTGTGGGTCTCTTCTCTGATCTCACCTGTGTCGAGAACGTGATGGTTGCTCTCACGCATAAGTCACGGACCGGAATATTGAGTGCCATGTTTGGCACCTACGATCGCGATGAAGCGAAATTGCGAATGCGCGCGATGGAAGCACTCGAATTTTGTGGCGCGGCAGAATTAGCGAAATCAAAGCCGAGCGATCTTGCTTTTCCACTTCTTAAGCGCGTGAGTTTGGCGCGTGCCCTGGTGACTGAACCAAAGCTATTGCTGCTTGATGAGCCTGCTGGTGGTTTAGGTGCTGAGGATCTGCGATGGCTTGTAGAGATTATCAAATCGCTCTCATGCGCCGTGCTGCTTGTTGAGCATCATATGGATGTCGTGATGGCAGTAAGTGAAAAAATTTACGTGCTTGATTTTGGACAAGTGATTGCAAGTGGCGCTCCAGAGAAAGTGCGTCAGGATCCAGGAGTGATTGCGGCTTATCTTGGTGCTGCAGCATTAGGGGGCAATAATGCTGCGCATTGATTCGCTCACGACCGATCACGGGCAGGTGCGCGCCGTTGACCGCGTTTCCTTTCGTGCAGAGGTAGGAAGTTGCACTGCCGTCATTGGTGCCAACGGCGCTGGTAAGTCTTCTTTACTCCGCACTCTCTCGGGGCTAGTGAAAGCTACTTCGGGAAGTGCGAGTTGGGGCGATGTGGATTTATTGAAACTCCCAACATCGGAGATTGTGCGCCATGGTGTCGCGCATGTGCCTGAAGGGCGTTCGGTTATTGCCGAACTCTCCGTGGAAGAAAACCTCACCCTCGGTGCATTATGGCGCGGCAAAGATCCCGATGTGGCAGTAACTAAGAGCGAAGTACTCGATCTCTTTCCACGTTTAGGTGAACGTCTCAAGCAAGGCGCAGATTCACTCTCTGGCGGCGAACGCCAAATGCTCGCGATTGGCCGTGCATTGATGGCCCGCCCGAAGTTGCTTCTTCTCGATGAACCTTCACTTGGCTTAGCGCCGATCGTTATCGAACAGATTTTTCACACCATTGACACGATGCGTAAAGCCACCGGACTCACTGTAGTGCTCGTCGAACAGAATGCAGTGAGTGCGCTCGGTATCGCCAATCATGCTATCGTGCTCTCGCTCGGAAAAATTGTTGCCAGCGGCGAAGCCAATGCGATTGCCTCAGATGAATCCCTTCGACATGCCTACTTGGGGTATTGATGAGCACGCTCTTAAGCACGCTGATCATGGGCCTCAGTCTCGGGGCGATCTACTCATTGATGGCGGTTGCACTCATTTTGGTATGGCGAAGTACTCGCGTGGTGAACTTTGCGCAAGCCGGTCAAGCGGTCCTCTCTACCTATATCGGACTCGAAATTCATCGTATGACTGGCTCGTATTGGTTGGCGATTCTTCTCTCCATTATTTTCGGCGGAGTTCTCGGCGGACTGATTGATCTCGCGTTAGTAAGGCCACTTTTGCGCCGCGCTGGTTCGGGCCCGGAAGCTGCTGTAGCGCCGGTGATCGCAACTCTTGGACTTCTTGCGGTATTGCAGGGAGTATCTGGGATGTTGTGGGGCGGAGAATTAATTAATTTTCCTTCCGCGTTCTCGACTGCGGGCCTTTCGATTGGTGGGAGCAAGATTCCATTCTCTGCATTTGATCTCTTTACTGTGGGCGCATCCTTAGCCGTGATGCTCGCTTTCTCATTTATTTTTCAGCGCACAGGGCTAGGTCTTTCCATGAGAGCAGCCGCGTTCTCGCCCGAGGTTGCCCAACTTGCGGGAGTGCGTACGGGGAGAGTGCGCACCATTGGTTGGAGTTTCGCTGGGGCAGCTGGCGGATTGGCGGGCGTTCTCATCACTCCCACGACCTTCTTAGCTCCCAACTCTCTTGACCTGCTCTTGGTCTTCGGTTTTACCGCTGCTGTTGTCGGTGGATTAGAGAGCATGATTGGTGGCGCACTCGGCGGACTAGCTTTGGGATTTGGTTTGGCGCTTGTTCTCCAATATGCCGGATCGAGTTACACCTTTATGACTGCGTTCGTTGTGCTCCTCGCAGTGCTCTTACTCAGGCCACAAGGTCTGATCGGAAAGCGCAGTGGTCGACGTGTCTAAGCGACCCCTACATTTTCTTTCTAGAATTCCTCGTCCGGTGCGTGTGCTCATCGGGATTGCGATCGCGGCTTTCGCATGGGTGCTCATGGGCGATCGAGTTTCTGAATTCCGTATTACTCAAGGATCAATGGTTGCTGCATATGCACTTGCAATCATTTCGATCGTGATGCTCACTGGGTATTCGGGACAAGTCTCTCTCGGTCATGGCTCATTTCTTGCGGTCGGCGCTTATGCCTGTGCGCTTTTCCTAGTTAATTTGCATTGGCCGATCTGGCTCACATTCTTTATCTCGGTGATTGCCGCTGCCATTGTTGGTGCAATTGTGGGCATCGCGGCGGCACGCCTCTCTGGTCCTTACCTTGCGGGAACGACTCTCGCTTTTGCGGTAGGCGTACCTTCTATTTCCGGCTTAGTAAATATCTTGGGAGGCGAGCAAGGAATCTCTTGGGATGCTGCTGAGCAATATGGGCCACCGTCACGTTATGGCGATCCGTATATGTTTTTGAATAAGTGGGTCTATTGGATTTGTGGCGCTGCGCTGATTCTCGGTATTGCCCTTGCAGTCAACATCACCAAGAGTCGTTACGGGCGGATTTGGCGCGCAGTGCGCGCAGATGAAAGTGCGGCTGCTCTTGCAGGTATCAATGTGGCCCGAAGCAAGATTTTGGCGTTTGCCGTCTCGGCAGGCTTTGCGGGTTTTGCTGGAGCAATCTTAAGTGTGACGCTTTCGAGTGTGGCACCTTCAACGTTTGGCTTATCTCTCTCCTTCTTAATACTCACCGGCGCAGTGATTGGCGGCATTAGGTCTATCTATGGCGCCATAGTCGGTGCGCTCGCTTTGGTGATCTTGCCGATGCTCTCCGACATGATTGCGAGCAATGCCTCGGAGTCGATTCATACAAATCTTCCAGGGGTTATCACGGGAGTCTTACTCGTACTCACCGTCCTCTTTAATCCTGGGGGGACGGCAGCTGCATTTAATCACCTGGCACATGGCTTGCGTTCCAAGGGGCGCCGCTCCTCGCATTAGCCAAGAAAGTGCCAAACTGACTCGTCAGAACCTTAGCAATTCCGACATTGCTCTCATTTCGCAGGGAAAAAAGCCACAAATCTCTCGCATTGGCGCCCAGGCGGTTATACGCTCATCCCAACATCAACCGGACTGTGTCGAGCGCCCTGGCTCGCCTCAGCTACCACCGGTCCCTGAAAGGAACCCCATGTCACGCATCACGCGCACACCTCGGCTTATTGCTGCGGTCGCGGCGGTTGCAGTTGTCGGCCTTGCGCTCGCAACTCTGCCGGCGCAAGCAACGTTGCGCAACGAAGTTGGCGTCACGGATTCGTCGGTCACCTTTGGAATTACTGTTCCAATGAATGGAATCGCGGCTCCTGGCTACAACAAAGTTGCTCCAGCTGCTCAAGGCTATCTCGATTACATCAATGAAAACGGTGGCGTCTTTGGTCGCAAGGTCACTCTCAAAATTGAAGATGATCGCTATGCACCAGCGACAGCTGTATCAAAGACCAACAAACTTATATTGCAAGACAAGGTATTCGGGTTAGCGGGCTCTCTCGGAACTGCCACCCACCTCGCCGTGCTCAAGAGCATTAACCCCGGCAAGCGCGGCATTCCTGATCTCTTTGTGAGCACGGGCTTTAGCGGATTTGATAATCCTAAGAAGTACCCCACCACTTTCACTTACCTCCCTTCATACGTGATGGAAGGCAAGATTGTGGGCAAACTTCTCGCATCCAAATTCCCTGGCAAGAAGATCGCCATCCTTTACCAGGATGATGACTACGGTCGCGATGGTCTTGCAGGCTTTAAGTCCGCAGGCACCACATTCGTTTCCTCTAAGGGATACGCATCCGGTTCACAATCATCACCCGGTCTCGGCGCACAACTTACTGCGTTCAAGGCTGCAGGTGCTGAAGTAGTTGTGCTCTTCGGCGTCTCGTCAGCGAACGGTATTGCAATTGCAACCGCTGCCAAATTGGGCTTTGCACCTCAATGGATCCTCGGATCTGTTGGTGGAGATGCCACCACGTTGAAGGCGCTCGGCATTCCTGCAGCACTGATCAATGGCGCTATGGGTGCTTCGTTCCTTCCTTCAACTTCTGACGACAAGGATCCATACGTCGTCAAGTTCAAGGAGATCAACGAGAAGTACAACAAGGGCAAAGATAAGACCTGGGATAACAACATTCTTGTTGGTATGAACATGGGTATGACTCTGGTGACTGCGCTTCGTGCAGCAGGCAAGGATCTCACCCGTGCCGGTCTTGTGAAGGCTCTCGAAGCTAAGGGCAGCAGTTTCGCTACCGCTGGTCTCGTGCCATTTGGGTACTCGGCAACCAGCCATGCTGGTTATACCGGGTACTGGTTTGGTGCCTATGACGCTGCTGGCAACTTGGTTCCAGATGGTGGCAAATACACCATCTACACGACCGATTCTGGAAGTGGCGCAGTTGTCACCTCTACCTATGTCCGCCCGGCAATGCCGGCCAACGCAATTCCGAATAACTAAGGAGGATTGACATGTCGAATCGAATCACACGTCGCGGCGCGGCAATCCTTGCTTCGTCGGTACTTGCACTCGCAACTACGGTTGCGATTCCATCAGTAGCAAACGCTGCTGATCCCACTTGTGATACCGCTCTTGGAATCACAAGCTGCAATGGAGTGGGAAGCGATGGTGCCGCCTACTCATTTAGCGCACCTACCAACTTCGGTGGCACGCTCTACCTCTGGTCACATGGCTACCGTTACCCAGTAGATCTACCGGCAGCGATTCCAGTCGTCGGTGGCTACAAGGTCACTTCAACTCCTGAACCAGCACCAAGTACAGATGTTGCAAAGGCGCTCCTGGGTTCCGGATTCGGTATCGCCGGCTCGGGTTACTCCAAGCAAGGTTGGGCACCTGAACTCGCAGTGAAGAGTCAGATGGAAGTGGTCGCTGCATTCAAGACTAAGTTCCCGAGCACGAAGAAGATTATCGCGTGGGGCGCTTCTGAAGGTGGCTTCATCACCCAGTTGCTCGTTGACCAAAACCCAGGAACGTTTGCCGCCATGGCTCCGCTCTGCACGGTTTCCAACGACATCGGATCTTCATTGGATTACGCAACTGACATCGTTTGGGGAATGCAAACCTTCTTCGATCCCACCATCGTGGGTCATGGTTATGCAGCCGGCCTTGCCGGTTATGCGCAAGCCATGGGTGACATTGGCAAGATATTTACGGCCCTTGGCGCACTTCAGGCCGGCATTACTGTCGGCACTTGGCCAGAGACTGCAAAGGCTTCACCTCTTGCCGCTAACCTCATTGCTGCAGGTATTCCTGCTCGTAGCGCACTCTTAATGGTCGGCTTGATTTCAGGCCTGCCCACACAGAGCGCGCACTTCGACGGAACGACTGGTCCAGGAGATCCAAGTAATCCGCTCAACCAGGATTACGACAAATTCGCCTTGGCTATTTCGCCAGCTCTTGGTGTTCTCGAGAACCTAGCTAACGCAGCAGTTCTCGGTATCGTCGTCAACTACGATCTAGAGCAGCAAATGGGTGGCAAGATCCTCGACAACTCCACCCACGATTATGTTGCACGTGTCGGCGATGCTGCCGGAACTTACAACATGGCACTCTCTGGAGATGCGGCAATTGCCGGCATGCAAGGAGTACTTAAATTGGCACCTAAATGGACTGCTGACGCAGCCGCTGTTGCCAAATTAAAGACCTTGAAGTCAACCTCGGGCAAGGTCGTTATTCCCACGGTGACAATGCACTCGTTGAACGATCCGGCGGTCTTTGCTGGAAACACTCAATGGCTCACCGATAAGTACCTCGCTTCCAACTCGGCTACGGAGATGTACGCCTCGTTCATCACCGCAGGTCCTGAGCACTACACCCAATTCACCGCTGCTGGTTTGCCAGATACCTCGTATCCGATTCCGACCTCAGCTAATCACTGCAACTTCTCATCTATGCAGATGTTGACCGTTGCCTGGATGGCGAATTACGGTGCCCAAAATGGTGTGCTTCCAGATGCTTTCATCACTCAGTTCCTTCGCGAAACCATTCCTGGTTTCTCAACGGATGACATGCTGGAGACACCGCTTCTGAAGATCTACGGCTAGTAGATAGCAAAAGTTGATCGGGGGGCTCGCAAGAGCCCCCCGATTCTTTTTCCCCCAGCGAGTGCCTCAGCGCGAGCAAGTAGGCTTCTCTTATGCATATCAGCACGAAAATCACCACAGTCACACAGATGGAAGCTCTTGGCGCTGAGATCGCCACGCGCCTCAACGTCGGTGACTTAGTGGTTCTTCGCGGCGAGTTAGCTGCTGGGAAGACTGCCCTAGTGCGCGGTATCGGTGCGGGGCTGGGAATCACCGAACAGATCTCTTCGCCGACCTTTGTGATTGCCCGCCGACACCTTGGCCCCATCCCACTCACTCATGTAGATCTCTATCGATTACTCGATCACTCCAACGTGCGCGCAGAAGTAGGGGATCTTGATTTGGAAGCCGATCTCACTACGGGCGTCGTTGTGGTGGAGTGGGGAGACGAAACCTTTTTCGACGAAGTGCGCCTTGTCGTTAATATCGCCATCACTTCGCCAGAAGAGCGCGAAGTAACTTTAGATTGGCGCAGCTAATGTCACTCACACTTGCCATCGATACTGCCACGCGACGTACGGGCATCGCCCTCGCCTCATCTCAAATTGTGATCGATGAGCTTTATGAAGAGGGCGCAACTGCCCACGGAGAAGCACTCTCTCGATTAGCCTCCCAACTTCTACAAGATGTGGATCGCTCGACCATTTCGTCAGTGGCTGTTGGAGTTGGCCCGGGGCCCTTCACTGGATTGCGGGTAGGTATCTCTTTTGCGCAGAGCTTTGCATTCGCTCTCGGAGTGCCGTTGATATCGGTCTGCACGTTAGATGTCATCGCAGCTGAAGTTTCATGTAATCAAGAATTTGCAGTTGCTACTGACGCCAGACGCAAAGAGGTCTACTGGGCGCGGTACTCGGCGGCCGGGAAACGTTTAGGCGAGTTACGTGTTCTCAAGCCAGGCGATCTCACCGATGAAGAGCGCTGGCTGCCCACCGCGGGGGATGCGGTAGAAATTTATGGGGAACTCTTTCCATATCTCTTGGACCCACCCTTCCCCAGCATGGCTCTGTTGGCCGCGCGGGCTTCAGAGTTTGCGCTGGCTGACCATGCGCCCATGTACATGCGCCGACCGGATGCTACGCCGCCGGTGCTCGCATGATTTCCTACCGGGCCGCTAGGCGCGAAGATCTGCCAACGCTCTTCTCAATCGAGGCAGAGCTCTACCCCATTGATGCCTGGAGCTTAGATATTTTCGACTCCGAATTCGATGGCATTCCTGATACTCGTTATTACGTAGTCGCCGAGAGCGACGAAATTATTGGATATGCCGGACTCTTCTCGCCGCTAGCAGGAGAAGTGGCCGATATTCAAACGATGACAGTGGTGAAGAGCGAGCAAGGTAAGGGAATCGGCAAAGCGCTTCTTAAACTCCTCGTGATAGAGGCACTCCGACGTGAAGCACCCGATGTGCTCCTGGAAGTACGCGAAGATAATGCTTCAGCGATTGGTCTTTATCAGAGCGCAGGCTTCGAGGAAATTTCGCGCCGGAAGAATTATTACGCGCCAGGAATTCACGCGCTCATCATGGCCGCGCCTTCGCATCTGCTGAAGGAGTGGCTCACGCGATGAAGAATGAACCATTAGTTCTCGGAATCGAAACTTCCTGCGATGAAACAGCAATAGGAATAGTGCGCGGCACTACTTTGCTAGCCGATGCGATCGCTTCCAGCGTTGAAGAACATGCCCGATTCGGCGGCGTAGTTCCAGAAGTCGCCTCTCGTGCGCATTTGGAGGCGATGGTGCCGGGCATTGAGCGCGCCTGCGAAGAAGCTCGCATCTCGTTGAAAGATTTAGATGCAATCGCGGTAACTGCCGGACCGGGATTAGTTGGTGCACTCTTGGTGGGAACAAGCGCTGCCGCAGGATTGGCATTTGCACTTGATAAGCCGCTCTATGCAGTTAATCACTTAGCAGCGCACGTGAGCGTTGATGTCTTAGAGCACGGCGCACTTCCATCTCCTGCAATTGCGCTCCTCGTAAGCGGCGGACATACCTCGCTCTTACGGGTGGACGATGTGAGCTCTCGTATCACCGCGCTCGGAGCCACCATGGATGATGCTGCC